>Ga0302226_10000014_pt1 | contig 193130 bp, 154 predicted proteins | sample II_Palsa_E3_3_FD_193524 | JGI IMG/M metagenome (GOLD analysis project Ga0302226, IMG submission 193524) | Peat permafrost microbial communities from Stordalen Mire near Abisko, Sweden - II_Palsa_E3_3 | ecosystem: Environmental > Terrestrial > Soil > Palsa > Peat permafrost | place: Sweden...
AGGTAAATGAATCAAGCACTCATCAACTGTTCAAGCGTGCGCACCTCGGCCACATGCGACATCACCCCTGCCAGCGTCTGGCGATGCACCTCCAAACTGGCGGCGGCACAACAATCGGACAACACTGTGACACGATAGTCGCGGTCGTGCGCATCACGCGCCGCGGACTCGATCGCATGATTGGTCGACACCCCCGCCAAGATCAGATGTTCGATCTGTTTGGCACGCAGCAGCGTTTCCAATGATGTGTTGTAAAACACGCCGATGCGGGATTTGACGATGATCATCTCATTGGGCTGCACATCCAGCGCCTCGTGAAATTCCGTGCCCCAACTACCCAGCGCCAGCGCCCCGAACTGCGGGGCTTGGCCGAAAACCGGCGAACTACCAGGGCAATTGGCATAGCCGGGTTGGAACCCCACTTTCACATGAGCAACTTGAGCGCCTTGCCGGCGCGCCCAGGCCAACGCATGATTGGTCTGTTCGATAACGCTGTGCTCCCCCACCATCGCAGCACAACTGGAAATCTTGCCTTGGGGATGAACGATATCGTTAATAAAATCGACGGAAAGAAATAAGGTTGTGGACAAAGACATACGGTAACTCCTGGGTAAAAATCGATCAACGCTACTCAACACCACGCCGGCTATGGCACCAGAAAATCAACTGCCCTCCTCTGCGTCAGACTGTGCCAGTCGCTCCAACAAAATGCCCGCGCGCCGCAGCAATTCGATCTCCGCGGCATTGAGATGCTGCGTCATCGAGCGCGCCAGCCAAGATTCACGTTCAACGCGGTTGGCCGCCAGCGCATCGACACCCAACTGGGTGAGACTCACCACAACTTTGCGTTTGTCGCCGGCGGCCGATTGGCGCACGATCAGCGCCTGCTTTTCCAATTCAGCGAGCGTTGCCGAGAGATTCTGCGGCCGCACGCCTTCAAGTGCCGCCAACTCGGAGGGGCTGGCAGCGCCCGCGAGGCGCTCGATGTTACTCAGCAACATCAGTTGCGCGATAGGGATGCCGCTGGAGCGCGACTGGCGGCGTAAGCGTCGCAAAAACAGCGACGCCTGCCGGCTTAAATCCGCGGCATACGGGGTGTAATCCTGAGGAACCAGGAGAGATTTGGCTGTGCGATCGGTAGGCATAAATATAATTATACATTTATAATTATATTTATGTAACCAAATTGATTCGTGTTGAGTTGCAGCGAAAATAGTAGCGAAAGACCAGGCACGGCGCCGTCGGCGCGTGCGCCCGCGGCACCATTCCGGCGCGAGATGGCACTTTTTGAATAGCGGAACTGGGATGGCATGCGCAGCGTGTTCTGCGCACAAGAGAGTGTGGCGGATCGAAGCCTTGCCCGATCCGCCGCCGATAAGCGAGGCGTTACTTCAACAGCGCGGCGAAGCCTTTGAGTAGCCGATCGATATCGGCCGAGCTCAGATTGCCCATGGTGGAAATGCGAAACAAGGTTTTCGACAAATCCCCTTGGCCCGCATAAATCACAAAACCTTCCGCCTTCAAAGCATCATGCAGTGCGGCATAACTCAAACCAGGCGGCAAACGGTAGGCGCGCAATACCACCGACGATTGCGCGGCCGGCACCGCAGGCTCGATGCCGAGTGCCGCCAAACCCGTGCGAACTTGCTCAGCCAGCGCCGCATAGTGGCGATAGCGCGCGGCCTGCCCGCCTTGCTCGTCGAATTCGCGCAGCGCTTCAACCAAAGCATAGTAAGCATGGACCGAGGGCGTGAACGGCGTATTACGCTGATCTTGCAAACGCACCAGCCGCCCAAGATCGAGGTAGTAAGTGCGGCTGGCGGCCTGGGCCAGCGCATTGCGCCGCACTATAACAAATGCCGCTCCCGGCACGCCATGCAAACATTTATTCGCCGTGGCCGCTACCGCGACCAAGGTGTTATCCGCAAAATCCAGCGCTTCGGCGCCGAAACTGCTGACGCCGTCCACCAGCAAACCGATGCCGCGTTCACGGCACAGTTCGCTCAAGCCATGCAAGTCGTTCAGCCGCCCGGTGGTGGTCTCGTGATGCACCACGGCCAGATGGGTAAAACGGGCTTCCCCGGTCGCAGCAGCGGCATCGAGACGCGCGGCGATGGCGCCCAAGTCCGGTGCGTGCATCCAGTCGCCGACAACACGTTCGTGAGCAATGCGGTATTGAGCGCAAATATGTGCGATGCGTTCGCCATATACGCCGTTCTCGACAATCAACAAGCGGCCGTTTTCAGGGACCAGCGCAGCCACCATGCTTTCAACGGCGGCGGTACCCGATCCGGTAATCAAGGCTGCTGCCCATTCGGCCGGATCCAGCGTATAAGCGGCCAGAAGCCGGCTGCGGGCCTCGTCCTGCAAATCGAAAAACTCGCTTTCGCGATGGCATAAATCGGGTTGCAGCAAGCTGCGGCGCACGCGCTCGGTCAGCGTGACGGGCCCGGGGTTGAGCAATAACATTAACGGACTCCGGCAGGTGTGCTTAAGTAAGGCCCAGGTGTTGCATCAAGCGGTTTTTAACCTCGACCGGGGTAATCGACGGACGCGGCAAATCGTCAGGCGTGCCGGTGCGGGTCAGCAACCGGGCAAAGCGCGGCCCGGCCAATGGCGGCGCATCGAGCCAGGTACCGATATGCGCCACCTGATCGGTCTCCAGGGCGGCCGCATAACCGCAGGCCGAAGCCACGCCGCCAAACGAAATCTGCGACGACACCGTGGCTTGACCGCCGGTTGAATCATGCGCGCTGTTGTCGAGCAACAGATGCTGGAGATTGGACGGTCCATAAGCGCCGACCGTGGCAAAAGCACCCATCCGCATCAATGCCGCGCCGTCGCCGTCCAGCGCCACCACCCGCAGGTCGGGCCGGGCCAAGGCCAAACCCAGCGCGAACGGCACCACGCAACCCATCGAGCCCACCATATACAACTGATTGGGCCGGTCATCGATGGCATACAGTTCGCGCCCGCAAAACCCGGTTGAAGCCAAGACCACAGTCGAAGCCAACGGCGTTTGCGCGACTACGCGCTGCAATACCTCGTGGCGCGACGGCCGGGCCGCCGCTTCCACACCCTGCAACTGCGATACCACGCCCGACACACCGCTATCCGGATGCGCGGCAATGCCGGATACAGATACGGATTTAACTGCGGGTTTGAGTGCGGGTTTCAGTGCATAAGGCGCCACGCTGCCTTTTTGCATCACCAGGGCATAAGGCCGCCCCGTCGTATCCATATAAGCAATCGCCCGTTCCAGCGCCGGGGCGATCGCCTCGGCTTCGGTCGGAAATAATTCCCAGGGGATTTCCATGGTGTCCAGCAAGGCCGGCGTAATCGGTCCCATCAGCGCGTGCTGCGGTTCGTCGGCTACACCCGGCTGACCGCGCCAGGTCACAATCAGCAACTGCGGCAGGCGGAAAGTCCAGGTCAGCGAGGTCAAGGGGCTGACCGCGTTGCCCAGCCCCGAGTTCTGCATCATGGTGATCCCGCGCTTACCCGCGAGCGCGACCCCGGCGATCAACGCGACCGCGTCGCCTTCATTGGCCATCGACACATAATGCAGCGACGGGTCTTGCAACACGTAGTTGATAAACGGCGTCAAATACGAACACGGCACTCCGGCATACCAGTCGAAGCCGCGCTCACGCGCCGCCTCGACAAACTGGCGCGCTTCAATCATTGAGCACCCTCATTGGCGGTGGCGTCGGGCACGCTGCCGACCGGTGTTTGCGCATGGGCAAAATCGCCCGCGCGGCGGAAATCGTCAAGATCGTTCACGCCGCGCCAATGGCCGTGCACATACTGCACTTCAATGGCAGCGCCGTCGGCAATCAAGGCATTCAAGAGTGCGGGCATATCCAGCGTGTCGAAATCGGGCCGGCTGCGCAACCGGGTCATCACGGCTTTCAACTGGGCCAGGCCCGGGCCGCGAACATTGAGCATGCCGATCCAACGGCCTTGCGCCGGGTCGGACGAAACGGCCGCCGCCGCATCCGCGCCGCTGCTGATGCGTTGGAGCAACACTTGCTGGCCGAACAGGCCGCGATCGTCGTCGCCCGAGCAATAAGCGAAATCGCGCACGGTCTGGTTGTGGCTGCCGCTCAGCGACGAATCGACCACCACGCTGAAATCGGCGGTGCTTTCGACCAGATCGCGCAGCACGTAGCTGCGGAACAGCAAGTCGCCGTAGGAAATCACGGTATCGGTCTGCAGCGCATCGACCGCGCAGGCCAGCGATGCCAGTTCGCCGGTTTCCGCATGGCGCTGATTGACCACCAGCTTGATCCCCGCGGTTTCGATAGCATCGGCCCGATAGCCGCCGACCACCGTAATGTCGTTGATACTTTCTTTCTTGAAGCCATCGATCAACCAACGCAACAAGGGCTTGCCGGCAATCGGCAGCATCACCTTGGGCCGGTCGGCGGTGATCGCTTCCAGGCCTTTGCCGCGGCTGGCCGCCAGCACCAGCGCTGCGCGCGAAGTGCCGGCAGCGGAGAGGTAAAGGCTTTCAGCAGCGGTATATTCGTCCGCATCCTGCAAGCGGAAAATCTCGTTGACCGACACGATCCGGTCTTCGACATTCACCAAAGTCTGGTTTTCGTAAATTTCCTTGGCCACGCTTTGCATGGCCGAAGTCGACGAACGAACCAGATGATTGGCCCAGATCACGGTGCTGATGCCGGCTTGGCGGAACACGTCGGTCGGGGTGCTGTAGTACTTGGTCGGCACGATCACCAGCGGACCGCGTCCGGCCCATTCGCGGGCGAATTGGAGAATTTCGTCGGGGCGCGACAGTTTGCTGTGAATCAGAATCGCGTCGGCGCCGGCCTGCCGATAAGCTTCGGCGCGGCGCAGGGCTTCATCCATGCCCCAGCCCGCGATCAAGGCTTCAACCCGGGCCACGATAGAGAAATTGGAATCGGTCTGGGTATCCTTGCCGGCCTTGATCTTGCCCGCAAATTCGTCCATTTCCGCCAACGGCTGGCGTTCGCCATTGAGAAAGCTATTGGTCTTGGGGAATTGTTTGTCTTCGATACAGACACCGGCAATACCGCGCTGTTCGAGCTTGCGCACCAGGCGGCGCATATTATTGAAGTTGCCGTAACCGGTATCGCCATCGAGCAAAATCGGCAAATCGCTGGCATCGGCCATAAATTCGAGCACGTCGACCACCTGGGTCCAGCTCGCTTCATTATTGTCGCGCACGCCCAATTGGGCCGAGATCGACAGACCCGAGGCCCAGATTCCGCTGAAACCGGCTTCGCGCACGATGCGAGCGGATAGACCGCTGTGGGCTTCCATCAGGAATTCGAGCTGGTCGCTCAACAGCATTTGACGCAGTTTGGCGCTGCGTGAGAGCGTGATACCGCGACCGGCGGCGCTGTCGATTGCCGCGGCGGCGGAAGCATTAATAGGGGCGTTCATCGTGTAACTCCTGACAACGACTGAAGTTGCGGCAGCACTTCTTCGGCTGCGCGTGCAACATCATTGGGAAAATCGATCTCGATCCACGGCGATCCCGTGACATCGGTCACCTCGAACAACTGGCTGCCTTCCTGCAGCAGGTCACGCACCGCTTCTTCATGCGGCATATGCGCCCGATCGCTGTCGACATAAGCCGCAACAATTGCCGCAAGCCTGCGTGCGCCGGCTTCGTTAAAACGGAAAAACCCGACCGACTCGCCTATCGTGTCGTACTGCAAACCGACCGCAAGCTGCTTGCGCAACTCGATCGGCACGCCGTCGCGCACGCATAATTTGACCGGCTCATCGCCGATTTCGAAATCGCGATCGATCAGCAAGCGATTCACCGCTTGGCTGCCGGCCACCAAAGCACTCATGATGCGTTCGTCGTACAGCACGTCGGCATCCATCAGCAATACGTCGCCACCGCGCCCCATGGCCTCGGCCACGGTATGCACGGTCAGCACGCTGCCGAGGTCGAAACGCGGATTCAGCACGACTTCAGGGCGCGGCTGCAAAGCCAGACGATCGAGCTCCGCCTCGACTAATTCGTGGCGGAATCCGAGCGCCAACACGATATCCTCGACTCCGGCGCTTTTGAGCATGTGCAGGTGCCGTTCCAGCAGGCTCATGCCGTCAAACTGCAACAAGCATTTCGGCATCTGTTGTGCTTCGGGTTGCTGCAGACGTAAGCCGCGCCCGGCAGCAAGAATGATGGCACGCATGAATATCCTGTCTAAAATAAAACTTGAACAATCAATTAAAAAATATCGCGGCGGCGTTGCCCCCAAGCAGGGCCGGTGCGCGGCCGCCAACCAGTCTCAATCGCCAACCAGTCTCAATCACCGACAGGCACGGGCGGCAACGCAGCGACTTGCCCCCGGCGGCGGCGCCAACCCCGTTCACACCAATGCAGATAGATCATGCCCGGTACACCGAGCAAAATTTCCCGTGCCCGCTTGGCCAGCGACAAGGCCAGTGCCGCCTCGGGCGGCAAGCCGGCCAGCGGCGCCAGCAGCAAATAGCCCCCCTCTTGCACACCCAGTGAGCCGGGAATGGCAAACGCGGCACCACGGATGGCTTGTCCCAGGCTTTCGAGCAGCAAAGCATCGGCCCAACCGACCGGGTGGCCAAGCAACGACAGTGCCAGATAGACCTCGCCCGTGCCGACCAGCCAGCCGAGCAAACTCAAGACAAAGCTCAACAGCAGCCGCGCGCTGTGCCGATAAAGCTGCTGCACCGAAACATCGATGGCTTCGGCCTGGTTCATCCACTGCGACCAATCGCGTTTGCCGAATAATTTGGCGGCCGTCCGCGTCAAGCGGCCGAACAAACCGTGCTGCTGCATCGCATAGAACAGGCCTAACAGCAAAGCAAGCACGCCGCTGGCGGCAAGCAGGGGTAGCCGCAAGGTGTGCAAGGTGGCGTGACTGGCATGGGCGCCGAGCAGCATGACGCCGAGCAGGGCGAACACGATTTGCGCCAGGGTCTGGAACGTGGTGCTGACAGTGATCGCGGCCGCCGCATCCGGCGTGGGCATACCGCGCTGCCCCAAATACCGGACCATCAGTACCGGCCCCCCGATCTGCCCCGCCGGCATCAGGCTGTTCACCGATTCGCCGGCCCAGCGCGCGAGCAAGGCGTCAAGGAACGAACCCTGGGTCGCAGCCTTGAAGAACAGCACACGAATCGCCGCGGCATCAAGCACCAACGGCACCAGGTGAAATAACGCCAGTCCCAGCAAACCCCAGCCGGCTAGCGCCAGGGTCGAGAAAACCGCCGGTAGGCCCTGGGATAGCAAAAGCGCGACAAACAGCAGCACACCCGCCGATAACAACCAGACTGCGGCGCGTGTCATGTGCGCTTGGCTGCCGGCAGCAGTTTGCGAAACACCTGGCGAAAGCCGAAATAGGCCACGGCGTCTTTCATATTCGAGATAAATCGCCGCCACGCGCGCATGTTCGGATTGGTCACATACTCAAAAGTCAGCGACACGCGAAATTCGTTTTCGCCCAGGGGCGTAATACGATGGCGCAAAGCGTCGCCATCGAAAAACACCAGCCCGCCGGGGGGAATCTGCACCGATCCCGGCTGATCCGCTACTTCAGGCTCGCGCGTATGCAATTCGTAGTCGAGCCGGCAGGAAGACTGGTCGATCACCCCCAGCAGCAGTGTGTAGCGCCGACCCTCGTAGTAAGAGGTGTCGTAGTGCCAGCCGATATGGTCGCCCGGACGGGTATAAAAATATAATGCATAGGCATGCGGATCGTCGGCCGGCGAAACTTGCAGGGACTCACCGCATAACCGCGCCAGCCAATCAATCAGCGCGGGCGAACGATACAGTTCGGCGATAAACGGCGCCAGTTGGTCTATCGTATGCCGGCTGACACTGCCGCCTTGTTTATGGCCGGGCAAATAATTGCGGTTGACCGATGCCTTGACCGCTTCTACACCGGCAACCAACTGCGCGGTAACTTCGGGCGGCAGAAAATCTTCCAGATACAAGAAAGCGCCCTGCTGCGCAAAATCCCGCTTCAAGGTGGACGCATCGGTGCCGCGCAAACGCGCAGTCATGCTTTGATCGGCGTTGAGTTGCGTATCCGGATCCGGCTCCAGCAAACCGCGCGGTGCGGGCGCGTTCATGGCGCCATCCCGATGTCGCTGCGGGCCACCACCGGATGTTGCCGGCGTACAACGCGCCGGTAATCGATCACGACCCAGGCGGCAAACAGCGGCGCGCCCAGGGCCGCGGCATGTAAAAACGGCGCCACGCCATTCAGCAAGGTCACCAGCGGCAGCATATACAGTACGTCTTCGGTTTCGAAACCGCCAAACGAAGCTTGTTTTGTGCCCGCCTTGCCGGCGATATCTTCGATGCGCATGCGCAGCCAGAAAATCAGCGCAATCGCCCCGCCGGCCAGCGCACCAAGCAAAGCAGGCGGAATCGAGGTCGAGCGGCCCAAGCCGGCACCGACACCCATCCCCATGCCGATAAACAGCAAAATCGTCACTCCGGCGTCGCTGGCCAGATCGTATAAATGCCCGATGCGACTGGTCTTGCCGCTGATACGCGCCAATTCGCCATCGGTATGATCGACAAAATTCGATAAAGCGAGCAAAAACGCGGCCAGATTCGACCAGCCGTAGGTGCCATGCGTAAAGCATAGCGCCGCCGCGATACCGATCAACAGGCGCACGGTGGTCAGGTGGTTAGGCGTGACCCAGCTATCTTTGAGGGGCGTAACCAAGAAACGCGCCAGTCTGGCGTCCCAAGGACGTTGGACTGCGGGACTGCCGGAAGAAGAGTTATACGGCTTTGACATGAACGAGCAATAAAAAAGAGGCTTAGCGTGGCGGTCGCGTATTGTCGCAGTTAATTTTAAATTCGTGTACGTCATCAAAACGAAACACACTATTCCGCTAACGATACTAATGCAATAGTTTTAATGTCGCAGCGGAGCCCGCACGTGCTGTGGGAATAAGTGGATTGGGTTTGGCGGGAGACCTCCTGAAGTTGATTTGCTCAAACGGATCGGGCCTTGAATTGGGCCGCCCTAGACCGCAAATCAGGCGCGGCGCTTAAATTGTGCTGGAGCCGGCCCCCGCTACCCGACCGGTCTGACGAGCGTGATCACTGAACCAGCCGTTGCTGCAACCTGAATGCATGCGTGCAAGCCAAGCCGCAGTGCGGCAGAACAGTCATGCGGCTGGTTGGTAAAAATTTGGCAATATTCCGCCGCCGCATGCCGCAGTTTTTTCGATTTCCTGCAAAGACCATGAGCAAGATACCATCGCGATCAAAACGCCGGGACCTTGCACGCCAAGTGCCGTTGGGGCAAATCTTGACGATGTCGAGCGGGTTCGAGATTTGCCGCACTCTACAGGGAATGCCCCTGCGCGAAAATTCCGAACCTGCATTTCCCCCTTGGCGCTGCGCCATATTCGACATGGCACGCCGGGAAAACCAATCAATTGGAGTTTGAATAGGAGAGTACGAAACTATTCCCGTAAGTACCTTTTGAAAAAGTATTATGGTAAGTCAAGGTCGGGTTTTCTCCAGACTTAACCATATGTGGCATAAAATCCGTCTGTGCGGGATTTAAAAAATCTTTTTCAACCGTGGTCCACTGAGTAGGGTCGATTTTTTGATCGATAATCAGTCCGGAATCAATCCAGATGCGGACCTCATTGGTCTGCGTCGATTGATCGGCCACCATCAGAAGTTGCAGATCTCCCGTTGCCGCTTTGCAGTAGAAAGTGGTGCCACCGGCGGATTCTCCATTCAACACAATGGTATCAATGACTTTATTGTGCAACTGCATATAGGCCCAGGGCGTCGACTGCATGACGGCGCCGTTGCTGTTGGTGCAGGTGACGACGTCGCCGGTAGTCGAAGCCTTGGCGACGCCGGCATCGGTAAACATCACGCCGTTGGGCGGCGGCGAGGTGTTTTGTGCAATTTCAGCGGCACCGGCAGTCGCCGAATTAAAGGCCAGACAGACCAAAGCTAACGTGATGTTTTTTTTCATGAATTCCATGCTCCATATGATTTTTACAAGATTTATCGATTTATGAGATATCCACTCGAATTCCAAAATACGGCACAAAATCAAATTTTAAAAAAGTTCCTTTATTTTGATGCAACCGCTATTCAAAAAAATAGCTGACTGACCTGCATTACCCAAAATACTTTGTATGCCAAAAATATAAAATTCAAAGTAAAAATCCTAAAATTAGGACTGATTGAATGAGAAATAAAGAGACAAGGCAATCGAATAAAATTTCTCTGGCGTAATTAAGCAAACCGAAATTTTTTCTGAGATGGCGCTCGGGCTTTCCCCTGGTTGACCGTGCGAGTACATCTCGCAACAACCCAGCCGCGCGACCACCATGTGCAACTTATCTGCGCGGGGAGCGACGGATTTGCTGCCGTGGGACGTTAAAGAAAAATGAGATCTATTTCGGAACCCAACCCGCTTCTTCAGGAATCCCATGTTTAAAACTATCTTGATCGTCGCGGCCACTGCCATACTCACCGGACGCGTGGTCTACCCCCCCATCCCGCCTACTACCGGGCACCGGGAATAGTCTATTAATTGTATTGATAAGCGTATTGGTCAGTGTACTGAACAGTGGCGCTACCCGGCGCTGGCAAAGGCAAGCGCAGCGGCATTGGAAATCCAGCAGGCCTAAGGCACACGCCATGCAACAACGAGACATAACCCTTTGACCGCGGAAGATCCGGATGCAGATTTGCTGGCCCGTGTCGGCAATCAGGAGCCGGACGCGGTGCGGGAGATGGTCGCGCGCAAATTGCCGCGACTGCTTTCACTTGCCACTCGCATGTTGGGCGATCGGCATGAGGCCGAGGACGTGGCGCAAGAGGTTTTTATCCGGATCTGGAAACATGCGGCGCGCTGGCAAAGCGGATCGGCGCGCTTCGATACCTGGTTGCACCGGGTAGCGCTCAATCAGTGCTACGACCGCTTGCGCCGCCAACGTGAAGCTGCGCTGGACGAGCTGCCCGAGCAAACCGACCCGGCTGCGGCGCTGGATGACACACTGGCCGATGCCGGGCGCGCCCGGCGGGTAGCGGCGGCACTTGCCGCTTTGCCGTCCAGGCAGCGTGAAGCGCTGGTACTGCAGTACTACCAGGAACTGTCGAACGCGCAAACGGCCGAGCTGATGGGCGTGACGATCGAAGCGCTTGAAAGCTTGCTGGCGCGTGCCAGGCGCAGCATGCGGCAACAGCTCGCCGGTGAACGCCCCGAGCTTGATGCCGGCCCGGGCGGCAATAACGTAGACGGAGGGAAACCCCGATGACACCCCAAAGATTTGTTGCCTTGACCGACGCCTACGGTGCCGCAATCGAGCACTGGCCGCAGGCGGAGCGCGCCGCCGCGCTGGCCTTGATCGAGCAGCGGGAACCCCTGGCACTCGCGGCGCTGGCCGACGCCCGGCAACTGGATCGGTTATTGGCCGCGCATGTCGTCGCAGCGCCCGCGCCGGCACTGGTTTCCCGCATCGTCGCCGAGGCTCGGCCGGTAGCGCCATGGCAGCGATGGCGCCGGTGGTTTATCGGATCAACTCAGCGCGACCTGCGTCACGACCGCCGCTCTCCGGCTGGGAACGGGGCCTCGCTGCGAGGTGTCGCCTTGCTGGGCGTGGGGGTGGGCGTGGCTGGTATCGCCGCCGGCATATTGATGGTTTCGTTGCTGACGCAAACGGTTGCCGCCCCCGGCCTCACCGAGTTGACCTACTCAAGCACCGCTTTTGGCAGCTTGACGCAAGACTGGAGCAATGAATGATGGGCCGTTCGCTAAAACTGCTGTGTATCGTGTCGCTGACGCTCAACGTATTTCTGCTCGGCGCGATCGCCGGCGGCGCTTACCGCTGGCTGGCCGCAACCCACTCCGCGGCGGCGACCCAGCCGCGCAGCGTGCGTTTTGCGGCGGAGGAACTGAGCCCTGAACGCAAGAAGCAATTTCGCCTGGCTTTGCGTCAAGCACGGCGGGATGCCGCTGCGTCGATCGAAACTGCCCGCAGCGGACGGCTGCAGATTGCCGGTCTGCTCGGTGCGCCGCAATTTGATCGCGCCGCCGTCGAGACGGCCTTGACCAACACCCGTGAGGCCGATATGGCCTTACGCACGCGGGTCGAAGGCGCCGTGGTCGAGTTCGCCGCCACCCTCACCCCGGATGAACGTGTGGCCATGGTCGACGCCATGACACGTCGCGGACCGCTGTATGTGGCCAACCCGACTGCACCCGCGTCAAGCCCGCCTGCGTCGCAATCGGCCCCAACCTCAGCCGCGGCAAAATAAATATGGCGGAAACGCGACAGGTTTCATCAGGCCGAGCGTTTAATCGGGGTATTGGCGGCACTGAATTAACTACTCCCTGCGGGGGTTGGACCCGAGTACGTGTTGGGGCACTTTTAATTAACTACCCCCTGCGGGGGTGGGACCCGAGTAAGAGCTTTGCATGGGCCTGGAGTAAGTGCTAAAGCACTAACTCGGGTCGACATAGGAGAAGGTGATGGCCGTAGCCCCGCATCTGACACCCGCCGCCATTGCCGGCAATCGTTTCGGCCTGGGCATACGCGCCGATGAAGCGGTGCCGCGGGACCCGAAAGCCTGGTTGCTGGGGCAATTCCAAACTTACCAGGCGGCGGCGCCTGCTTGGGCCGACCAGCCCACCAGCACCACGCTCGCCGCCGATTTTGCCGCGCAACAACGCGCCCTGCATGATGCCGCCACGGACGACAGGGAAGCGTTGCGCAAAAGCAATGGTCAGAAAGTGCGCGAAACGTATCGCGCGGCAGTCAATGCCCGAGTGGCGGCGGCGCTGACCACGCCGGCCCCGTTTGTCGAACGGTTGGTGTATTTCTGGGCCAATCATTTCGCCGTATCCATCGAAAAACCGGCGGTCGCGATGCTGGCCGGATCTTTTGAGGCGGAAGCCATCCGTCCTCATGTGTTGGGGCGCTTTGAAGACATGCTGCTGGCCGTGGAACGTCATCCGGCGATGCAGATTTTTCTCGATCAAGTGCGCTCGGTCGGTCCCGACAGCATGGCCGCCGAACGTGCGGCGCAGCGCAATCCCGACCGCCACCCGGGGCTGAACGAAAACCTCGCACGCGAAATCATGGAGCTGCATACGCTGGGCGTACGCAGCGGTTATAACCAGGACGACGTGACGGAATTCGCCCGCGCCTTGACCGGCTGGAGCATCGGCGGCATGGCGGGAGGCGCGCGCGGCGGGAAAAACGGGGCGCAAATCGAACCGGCGGAGCCGGGCCAATTTGTGTTTCGCCCGCAACTCCACGAGCCCGGTGCGCGCACCATCATGGGCCGGGTATACGATCAGCGCGGCGAAGCGCAAGCACTCGCGGTATTGCATGACCTGGCCACCGCGCCCGCGACGGCGCGGCATGTCGCCGACAAGCTCGCGCGTCATTTTGTCGCCGACACGCCTCCCTCCGCGCTGGTGGAAAAACTGGCCGATGCCTTTCAGCGCAGCGGCGGCGACCTGTCCAGCGTCTATCGCGTACTGATCGAAGCGCCTGAGGCGTGGTCGCCGCTCGCGGTGAAATTCAAAACACCGTGGGATTGGACTTTGTCGTCGTTGCGTGGCCTGGGCCGCACCGAACTCGGGGAATTCCAGGCCGCACCGGTGCTGACCCAACTGGGACAAACCGTGTGGAAACCCGGCTCTCCGGCCGGTTACGACGACATCGCGGCCAGTTGGGCCGCGCCCGATGCGCTGGTGCGCCGGGTTGAAGTGGCCCAGCGTTTTGCCGCCAAAGTCGGCGACAGTCTCGACGCCCGTACCCTCGGCAATCAATTGCTGGCGGGGTCCTTAAGCGAGTCGACCGCGCTTGCGGTCTCCCGCGCCGAAAGCGCTTCGGCCGCCTTGGCCTTGTTGCTGGTTTCGCCCGATTTTCAAAGGAGATAACACCATGGTCTCACGCCGCGATTTCCTCTGGTGCACCGCTGCAGGCGCGGGTGCGATGCTGGTCGGGCCGCGCATGGCTTTTGCCACGGTCGAATCCGAGCGCCGTTTTATCTTCGTGATCCAGCGTGGCGCCGCCGACGGATTGAATATTGTGGTGCCTTATGCCGACCCGGCTTATGCCCGGCTACGCGGCGCCTTGGCCATCGACCCCTCGACCGCGTTCAAGCTGGATGGCACCTTCGCGCTCCATCCGGCGCTGGTCCAAAGCGCGGCGATGTACACCGCGGGCCAGGCGTTATTGGTGCAGGCAGTGGCGTCGCCGTATCGCGACCGCTCGCACTTCGATGGGCAAAACGTGCTGGAAACCGGCGGCACCGCACCGTATCAGATGAAAGATGGCTGGATGAACCGCCTGCTTCCCTTGTTGCCGCAAGCCCGGGATAACGCCATTGCCTTTGCCCCGACCGTACCGCTCGCCTTGCGCGGCAGCGCCGAGGTCACTTCGTATGCGCCCTCGGCCTTGCCCGCCGCCCCCGACGACCTGCTCAACCGGGTCTCGCAACTGTATGAGCAAGACCCGCAACTGCAGGCCTTGTGGCGCTCCGCGATGGAAGCGCGCGGTTTGGCCGCCGACGCGGGAGCGCGCCAGGACCCGGCCAGCCTGGGCAAACTCGCGGCAAGCTTTATGTCGCGCGCGGACGGGCCGCGTATCGCCATGATAGAAACCGGCGGCTGGGACACCCATAGCGCCCAGACGCCGCGTTTGGCGGCGCAACTGAAAGCCTTGGATACCATGCTGGCGGCGCTGCGCGACGGCATGGGCCCGCATTGGAACACCACCACCGTGCTGGTCGCCACCGAGTTCGGCCGCACGGCTGCGGCCAACGGCACCGGCGGCACCGACCACGGCACCGGCTCCGCGGCGCTATTGTTCGGCGGCGCGCTGCAAGGCGGCCGGGTGCTGGCGGATTGGCCGGGCTTGAGCAGCAGCGCGCTGTATCAGTCGCGCGATCTGCAACCCACCTTGGGCCTGGATAGCGTGATTGCCGCCGCGGTCGCAGAAACCTTCGGCCTCGATCCCGAGTTGACGGGTAGAACCTTGTTTCCGCAAACCGCGGTACCGCGCATGCGTCAGAGCCTGCTACGCACTTAAACCGCGGCCGCAGAGGGAAAACGCAAGGTGAAGCGGATGCATCCTTGCTCGGTGCATGAGACATCCGCGCTGCCGCCGTGCAAGGTCATGATGGCCCGCACGATGGCCAGGCCCAAGCCGTTCGACTCGGTAAAAACGCTGCGCGCGGTGTCGCCGCGATAGAAACGATCAAACAATCGGTTAAGCTGCTCGGCGCCGAGCGGCGCACCGAGATTTTCCACCGTCACGGTCGCGCCCTGCTCGTCCTGATGCCCCAGCAAACGCAGCGTAGTGCCGCTATTGGCATAACGCACCGCATTGACCACCAAATTATTGATCGCGCGCCGCCACAACATGGCATTGGCTTTGACGCGCCCGCTCGCCTCAATCTCGAAACTCAAGCCGCGCTCCTCGGCCAAGCCTTCAAAATATTCGGCAATATTGCCCAGCTCATCCTCGATCACCAATGGCGCGGTTTCGATGGCGAATCCGTCATGGTCGGCCTGCGCCAGAAACAAGATATTTTCGACGATACGGGCCAGCCGTTCCAGCTCTTCGAGATTCGATTCCAGCACGCTTTGATATTCATCGATGCTGCGCGGCTGCGCCAGAGTGACCTGGGTCTGGCCTATGAGTACCCCAATGGGCGTGCGAATTTCGTGTGCCAGGTCGGCGGAAAACTGCGACAAGCGCTCGTAACCGTCGGCCAGTCTATCCAGCATCGCGTTAAAGGCGCCTGCCAGTTGCCTCAACTCAACCGGCGCATCGGCGTCACGCAGACGCGTGGTGAGGTTCTTGGGCGTGATCTCGGCGGCTTTTCCGGCCATCGCATGCAGCGGACGCAAACCGTGCGTCAAGGCCAGGTACGCCAGTAAGGCGGTTGCCAGCGCGGCGATCACACTAGTCAGAAACACGCGATGATAATAATCCTTGAGCAAACTGGCTTCTTGGGTCATCACATGCGCGGCGACAATCTCGACTACTCCGCCGTTGCCTGAAGCCGTGGCCCGGGCCATGGCCCAACGCACCTGGACCCCATTGGGGCCGGGGGTAGAGTACAACGCCGCGCGCGTCACCGGCGAGCCTATCGGCACCGGGGTCATATCAGGCACCGCCAGATGATCGGGGTTGATGCGGATAAAGGGGGCTTGCCCGGGACGGCGGAACATAAACACATCATGTTCGCTGCCCAACATGGTTTCGAACAAGGCCGGCCGCGCCTCCAATTGTTCGATGTTGTACATGTCGTTGAGCAGAGTACGGAAATGCTCGACCCGACCGACCAACGCGTAGTCGGTACTGGTTTCAAGCGCATTACGCGCCGACATATACAAAAAAGCACCCAAACCAAACACAATCAGGCAGGCAACAAAAGCGAACAAGGTGGTGGTGCGTGCGGTCAGCGAGCGCGACTGCCAGCGGATCACGGTTGCTCTCCGAATTGATAACCGATGCTGCGCACCGTATGAATCAGCTTTTTTTCGAACGGCAAATCGACTTTGGCCCGCAAACGTTTGATCGCCACGTCCACCACATTGGTATCGCTATCGAAATTCATATCCCAGACTTGCGACGCAATCTGCGTGCGCGACAAGGCTTCGCCTTGCCGTTTCACCAGCAGATGCAGCAACAGGAATTCCTTATTGGTCAAAGTAATGCTGATCCCTTGGCGCGTGACTTTACGGCGCAACACGTCGAGTTGCAGGTCGGCGATCTGAAAAAACTCTTCTTCGCGCACCACCCCGCGCCGCAGCAGGGTGCGGATTCTGAGCAGCAATTCGGTGAAGGAGAACGGTTTCACCAGATAATCGTCGGCGCCCAGCTCCAAGCCGCGAATCCGGTCGTTCAGATGGTCGCGCGCAGTCAGGAAGATAACCGGCAAGTCGCGTTTGGCGCGCAGCGCTGTCATGATCTGCCAGCCGTCGAGTCCGGGCAGCATCACGTCCAGCACCACCAGTTCGTAGCTTTGCTCCAGCGCCATATGCAGCCCGTCCGGACCGGTCCGGGCCAGGTCGACGGCATACCCGGATTCGCGCAAACCTTTCTTCAGATAGTCGCCGGTTTTGCGATCGTCTTCGATCACGAGTAGGGTCATACGTCGCTTGGGTAAATTGAATGAACTTCATTCTAGCCAGATTAACCGGGCTGGAGATTACAAATTTGTCATTCCTGACAAGCGACGCCGGTCATTCCCGCGCCGCCGCGCCGCGGTAAATCCGGGTGGAAAGACCTAACCGGGGCGACAACCTTGATCCCCGGCCCATCGCAGCCGATTACCCTGGCTTCGGACTGCAGCGCAATTCTGACAAATTTGTCATGAACGCGTCATTCGGCGTTCAGGGCGCAACGCCTATTCTCCCGCTGTACCGCGGTAGATCTTGCCTCACGCGCCCGCGACCTATCCCCAGGAGATCTTTAGTGCGTCAGATAAATATTCACCCGGCCTGGTTACGGGCGACGCACTGGATCAATGCCGTCAGTGTGCTGGTGATGATCACCAGCGGCTGGCAGGTGTATAACGCTTCGCCGATTTTTCCCGCCCTGCGTTTTCCCGCCAGCCTTACCTTGGGCGGCTGGCTGGGCGGTGCGCTGCTGTGGCATTTCGCCTTTATGTGGTTGCTGGTCGGGAATTTCGCCTTATACCTCGGCCTCAATCTCGCCACCGGCCGTTTGGGCCGCAAGATGCTGCCGCTGACGCCGCGTCTGGTGTTGCGCGATTTGTATGCAGCCTTGCGCGGCAAGCTGGCGCACGACGATTTATCGCATTACAACGCGGTGCAGAAATTGGCCTACCTGTCGGTGATTGTCGACATCATTGTGCTGGTACTGTCAGGTATGGCGGTATGGAAGTCGGTGCAATTTCCGCTGTTGCGCGAACTGATGGGCGGCTATGACCGCGCCCGGGTGGTGCATTTCTTTGCCATGAGTTTTCTGCTGCTGTTTTTTATCGTACATGTGGCGATGGTGATGCTGGTGCCGCGCTCCTTGCTGGCCATGATACGGGGTCGTTAATGAACTTGAAACGCAAAACCGGGCCGCAGGCGCAGGCTGAGCTATTGGACGCGGAGTCCATTATCAAGGATGCCCGGCGCGAACTCGCCGCGCCCATGCGCCGCTTGTTCGGCAAACGTCTTCTGACCTTGGGCAGTCTCAGCTTGTTATCGGGTTGCGAGTTGAAGGACGGCAATTCGGTCAATACCATGTTGCAAAAGATTTCGTTTTTCAACGACGACGTTCAAGGCTGGTTGTTCGATCCGAAAAAGCTGGCGCCGACCTATCCGGAATCGATGATCACGCGCCCGTTTCCATTCAATGCGTTTTATGACATCGACCAAGTACCTGACGTTGACCCCGACAGTTATCGCCTGAAAGTCAGCGGTTTGGTCAGCGGCAAGCGGATCTGGACCCTGCCCGAATTGCATGCGTTGCCGCAGACCAGTCAGGTGACGCGGCATATCTGCATTGAAGGCTGGAGTGCCATCGGCAAATGGGGCGGCACAACCTTCTCGTCTTTCCTGAAAATGGCCGGCGCCGACCTGAGCGCCAAGTACGTATCGTTTCAATGTGCCGACGAATATTCAACCAGCATCGACATGCCGACGGCGCTGCATGCACAAACCTTGCTCACTTTCACCTACGATGGCGCGCTGTTGCCGCCGAAATATGGTTTTCCGATGAAACTGCGGATGCCGACCAAACTCGGTTATAAAAATCCCAAGCATATTATCGAAATCACCGTCACCAATACTTACCCCGGCGGTTATTGGGAAAATCAAGGGTATAACTGGTTCGGCGGAGCATAAAGATGCGCGTTAAGTTAGGATGCGGTTGCGTGAAACGTTGATGAGTGGCACAGACCCTGGATACACTTTGATTTGATTGCAGATGCAGATAGGTTCATCCTGATTTTCATCCGATTTTTTTTAACCGTTTTACCGGTCTGCCGATTCGGCCAAGCCGATCTTTCTGGAGATACCATGTCCTATCGTTTCAAGTTACTCAGCACCCTGATTGCCGTCAGCCTGGCCGGTACGGTCGCCGCTCAAACGCCGCCCAAGGTCGCGCGGATCCGCGGCGATATCGTGTCGTTCAGTGGCGATACCCTGACCGTGCATCGCCGCAGCGGCGACACGGTGGTCATTGCGCTCAAACCTGAAGTTGCGGTCGGCGCGGTCAAGAATATCCAATTATCCGATATCAAGCCGGGTTCGTTTATCGGCACGGCTGCCAAGACGGGCGCCGACGGCAAATTGACGGCGATGGAAGTCGTGGTCTTCCCCGAAGCCGCGCGCGGCACGGGCGAAGGTCATTACGACTGGGATTTGGGTAGCGGCAGCAGCATGACCAATGCCAATGTGGATTCCGTGTTGCAGAGCACCAATGGCCGTGACCTCAAACTCTCCTACAAGGGCGGCAGCAACGACGTAACCGTACCGGCCAACGTGCCGGTGGTCACCTTTGCCCCGGCCACACGCGCCGACCTGCTCCCGGGCAAGAAAGTATTTGTGGTCGCGACGCCGGATTCGGCCGACCATTTCACCGGAATGCGCGTGGTGGTGGAAAAAGATGGCGTAGCACCGCCGATGTAAGCCCCATTGCTTAGGTTTGGGCCCACTCCGGGCCCGGCTTAAGCAAGCTGGCGGCTGGCAGCAACGCCAGACGCCATGCGGGCGGAGCCGTCATCGAGATGATGCTCCGCCCGCATGGCGCGCATTCGTGCACATGCAAGTCCCGCCCTGGTGTTCGATCGTTGTGTTTGATCGAACTGGCGCAACTCAAGCTCCACTCAAGCGCATTTCAAGATCCGATGCTCAGCGTCCGGTAAAGTCGACTTGCACGCGGCACCCGCTTGCGTCGTGCTTGCGGCATCCGTCTTCATGGGCTTTAAGCGATGGTCCTGCATCAGGCGGCTGATGGCGGTTATCACCTGCCTGGGTGTAATCAGCCGGGTGCATTCGAACTGCCGTTCGGTACCGGCATGCCGCGGGCACCACATAAAATCGTGATGATCGAACTGGATATTGGTATCGTTCCAGCAGCTATTGCAGGCATGGTAGTCAATCACCCGATACGGCGTAAAAAACTCGTTGGCCGGATGAGTAAAGCCGCTCACCATCACCACCGGCTTTTCCAAAGTCCAGGCCAGCCAGGACAAACCGCTAGACAGACCGACAAAAAAATCGGCATGTTGGAGCAAATTGGCGCGCTGCTGCAAGGGCAAGTCGCCCGTGAAATTTTCCGCGCCGTAGGGTATCAGGTTCCAACTATTGCCGGCGCCGTGCGCATGCTTTTGATCGATACATAACACCCGATAACCTTGCTCTTTAAGGAATTGCACCACTTCAAACCAGCCGGTCGGATGATTCCAATATTTGCATTGAGTTGAGGCTTGAGCGGCAATACACACATAGGGTTCGGCAATGGGGCGAGCCTGGTCTTCCAGCACTACGCTGGCACGCCGTTCGAGCGGCTGCAGACCAAGTAAATGAGGGATGGTTTTTTGCAAACCGCTCATGCGGAAATCGGTGGGCTGGTGAGTGCGGTCGGTGGCGGGGAAAAAAATACCGAGATAATAGCTGGCATAAAATTCGGCACGCCGCGCAGCTTCCTCTTCAGGCCGAATAAAATTGAGCTCGGGATACGCGCCTTCGAACAAGGACCAGATTGCCGGACTCATCGACACATAAACCTGACAGCCGTGCTGACGCCGAAACTCCTCGACGTAGGGAAACCAAGCCAGAATGTCGCCTAGCGTGCCGACCGGTAAACGGAAATAGACATTCTGGCCGCGCAGATCGAAGTCGTGCTCGAATACCAGATGTTCGTTACGGTGCACCTCGACGCGGAAATTGACGTAATAACGTTTGGTGCTGGTGACGAGTGCATCTTCCACCGTGGCATCGTACAAAGTGTGTCCGGCGTCGCGATCGATCAGCTTGATCCGCCAGCCGGCGCCCTCGACCTTGACCCGCGCGCCGTAATTGAAATCGAAGCAGATGCCGGGTGGCCCTTGCCGGGTGGGAATGCCCGCATCGACCACAAAACTGGTCTGGACCGGCGTGGAGGCGACGGGGTCGGTGTGCGGTGCCGTTGCGGCGATGGGTTTGCTGGTAGCCATGGCGGCTCGTGCTCCGATAAGGTTGACGGTTGCGCGCACGCGGATCAGCACGCGCGGGGCCCGGCAGCAATACAATCGGCGCGGGCAAACCATGATCGCGGCAAAAGCCCAATCCCAACCTTCACGGAATCATTTATAGGACCAAACGAAGCCCAAACCAGTTCCATCGCGCCAGACTCAGCCCCTGGCTGCGGTCCAACGGGCACCTCACGCTTACACACTCAAACTGCGGTATGACGCAAACTCATCCAATAAGCGCCCACATCCGCCATATTGGGCGTGCGGGAACGGTCCAAAACGCTCTCTCCGATAACCTCGAACGCCTGACGCAATAATGCCGCCACGTCGACACCATCTTCCGCCCAGGCAAATTTCCGCTCGGCCGGCTTATCTGTCGGCTTATCTGCCTCCTTGTCGGCTTGGGTCCCGCTCTGCGGGTCATCGAATACGGCCGGCACCGCCCGCTTCGGCATATTCAGCACAAATACCCGTCCGCCAGCGACCAGGCCGCGACGCATGCGCTCAATATCCAACGCCGGCGCGAAACAGTGCTGCAGCACCCACACCGAAATGGCCGCATCGACACGCAAGCCGCCTCGCACCAGCAGATCGAACTGATCCGGCGAGACAGCGGTAAAACGTTCGGAATTGACGTATTCCTGGGATAAGGCACGCATGCTGGAGCTGGTATCCACCCCGATCACACTGCAGCCGCTGGCTTCGATCATGGCGCGCGCCAGGCGGCCGATGCCGCAGCCATAATCCAGCACGATCATCTCGGGCCGCAGATTAAAAGCCTCCCAGATCAATTCCAGCACATAAGGGGTTTCTTGCTGCCAACGGGTTTCCGTATCGGCACCGGGCCCCTCTTCCGTCAGAATAATTTCTTTGGCGCGCTGCATATCGGGCACATCAAAAACGGCGGGAAAATACTGTGCATTCATGTTCTTCATTTCCAATTCAAATTTAAGTCAGGGCTGCATGGCATAGGCTACGCTCAAGCTTCGCTGTTACCACGTCTTGCGCAAGCCGATATCGAAGGTCCACGGTGCTTCGTAGTTCTGGCCACGGCCGTAGGCCACCGCGCTGTAAAGCTGCAAGTTCGAGCCTTGCTGCATCATCAGGCCTAAAGAAATATCGCCGCGGTTGCCCTTCACCGAACTGGACAATTGCGTGCCGTCGACCGTGACGCTGGTGCTGCCGTTGAACTGCCGATCGAAACCGAGGTTCACATAAGGCTCAAAAATGGTTGCGCCGGAGGGCCCCCGATAGTCGATCTTCTGACCTATCATCACCCCTGCCCGGGCCGTGGTGGCACTGCCGCTCGCCACATTCACCGCCGCGCCGTAGCTGGTGCTGTAACTGGCGCCGCCCTGGTAAACATTGGTGAGCTGTAATTGCGGCTCGACGAACCAGCCGCGCGGCAAGGTAAAGCGACGTCCGCCTTCGGCCGACAAGGTATACCCAGTGGCACGATAGCTGGCGGTGACCGGGTCGTCGCTGGAGCTGCTGGTATTGATCTGCTGATTGATCTCGTTGTACTTGGCGACAAAATCGCCATACCAGCCGCTGTTCGAAATCCAGGTGGCATAGGCACCCACGCTCCAGGTATTGGCCGAGCCGGTGCCGACGTTATCGTGGAAATTCTGGTCGATCGAACCGGTGCCCGCCACCGCACCCAGATACACCGCGCCGCCGGCCACCGGGATACGATGGTCGATCCCGGCTTGCATGCCGATATCGGTCAGGTCGCTGCCGGTGCCGCCCGCCGGCGACAGGCGCGCTTTGCCGCCATACGTACGAGCCCAGGCACCGTCACCGCCGGGATTGGTTTGCAAGTCCCCCATGCGGCGATACAGCGGCTGCAACTCGCCATACCAGACTGCAGCCGCGTCGGATGCCGCGGCTTGCACCGCTTGCGCCGTATTGGTGTGCAAGCCGGTGTTGAACAAATACCAGTCGCCGCCTCGGTCTTCCATGTCATAGCGGTACGCCCCGATATCGGTGCCGCCGCCGACCAGAGCAAAGGTCGCGCCGTCGTTGCCGGTCGCAATAATTTTGAGCTGCTGTTCGGCGCTTACCGGCGTTTGACTATAGTCGTGGATCTTGACCTGATACGTGCCCTGGGCATTGTCGACCGTGAGCTGGTCGCCCAGTTGGTCGGCGTAGTCGGTAGTCATTGCAATCGTGCCCGAACCGGTCATGGTGGTGACCGTGGCAGTCTGGAAAGCGGGAATCCCCGATGGATTGACGGCACCGACGGCAAACTCGCTGAGCGCCTCGTCTGGCGGGACAAATTGCACCGTGCCGCCTTGCATCTCGACGTTCTGCACCAGCGCCCCATCTTGCCGAATCGCCAACGTCCCTTGCAGTGCGGTGGTACCGTCGACGGTCGCGCCCGCATAGACATCCAGCGTTCCCGCGCTGTTAATCTGCGTGTCGGTAAAAGTCGCCCCGGAGATGGCCGAGGTCGCGCCGTTCAGCACGGTATCGGTCACCAAGCCGCCGTCCTGCACCGTCAACGTGCCGTTCAGATTGAGCACGGTAGCGCCAGCCGAGCCGCCGCTGCCGACATTTTGCGTGCCGCCGCTGTAGATCTGGGTGCCGCTGACCTGGGCACCCGCGTCGACATTCAGCACCCCGGCGCGATTGATCAGCGTGTCATTGAAGCTCGCGCCGGAAATCGCCTCGGTGGCGGCATACAATAGCGCCCCCGCGGCCGTGCCGCCCGCCTGAACCGCCAGCGTGCCGCCCGGGTTCAACACCGTGGCGCTGGCCAAGCCGCCGCTGCTGACCGTCTCACTGCCGCCGCTGATCTGTGTGCCGATCGCCGTACCGCTGGCGTTGATATTTTGCGTGCCACCGTCGAGCACCTTGGTGAAGCTCGCGACCGCGCCGGAGACAATGGCTTGTGTGCCGCCATCCTGGACTATCGTGTCATTCGCCTGCCCGCTCAGCAGTTGCATTCCACCGCTGAGGCGCACGCTGTTTGCCGTGCCGCCCACGTCGACCGTCTGCGTGCCGCCAGCCGCGACCGTGCCGCTGTTCTCCACCGCGCCGGACTCGACTTGCTGGGTGCCGCCGTCCAGCACCGTGGTGCGATACGCAATCCCGCTATCCACCTGCAACCCGCTGCTGTTTATCTGCGTGTCGTACACCTTGCCGTTGGCATCGATCTGCTGGAGCCCGCCGCTTTGTACTATCGCATTGCCCGCCTGGCCACCCGCTTCGACGGTCTGGGTCCCGCCACTTTGAAGCGTCGCGCTGTATGAAATACCGGCCACCGTTTGCGAGCCACCGCTGCCGACTTGCGTCACGGTGGCCGTCCCGTTGGCCTCGATCTGTTGCACCCCCGCATCGACGGTGGTATTGTCCGCCCGGCCCCATGCGCCGATATCCTGGATACCGCCGTCGTGCACGGAGGTATTATTGGCGTAGCCGTTGTCGAACTGCGTGCCGCTGCTGCCGACCCCGATGTAGGTCGCGCTGCCGCCAGCGTCTATGGTCTGCGAGCCGCCGCTGTTGATCAGGACCAGGGTTGCGCTGCCGCCCGCATTGATGGTCTGCACGCCGCCTGCATCGATCTGCGTGGAAACCGCGTAACCGCCCTCAATCACAAGCTGTGCGCCGCCGTCCTGGACCCAGGTGCTGGTGGCATGTCCACCGTCACTCTGCGTGGCACCGCTGATATGGGTATCGAGCGCCGAGCCATCGGCTTTCACCACCTCCAGACCGCCGTCCAGCAATGTATTATGAGTGGCCGTCCCATCGATGTACTGCACGCTGCCCCCACCGGTGACCGAGGTATTGCTTGCGTTGCCGCTCGCGCTGACGGTCTGCGAACCCGAGTAAATCACAGTGTAATCGGCCGAGCCGCCAGCTTGCACAAACTGCGCGCCGCCCGAGATCACGGTGCCGCTGACCACTCCGGCGACGAATTGTGAACCGCCGCTGATCGTGGTGCCGCTGGCGCAGCCGCCCACCTGAACATTTTGCACACCGCTCAGGTTGAGTATCGTCGCACTGGCCACGCCAAACACGTTCTGCGTACCACTTGCGTTGACCGTGGCGGAAATGGCCGTGCCGGAGACATCCTGCGTCCCGTTCGCATTGACGGTCGAGTTAGTCGAAACGCTGCCGGCCTCGACCTCCTCGCTACCTTCAAGGATGGTCATATCCGCGGTAGTGGCTCCTGCCTGGACGTACTCGATGCCACCCTTATCGATCGTCGAGCTGATGGTGGTGCCGCCGCTCAATACGGTCTGAGTGCCGCCGCTATTGACGCGAGTGTCGATGGAAGTGCCGCCGCTGCTGACGTTCTGCTGCCCGCCGCCCTGCACCAGGGTGTTGGTTGCCGTGCCGCCGGAACTGATATTCTGCGTGCCGCTGCCCTGCACCGTCACATCCGTGACCGTGCCCGTGACATTTTGCGTGCCGCCGCTGCTGACGGTCACGCCGCTTGCTGTCGCACCCGCATCGACATCTTGAATGCCGCCGCCTTCAATCACAGATTGGGTGGTATCGCCCTGCGCGAAGATATGCTGGGTGCCGCCGTTGATGTCGGTACCGCTGTCGTGGCCGCTCACGTTCTGCAAACCATCCTGATTGATCTTGGCATTGACCGCGCTGCCGCCCGAAGCGACGTTTTGCGTACCCAGATCCTGCACTACGGAGCCGCTTGCGACACCGTTGTTTTGTACGGTCTGCTGGGCACCGCCACCGCCGATCTGCGTGCCGAACGCAGTGGCGCCGCCTTCGACGATTTCGGTGCCGTTGTCGAATACCTGAGTGCCGCTAACCGCCGCACCCGATTTCAAGTCCTGGGTGCCGCCGCTGCTGACTACAGTGCCGCTGACCTGGGCTCCGGCCGAGACCGTCAAGTAGCCGCCCGCGTCGATCTGGGTGGCGGAGAAAATGGCATCGGTGTTGGCGGTAGCAGAGGCATACAGCGTCGCACTCAACGCCGTGCCGCTGGCCTGTACCGCGAGCGTACCGCTGTTCAGGATAGTCCCGCTCGCGGAACCGCCGCTGCTGACGGTTTGGGTGCCGCCATTATCGATGGTGGTGCCGCTGGCGATGCCGCTGTTATAGACCGTCTCCGTGCCGCCGTCGAGCACGGTGGCGATGGAAGTGCCTCCGAGAGCCGGGCTTCCCCCGTTGCGGCCGACATAGACGTCGCCGCCCGAATTGGCTGTCGTGCCGCTGAGCACGCCGCCCGACGAAACATACTGTTGACCGCCATTGTTGATGATGGAACTGGTGGCGCTACCGCCGGACTTAACGTCTTCATAACCGCTATCGATAACGGTCCCGCTGGCATTGCCGCCGGTGGTGATGGTTTCGTGACCGCCTTCGATGCTCAGGCCAAGGGCGCTGCCGCCGGAGGAAATATTCACGTTTCCGCCGCTGTTCACCTGACCGCCGCTGGCGCTGCCGCCTCGCACATATTCCATGCCGCCACTGTTGACCGTGGTGCCGATCAAGCCGCCGCCGGACGAAACATATTGCGAGCCGCCGCTATTCACCGTCGAACTGATCGCCGTGCCGCCGAGTTTCACATCTTCATAACCGCTACTGATCGTGGCCCCGCTGGCACTGCCGCCGCTGCTGATGGTCTCATGACCACCGACGATGGACAGACCCAGCGCGGTGCCGCCGGAAGAAACATAAAGATTCCCGCCGCTGCTAACCTGGCCGCCGATCTCGATACCGCCTTGCAAATACTCTCCGCCACCGCTCATGATCGTGGTACCGCTACCGCTGCCTCCCGAGTAAACGGTTTCTCTGCCGCCATTATTCAGCAAGGAGTTAAGTGCGGTGCCACCACTAGAGACCCATTCACCATCGTAGCTACCCGTAGTAGCGCTCATTGTTGCGCTGACGGTCACGCCGCCGTTTCGCACGTTCAGTTCGCTATCGCCCCCATAACCGCCATTTACCGTCTCGTCGATGGAGGTGCCCGTGACATAATCACGGCCGCCGTCATTCACGGTGCCGGAGGTTGTGCCGCCACTAAGAACATATTCATCGCCATAATGGCTGCCCAGCGTTGTGGCAGTGGTCGTGGCGCCACTCGACACCGTTAGGTTGCCGCCATTTTCTATCACCAGGCCTGACGCACTATTGGCGGAAATCGAAAATGCATGCGAATTGCCGTTGGAGACGTAGGTGCCCGAAACCGTCGCCGAGGTGTTGGTGACCAACGCGGCGCCACTATTTTGCGTGACGGCGGTTGCGCTGGCGCCGGCGGAAACGGTTAAGTAACCACCACTACTAATTGTCGTACCGTTGGCCGTAGCACCAGGATTGATCACTTCAGAACCGCCGGCGCTGATCGTGGTACCGGTATCCACGCCGCCGGAATAGGTCAACAAAGCCCCCCCTGAATCGACCGTGGCACCGCTCACAATACCCCCGCTACGGTTGTTCCATCCGTTGTATTCAATCCCTCCGTAGCTAATAGTTGGATTCAAAGCGATGCCGCCGCTGAACAATTGCTCACTGCCACCGGAGAGAAGAATGGTGCCACTGGTTACGCCGCCGGAGGAAACCCACTGAACGGCCGCACTGACCGTGGTACCGAGTGCACTGCCGCCATTGGAGACTGTTTCCGTACCACCACTTTTGATCAGCGTATCGGTGGAAGAGTCTCCCGTGTTTAAAGTCAGCTTGCCGCCATTTTCCAGCACCAAACCCGACGCATTCTGCGCCGCAATCGAAAACGCATAACTCGAGCCCCCGGACAGATAAACACCCGACACGGTGGACTGCATGTCGGCCACCAGCGCACCGCCGCTGTTTTGCACAATATCCGTGGCGGTGCCGCCTGACGAGACGGTCAACGCTCCGCTATTGTTGATCGTGGTGCTGGCCGCCGAACCGCCGCCGAGTACCGACAAATTGCCGCCGTTTTCCAGTACCACGTTGGTCGCGGTGTTATTGCCAATCGAAAACGTGCCGCTGACGTTGCTGCCGCTGACCGTCGCCGAGGTATTGGCCACCAGCGCGGCACCACTGTTTTGCATCACGTGGGTGGCGCTGCCGCCCGTCGCGACGTTGAGCGTGCCGCTGTTGTTGATCGTCGTGCTGTCAGCCGAACCGCCGCCGAGTACCGACAAACTGCCGCCGTTTTCCAGCAGCACGTTGGTCGCGGTGTTATTGCCAATCGAAAACGTGCCGCTGACGTTGCTGCCGCTGACCGTCGCCGAGGTATTGGCCACCAGCGCCGCGCCACTGTTTTGCGTCACGCCTGTGGCGCTGCCTCCGGTCGCCACGGTGAGCGTGCCGCTATTGTTGACGGTGGTACCGAGCGCCGACCCGCCGCTGGACACCGTCAAGTTGCCGCCGTTTTCCAGCAGCACATTCGACGCCACATTATTGGCGATGGAAAACGTGCCGCCGGCGTTGCGGCCGCTAACGGTGGCCGAGGTATTGGTCACCAGCGCCGCGCCACTGTTTTGCACCACCCCCGTAGCGCTGCCACCCGACAGCACGGTGAGCTTGCCGCCGCTGGTGGCGGTGGTACCGCTCGCGATACCGCTGGTGGACACTTGCTGCTGTCCGCCACTGTTAATCAAGGTGCCGTTCGCGATACCGCCGGAAGAAACAAATTCGATGCCGGCATTGACCGTGGTGCCGCTAGCCGCGCCACCGGTATAAACAGTGTCATAGCCGCCGCCGTTATCCGTCACATTCAACGCCACGCCGCCGCTTGAGACAGCCACATAACCATTGTTGTTGATCGTAGCGCTCGCCGTGCCGCCGCTGAGGACATACTGATATTGACCGCCGCCCACCGTGGTGCCGATTGCCACTCCGCCGCTCAGATATTCAGCCCCCGCATTAATCACCGTACCGCTCGCCGTGCCGCCCGAGAACACCGTTTCGTGGCCGCCCCCGCTGAGCGTGGCGCCGAGCACGACGCCCCCGGAAACAAGCAAGTCGCCGCCCCCGTTAACCACGGTCCCGCTGGCCCAGCCGTTGTCATAGATCACTTGCGCGCCGCTGCTATTGACCAGGGTGTTCAGGGCCGAACCGCCGCTGGATACCGCCTGCGTACCGCCGCTGCTGACATTGGTACTACTGGTTTGGCCGCCATCGACCACGGTTTGCGTATCGGGACCATTCACCGTGAGATTGTTCACCACCTGGCCCGAGCCGACCACGCTGTCAGCCGCATGGGCCGGATAGGTCAACAGCGGCAGCGCCGCAATCACCACGGCGGCAATCGGACGAAAACGAAAACCCGAAACGGGATCGAGCAGGGAAACGGCGAGCCGGGATTGACCCGTGGTTGAGGTATGCATGAAGTGGCCTGATAACTTTCGAGGAGAAAGGCAAAAAGGACGCATCATCCCAGGGGAAACCCTGATCACAGATCAACCAATTAAGATATAGGACTAACGGAACTGAACGAAAGATTTGGAACAAGACTCGTGACGGGCGTTGCCGTGGCGCGGCCCCGCATGTGGGGCGATATGGTAGGGGGGGCGCCCCCACCGACTGCCTTCTATGCCAATTTCACAGCACACAAACAGACAAATCATGCTGCACTGCGGCGACGGAAAACCAGCGTGAGCCTTGACTTTCGAGGCCGCACAAAAGATCATATGACCATCAAATGATCAATTGATCAAAATACAAATCGAAACGGGCGGCATGCTCAGCCTCCGCTCAGCTTCCGGATAGGGACATTCATATGGCAAGCCAGGAAATATCGCAATCCACTACCGATAATGTGATCGTCCATATCGGCATAGGCGCCTTTCATCGCGCTCATCAAGCCTGGTATCTGCATCGGCTCAATCTGAAAGGGGATAGCCACTGGTCATTGGCGATCGGCAATATCCGCGCCGACATGCAGCCGGTGTTGCAAGCCTTGGCCAGCCAGGACGGCGTGTATACGTTGGAGACGGTCACCCCCGAAGGTGAACGCGATTACGAAACCATCCGCTCGATCAAGCGCGTGATCCCCTGGGATGCCAATCTGGACAGTCTGGTTGCCGCAGCGGCCGAGCCGCGCTGCAAAATCATTTCCTTTACGGTCACGGAAGGCGGTTATTACCTCGACGATCATCATCGCCTGGATCGCACCAGCCCCGACCTCGCCGCCGACCTCGCCGGTGCTCGCACCACCATCTACGGCACGATTGCCGCGATCCTCGCGCAACGCATGGAGCAGCAAGCCGGTCCGGTGACCTTGTTGAATTGCGATAACCTGCGCGGCAACGGCGAGCGTTTCCGCGCCGGCCTGCTGGAATTTCTGCAAGCCACGGCCCAAGTTGAACTGCACGACTGGGCTCGCACCCACACCACTTCGCCCAATACCATGGTCGACCGGATCACGCCGCGCTCCAATGACGAATTGAAAGTGCGCGTCAAACAAGCCACCGGCTTCGACGATCAATCTCCGGTGATGGGCGAGCGTTTTATCCAGTGGGTGATCGAAGACGATTTTTGCGCAGGACGTCCAGCCTGGGAAACTGTGGGCGCCGAGCTGGTGAGTTCGGTCTTGCCCTACGAAGAGGCCAAAATCCGCATTCTCAATGCCAGCCATAGCTGCATTGCCTGGGCCGGCACCTTGATCGGGCTCGACTACATTCACCAGGGCACCATCGACCCGGCGATCCGGAAAATGGCTTTCGATTATGTCACCGACGATGTGATCCCCTGCCTCACGCCCAGTCCGCTCGACCTCGCGGCCTACCGCGATGTGGTGCTGTCGCGCTTCAGCAATCCCTATATTCAGGACACCAACCAGCGGGTTGCGGCCGACGGGTTTTCCAAGATTCCCGGCTTTATCTTGCCGACGATAAAAGAATGCCTGGAACGCGGGGCGCAACCGCACAGCACCGCGCTATTGCCCGCTTTGTTTTTTGTCTTTTTACAGCGTTGGCATGCGGGCACCTTGCCCTATGTCTATCAGGATGGCACGATGGATGTCGACGCCGCCCATGCGATATTTACCAGCCCCGACCCGCTCGCCGCATTCTGCGCGGATCGGATGTGGGGCAGCCTCGCCGGCCAACCGGCGTTGCTGGCACTGATCTCGACCGGGGTGACACAGGTTGAGGCTTGGCTGGCGGCGCAAAACAAAAGCTGAACCGGGCTTGGTCCTCGGATCACCCGCCAAATCAAGCCTCCCTCTATACCGCGCGCCGTCATCCGGCGCGCGGCGATACCCAGGGGGGATTAACCCGCACATCGATCCGGACGGCACCATAGCCGGGTAAAGTAGCAGTCCAACATCTCGCAAGGTTTCTCGCTCATGTATCTCGGCATCGACCTGGGCACTTCGGAAGTCAAAGTATTACTGCTCGCGCCAAGCGGCCTGGTGGTCGGCACCGCGGGCGCACCGTTTCAAGTATCGCGCCCCCAACCGCGCTGGTCCGAGCAGGATCCGGCAAGTTGGTGGCAAGGTACCTGCGATGCGATTGCCGCCCTGCGCGCGCAACACCCGCAGGCCTTCGCCCAGATTCGCGGAATCGGCCTATCGGGTCAAATGCACGGCGCCGTACTGCTGGACGACCATGATCGCGTATTGCGGCCCGCCATCTTGTGGAACGATATGCGCAGTGTGGTCGAGTGCGCCGAACTGACCGCGCGGGCACCGCGACTGCATCAAATCGCCGGCAATTTGGCGATGCCGGGTTTCACCGCCCCCAAACTGATGTGGGTTGCCCGCCATGAGCCGGAAATTTTCCGGCAACTGGCCTGCGTCTTGCTGCCCAAAGACTACGTCCGGCTACAGTTGACCGGCACCAAAGCGATCGACCCGTCCGACGCCGCCGGCACTTTATGGCTCGATGTGGCCCGGCGCGACTGGTCCGATGAATTACTCGATGCCTGCGGCTTGAGCCGCCGGCAAATGCCGCCCCTCATCGAAGGCAGCGCGCCGGCCGGGATGTTGCGTGCCGAACTGCTGCGCGAATGGGGTTTGGCGGGTCCGGTGGTGGTGGCCACAGGCGGCGGCGACAATGCCGCCAGCGCGGTCGGCATCGGCGCCACCGAACCGGGCGACGGCTTCTTGTCGCTCGGCACCTCAGGCGTGCTGTGTGTCATCAGCGACCGCTACCAACCCAACCCGGCCTCCGCCGTGCATTCGTTTTGCCATGCGGTGCCGGAGCGCTGGAATCAGATGAGTGTGGTGTTATCCGCGGCAAGCTGCCTGCGCTGGGTCTGCAAACTCACCGGAACAGACGAAGCCTCGCTGCTGGCCGATGTCGCCGCGCTGACCGAGCAGCAATGTGTGCAAGCCCCGCTCTTCCTGCCTTATCTGTCGGGTGAACGCACACCGCACAACGACCCTTATGCCCAAGGGGTATTTTTCGGCATGACGCATGCCACCGAACGCGCAACGCTCGGTTACGCGGTGCTTGAGGGCGTCGCGTTCGCCGTGCTCGACGGCTTCCACGCCCTGCGCGGGGCCGGGATCCAGGCGCAAGCACTGTCGCTGATCGGCGGCGGCGCGCGCAGCCCGTATTGGGCGCAATTGATCGCCGATCTGTTGCAAACGCCGATCCGCACGCATGGCGGCGGCGAAGCCGGCGCGGCACTGGGTGCGGCGCGTTTGGGTTGGCTCGCCGACGGCGGCGTGGCGCGCGAGGTGCTGACCAAACCTGAAATACGGGTCGAGTATCGGCCCGAGCCCGCGCGGCATCAAATGCTGCAACCGCGTTTCGAGCGCTTCCGCGAACTCTATCGCCACTTGCGGCCTTTGTTTGACCCGGCGCATGTCACACTGGGCTAATGCCCCGTGTTTGGCCCGGTATCGGGCGAGCGAGCCGAAAGCCGAGCCGAAGCTGCTATCATCCGTGGCTAACTGAGTCCAGGCAAAAGCCGACCTATTGTGTCCAAATCATCTGAAAAACTCGACCTCGCCACGCGTGCAGCATGGCTCTATTACGTGGCCGGCAACACCCAGCACGAGATCGCGGAAAAACTGGGCATCTCGCGGCCGGTAGCACAACGGCTGGTCGCCCTGGCCGTGGAAAAAAACCTGATACGGGTGCGTATCGATCATCGGCTGGCCGACTGCCTGTCGCTCGCGGCACAACTCTCCGCCCGTTATGGCTTGTCCATCTGCGAAGTGGTGCCGGTGGACAACGACAGCCCCGAAGAACTGGGCCGCAAGCTGGCGGTTGCCGGGGCTCAGGTGATGGAACAATTTATCGACATCGAGCCGCCGTCGATTGTCGCGGTAGGCAGCGGCCGAACCCTGAAGGCGGCGGTCGATCAAATCTCGCAACTGGAACGGCCGCAACACCGGCTGGTTTCCATGGTGGGCGCCATCGCCCAAGATGGTTCGTCCAACCCCTACGATGTGGCCCTGCATATTTCCGCCAAAACCGGCGGCAAACATTTTCTGCTGCCGGCTCCGCTCTTGGCCGACAGCGAAGCCGAACACACGCAATGGTGTAATCACCGGCTCTACCGCATCGTCGAATCGCTCTCGGCGCAAGCCGATGTGGCGTTTATCGGGATCGGCAATATCGGCTCGAACTGCCCGCTGCAGCAAGACGGTTTTATCACTGCCGACGAGGTCGATGAAATGGTGGGCCTGGGCGCGGTCGCCGAATTGCTGGGTCGGCCGATCGACGCCGACGGCCGCGCTCTCGTGTCGTCAACCATGGCGCGGATCACCAGCGTGCCGCTGGATTCGCCGCCGAAGCGCCCGACCATCGGTTTTGCCGGAGGCGCGGCCAAACGCCAAGCCATCTTGGCAGCACTGAACGGCGGCTGGTTGTCGGGGCTGGTGACGGATGAGCTGAGCGCACGCGCGGCGCTCGCCGCTCCCGCGCCTCAGCGAATGGAAGCGGCATCGTCTCACGCCAAAACCCGCCGCGCGGTGAGCTGAAATTCCGCAGCGGAGATAACCGCAGCGTGGGTAGCATCAGGGGCCTGGCCCCAAGCCCAAGCATCACATCAAGATCGCGCCCAACCTGGCAACAGGCCGACGCACACCTAGCGCTTCATCTTTTGCTGCAGCGCCCGCTTGATCTCGGGCCATTCCGTATCGATCATGCTGAAACGCACCGAGTTGCGCTTGCGGCCGTCCGGCATGATGCGCTCGTGCCGGATGATGCCTTCCTGTTGCGCGCCGATACGCAGGATCGCCGCGCGCGATTTTTCGTTGAGTTCGTCGGTGGTGAACTGGACCCTGACACAGGCCATGACCTCAAACGCATAAGCCAGCAGAAGATATTTCGCTTCGGTGTTCACTGCGGAACGCTGCGCCGATTCGCTGAGCCACGTATGACCAATCTCAAGCTTGCGGTTGGTCCGATCGATTTTCCAAAAGCGGGTACTGCCGATCAGCCGTCCAGTATCGCGTTTGACGATGACAAAGGGCATGACGGTGCCCGCTTGCCGTCCCGCCAACGCGACAGCGACATACTCGGCTATGGTCTCAGGCCCGGGGATTACCGTCAGCTTCATCTGCCACAATTGGCCGTCTGCCGCCGCAGCCAACAAAGCCTGCGCATGTGCCGCCTGCAGCGGTTGCAGCTCAACCGTGTCGCCGGTCAAGCTGGCCTGGTCCAATTGGAACTCGTGGATGCTCATATCCTCTCAGGCTGCGGACAAGACCTCGACCACCTTGCGTTCGAACGCCAAGCCCGCGGCATCGAACAAATGGCAATGCTTGGGATCCGCCGCAAGCTTGACCGTGCTGCCCTTGCGATGCTGGGCCAAGGGCGAAATACGCGCAATCAGGCCATCGGCCGACAAGGCGCATTCAGCATAAAGATAGGCCGTGTCGCCCAACGACTCCACCGTCATCACGCGAGCGCTGACGCCGCCTTGCGCTGTATCGAGCTTAAGATGCTCAGGCCGGATGCCCACCGTGACCGCGTCACCGACCGCCGCTTGCCCAGGCACCACCGCAACCTCCTGGGTCTCGCCGTTGGTATAACGCACGGTGAGCGAGTCGGCAGCCACCGCGGCGATGCTACCTTCCAGGAAATTCATTTTCGGCGAACCGATAAAACCGGCCACAAACTTGTTGGTGGGTGCATGGTACAGCGTGTTGGGTGAACCGACCTGTTGCACCAGGCCGCCCGACAGCACCACAATCTTGTCGGCCAGCGTCATGGCTTCGACCTGATCGTGCGTGACGTAAATCATGGTGGTCTTCAACTCGTCATGCAGGCGAGCGAATTCCAGGCGCATCTTGACTCGCAGCGCGGCGTCGAGGTTCGATAACGGTTCGTCGAACAGGAACACTTTGGGTTTGCGCGTGATGGCGCGGCCGATGGCGACGCGCTGACGTTGGCCGCCGGACAACTGCTTGGGTTTGCGATCCAGCAGATGTTCGATATGCAGGATCTTGGCGGCATTGCGCACCGCCACTTCGATTTCAGCTTTTTTGGTGCCCGCCAGTTTCAAGCCGAATGCCATGTTGTCGAACAAGGTCATATGCGGATACAAAGCATAGGATTGGAACACCATGGCAATACCGCGTTTGGCCGGCGGTGTGTCGTTGACTTGCACTCCATCGATCATCAGGTCGCCTGCCGTGATCGGCTCCAACCCGGCAATCATCCGCATCAAAGTCGATTTGCCGCAACCGCTCGGGCCGACAAACACCACAAACTCGCCATCGGCGATGTTCAGATTGATGTCTTGCAAGACGTCGCTGTCATCGTAACGCTTGCTGATATTTTTCAAAACTACGCTAGCCATGCTGTGTCTCCTAGTCTGGACTTGGCGCGGCTGTCGTGCCGCGTGATTGCCCAATGCCGGGCGGTATCGCCTACCGCCTCTGTAAGATTCTCGTTACCGCCGCCTAGGCCGGTAGCCAAGGTTATGCACCATGCACTTCCGCTGCTTGATCCGATGCGCCCTGCCCTGCGGCCAAACCGGCAATCAGGTCGGGCAACGCATCCATATGCGTCAGTACATAATGTGCGCCGGCCGCACGCAAAGCCTGATCCTGCCCCGGAGCATTATGGCCGCCGCCGATAAAACCGATCACGCGCATCCCGGCGCGCATCGCCGCGGTGACGCCGGTGGTACTGTCCTCCACCACCACACAACGGGCTGGGCTTACGCCAAACCCCCGCGCCGCGGCCAGATAAACATCGGGCGCTGGTTTGGGATGGGCCACGCTATCGGCGCAATACACCCGATCGTCGAAGAAGCGGCGCAAACCATGCCGTTGCAAGATCGCCCTGACATGTGCCGTATCGCTGTTGCTGGCACAGGCTTTGGGTAAGCCGATGCGGGCAAACGCGGTATCCACGCCGGGCACCATTGGCGCTTGCTCACAGGCATGTTCCAGGCGTTGCCGCAGTGCCTCGATCTCGTACACCTCAAAACTGGAACCGACTTGGGTCGCTACCGTATGCAACACGACTTCAATGCGCTGCCCCAGCAAAGGCAGCAGGATCGGGCTGATCTCCACGCCGGGCCAGCGTTGACTCAACTCGGCGATCAGCAGTTCAGCCGCCACACTTTCGCTGTCGACCAGCACGCCATCGCAATCGCAAATCATGTGAGTCGGAGGCAGCAAGCTCGGCATTATTTAACCGCCCCAAAGGTCAAGCCACGGACCAATTGCTTTTGCGACAGCCAGCCCACGATCATGATGGGTGCCACCGCCAGCAGCGAAGCCGCCGACAGCTTGGCCCAGAACAACCCTTCAGGACTGGAGTAAGAGGCGATAAAAACGGTCAGCGGCGCGGCTACCGAACTCGATAAATTGATACTCCAGAAAGCCTCGTTCCACGACAGGATCACCAGCAGCAGCGACGTGGAGGCCAGACCGGGTACGGCCATCGGCATCAACAGATAAACGATTTCCTGCCAGGTGGCGGCGCCATCCATACGGCCGGCTTCCAGGATATCGCGCGGAATTTCGCAAAAGTAGGTGTAGACCATCCATACCGCAATCGGCAAATTGATCAGGGTGTAGACAATCACCAGTCCCGTGACAGTATCGAGCAAGCCGGCGGATTTCCACAGCAGGTAGATCGGCACCAGCACACCGACCGACGGCATCATCTTGGTCGACAGCATCCACAGCAGGATTTTCTGTGTGCGTTTTTCCGGGAAAAATGCCATGGCGTAGGCCGACGGTACCGCCAGCAATAAGCACAGTATCGTCACCCCCACGGAAATCTGGATCGAATTCCAGGCAAAAGCAAAATAATTGCTGCGGGCAAACACATCCCTGAAACTTTGCAAGGTGGGGGTGAAAAACAGGCTCATCGAATAAGCCTGTTGTTCGGTCTTGAACGCCGTGATGGTCATCCAGAAGATGGGGAAGAACAGCAGCAGCGCAATCAACCAGGCAAAGGAGCCGGCAATGCCGCGGCGCAAGGTGGCCAGCGAGTTGGGATTCACGATTCGTACTCCCCTTTCAGGTTCTTCGCCAACATGCGCACCAGGAAGAACGAAACGATATTGGCCAGAATCACGGCCAGCATACCGCCCGCCGATGCCAGCCCGATATCGAACTGTTGCAGGCCCAGTGAATAGATCAGGTAAGACAAGTTGGTGGTGGCAATGCCTGGTCCGCCGCCGGTGGTGGTATAGATTTCTGCAAAGATCGACAACAGGAAAATGGTCTCGATCATGACCACCACGGCAATCGGCCGGCGCAAATGCGGCAAGGTGATATAGAAAAACATGGAGAACGGTCCGGCGCCGTCAATCCGTGCTGCTTCCTTTTGTTCCTGATCCAGCGATTGGATCGCGGTAAACAAAATCAGAAAAGCAAACGGCAGCCACTGCCAGGCGACAATCATGATCACCGAGAGCATCGGATAGTTGGAAAACCAATCGATCGGCTCAAGGCCAATGGCCCGCATGGCCACCGCCAGCACGCCATAGACCGGATGCAAAATCATGTTCTTCCACACCAGGGCGCTGACTGTCGGCATGACAAAGAACGGTGAAATCGCCAGCACCCGGGCAATCCCCTGGCCTGGAAATTTCCGGTCGAACAACACCGACATCAGCACTCCGCCGACTACCGAGATCAGCAGCACCGATCCCACCAGCACGATGGTGTTAAAGATGGCCGGCCAGAAGCTCGGGTCGGTGATAAGAAAGTGGTAATTACTGATACCGGCAAAACCGCTGATATCGGGATTTAGCAGGTTGTAGCGGGAGAACGAAAACCAGATCGTCATCGCCAACGGCACGGCCATCCACAAAAACAGCACGGCGACCGAAGGCGACATCAGCCAGCGTGCGCGCGAACGGCGCGGACTGTCTGAATTGGCTTGTACCGGCTGGAATGAGGGTGCCAGCGTGGAGGGAGAATGAGGCATAGGGGTTACCGCCTTTAAATAAACGCTGGCGGCATAACGCCGCCAGCGACACTCTCTTTACTTGATGTAACCGGCTTCCTGCATCGTACGCTCGGTCGATGCTTGTCCGGCTTTGAGGGCTTGGTCGACGGTCATTTGACCTGCCAGCGCACCTGAAATGCTCTGGCCGACGATGGTGCCGATCGATTGGAATTCAGGAATTCCGACAAATTGCACACCCGTGTATGGCACCGGCTTCAGAGTCGAATCATTCGGATTGGCGGTTTGAATCGCTTTCAGCACAAAATCCGAAAATGGCGCGGCTTTCTTGTACTCGGGATTCTGATAGGTCGACAAGCGAGTACCCGACGGCACGGCACCCCAACCCTGATCTTTCGCCACCAGACCGATGTATTCCTTCGAGGTGGCCCAGGCTACGAATTTCTTCGCTGCATCCGGCGATTTCGAAGTCTTGGGAATGGCCAAGGCCCACGACCACAACCAATGCGAACCCTTGGGCGTGACGGCCGTCGGAGCGGCGGCAAAGCCGATCTTGTCGGCAACCTGCGATTGCGCCTTGTTGTACAACATGCCGGCAGCTACCGTGGCATCGATCCACATGGCGCATTTGCCCGAGGACATCAAAGTCAGGTTTTCGTTGAAGCCGTTGGAACTGGCACCCGGGGGGCCGTCTTTCTGCAGCAGGTTGGTATAGAAACCAACTGCATTGTGCCACTCAGGCGTATCCAGCTGAGCATGCCATTTTTCGTCAAACCAACTTCCGCCGAAGGTGTTGACCAGTGTGGTCACATAGGCCATATTCTCGCCCCAGCCGGCCTTGCCGCGCAGGCAAATACCGTAGGTGCCGCCGGCTTTGTCGGTCAATTTGTCGGCGAAATCCTTGATCTGGTCGTAGGTCGGTTGTGCCGGCATCGTCAGGCCTTTGGCGGCAAACAGATCTTTACGATAGAAGGTCATCGAGCTTTCGACATAGAACGGCAGCGCATAAAGCTGGCCGTTATACGACAGACCATCGCGCGCCGACTTGACCACGTCGTCAAGATCGTAATCGGCCGGCAAACCTGCGATCGGCGCAAGCCAGCCGCGCTTACCCCAGATCGGCGTTTCGTAAGTACCTATGGTCATCACGTCAAACTGGCCGCTCTTGGTGGTGATGTCCGTGGTCGCGCGCTGACGCAGCACGTTTTCTTCCAGGATCACCCAGCGCAACTTGATATCCGGGTTGGCTTTTTCGAAATTCGACGACAGCGCTTTAAGCTCGATCATGTCGGGATTATTCAGCGTTGCAATCGTGACCGTGGTCGGCTCGGCGCTGGCAGCCGTAGTCAGTGCCGACAGGCCCAGGGTGCAGGCCGCCAGCGCCAGATTCAAGCGGTTGCGCGCGGGTTTAAAGCTTGAGCGTGGTGTTTGCGTATTCATCGAGGGTTGTCTCCATTATTATTGATCGTTGTGTGACTCAATCTGCGGCTCTGAAGGTCCGCTAGTACAAGACAGTGCGGCCTGGGATTAAGCAGTGCCGTTACTGCCTACCTCCTTACTACAAAACCCGGGTTACGGTTTGCTGCTGTATTGCTTGGTTAATGTGTTTGGTTAATGTGTTTGGTTGATGCGTACACCTCAACTCATCCAATTACCGCCGTCGACATTCAAGGTCTGCGCCGTGATGTAATCGGCATCGCCCGAAGCCAAAAACAAGGCGGCTCCGGTCAGGTCGTCGGGCAAGCCCATGCGGCCCAGCGGCACGGCTTCGCCCACCAGGCGTTTTTTCTCGCCCAGCGGACGGTTTTCGTATTTGGCAAACAGGCCATCGACCTGCGCCCACATCGGCGTATCGACCACGCCCGGCGCGATGCCGTTGACGTTGATCCGATGCGGCGCCAAAGCCAAAGCCGCCGATTGGGTATAACTGATCACCGCGGCTTTGCTGGCGCAATAGTGCGCCACCAGCGCTTCACCGCGCCGGCCGGCCTGCGACGACATATTCACGATTTTTCCGCCGTGACCTTGTTTGACCATCTGCCGCGCTGCCGCCTGCATCAGGAAAAACATGCCTTTGGTATTGACCGAGAACATGCGGTCAAAGCTGTCCCATGACTCGTCCAGCAACGGACCCATATCGAATACGGCGGCATTATTGAACAGGATATCGATGCGCCCGAAGCGCTCGACGCTGATATCGACAATCCGTTGAATATCGTTGCGTTGCGTGATATCGGCCTGCACCGCGAGAATGCGCTCGGCGGGCAAATCGGCATAACTGCGGGCAAGGTCGGACTGAGGTTTGACATCCACCAGCACGCAGCGCGCGCCTTCTTCCAGATAACGTCTGACGACAGCCTCACCGATGCCGCTGGCGGCGCCGGTAATGATGGCAACCTTGTCCTGCAATCTCATGCGTGTCTCCGGGCTTTTATGCGGGCTCAAGAGGGTATGGCACTCAGCCAAACCAGATCATTTGCCCATTCGTTGATCTAATGATCAATCCATGCGCGAAAGCTGTCAAGCAGTGATTGGAAGTTTTCGATGCTGCGCCGCGGCAATCCTGGCGCCGGTTTGAGCCCTGGATTCGGACTTGAGGCCAAACCCAGCGTAAACCACGAGTCGTGGTGAAAGGAGGCAATACGCCAATAAAAAAGCCGGCGCAACACGGTCGGCCGGCTTTTTCGGATGTACGGCAGCCCGATGCAGCCGAGATCGGCGTTAGCTGAACGCCGTCGCGCAGAGGGTATTATTTAAATGTGATGTCGCCCGAGCCGGTATGTTCGGAGCGACGTTGGGCAGGGTTGCCCGCGATCGTCACGTCACCCGAGCCCGTCAATTGCACGCTGGCGGCTTTCGCGGCAAAACCATTCAAATTGCCCGAACCTGAGATATCGACATTCAGCGACTGCGCTTTCAAATCTCTCGCTTCGATTTCGCCCGAACCGGCAATCGAACCGTCGACATGATCGACCGTACCGCTGGCCTTGATCCGCCCCGACCCTTCCACACTGATCTTGACCGATTTGCTGGCGATCGCATCCAGCTTGATCTCACCCGAACCTGGCACATCAAGCGCGACGCTAGTGCCGGTGGCGCCCGTGGCTTCGATATCTCCCGAGCCGCTGACACTCAGTTCGATCTTGTCGCCGGTCAAACCCGGCGCCTTGACCGAACCGGAACCCAGCACCGCAATCGAACGCAACGACGGCCCGGTGATCGCCAGCGTAACCTCGGACGAATTAAACGACGGGAAAATGGAGCTGCCTGCCATGCTCTTGCGCCTGACCACCAGCTTGTCGCCTTCGATTTTGGTGAGCAACAGCGGCAATAAATTGGCCGGCGCGGTAATTGTCACCGTGGTCGTCGGGGCAATCGAAAACGTGGTATTGGCCGAGCAATCGATTTCGAGATCTTTAAATGCCTGCATATGCCGTGTTTCGGTTTTGGCCGCACCGTCGTCGGCGCGAACATTCGTTACCAAGGAAAATAAGGCGAGTACCGCCAGCGCAGCGGATTTTCTGATTGTCATTGATGCTCCATCCTGGATTTCAAACGCCCGGCTCAAATAACGCCAAACATGACGCCAAGCCGAACGGTGTGCGCACGGTCTGAGCCCGAAAAATCACGAACCGGCTTATTTTCATGCAACTCGATCACACAACGATTCTATCTTAGAGCTCCCGCATTGAACACAGTACCCCATCGACAAATGGGTTTACGCCGCGCGACCGCCCGCGCCATGACTTACAAAAAACCTTCTGTTTCACTACACCCGGCTTTCAAACCATCGCCCCCGTTGATTTGCATCAAATCGTGCCGGCGCGATCTAGCCGATGATTCTGCCCAAGATCCGATCGCCAGCGAGGCACCTCCGCGCGCCATACGATCGGCAGCCTTGATTCCCGGAGTACGCCGTTTGATGTCTGATCTCGAGATTGTCGCGCCTTTGCCGCCCGATGCCCCTTTACCAGTTCGCCGCACCCTGCGCGACTGGCTGACCCCGATGACCCAACGCGATACGGCACGCGCGGTGCGCCTGGTAATACTGGATTACGTGCTGTTTGCCTTGACGCTTGGCGCTACCCTGCTGGTGCGCAATGACTGGCTTAAGGTCGCTCTCGGCATCGCCTGCGGGTTCGTGATCGGCCGTTTGTTTATCCTCGGCCACGATGCCTGCCATCAGAGTTTTACGCCCTCCAGCCGGCTCAATCGCTGGCTCGGTCGCCTGGTCTTTTTGCCCTCGCTGACACCTTATAGCTTATGGGAAATCGGGCATAACGTGGTGCATCACGGTTATACCAACCTGACGGATTTCGACTTTGTCTGGCAACCGCCCTCCTTGGCGGAATATCGCGCGATGCCGGCCTGGCGCCGCGGTCTCGAACGCTGTTATCGCAGCGGCTGGGCTCCCGGCTTGTATTACCTGATCGAAGTCTGGTGGAAACGCATGTATTTTCCGAGTGCGCGTCTGATGAAGACACAACGTCCAATATTTATCCGCGACTGCCTGCTGATAACAGCGGCAGCATTGGTCTGGAGCGCCGGTATCGCCGCGGTGGCGTTTGCCACGGCCCAATCATTCTGGGTGTTATGGCTGACCGCCTTCCTGATCCCGTTCCTGTTCTGGAACATGATGATCGGCTTTGTGGTCTACGTGCACCATACGCATCCCGAGATCGATTGGTATGACGACAAGGCCGCGTGGGCCGCGGCGCAACCGTTTGTTTCGACCACGGTGCACCTGACCTTCGATCGGGTGCTTGGAGTCAATGTCAGTGCGCTGTTGCATCACATCATGGAGCATACCGCGCACCACGTCGATATGCGGGTGCCGCTCTATCATTTGGCTGCGGCGCAAAAGATCCTGGAAACCCGCTTGCCGGGGCGGATTGTGATCCAGCGTTTTAGCTGGCGCTGGTATTTCGATACCGCGCGCCGCTGCAAGCTTTACGACATCCAACAGCGTTGCTGGACCGATTTTTCCGGCCGGCCGACCCTGGCCCGGACCCTGACGCAATAACCTCCCCGCCTGGCACGGCATCGGCAGGACGATCGCGCCGGCAACCGGGCTCATTCAAACTGAGTTGCGTGGACGTGCAGAAGTTTGCCGCCAAACCAGTGCTGGTTAAAGTGCTGGGCCAGTACCGTTGCCGTCTGCTGTGTCAGCTCAGGCAGGGTCAGCGTGGCGAACGAGGGATGGCCGTCGACATATTCGATTTTGATCTCGGGCTGGGCCGGCTTGAGGAAATCGTCGAAGAGTTCGCGCAAGCTTTCCTCGGTGACGTCATCCGGTAAATTTTCAATAAAGATATGCATGGGTTCGAACCTCGGTGAGCAGGTCAAGCAACAGAACCAACGCCACAGGCGCCGATTTTAACGCTACGCATTACAGCGGTTCGACATCGTGAAACTTGCCATAGTCGACCCGGTTGATCCCATGTTCGTCGACCACGATCAGGTCCGGATAACGATGCTGCCAGCGTATCGTTTCGGCACCGTAAATATGACGGCCGCGCATGGTTTGTGAAGTGGTTTCATCAATTCCGTCTATGGTCAAAAACAAGTTCGCTTTCGAGTTCATCAATGATTCGGCCGTTTCATTAAACAAAGGGCTGCTGGCATCGATTTGATGGGTCAGGTTCCAACCCAGCAAAAAAATCGGATGCTGCTCGCGCGTCAGTTTAAGGTCATGCAACTTGCGGTTTTCATAACCTTCCGGCGTTGTTTCGGTGCGCATCAACCGTAATTTTGCCGAGGCCTCCGAAATCACATTCTGCCGCGCATTGGCGGCCCGTATCATCAGCGTCTGCACCCCGTCGATCGGACGCACTACCGGGAACTGGGCAAACAATATCTTGGCCCGAGGCCGTGAAAACCGCGTGAAAATCAGGCCGGTGATGACCGCCAGCCCCGACAAGCCGCAGAAAATTTCCAGCGTCGCGATGGCATGTGCGTAGATGGTTTGCGGATGCATGTCGCCGTACCCGACAGTAGCCAGAGTTTCAACGCTGAAAAAGAATGCGCCGAGAAACCCGGGCGGCGACTGGTCGGCAATCGAATGCGGACCCAGTTGATACAAGCTGGCAAAAATCGTATTGGCCAGCAGAAATATGCCCGCCACGCTGGCAAAAAACGTCGGCCAGCGGATAGTCAAAAAAAGGTGATAAAAATCGTGCCATTTACGGCTCGGCAAACCGGTGGTAACAAACTCGCTGCTGCCGATGGTCAGGACATGCTCCTCTTCGGCTCGTCGCTTTTTCGCCGGTTTGGCCGGCGCTCTGTTGGGGGTCAAACTTTGCATACGTTCTCCGAAAACAGAATACGATCAATCCATGGCTGGAATTGACCGCTTGGCAACACAATGCAATTCCAGCAATTTTTTACTAAAGTCGATGCAGCTTGAGCGTATCTTTAGCCTATACCATCTGCGGCGGATACGGGCAAAAGTCGGTTTTTCGCGCCGACCTGGTGTGCGGCTTGATCTACGCTTGATCTACGCTTGATCTACATCAAGCACTCCCCGATTCCATCAAATTGAAATGCACGAATGCCTTCCGCTGCGCGCTATGATGACGGGGTTGTCTTATCGGCAATATAACCGTACACAATGCGGATGGCGATTCGGCCGTAACCACAGCCTGATTCGGACATGACTGGAGCCTCGTATGATCAATAACACCGTGGTCGAACTATCTCGCTTACAGTTTGCTTCCACTGCGCTTTACCATTTTCTCTTTGTTCCGTTGACCCTCGGCATGAGTTTTATGCTGGCCGCCATGGAAACCGTCTATGTCATCACCGGCAGAAAGATCTATCGAGAGATGACCCACTTCTGGGGCAAACTCTTCCTGATCAATTTTGCCTTGGGTGTCGCGACCGGCTTGACCATGGAATTCGAATTCGGCACCAACTGGTCATTTTATTCGAGTTTCGTCGGCGATATTTTCGGCGCACCGTTGGCCATTGAAGGTCTGATGGCCTTTTTCCTTGAGGCCACGTTTATCGGCCTGATGGTGTTCGGCTGGGAACGTCTCTCCAAAGGCAAACACTTGCTGGTGACCTATATGGTCGCGATTGGCTCCAACCTGTCTGCGTTATGGATTCTGGTCGCCAATGGTTTTATGCAGGACCCGCAAGGCGCGACCTTCAATCCGGTGACCTTGCGCATGGAGCTGAGCAGCTTCGGCGCACTGATTTTCAACCCGGATGCGCAGACCAAGTTTGTCCACACCAGTATCGCCGGTTATGTCACCGCCGCGGTTTTTGTCACCGGCATCAGCGCGTTTTACATGGTGCGCGGGCGTCATATGGAACTGGCCAAACGTTCGTTCCGCATGGCCAGCCTGTTCGGCGTGCTGGCGACCGCCGGTGTCATTACACTGGGGGACGCACTGGGTTTTATCGGCGGCCATGCACAGCCGTCCAAGCTGGCTGCCATGGAAGCGATGTGGAAAACCGATGCCGCTCCTGCACCGTTCAATGTCGCCGCGTGGCCGGTTCAAAGCGAACAGCGTAACGCCTGGAGCATCCAGATCCCTTACGTATTGACGCCTTTGATCACGCATACGATGGATACTACCGTGCCGGGTGTCGACGACATCGAAGCCGATGCCGTAAAACGCATCAAAAACGGGATTCCCGCCGTCACCGCACTCAAAGTGTTGAGCTCGGACCCGACCAATGCCCAGGCCTTGGCTCAATTCCGCGACCACCAGCAAGATCTCGGTTACGGTTTCCTGGTCAAGCGTTATGCGCCGGATCAGGATGTGGCGCGCGCCAGCGAAGACGATATCGCCCGCGCCTCCAAGGACAGCATTCCGGATGTGTTTGCGATGTTCTGGAGTTTCCGCCTGATGGTGGCCTGCGGCTTGCTGATGCTGGCTTACTTTGTGATGGCTGTGCTGCTCTCGCTGCGCGGCGATGTCGACCGGCAACGCTGGTTTATCCGGCTCGCCCCGTGGATGATCCCGGTACCGTTTATTGCCTGCGAGATGGGCTGGGTCACGGCCGAGGTCGGCCGTCAGCCCTGGACCGTCTTCGGCATGTTGCCGACCTGGATGTCGGCCTCCAGCCATAGCGTCGGTTATATGGTGTTCTCGCTGATCGGCTTTGTCTCGCTGTACACGATTTTTATCGTGATCGAGATGTTCCTGATGGTTAAATTTATCCGGCAAGGTCCCGATGACGAGCATCCCGCGCCATCCGGCGCAAGCCCTAAAAAACGTCCCGCAGTACTCGGTGGCGGCGTAGCCGCCGGCGCGATGATGTCGAACCAGGATCATTAAAAATGGAACTCTATCTCGTACTCAAAGTACTGTGGTGGCTGCTGCTCGGCGTGCTGCTGATGGGACTGGCCATTATGGTCGGCATGGATATGGGCGTGGGCACCCTGCTGCGTTATGTCGGGCGCACCGATACCGAACGCCGGGTCGCGCTCAACACCATCGGACCGCATTGGGAAGGCAATCAGGTTTGGTTTGTGCTCGGCGGCGGCGCCATCTTTGCCGCCTTTCCGCTGATCTATGCCACGGCTTTTTCCGGCTTGTATATCGTCATGTTGCTGCTGCTCTGGACCATGATGGTGCGCCCGCTCGGGTTCGAATACCGCAGCAAGCTGCCTTCGCTCAAGTGGCGCGGCTTCTGGGACTGGGTCTTGTTCGTCAGCGGTTGTGTGCCGATGATCATCTACGGCGCCGGCATGGGTAATATGCTGTTGGGCGTGCCGTTTCACTTCGACTGGGACCTGACCTCGCACTACACCGGCAGTTTTATCAGCCTGCTGAATCCATTTGCAGTGTTATGCGGTCTACTGTCCTTGTCGCTGTCCCTTTATATGGGCGGCGTGATGCTGACCGGACGTACCGAAGGCGTGATTCAACAACGAGCCCAAAAAGCCGCAAGTATCGCGGTAACTGTCGCCTTGGTGCTGTTTATCATCGGCGGCATCTGGGTCAGCCAGATGCAAGGGTATGTTTTGGTCAAGTCACCGCTGCCCGGCATCGCTCAAAGCCCGATGCAGCAAACGGTCAGCTTGGTGGCCGGTGCCTGGTTTGACAATTATCACGCGTATCCGGTGTTGTGGCTGTTGCCGGTTCTGGGCTGTCTCGGCATGGTGCTGGGCTGGTTGGCGATCCGTGCCGGCCGCTCGACCCTGGCTTGGTGGCTGGGCGCATTGGCCTGGATCGGGGTGATTGCCACCGCAGGTGTCAGCCTGTTCCCGTTCATGATGACATCGAGTACCGACCCATCGCAAAGCCTGACCGTGTGGAATTCGATTTCCAGCGCGCGCACCTTGCTCTGGGCCACCGGCTTTACCGCCGTATTCGTGCCGCTGATCGTCGCCTATACCAGTTGGGCTTTCCATGTCATGCGCGGCAAGGTCAGTGCCGAACATGTCGACGGCAACAGCCACTCCTATTAAAAGGCCTCCGCGATGAAAACCTTTCTGTATTTTGCGTTGTTTATGTTTCTCGCGCTGATCGCGATTGTTATCGGCGTGATTATCGGCGACTACGGCTCCTGGTATTTTGCCTGGCTGGTCGGCACCGCCATGATCGTCCTGATTGCCGTCGCCGGCGGTACGCTGTTCGATGCGCAGGAAGACGAGCGTAAGGCTCAACAGCAGATTTAAGCTTGGGTTGAAGTGTTGACGAAAGCCGGAGGCAGCGCTGCCTCCGGCTTTCTTTTTTGGGCTTGTTCTACTTGCTATACCGCACATCGGCGACGGTTGAACCGCTTATGCACGCAGCCTCATCTCAACTATGCTGCCTTATGCAGCGCATTGCCGGCGCGTTCCAGTTCAGCCGCAAATTCGCCGATGATCTTGCCGATTTCCGCCGACGATTCGAGCGGCGACAAATGCCCGGTCCCAGGCAGCACCTGCATCACCGCATGCGCAATGCGGCTCAGCAATTCCGCTTCGAGCGTGGCGACGCTGTTCGGTCCACAACTCCAGAGTGGCGAATTGCTCAGGCTGCTGCCCGACTACCAAACCACCGAGCTCACCATTCAGGCGGTGTATCCGACCGCACGTTATGTGCCGCTGAAAGTACGCCGGTTTATCGATTACCTGGCGCAAGCGTGGAGTGACCAGCCCGCCTGGGATCACCCCACGGCATCAAACGCATCCTGCAACGCCCGATAAGGCCCATCGACCCCGAGCAGCGCATCATCGGCGTCGAGTCGTGCCTAGCTGCAGGCTCTCGCATACGGTGACGCAACGCATTCGCCCGGATCCTCGGCAAGTGTCATTCATATTCGGGATGCCTACCCCGTTCTGCCGGGAGGGTTCAATCCACTCTGAAAAACGATCAAAACTTCGCTTGGTCTTATATTTTTTATTTTTTTCTTCGATTAAAAAATTTGATTTACCGTTAAGCACATCGTCGGAATTTTTTACAAGCGTGTAGATAAAGTGAAACAGTTATCGAGTAACTCTTCTTATATTGAAGGAGTAACGATATGCAGTTTGACGAATTATTTTTACGTTCTCTTGCCGCGCAAGGCATTCGTAATTGTTTTGGTATCGTCGGCGGCGAAGCCGAGGTATTGCAATTCGATGAAGCCACCGGCGTCCGCTTTTATCTAACTCGGCATGAATTTGTGGCAGGCATCATGGCCGACGTATGCGGTCGGATTTCAGGGCAACCGCAGATGTGCTGGTCGACATTTGGGCCAGGTTTGACCAACATGGCGACCGGCGCCAGTTCAGGCATGCTGGACAGGTCGCCGATGCTGGTTGCTTCGGCGCAAATACCACGCGCCCAAATCCGATACAACCTTAGTCACCAATGCATAGATAACGTCGCTTTCATGACTCCGATCACCAAAGCGAGTAATCAACTAGAGGCCTGGAGCGATCTCAGGAATATTGTTCCGGAAAGTTTAAAACTGGCAGTCGACGACTTACCAGGTCCAGTCTATCTAAGCGTTCCGCTTGATCTTCTGGGTCAACAAGTGCCGGATAAAGATGCGGAACAGCTGCTTGTATCGCTTTCTCCACCCCGTCGTTCAATGCCGCCACCTCCGCAGGAAACCGATCTTTCAGCAGCAGTTCAAATGATTGCTCAAGCTCGATATCCAATGATCGCTATAGGCAATCAAGTTATACGCGATAACGCGCAAGAAGCGGTAAAACGCTACGCCGAAAGCATGCATATTCCGATAATTTGCTCACTGGCTGCGAAAGGTGCCATACCTGAAGATCACCCGTTATTTCTGACCGCAGCGAATAAATATTTGGACGGTGTGTATAGACGCCCAATTTTGGCGGAGCTCTTCAGCAATGTCGATCTGATGATACTTATCGGTTACGATTTTGGCGAAGACATGAAACCGGTACTTTGGGGCATTGATAAGAAAACCATCGTAGTTAATAGTTTTAATGTCGATATGGGCGAAATTTTCCGGCCCACCCTCCTATGCTTGGGTGACCTTCACGAATCCCTGGGTTATTTACAGAACAAAGGCGTTGGCAAAGCCGGACTTGATACAAAACATCTTGCTCTCAAGGATTTTTTAGATAAGAGAGTCCCTGACAATATCCCAATCGGGAAAACCGATATCGCCAGAGTTATTTCTTCAATCAGCATGGTGCTTGGCTCAGGCGGGATTCTCTGTAGCGACGTTGGTCTACACAAACAATACGCGGGACTTTTGGCGAAAACTTATCGTCCAAACCGTTTTTTATGCTCCAACGTATGCGGCAGTTTTGGGTTTGGCCTACCCGCCGGCATGGCAGCTAAATTGAGCTGCCCAGATGAAAAAGTCGTCGTTATCTGCGGTGATGGCGGCTTTCACTCAACTAGTCAAGACCTAGAAACTGTAGCCAGATATAACATCCCCATCGTTATTGTGGTAATCACGGATTCGGCCTTTGGGCTCATCAAATACTATCAACACCTTAATCACCGCCCTTCGAATTACAACATGACTCACTTTACCCCAGTCGATTTCACCCAGCTCGCGCAGGCGAATGGCATTAATTCCACCCGCGTAGATCATGTAGATGATTTAATGTCCACTCTCAATACAGTATTTGAAACTGGCAGACCACATCTTATCGAGTTACCGGTTCATTACGATTATGACTTGCTAAAGCATGTCGTCTGAGAGGCGATCATCTTAATACCATAATAAACGTTAATATAAATAAATGAAAGATACTCTCGATTCCCGCCTATCCTATTTCATCTCAACGGCGACCGAACACCTTGGCAACAATTTGCTTGGTATCGCATTGACTGACTCATTCTTGAGACAACCTGACTACTCTTCGCGTGGTATAACACAACTCTATTTAGTTGTTCGTGATGAGTCAAAAAACATAATCTTCGTGGCGCGCTATTTACAAGCCGAATTTCCAGAATTAATTTTCAATTACGTCACCTTGACCGAATTAAAAAAATATCCACAACATTGTATTTGGCAATTCAGCACTGCGCCATGGATCTACGGCCAGAATTTCATAGCCGAAGTACTAAACGATATGTGCAGCGACGATGTGGAGGGAGTCAGGCAGGCATTATTCGGCGTGACCCATGCGGCTAGATTGTATTACTTACGTAAATTGCCGGCTAAGACCCACACGTGGGGAGTTCGGCAACTGGGATGGGCCTTGCGCTGTGCTGAAATGGGCATTTGCAATTTGACATTTCAACTTGAAAAAAGTCGCATTGAACCAATGGTAATTCCAGTTGAAATAGAAGAGGATATTAATTGGCTATTTTCATGCAATCGAAATTGGCATGAATTGGAAAATAAACTGTTAAATAAAATAGATAAATTTAGAAATGTAGCTTCTCGTCTAAATAAAATTGCAGTTCATTATGTTAATCACATTGAAACCATTTATCCACAAATAAAATATAAAAAAATTATAGCAAAGCCTGAAATTCCATCCACACTTGAGTTCGTACTCATCCCCCTTATCGAGGCCTTGAAATCGGCCCTCGGGGAGCAACTCCATGCCGTATATTTACATGGCAGCGCGGCTCGTGGCGATATGCGTCCGGGGTCGGATATCGACAGCATTGCGATTGTAGATCGTGTAGACCAGACTGTTTTGGAAGCCATTCGGGTGATTCAGGAACAAATAAATAACCTGACAATTTCCATCTTTAGTCTAAACGAAATCAACCAATATCCAGCCTTTCGCCAATATGCCTTGATAAATGGTGTAATTAGAATATTTGGCAATATCGCTTTCGATATGAGCAATTCCACAAATAACGATTTACATGGGATTTTAAATAACATATACATAATTAAACAAATTTCTAGAGGATACCTAATTTCCGCTCAATATGGACCGCGAGCTCACTACATGTTAAGTCTGATGATGAAGCTAGCAGATCACGGTTGCCTGAGACCAATGAAAAAACTTGAAATGGGAATCTATGAAAAAAAGAAAGAATCGATAAAAATATATTTTTCCGATCAACCAGAATTTTCCACGATACTCGATTACGTATCGAACCTATCTGATAACGAGAAAGAAATACAGAAATATTTGCTGCAAGGAGATTCAAGTAAAATTGAATATAAATTCAAAAATTTACTTAATTTTTCCAACATTTTTATCAATCGACTTGACAAATTTAAATCAAAAAACTTGCTATAGATTCAATCTTGTCTATATATTAAAAAAATAGATCTTTCACGCAAACCAGGAAATTACCATGACATCGCCTATATTAAAATTATCATTATCCGATTACTTTGATATCGATCATGATCAAGATTTAACAATCCTAAAACCACTGAGAAAAATTAAAAACATATGTATATTAGATGAAGGATTATTTCAAACAGCTATCTGTCGTAGCCAAATATCCAAAATCGATGGCGAACGGTTAACTCTGCAATATAGGGGACGGGCAATAACCGATTTGGCTGAGCACTGGGGAGTGCTTGACGTCGCGTATTTACTGCTTACCGGAAAAGATGATAATTCGGGACAATTTTCTTTTCGAAGATCCGTAAGTACAGCCCAGGCAGGTCTCGATGATTTATCTGAGCAGTTAGCGATCCTCGCACCTAGATTATTACCCACAGACTATCTCTCGGCGGCAGTCCTACTCTCACGCGACAATTTTTCCAGGTCTGCTTGCTTGGTTGATGACCGGCTTGGCGTTACCGCATATATGTTCGCCGTAATGGCAGTTGCAATCGCTACCTATGCTCGAAACCATGTACCGGACACCTTCACCCAACCATTTTATGGCCGCGATAACACCTTCCTTGCGGCATTTATGGCAGCTGCGCTGGGTACCCAAACTGATGCAGGGGCTCTAGCACTACTTAACAAATTTCTAATACTGCACGCCGAACACGGTCTAAATTGCTCGACCGCGACAGTGCGCGCGGTAGCAAGCACCGGAGCCGACCCTTTTTCTGCTGTGGTGGCCGGCATCGCCGCATTCAAAGGCCCACTACATGGTGGCGCCAGTGAAAATGTGGGCACCATGTTCGATCATATTCACGAAAATTCGCTCGGCATTCCCCAATTCATTGACGATTGCCTGAACGCAAAACAACGGCTAATGGGATTCGGCCACCGGATTTACAAAAAAACCGACCCTCGTGCCACTTACATGAAAGCCCTTCTGGATGTAGATAAATATAACTTTTCAGCCATTGCACCTTTTGTCGATATCTGCAAGGCGTTCAACGAAGAGGTCACCACCCGTGCCTACTTCGTGGAGCGTGGTCTATTCCCGAATCCGGACCTATTCAACGGGATGCTGCTCAGACGCGCGGGCTTCCCGTCAACCATGAACACGATGTTTCTTTGCTTTAGCCGCATGGTCGGCTGGCTAGCGCATTTCTATGAAAGCCTTGACGACAGCGCGCCTCTTATTCGTCCACGGGAACTTCATCGTGCGTAGCGGTTGCGGTAGTTGCAGTCGGCATATGCCGACCAGAAAATTAATTGTCGCTGGTTGCGGCCCACATTTCCGCGAGCGCTACCTTAGTGTCTTGCAAGAGCGGAGCGATCAGATCGAAATTGTTTTGGTTGTCGACCTCGAGGCCGCGGAGCCCTCCGTTCGCAGTGCTTTTTTTGAAGCGTCATCACAACCACGAGCTTTTGTATTTCTTCCTGATAATTGGCGCATACAACCTGATCTTTCGAAACTTCGAGCCACGCTGGATAAACTAACCGGCGTGGCCGATGCAGATTCGATCATGATTTGCACGGAACCCAAAGCACATAAGGTTTTTGCCCTTTGGGCGCTTGAGCATGGCCTTGCCATATTTATGGATAAGCCTGTGAGTGCCTTTAGGTGCCTTCAGGATGCAGAAAACCTTAATCTGGATTTTGATGAGTTGGAGTCGGCACGAGAACACACTACAACGCGTTTTGTACTCAGTTGCGAGCGACGCATGCACCTCGGATACAGATACGTCGAGGATTTTCTGGAAAGATTCATGACGCGTTATCGCATCCCGATAACATCGGTGAATGTTAATTTTGGTGGCGGGAAATGGATTTTACCATTTGAATTTCCCATTTTAGAAAATCACCCTTTCAAGTACGGTTACGGTGTGCTTTTACATTCCGGCTATCACTACATTGACCTACTCGCGCGCCTCGCGAGCTTCAATAAGGCGATCTTCGATTTCGATTTGATGCATCCTCAAGTGAATGTTCAAGCCATCTACCCTGGCGACCTGATGCGAATGATCGATTCGGATACGTACGCGCATATTTTGCCGGGTACGGAGATTTCGGAACGAACGCGAGAACTGAAATATGCGGAATTTACCAATTATGGTGAACTTGATCTTTCTATTCAAGGTTGTTACCGCGCGTTTGGAAAACATGTGATGGGGTTTAGCGCACAACTCGTCGAGACCTCCGTTTCTGCCCGGTCAGCGCCAATAGACCCACCCGACACTGGGAGAATGCGGCAGGAATCTGTCCATATTCATCTCGGCCATTTCAGTTCGATCACAGTCACTACCAATTCCTTCGGAAAACTCATCGACGATGATGAACCTGAAGAGTTCAACATTACGATCGCGACAAATCCAGTGATGTCCGACGAACGAGCAGTCACAAGGTTAAATCGCCGCGACCTCTCCTCGATGCATATGAGTGTGCCGCTAAAAGCGAAACTCAATAAACTCTCTAGGCAATCTCAACTTAACGCATTTCTCGATGGCGGCGATGCTCGTTCCGACCTCGGGTCGCATCGTTACACAATCGCACTGCTTGCAGAAATATACCGCCAAATTCTCCGCTCACGCGACGAGAACTAAGCTAAAGGCAATTGCTCGATCATGGTTATCGTGATGTGGCATGGAGGTAAGAAATAGTGCCGGCACAAGATGCCTTTGCCAGACTGACATTCATTCGGGGTTTGCTGTTCTGGACAGCAGCGAGTGCGGCAAATGGCTTCATGCCGATGTTTGCGTACACCCTACAATTAAATCTGTTCCAAAGCGCCCTATTCTTGTCGGGCGCGGCACTGGGACGCACCATTTTTCAACCGCTGCTAGGGTATTTCACAACTATTGACAACGCACGAACCTGCCTTCGGCTGGGGCTGGGTGGCCTGATAGTAAGCTATGCGACCTTTTTGCTTGCCGACCTATTTTCCCTCATTTTACTTGCACGCATTTTCGAGGGTTTCGGTATCGCGTGCTTTAGTGTCGCGTGGCGGACATTGCTTAATGAAAGATCTACGACCGATGAGTTTGCACAAATAAACGATAGTTATGTACTGTCTCAAAACTGTGGACGATTGATCGGACCGGTCATCAGCGGCATGGTCGTGGCTACTTGGGGTGTGCATGCCGTATTTGCAGCGCCGCTGCTTCTCTACCTAGCATGCCTTACGTTTGGTTATAAGAAAGAGAAGCAAGGATATAAGCCACCGACGGAGTCGAACAATGCACCACGCTATCGCGACGCGTTGGTACAGCTTAAAGGGTTCACCTGGTTGTTGGCGTTACATCATATTGAATTTGTGTGCCTGGGTTTATGGCTAGCGGGTTGGCCTATTTTCGCAATCGGTAGCGGTGCGTTTACAACCAGTCAACTAGGTTTGTCATTTTCAATCTCGGCGCTTGGGGGGCTAGTGTTAGCTCCCGCCCGAAGTACTCTTGCGCGCTTTCCAGCCAAGAAGCGGCTTATTTTCGGGATTTCCTTACTTTGCCTCCAACCTTTGGGCGGCATCCTGGGCGACACGTATTTTTGGATCGCATGGCCCGCGCTGGCTCTAGGTGGGCTAGGAAGTACAATATATTTCTCGGAATTCCATAGGCTTTTGGCAACTAAACTGCCGCTCAGATATATTCCCATGGTCTATGGGGTATTGGGTTCAAGTACATTTCTTGCGCAGGCGTTGGGTCAAGCTGTGGCTCCGATACTTCAGCACTCCTACTCTGCGCGCACGCCGGTAACCCTGGACTTGCTGCTCTTGCTTTTCGTTTGGGTATGTTATTGCTTCCGAAAGACCGATTAAACACGCGTGTTGACATGGCACCCACACCGTTCCGTGAAATCCTAGCACCCTGCGGCAGGCACCGTATCAAATGCATCCTGCAACGCCCGATAAGGCCCATCGACCCCGAGCAGTGCATCGACCGTGCCGCGTTGGACGCAGCGGCCTTGGTCCAGCACCACCACCTCATCGACCAAGTCCGCCAGCGCCGACAAGCGATGCGTGATCAACAGTACGCTGCGCCCTTCCATCAGCCGCATGATGGCGCCCAGCAAGGCCCGCTCGGTCAGGGTGTCCAAGCCCTCGCCGGGCTCGTCGAGAATCAGGATCGGCGCATTCAGCAACAGCGCGCGGGCAATCGCCAGCCGCCGTGCCTGGCCGCCGGAAAAGCGGACTCCGGCCTCACCCAGTTCGGTGTCGTAGGCATCGGGCAAGCTGACAATGAAGTCGTGGATTTGCGCATCGCGACAGGCCGCTTCCAGCGCCGCGTCGTCGGCGTCCGGCCGGGCCACCAGCAGGTTGTCGCGGATCGTGGCATTAAATAGATAGCTGTCTTGCGACACAACCGCTATCTGTGAACGTAGCGCTTGCGGATCGCAGTCGCGCAGTTCCACGCCGCCGAGTTGTACGCTCCCCGCCTGGTAATCGCGAAAGCGCAGCAGCAGATTGACCAGGCTGCTTTTACCCGCCCCGCTGGCGCCCACCACGGCCAGGCGGCCGCCGGCGGGCAAGGTCAAATCAAGATCCTGCAGCGCCCATGCGCCGGTGTCGCGATAGCGCAGGCTGACGCCGCTTAATTGCAAGTCATGGCGCCCGGACAGGGTCTGCGGCTCAAGCGGCGCTTGCAGCACCGGCGGCGTATCGACCAGGGCAAAGATCCGGCGCGCGGCGGCCAGGGTTTCGCCCAGCATTTGCAGCGCAGAGGGCAACGGCAACACGGCTTCGAAACTGGCCATCACCAACAAGGCCAGCATCGCCAGATCCGGGGTCGGCAAGCCGCCCGGCCCGACCTCGGGCACCGCCACCAGCAGCGTCGACCACATCGCAAGCGTGGCGCAAGCGAGCAGACTCGCTTGCGCAAATCCGCTTAAGCGGCTCATTTGAGTTTGCTCGGCGATAAGCTGCGCGGACAAACTATCGCTATGCTGCGCGTGACGCACTTGAGCACCGTAGACGCGCAACTCGGCCAGTCCTTGCAAATCATCGATCACGGTTTCGCGCAAAGCCGCCCTGAGCGCCACGATGCGTTGACCCGGCCCGCAGCCGCGGCGAAACATCCAAGCCGGCAGGGCCAAACCGGCCAGCAACAAAAATAACAAGGTGAGCAGCGCCACCGGCAGGCTGAATAGCGCCAGCGCCGCGACGATCAACAGCGTGCCGGAGATTGCCACCACCACGGGCACCAGGACCCGTAAATAAATATGGTTCAAGCTCTCGATATCGGCCTGAATCCGTCCCAGCAGATCGGCACCGCGATAGCTTTGCAAAGCGGCCGGCGCCAGCGGTTCCAGGCCAAGATAAAACCAGACCCGCAACTGCGCGAGCAGACGAAAGGTCGCTTCGTGCGTGACCAGCCGCTCGATATAACGGCCTGCCGTGCGCACAATAGCAAAACCGCGAATCAAGGCGGCCGGGGTGAAATAGTTGATGGCGCTGCCGGTGACACCCGCCAGCGCCATCGCGGCAATAAACCAGCCCGATACCGCCATCAAGCCGACGTTGGCCAGCAAGGTGGCCAAAGACAACGCCGCCCCTGCCAACATCCAGCGCCAATAGGGCATAAATAAGCGCAGCAAGCGCCGGAGGTCCGCGCGGGTTTGGGCCGCTGGCGTCAAACCGGTTTGCGTCAGCGGTTCCTGGTGCAACTTCATGCGGCCTCCCTGTATGCATGAGCCAGACGCGCATACAGCCCTTCCATCGCGATCAACTGCGCATGGGTGCCGCTTTGTACCGCACGGCCGCGTTCGAGTACCACAATGCGCTGGGCCAGTTGCGCGGTGCTCAAGCGATGCGCGACCAGCAACACCGTACGCCCTTGCGCCAGGCGGCGGATCGCAGCATGGATCAATAACTGGCTGTGGGCGTCGAGATTGGCGGTGGGCTCGTCGAGCAAAACCACAGGTGCATCTTTAAGAAAGGCACGGGCCAAACCCAGGCGCTGAATCTGTCCTCCAGACAAACCTTCGCCGCGTTCACCCAGCACCGTATCGTAACCTTGCGGCAAGGTCAGGATAAAGTCATGCGCCCCCGCCTGCCGGGCCGCGTCGTGCACGGCCTCGGAGGATGCATCGGGACGCGCCAGCAGCAGATTGTCGAGCACGCTGCCGGCAAAAATATGCGCGCGCTGCGGCACCCATGAAACTTGACTGAGCCAGCTTGCCGGATCAATCTCGTGCAACCCCTGCCGATTGATCAGGATGCGCCCGGATTGAGCCGAGACAAATCCCAGCAGCAGTTTGAGGATGGTGCTTTTACCGGCGCCGCTCGGCCCCACCAAGGCGGTGATGGTGCCGCTGTCAAAGGTCAGGTCGAGCGCATCCAATACCGCCGGCTGACCCGCATAGGCATAGGTCAGATTGTCGAAATGTACGGTGTAGGCGGAAGCCAGTGTCAGCGGCGCAGTACCTGCCGATACCTCAGGTATCGGCGTGTCGAAAATCTGCAGAATCCGTTCCGCCGCGCCGATGGCTTCCATGCGCGCGTGGTAATGCACACCCAGCGTGCGTAACGGCAGATAGAACTCCGGTGCCAGCAACAGCACAAACATGCCGGGCTGGAAATGCATGTGACCATAGAGCAGACGAAAACCGATCAGCACCGCTACCACCGCAATTCCCAGCGTTGCCAGAAACTCCAGCACCACGGCGGAGAGAAATGCCACACGCAAGACTTTCATGGTGCTCTGGCGATATTCGTCGGAAAGTTGAGCGACGACGTCAGCTTCGCGGCGGCTTGCGTTGAACAGTTTGAGCGTGGTCAAGCCTTGCAAGGTATCGAGAAAACGCGCGCTCAACCGCGCCAATTGACGCCACTGACGCTGATTGAGGTCTTCCGCCCCCTGACCGATCAGGATCATAAAAACCGGGATCAGAGGTGCCGTGAGCAGCAACACCAGCCCGGAGACCCAATCCAGCGGAAACACCGCCACCAGGATCACCAGCGGCAAACAGGCGGTCAAGGCCCGATTCGGTAACCAGCGCGTGTAATAACCTTCCAACGCATCGATTCCGGCCACCACGCTGTTAGCCAGATCCCCGCCGGCCTGTCCTTCCAACCAGGCCGGGCCCAAGGCATGGATATGACTCAATAATTGTTGGCGCAAGGTGGTGCGTATCGTCACCCCGGCGGCGCAGCTTGCACGTTCGCCGGCTTGCACCACCACAAAACGCAAGGCAAACACCGGCAGCAATATCGCCAATGCCGGCCAAACAGCGGCCAGCCCCAAACCGCGCAGGATAACCGCGTTAAGGACCCACGCCAGCAAGCCCGCCTGCGCCACGATCAAGAGTCCCCCGCCCAAGCCTAAGGCCAATGCCAGATTGAGACTGGATTGAATCGCTGCACGTCGGCTCAGCAGCCAGATTTCGATAGGTTTTTTCAAGGACGCTTGGTGCCGCTGGGTAAATGCTTAAATGCCAAATGGTTAAATGCCAGATCCAAGCCGGGGACATTCATGCTAGATCAACACGCGGCGACAGGCCAGAAATCTTCAGCCACCGCGGCGCGAATCGAGCGAATCGAGCGAATCGAGCAATACGCAGCACGACTTGGCTTGGTTTCCACGATAGCAGATTTGTTCCTGCGAATACTGAGCAAGATCAAGCCGAGCCAAGATACACGGGTGAGGAACTACCGTTTGAGGCGATTGGGGAAAAGCGACTCTGCGAAGCGGAAAAGTTATCCCCAGATGATGTTGAAAGATCTGTTGATAACCCGCGGAGAAACATTCCAAGTCATTGATAGGAGACAGATTTTGGGCTCCGCTCAAATATAGGCAATTGCCATTTAGGCAAGGTTCTTCGCGTCTCCAGACGTTACTGCTGTCCGACAAAAACGTGCATTGCAACAACGAAAATTTCGGCTAGCTCAACCATTTCTCCAGCATCATTAAGTTCGACCGAGTCGCTCTTATAGTCTGCGGTCAAACGAATTTCCTCAGCACGCTTCAACAATCGCCCAGGTCTTTAGATAGAGCCCCACTCTTAATCAAGTGCTCGCTAAATGCGTTAATCACGCCCTCGGTGAGTCTTACCAATATCTTGCTTGAGCGGGGCGTTGCACTTCAACAGTGCCGCTCGCGCCGAGTCGAACATCGCATAGTAAGCACGGTTGCATGCGCCGTCCACATCGCCCAACTCAAGCAATGCGCGCGCGGATTTGCAAGCGCGATCAGCCTTAGCCAGCAAGATCACAGACGTCAGTTGACCGTTCACAGTCGCACGCCTTCCCGCGCTATGTTATGCAGCAATGCCGGATTCGAGTAGGTTTCAGGATGCTCCCATTCATCAAGCCACACCGGCAATGGAGAAATATTGATACCGGTCTCAAGTAGCACATCAAATGCGATGTCGGCCATCGCCAACTTGGTGGTCAGAAATCTTTGATGTTCACCTCGCAAAAGCACGGCTACATCCGCATCACTATCAGGTTGGTAGGTACCGCGAGCACGGCTGCCGAAGAGAATTGCTCCAGCCATGTCGTAGCGGGAAACGAGGCTGTCGATAAAACGGCGAACGGCTTGCTCAGTCTCGCGATCAATGATGATTTGGCTCATTCTGTGCGACTCCACTAGAATTTTACGATTCCTAATCGCGATACTACGCTGGGCAACGTCCGACACGATAGTCTTTTGCAATTTACGTCGGCATAAACCCGTTGCTGGTCTAGCCGACGCTATCTCCTCTACGATCAATCCGAGCGTGGCCCGGCTTAATGATGCTTGAACAGATCCAGAATCTGCTGCCGTTCGCTGTCGTCTACCGGCGGATTGGCGGGCACCGGCACGGGCGCCTGCGGGGTTACGCCGGCCGGCAGGCCGTTGGCGTCGACGGGAACCGGAATAGTGTCGTCCGTCATGCCGACATTGGTGATCAGGCCATTGCCGGGGGTAAAGTTATCGAAATAGATTTCGTCATCGACATTGACCAAGCCCGCAGGTACGGGGTCGACGTACTGCGGCACACCGCGCAAAGCGTGGCCCATATAGTCGACCCAGATCGGCAACGCGAGCTGCGCGCCGAATTCGCGGCTACCCAGGCTTTTGGGCTGATCGTAACCCATCCACGCTACTGCAACCAGCGTGTGTTGAAAACCCGAGAACCAACCGTCGCGGGCCTCGTTGGTAGTGCCGGTTTTACCGGACAAGTCGGTGCGATGCAGGATATTGGTGCCTGCGCCGGTGCCTTTTTGCGCCACCGATTGCAGCAAGCTGGTCATGACATAACTATTGCGGGCATCGATCGAACGCGGCGCATTTTGTTCCGCGACCACGGGTTGTGCTTTCAACAGGATATCGCCGCGTGAATCGGTCACGTCGTTGATCAGGAACGGGTTGATCCGATAACCGCCATTCGCGATCACCGCATAGGCGCTCGCCATCTGCAATGGGGTGACTTGGCCCGCGCCCAGCGCCAGAGGCAGATAGGGCGGCGTTTTATCCGCGTCGAAGCCGAAGTGCTGCACCACGAACTGCTGGCCGTAGGTCACGCCGATCGCATTCAGGACCCGGATCGCCACCAGGTTTTTCGATTTTTCCAGGGCCACGCGCAAGGTCATCGGTCCGTCCGGCTGGTCGTCATCCTTGGGCGCCCACGCATCTCCGCCCGGTGTGGTCGGCGGGAAGTACAAGGGGGCATCGTTGATGATGGAACCGGGGGCAAAACCTTTCTCCAGAGCGGCCGAGAAAATAAACGGCTTAAACCCCGAACCCGGCTGACGCCATGCTTGCGTGACGTGATTAAACTTATTCTTGTTGAAATCGAAACCGCCTATCATCGCGCGAATCGCGCCATTTTGCGGCGTCAGCGAAACCAGTGCGCCCTCCACTTGCGGCAATTGCGAAACGGTCCAGGCACCTTTGGCATCCTGCACCAGACGGATCACCGAACCCGGGCGTATGCGCTCGGCATCGCGTGCCCGCGGGCTCAAGGCATTGGCGACAAATTTAAGGCCGTCCGGATCGATGGTCAGGGTATCGCCGTCTTCGCTCTGTGCCGTAATTTGCTTGGGGGTGGCGGTAAGCACCACCGCCGCGACGATATCGCCGTCGTCCGGATGATCGCCCAATACGTCGTCGATCGCCTGATCGCGGTCGTCCTGATTCACCGGCAGTGCGATATTCGCTTCCGGACCGCGGTAACCATGGCGCTTGTCGTAATCGAGCACACCTTTGCGCAAAGCCTGATACGCATCTTCCTGGTCGCCGGAATCGATGGTGGTGGTTACCACCAAGCCCTTGGTATAGGTGTCTTCCTTATACTGGGCGTACATGATCTGGCGCACCATTTCGGCGACGTATTCGGCATGCACGCTATATTGATTGGTCGCGCCATGCGGATGCAGTTCTTCCTGGGCCGCTTGATCGAATTGCGGTTGAGTGATGTAACCGAGCTCCAGCATGCGCTTCAAAATATATTGCTGGCGAATTTTGGCGCGCTTGGGATTGACGATCGGATTGTAGGCCGACGGCGCCTTGGGCAAGCCGGCCAGCATGGCGGCCTGCGCCAGCGTGACGTTCTTCAGGTCGACCCCGAAATACACCCGGGCCGCGGCGGAGAAGCCATAAGCGCGCTCACCGAGGTAGATCTGGTTCATGTACAACTCAAGAATCTGGTCCTTGGTCAGGGCCGATTCGATCTTGTACGCCAGCATCATTTCGTAGATCTTGCGGGTATAGGTTTTTTCGCTGGACAGAAAGAAATTGCGTGCCACCTGCATGGTGATGGTACTGGCGCCCTGGGTCGCGCCGCCATGCAGCAAGTCTTCCAGGCCGGCACGCAAAATACCGATGAAATCGACACCGCCATGTTCATAAAAGCGATAGTCCTCGATCGCGAGCACCGCTTTTTTCATCACATCGGGGATATCCTGGAAACGCGCCAGATTGCGCCGCTCGTCGCCGAACTCGCCAATCAGCACGTGGTCCGCGGTATAGACCCGCAACGGCACTTTGGGCTGATAATCGGTCAACACTTCCAGCGACGGCAGATTGGGTTCCATCACGATTAACGCATAGCCGATCAGCAACGCACCGATCACGCCAAGCGCCACCACGGTGCCGGCCAGACCCAGTAGAAAATGGCCCAAAATCGAGCGCCCCGGTTTTTTGGGCTGTTTTGACGGTTGGCGCGGTGTATCCGGGGGTGTGTTGGTCGACATGAAGTGTAGTGAGTGAGACGCGCCCAATGGGCAACATCGTTTGGAACTGTGCCGCGAACCTTGGCAGTTACGGGTGCACGCTTACTGTTACCGGGGTGCGCCCTCGTTTGAGCCCTATTTTGTCACAGCGATCAGTCCACGCTGACAGACACGCATTTTAATGAATCATGCCGCTGGTCACAGTCTTTTTTCATCGGCGGCATGATTTTGGGCATTTTTTCAGCCGTTTTTGGCTCTTTATCGGCGTTTCGGGGTGGCTAAAATCGCACGGGTAGCCCAGGTGGAGACACTCGCCGCCACCGCCGTGGCAAAACCGCCCCACAGGATATCGATCCCGGTAACGGTCGAATTCCAGCCGGTCAAAGTCGCCAGGTTGGTCAAATCGTAAGTAGCATAGCCTATCATCCCGAACAGCAAGCCCAACTTCGCGGCCTGGACCAGGCGGCCCGACGCCAGCCCGGGCAGGACGCAAAAAACCACGATGCCGGTCAGATAAATCAGGTAAAAAAGGGCCGCAGCACCCATTCTGGGCTGAGTCAGCAACAACCCGCCAATTTGCGATTGGTAGAAATCGCGCGCAATATAACCTAACCAGAGCGCATCCAGCGCGAGAAACGCGGCGGCGGCAAAACCATAGGCCAGGAAAAATCTTTTCGACATTGGCAACAGCTCCGGGGCAAGGTGTCCGACCTCGACGGATATCGTATCGGGGGCGGCAGGTCCTGGTGTAGACTGCGGCAGCAGCCTGGGGCTCAAGTTTGCAGCAGCAACGATCTGATACTGCGGCTTTGCCGCCGCTTGCGGCAAGCAATAAATATCGCTGATGCGGGCTTGGTTTTACGGGGTATCGCACCCATCTATGTTACGGGGCAGCGCAACACATTGCGACCCGGAGGTTGCGCCCCATAGCTCCGTGGAGCGATCCGCTGCTGCAAAAGGTGCGCGGTCCGCCGCTTCAAGGTCGAGTGTTTTTCATCTTGAAGCCAGGCGATTCACCGTTCGATGTTATAGCGATGCTTCGCCGCGTGCGCTGCATCTGGTTCCTAATTTGGGGGATTTCATGTCGCTACTTAATACCGTTTTACGGACCTTGAAAGGTTTTCTCAACGATGCGGCCGATTCGGTTCAGGATCCGTCGCGTGATGCGCGGCAGATTGTGCGGGAACTCGACGAAAGTATCGGTAAAGCCGAAAATTCGCTGATCGAGATTGAAGCCCAGGTCAGTACCCAGCAAAGCAAGCGCGATCTGGCCGACCAGAAGGCGCATAAGTACGAAGAAGGCGCCAAACGGGCACTGCAAAGCGGCGATGAAACGCTGGCTCGCGAAGCCTTGACCGCTCAATCCGCGGCCGAAACGGAACGCGACGCCTTGAACGCCGAACTGGTGGCACTGGAACCTTCGGTTGCCACCTTGAAAGACCAGATCGGCCAAATGCGCCAGCGTCGCAACGACCTGAATTCACGCTCGACTATTCTGCAGGCGAAACAAGAAATTGCCAAAGCCAAGGATACCGCCGCGACCGCCTTGGGTGGGATCGGCGGCAAAAACCTGTCCGAGGATTTTGCCAAACTCGAAGACAAGGTCAATTTGTCGAATGCGCGTAGCGACGCCCGCTTGAATTCCGCCGATGATAAAAGCGGCAAGGCACTCGACGACAAGCTTGCCGAACTGACGCGCGGACCGTCGATTGATGACCGTCTGGCGGCGATGAAAAAGCAAATCAACGGCGGTTGAGCCGGTAAGTTGACGGCTTGATTCGGCCTCGACCGGGCCGGGTCATGCCTCACGAGATCCAAGCAGGGATTCCAAGCTGGATACCCCTGCGGTGGCCGCTTGCTGTACCGTGAAGATGTGTTGCACCGGGCGTACTTGCCCGGTATGTGCCCTGGACGCCGTCGGCCTCGCTATGGACGATGTGCGTCAGGTTTATTTGGGTCAAGATTACTGTTACGGAACGTAGCGGACTACCCGCTCCACGCTTGCCATGAAAAAATTCTTTGCCGTTGCGCTATTCGGTGCCGCGTTATGCTTTTCCGCGCTGGCCAGCGCCGCCTCGCCGACCGAGCAGCAGGTGCAGGCCGCGCTGAGTCGCGGCGACTTTGCCGGGGCGCAGCAAATGCTGGCCGAGGTGGTGCAAGACCATCCGAAAAACGCGCGGGCCCATTACCTTTATGCGCAGGTACTCGATCGCAATGGCCATGCCACCGACGCCCTGGCGCAACTGGATCTGGCCCGGCAAGCCGATCCGGCCATGAGTTTTACCCAACCGAACCGGCTGGCCGCGGTCGAACAGCATATTCGCGCCGACGCAGCACAGGCCGGCCGGCACAATGATCTGTCGGCCAACACCGTGCCGGCACAGGCCACCGCGGCCGGCGTGATGTCGGCACCCGCGCAGCATAGCGGCACCTCGGCGCTGAGCTGGCTCCTGATGATGGTGGTCCTGGCCGCCGTGGTCGGCCTGCTGGTATGGAGCGTGCGCCGTTCGCGCCGCAATGACGAAAACCGCTCCCAGGAAACGCTGCGGGCGCAGTTAAAGCAGGCCACCGAGTTGCTGAACGCGGTGCGCGGCCTCAAGCTCGACATCCGGATTTCGACCGCGCCCGGCCATGATTTGCTGGCGCGTGAAGCCGAGGACCTCGAAGCCCAGTTGCTGCGCAGCGTCGAAAGTCTGAGCGCGGGTTTGAGCGGACAACCGAATGCTTACGGCGATCAATACGATCGCATCGATAGCCTGGCGCGTCAATTCGAAAGCCTGAAAGCGCGTGTCGACGGCCGCCCCGACCCCTACCCGCCGCACAGCGCGGACGGTTATCAATATGCCAACGAAGCCGATCGCTTCGGCGCCAACCGGCAGCCCGTGGCGCCGACCGTTATCGTGCAGCAAGGCGGTGGCGGAATGGGCATGGGCGGCGGCTTGTTGACGGGCGTATTGCTCGGGGAAATGATGGGCGGCGGCCGCGACCGGGTAATCGAACGCGATGTCATCGTCGACGACGAACGCAACCGCGGCGGCTCCGACCCAGGCATCGACTACGGTCAGGGCAACAACGACTGGAGCGACAATGGCGGCGGCGGCATCGATATGGGCGGTGGCGGCGGCGACTGGTCGGACAATTAAAAAAACGGGACTTTCGGGTCCCGTTTTTTGTGCCGCTGCCGTGCTTGCGTCTTGCCGCCGGTACGCCCAGGCACTACCGCTTTACATTGCGCTGTGCCCGGCGCAAGGCCTTCGAAATGATATGCGTCTCGCTGGCGCGTCCGGTACCCGTGCGGCGCCGGATGCTGTCGCGAAAAAATGCCACGGTTTCGCTTGCCACGGTTTCGCGTTCGTTGTCCATCGTGATGATGTGATAACAGTCGTCGAGCAATATCTTGCGCTTGATGGGCGACCCGATGGTGTCGTGCACCCGCATCGTATTGCGCGGGCTGGTGGTATCGTCGTCCACGCCATGGATCATCAAACAGTCGCTTTTGATATGCGAGAGCTGCGACTCGACATATTTCGCCAATTGCCGCGCCTGGTAAATATGCTGGGACGAGGTCGACGCCTCGCCGACTTCCGAGCCCGATTTTTCGCGCATGGCTTTGGCCACCCTGGCCCGCAACGCCTCGTTTTTCAGGCCGAACGGTTCGCGCTCAAAAAAAGCAAAACGCTTGCCGATCGGCGTGTGATACAAATAATCGAACAAAAACCGATACCAGGGAATCGCCCACCCGTCCCATTTCAGGGTGATTGCATACAGCGCCAGTGAGGTCACCGAAGGCTCGCGTGCCGCCAGGGCCAGGGCCAGGGTGCCGCCAATACAGAGGCCGCCGACGGATACCGTATCGTGCGTCTCCTGCAACACCCTGTAATGGCCGCGCAGGATTTCAACCCAGGCTTCCCAGTCGGTCGCGCGCGAGCCCATGGCATAACCCGGCACCGCCGGCACCGAGACCGTATAACCTTCATTGACCAGCGCCCGTGCGATAAAACGCATTTCACGCGGGGTGCCCACCAGTCCCGGAATCAACAAGACAGCGTGCTGCTTGCCCTGGTAAAAAATGGCTTCATCCATCAAATTCGATTCCCGTATTGCGTGCGCGGCGCGGCCGGCAGACTGAAGCACCGCCGTGCCGACCTCTAGTGTCAGCGACAACATTATAAAGATAGTTGCCGGACTTGAGCCGCCCCTTTGCTAAATCAGGCGCTATAAGCCAGGCGCAAGCCGCCCCAATGACGGCCGCCGACCATAATCGGCGCAGACACGTCTTTCATCAGCGAGTATTGTCCGCCGCCCATATCGCGACGGTAGGTCTGCAGCAAAAACGGTTTGGTGTGGGTACCCGAAGACAAACCGGTACGGTCATTGAACATGCGGCGATTACGTGAATTCGCGGCATTCCAGGCCGGATCGTCGCCCTGGGGTTGGGAAAATTTCTTGTTATGCGTCGGCAAATAACCCTGGGTGTCGACCGAGGCACAAAACACAACGCGCTTATCCAGCGCCAGCAAGGGTTCCTGTATCGGCGGCAAGATCCGGTCCGCCAACTGGATATAGCGGGTGGTGAATTGTTTGGGATCGCTGCCGGCGATGGGGCTATAGGCGTGATCGAACAGGTCGGCCGTGGAGATTTCGCCGCGTGCGATGGCTTGTTCGAAAGCCTGGCCGATTTTTTGTGCCGCCGTCATGACTGCCCGGATAAACGGGGTATCCGGGGTTTCTATGCCGGTTTCGGCGGTGAGTTCGATCAAGGTTTCCGAGACCCCGAGCAACTTGCTTAATTGATCGCGAGCCTTGGTAAAACTGGTGCTTGACTGCTCCACGCCCGACACCATTTCGGACACTTGCGCCTCAAGCCCGCTGCACTGCTGTTCGATATCTTCGGTTTGCAGCGCGATTTGCTCGGCCTCGACGCTCAACTCGGTAATGGCTTTCCCGGTCGACGACACCACCTCGCCGATCGCGTGGGTCCCTTCTTTGACGCGATGGGCGCGTTCCGCACTCGCCGAACCTTCGGCCAGCAGGCGGTCAGCCTGGCCCGACAGCTTGGCCAGGGTCGAGCCGATCTCTGCGGTGGCCTGGGCGGTTTTGCCCGACAAGGCTTTGACTTCGCTCGCCACCACCGCAAAACTACGGCCGAATTCACCGGCGCGGGCGGCTTCAATGGCCGCATTCAAGGCCAACAGGTTGGTCTGGCGCGCGATGGTTGCAATCTCTTCGGAAATTTTACTGACGTTGTTCAAGGACTCGCGCAGGGTTTCTATCTCGGCGGCCATCACCGAGACGCTATCGACCAAGCTGTGGATTTCCGCCAGCGACACCCGCACGGTTTCCTGCGACTGGCTCACGTCGGAAGCGGCCTGATCGGCCACCAGGCGCATTTGGCGGGCGGCCGCGGCAATCCGCTGGTTGCCTTCCATGGTTGAAGTGGCGGCATGCTGCAAACCGCGGCACAACGTCGTCTGGCGCGTGGCAAGCACCGCGACTTCCTCGACGTGACCCGAGACATCGCAAATTTCGATGCCGAGCTTACCGGCATGCTCGGCAATTTTTGCCACGGCGGTCAAGGTGCGCCCTTGTTGCTTAAATCCGAAACCCGTCATCCGCCGTCTCCTGATTTTTTTATTGACGCTGAATTTCCCGGGCGCGTTGTTTGCTGCACAGAACGGGTGGAACTCGGCGTTACGTACTCGGTGTTGTGTCTGTAGGTATAACGCTGGATCAAGGCCAAACTGAAGGGCCGCGCGTTCTACTGGTCCAGATATAGCGCGTTTGGCTGACAAGTGGCTTACGCGCCGAGCGGCGACGGCTCACCGAGCATATCAAACCTGCTCTGTCCACGTGGCGTTGATTACGCCGAGCCACCGTTTTTCAAGCTGGACCGGGCACAAACAGGAACCTCGGCGGTCCAATATCGCATCCGGCCCCAAAAATCCGGTGTTTACCCGAAGTCGCGCATGAATCCGTTGCAATCCGGCACCGGGAGCCTCCGGCGAACTCTTTCAGTTTGAGTTAATCTGATAACCCGGCCGATAACCGGTGCCCCGCTTGAAGACTGCCCGATTACCCGCGTCACCCCAGAAAACCGTAAGTCGTTCGTTACGAGGCCACATGCAATACAGCACCGAGACGCGTCATCTGCATCAGGAGATCATCGACCAGCTTAGCGAGCCGCAAGCGTCGATCTCGCCCAAGTATTTCTATGATGCGCTGGGCAGCCGCCTGTTTGAATTGATCACCCAGTTGCCTGAGTACTACCCAACCCGCACCGAACATGCGGTGATGGTCGAGCACGCCAGGGCCATCGCCACCGCCATCGGCCAGGGCGGCACCTTGATCGACCTGGGTGCGGGCAATTGCGAAAAAGCCGCGGCGCTGTTCGACTCCTTGCAACCTAGCCAGTATGTTGCCCTCGATATCTCCAGCGATTTTCTGCATAAAGCCGTGGCGGGATTGCGTAAAAAATTCCCGGCCATCGACATGAGTGCTGTCGGTATCGACCTGTCGACTCAGTTCGATCTGCCGCCCTCGGTACATACCCAGTCACGCACCTTCTTTTATCCGGGTTCGTCCATCGGCAACTTCGACCCGCCCGATGCGATTGCCCTGCTGGCGCATATCCGGCATCTATGCCGTAATTCGGGCGGTCTGCTGATCGGCGTTGACCTGGTCAAAGACCATGCCACCCTCGAAGCCGCTTATAACGACGAATTGGGAGTCACCGGCGCCTTCAATTTGAATCTGCTGAACCATGTGAATACCTTGCTCGGCAGCGACTTTCATCCGCGCGAATGGCGTCATCGAGCGCGTTATGCCAGCGCCCAGTCGCGCATCGAAATGTATCTGGAGGCCAGCCGCGACCTGACGGTAAGCTGGCCCGGCGGCGAACGCGACTTCAAGACCGGGGAGCGGATTCATACCGAAAGCAGCTATAAATACCGGCTGGGCGACTTCGAAACCTTGTTAAAACGCGCCGGCTTCACTCGCACTCAAAGCTGGACCGATCCGCGGCAATGGTTCGGTGTGTTCTACGCGAACGCCTAAGGCTCGCGCTTTTTATCGTTTCTTTTACCTTTACCCTCACGCATAGGACATTGTCGTGCCTGCTTCCTCCCTTTGCGAACGTTACACAGCGGTTCGCCAGCAGACCACGGCGCTGGCGGCACCTCTTTCAGCCGAAGATTGCTGCGTACAATCCATGCCCGACGCAAGCCCGGTCAAGTGGCATCTGGGTCATACGACCTGGTTCTTTGAAACCTTTATCCTCGAATCCTATGCCGCCAGCTTCCTGCCTTACGACGAAGCATTCCGGATCTTGTTCAATTCGTACTACACCAGTGTCGGCGCGCGTCACCCAAGGCCGCAGCGGGGCTTGCTGACGCGCCCGGCCTTATCCGAGGTGCTGGCCTATCGCGCCCATGTCGATGCGGCGATGTTGCAGCTACTGAATGAAATCGATGAGCGTGGCGCGCCTGAATTGGCGGCTTTGGTGGTGCTGGGTCTGCATCATGAGCAACAGCATCAGGAATTGATACTGACCGACATCAAACATGCTTTGGCGCAAAACCCGCTCCAACCGGCGTATCGCGACAGCCCTGTGCTCGATCACGGCCGGGCTGCGACGGCTGACCTTGAGGGCACCGCAGCGTGGCTTGAATTCGATGCCGCCCTGGTTGAGATCGGGGCGCTCGCGCCTAATACGGTCGAACATGCACACCCGTCGGACCAGCCGTTTTATTTTGACAACGAAGTGCCGCGGCATCGTGTGTACCTGCACGCCTATCAGTTGGCAAAGCGGCTGGTGACCAATCGCGATTATGCGCATTTCATTGCGGCAGGCGGTTATCAGCAGCCTACTCTTTGGCTCTCGGCAGGATGGGATTGGGTCACGCAAGAACAACGCACTTGCCCGCTTTATTGGCATCGAGACAGCGGCGGCAGCACCGGCTGGAGCGAATTCACCCTGGGCGGCAGGCGGCCCCTGGACCCCGACTTGCCGGTGGTGCATCTATCCTATTTCGAAGCCGATGCTTATGCGCGCTGGTCGGGGTCACGCTTGCCGACCGAGGCTGAATGGGAGCATGCGGCAAGCCTCTCGGCAACCGGCGCGACTGCTTCGCCGCGCGAGCCGATTCATCCGGCCGCTGCCGACACGGCGGACCTGACGCAATTATTTGGCGAAGTCTGGCAATGGACGCAATCCAGTTACGCGCCATACCCGGGGTTTAGTGTGGCGCCGGGGGCGGTCGGCGAATACAACGGTAAATTTATGGTCAACCAATATGTACTGCGCGGCGGTTCATGCGCCACGCCCGGCGGCCATAGCCGTGTGACCTATCGCAATTTTTTCCCGGCCCACGCCGATTGGCAATTCAGCGGCATCCGTCTGGCGCGCGATTTGCCGCAATAACTGGCTTTTGGCATACCTGCCCCCGGTAGAGTTGGACCAATCCAGGATGGCGCAAACCACGACATGCGGCCACAAGCCGCATGTCGTGGTTTGCGCTCGATATGCTATTCTCGCCTTGAGCCGTCGGCAATGCGTGAGGGTAAAACCTCACCCTACCTGTCCGGCACTGCGCTCAGGCGAACCCGCCTGAGCGCCGGCAATATCTTGCTGCGCTCGCGGCGATAGCTCAAGCACCGCCTGAAGCCCTTCTCTCCAAGGATGTTCTATGCGCTTGATGCGTCCTCTCCCGCAGCGAGTATTGGCCTGCGCTCTTTTGCTGATCGCAACCCACACCGCCGCGGCACAAACGCCCAAGACCGTGCTGCTGGAAAATCTCACCTGGACCGAGTTGCGTGAGCAGATTCATGCCGGCAAAACCACCATCATTATTCCCATCGGCGGCACCGAGCAAAGCGGGCCCGACGTCGCGCTCGGCAAGCATAATGCGCGCGTCGCCGTGCTGTCGCAACGTATCGCGGAAGGCCTGGGCAATGCCCTGGTCGCCCCGGTCATAGCTTATGTGCCGGAAGGCGGCTACGCCCCGCCGACATCGCATATGCGGTTTCCCGGCACCATTACCATTCCCGATGACGTCTTTGAAAAGATGCTGGAGTCGGCCGCCAACAGCTTCAAGGTGCACGGCTTCAAAAACATCGTTTTCCTGGGCGACCATGGCGGCTATCAGAACGATCTCCGGCAAGTGGTGACTCAGCTCAATAAAAGTTGGTCGGGCTCGGCCGCGCGCGCCTGGGTACCGCCGGAATATTATGCTGCCAGCTCGGACGGCTATGCGCAGATCTTGCGCCAGCATGGCGTGCGTGAGGACGAAATCGGCACCCATGCGGGCCTCGCCGACACCTCTTTACTGCTGGCCGTGGCGCCGCAGATGGTCAGGCTGGAACAATTACGCAACAGCCCAAAGCTTGGAGTCGCCGACGGTGTATATGGCGGCGACCCACGCCGCTCAAGCGCGGAACTGGGTCAGTTGGGCATCGATGCCATCGTCTCGCAAACCGTCAGTGCGCTGCAAAGAGACACGGCGGCGCACTAATGCACGCCTGCACCGGGTGCCTGGAACTTCATTTGGAGCTTAAGAGCGGCAGCTTGAGTCGGTGCCGCCTTATGCCATCTTCGGCTTGAGTTAACTACCCGGCTTATCCACCACGGAATCCGCCATGCAGCCCAAATTTCGCCGCTTATCCCGACTCGCATCATCGGTCGCCTTCGCCTTGACAGCTTTATGCCTGGGCGACATCGGCTATGCCGCGCCCACCATTGTCACGGTCCCGGGCATGCCGCCGGTGGCCAATCCCTTCAACCTGTATGGCGAAGCCGGCACCGACCATTTCAGCCCGGCGGTGGCGGGTGCCCTGCCTCGGGTTTATGTGCCCAACTTGCGTTCCAACGATGTGTATGTGATCGACCCGGCCACGCTCAAGGTGGTGGACAAATTTCCGGTCGGCTACAGCCCGCAACATGTGGTGCCGTCCTGGGATTTGCAGACCTTGTGGGTGGCCAACAATGCCGAAGGCCGGATCGACGGCAGCCTGACGCCAATCGATCCGAAAACAGCCAAACCGGGCAAGTCCATCATGGTGGACGATCCCTACAATATGTATTTCACCCCGGACGGCCGGGAAGCCATCGTGGTGGCGGAAGCCCATGCCCGGCTCGATTTTCGCGATCCGCATACGATGGCGCTCAAATGGAGTTTGCCGGTGCCGCAGTGCAAAGGGATCAACCACGCCGACTTTTCGATCGACGGTAAATATGCGCTGTTCACCTGCGAGTTTGGCGGCAAGCTGGCCAAGATCGATCTGGTCAACCGCAAGGTGGTCGGTTATCTGACGCTCAACAAAACCGGCATGCCGCAGGATATCCGCATCGCCCCCGATGGCCGGGTGTTTTATGTTGCCGACATGATGGCCGACGGCGTGTTTGTGGTCGACGGCGACAGCTTTACCAAAGTCGGTTTTATCCATACCGGCGTCGGCACCCACGGCCTGTACCCCAGCCGCGACGGCAGCAAGCTCTATGTGGCGAACCGCGGCTCCAATCAGGTGCATGGCACGCGCCATGGCAAAGGCAGCGTCTCGGTGATCGATTTTGCCTCGCGCCAGGTGGTCAAGACTTGGCCGATTCCGGGTGGCGGCAGCCCGGATATGGGTAACGTCAGCGCGGACGGAAAAATGTTATGGCTGTCCGGCCGCTTCGACGACGTGGTGTACGCCATCGATACCAGCACCGGCTCCGTGACTTCCATCCCGGTCGGCATGGAACCGCACGGGCTCACTGTGTGGCCGCAAACCGGACGTTATTCGCTGGGGCATACGGGCAATATGCGCTGAGTGCGCCAGACAAGATGGCGCCTTGCCGCGCCAGATTTAAAAAAAGCGTGCGGAAAGGACGAATTGCCAAGTCCTTTCCGCACGCCGCTTATGTGACACGCTGCGCCCCGCTTATGCAACGCTCGGCACAGCTTTAATGCCATGCTTTACTGCGATGCATTCCTCGCAGTTCCAACCGCGCTCGAAGCCAAATCTCCCATCCCATTCGCCCTGCCGCCCGGCACGATACCCATGGCTTGAAACAGCGCGGCTGTATCGGTCAAGCGCGCACTGACGGCGCGAATCTCGCTCAGGCGGGCATTCTGATATTGCTTTTCACCGGCTCGCACCGCGCTCGGCGCGACCGATCCGGCAGCGGCGCGCCGTTCGGTGTCATGCCACGCCTGTGCGCTGTGATTGCGTGCACTCGCGGCCGCCGCCTGGGTATCGGCATCGTGAGTCAAGGCGGTCAAGCTATCGGCCACGTTCTGGAATGCGCTCAATACCGTTTGCTGGTAGTTGCTTAACGACGCCTGGTAGGCGTCCTGAGCCGCCCGGCGTTTGGCCAGCAAAGCACCGCCATGGAACAAGGGCTGGCTCAGGGATGCGCCCATACTCCATATGGCACCGGCCGCGCCGACCGCGGAGGGGAAAGTGAAACCCGCCTGGCCAAAGCTGCCGGTAATCGACAGACTGGGGAACAGGTTCGCCGTGGCAACCGCCACTTGCGCCGCCGCAGCCTTCAGCGCCGCATCGGCGGCCAGGATATCGGGGCGCTGCTTAAGCAAATCGGACGGCACCGCAACCGGCACCGGATCGGGCAAACTCAACGCAGCCAAGTCCAGATCCGGCGGTGCCGCATCGGGCGTGCGCCCCATCAATACCGCCAGCGCATGACGCATGGCCTGCCATTGCGTCAACAAAGCCGGCACGGTGGCACGCAAAGCGTCGGCGTTGGCCTGGGCGCTCAGTACGTCATCGTTGGATGCCGCGCCCAACTGGTAACGACGCTGCATTTCGCCGGTATCGATATCGGCCAGCACCACCAGGCGTTCAGTGGCATCGACCTGAGCCTTCAAAGCCGCGGCATTAATCGCGGCAGTGACCAAGTTGGCCGCCAAGGCGCGGCGCACGGCATCGAGTTGATACGATTGTGCATCGACTTGCGCCGCCAAGGCCGAATTGGCAAAACGCGCGGCGCCGAATAAATCGAAGGTATAACTGGCGTTGAGCTGCCCGCCGAACACATTGTAGAGATTGGTTTGCGGTCCCAGCTCAGGGATCCCGAGCGCGCGTTGCCGGCTGGTTTGAGCCCCGGCATCGAGACTGGGCAACATCGATTCACCGACTTGTGCGCGCAATTGCTCACGCGCGGCGGCGAGATTGTGGGTCGCCTGGGCCAGCGAATAATTCTGGCGCAAGCCCTCCTCGACCCACGCATTCAGCGTGTCCGAGCCGTAAGCTCGCCACCATTGCGGCACGGCGCGCGCGCCCAGGGCGAAATGCTGGACCGCGCCGTCGCTACCGGCTAGGGCCGGCGTTGCGTCGACCGCATAATGGGCCGGTTGCGGCATGGCCGGAGCGGTTCCCTTCGGACCCAGTGCGCAGCCCGCCAATAGCACCGCGCTCAGATACGCGGCATGCCGGGATTGCAATAAATGGAGTTGCAATGAATTAGGGCGCATTAAAGACTCCCCTCGATCGCCGGAGCATGGGTATGGCCTGTTTCATGAGGTTTGACCTTAAAGCAAAGCGCATACAAGGCCGGCAGATAGAACAAGGTCAACACGGTGGCGATGGTGATGCCGCCCATCAAGGCAGTGGCCATCGGGCCGAAGAAATTGCTGCGCAATAAGGGGATCAAGGCCAGCACGGCGGCGGCGGCCGTCAGCGTGATCGGCCTGAAACGCCGCACGGTGGCACCGACTATCGCGTCAAACCGCCCGCGTCCCGCCGCAATATCCTGCTCGATCTGATCCACCAGAATCACCGAATTGCGCATGATGATGCCCAGCATCGCAATCGTGCCCAGCATCGCCACAAAGCCGAACGGCTGGTGGAACAAGAGCAATGCGCCGACCACCCCGATCAAGCCCAGCGGCGCGGTCAGCACCACCATCATCACCCGCCCGAAACTTTGCAACTGAATCATCAGCAGGGTCAGCACGGCAATTGCCATCAGCGGCATCTGCGCTGAAATCGACGATTGGGCCTTGGCATTTTCTTCCACCGGTCCGCCGACTTCAATCCGATATCCCACCGGTAAAGACGCGCGGATTTCCGCCAGCTTCGCGTCCAGGGCATTGGTCACATCGATGCCTTGCACCCCGGCACGCACGTCGGACTGGATGGTAAGAGTCGGTTGCCGGTCGCGCTCCCAGATCACGCCATACTCAAGGTCGTTGCGCAAATGTCCCAAGGTGCCCAAGGGTACCGGACCCGACGGCGTGGGCATGGATAGCGAAGTCAAGTGCGAGGGGTCGACCCGTTCGCTGCGCGGGGCGCGTAAATCGACACTGATCAACTTGTCGCGCTCGCGATATTGCGTCACGGTATAACCGGACAAACTCATGGCCATAAAATTCGCGATCTGCTGCGAAGTCACGCCCAATTCGCCGGCGCGTTTCTGATCGATTTCGAAGCTGGCCGAGCGCTCGGCCGGTTCATCCCAATCGAACTGCACGCCAACCGTACGCGGGTCTTTACGCATCACGGCGGCAACCTGCTCCGCAATCGAACGCACCGTCGAGATTTGCTCGCCGCTCACTCTGAACTGCACCTGGAAACCGACCGGCGGTCCATTTTCCAGACGGGTCAGACGGGTCCGGACACCGCTGAATTGTTCGCGCAACGGCGCCTCCAGCGCGTGGGCCAAATGTTCACGATCGGCCACCGACTTGGCCGTCACGACAAATTGCGCAAAATTGGCACTGGCAAGTTGCTGGTCCAGCGGCAAATAGAAACGCGGCGCACCGGTGCCGACAAAATCGATCACATGGTCGATTTCCGGGCGGCCTTTGAGCAGGGCTTCAAGCCGTTCCGCTTGTTGCTGAGTCGCGGCAAACGAGGCACGTTCCGGCAGGCGCAAATCAATCAGCAATTCGGGGCGATCCGAGCTGGGGAAAAACTGTTGCGGCACTTGGCCAAACGCGACCAGGGCACCAATAAACAGCAGCGCCGTGACTATCACCACTCTACCGCGATAAGCCACACACCAGCCCACAATGCTGCGCAAACGCATATAGACCCGGGTTTGGTAGATCGCGTGTTCATGCTCCTCGGCATCGTGATCCACATCATGCACTTCGGCATCGGCCGCGCCTGTGATATGCGTCTGCGGCTTTTCCTTGAGCAAATGGAAACCGAGTAAGGGGATCAACACCACAGCCGCCAGCCACGACAGCAACAAGGCAATCGCCGACACTTCGAAAATCGAGCGGGTGTATTCACCGGTGCCCGACTTGGCCAGGGCGATCGGCAGGAAACCCGAAACCGTCACCAAGGTACCGGTCAACATGGGGAATGCCGTGCTGGTATAAGCAAACGCCGCGGCGCGCCGGCGATCCCATCCTTGCTCCAGTTTTACCGCCATCATTTCGACCGCGATAATCGCATCGTCGACCAGCAAACCCAAAGCCAGTACCAAAGTGCCCAAGGACACCTTATGCAAGCCGATATCGAACTGATTCATAAACAGCGCGGTGACGGCCAGCACGATGGGAATCGAAATCACTACCACCATGCCGGTACGAAAACCCAATGAAAGCAGGCTGACCACCAGCACAATCCCGATGGCTTCGGCGACCGCTTCCAAAAAGTCGTCGACCGACTTTTCCACCGCGTGCGGCATGCTTGAAACGGAAGTCAGCGTCAGTCCGGCCGGCAAGCGCGCGCGCAATTCGGCGGTACGCTGATCCAGCGCTTTACCGAGTTTTATTACATCGCCGCCAGGTTGCATGGTGATGCCGATACCCAGCACCGGCTTACCGTCGGCACGCATTTGCTGGGTCTGTGGGTCATCGTAACCGCGGCTGATGGTGGCAATATCGCCCAACCTGAAAGTACGATTATTGACGCGGATCAGCGTGTCGCCCAGCGTTTTCAAATCGGTGTATTGCCCGGTAGGCCGCACATACACCCGGTCGCTTGCCGTCGTGATCAGACCGCCCGATGCTATCGAGTTCTGGCCATTGATCAGGTCCCCGAGCTGTTGCGGGTTAATCCCCAGATGTGCAAATTGCGAGTTGGAAACATCGATATAAATATGCTGGTTCTGGTCGCCGAAATAATCGACCTTGGCAACGCCCGCTACGCGCAGTAATTCCCCACGCAACTGGTCGGCGTAATCATGCAGTTGAGCCGGCGAAAACCCGTCGCCTTCCAGCGCATAGATATTGGTGTAAACGTCGCCAAATTCATCGTTGAAAAAAGGACCCTGGATGCCGCCAGGCAGCGTCGTTGCGATATCGCCCACCTTTTTGCGCACCTGATACCAGGTCTTCGGCACTTCGCTGGCCGGCGCCGTATCCTTGATCGTGAAAAACAGCAGCGATTCGCCGGGGCGCGAATAACTGCGCTGGAAATCGACATCCGGGGTTTCCTGCAATTTGCGTGCGATCCGGTCGGTCACTTCTTCCTGGACTTGACGCGCGGTCGCGCCCGGCCAAAAAGTCTGGATCACCATCACCTTGAAGGTAAAGGGGGGATCTTCCGACTGCGACAAGCGAGTGTAAGAACCGATTCCCAGCAGGGTGACCAAGACCAGGACAAAGGTGACCAAAGCCTGATGTTGCAAGGTCCACGAGGATAAATTGAAACGGCCCGGGGCGCTCATAATGCGAAATCCTCGGCATGCAGCGGCGCGATGGCTTTCACGGTCTCGCCTATGGTCAAGGTATGCACGCCCTGCACCACAATGTGCTCACCCGCAGCCAAACCTCCGGCCAGCGTAACGCTGCGTTCGCCATACTCGGCCACCGTCACCGGGCGCAACTCGAGACGCGCATCGGCCGGCCGCACAACCCAAACGGCGGGCTGGTTGCCTTGATGGAACAAAGCCGTGGCCGGAATCTGCACACTCGCCGGCTTATTTTTAGCAGCGGCATTGGTCACCGCATCGATGGCAACCTCGCCGGTCATCCCCAGACGCAAGGCCGGGTCGGGTGTATCCAGCGTCACCTTGACATGGAAGGTACGGCTTTGCGGGTCGGCTGCGGGACTCACTTCACGCACGGTGCCATGCAATACCTGTCCGGGCAGCGCTGCCAGCGTCACGCTAGCGGCTTCCCCCGAGCGTATCGAGGCAACCTCACTCTCGGAGACCTCGGTTGTCACGTCAGTGGCGCCCGACCATGCCAGGGAAAACACCGGCTGGCCCGCCGCCAGCACGGCGCCGGTATCGGCCTGTTCCGCACTGATGACGCCGTCATGCTCGGCCAGCAATTGCGTATAACCTTGCTGGTTGGCCGCAAGCCCGGCGCGCTGTTGCGCGTCCTTGGCTTGCGACAAGGCGGCGGCATAAGCGTCCTGCGTTTGTTCCAGTTGCAAGGCGCTGATCAGGTTTTCGTGCGCCTGCGCCGTATCGCGCTGTAATTGTTTTTCCGCCGTATCCAAATGCTGGTGTGCCGACACCAGGTCGGCTTCAGCACTGGACAAGTTCCGCTCGGCGTCGGCCGGGTCCAGCCGGGCCACAATTTCGCCTTTATGCACCACATCGCCCAGGTGCACTCGCCGCTCCTGCACCTGGCCCGCGACGCGAAACGACATGGGCGTGACAAAACGAGCCTGTATTTCGGCGGGCAGACGCACGGCCTGGCCCTGGATATCGGCTTGCACCGGCAACACTACCACCTCGCGCGGCGCATCGGCGACCGGCTCGGCTTTATGGCAGGCGGCAAGCGCCAGCAGCAAACTTGCACCAAGCACCGCGCGTACAACCGGGCGCGATTGAGCCGCTGGCCCTGTCCGGCGCCGGCCGGCGGTATGGGGATTTGGGCGGCTTGGAGCCGAGCTAGAGAGAATGTGGTGGTATTCAGCGGTCTTCACGACGCCCCCGTCTGGAAATGTAATGGCCGGACGGTCAACCCCGATCCAGCCCCTGTACTTCTATAACTTGTATATTTCGATATCTTCCCGCATTCTAATACATAGATGTATTCAGATACAACGTTGTATTTTGATTCATCGGTGTTAAAATTAGCCCATGACACGCCAGCGCCTCAACCGCGAACAAAGCCGCGAACAAACCCGTGACCGCCTCCTGAAGGCGGCGCATGCCGTTTTCACGAAAAAAGGCTTTGCCGTGGCTAGTGTCGAAGACATTGCCGCCACGGCGGGCTATACCCGTGGCGCCTTTTATTCGAACTTCAGTGGCAAAACCGATCTGTTTTTTGAGTTGATGCGCCAGGAAAGCGGTGCCATCGACCTTGAATTCCGCCGCATCCTTGAGAGCACGGCCAACAATGCCGAACTTGAGGAAAAAATCGTGACCTACTACAGCACACTTTATCGTGACGATATGTGCAGTTTGCTGTGGATGGAAGCCAAGATAGTTGCCGTACGGGACGCCAAATTCCGTACCAAGCTGAATATCTTTCTCACGGAAAGACGCAACCAGATCGCCCAGTTTGTCGAAACCTTTTCCGCCCTGACCAACACCACTCCGGCGGCGCCGCCCGACGAAATCGCGATCGGGCTGATGGCCTTATGCGAAGGCGTCAGTTTCGCGCATCGCTGCGATCCGCTGCGCATTCCCTGTCAGACCGCCGAAGCGGTGTTGGCCTGGTTCCTCAAGGCGTCGATGTTTATGCCGTCGCGGGCGAACCGCGAGATTGCCGCTCAGCCCGATACCGATCGCAGCAAGTCCCAATAACCGTTGATGTTGAGCGTTATTTTTTCTTCGGGATATTTATTTAGTATTCCTTTTTAATATCCACACTATTTCTGCGTTTTTCAAACGCTGCCGCGGGCCACACGACATTTACGGTGCGACGCACCCAAGCGTATTGAGATGCTAAACGGGACGTCCCTCACACAGCGCCTGTATGTAACCGATCAAGCGTTGTGAGTTCCCTTCCTCCGCTTACCTCGGCAAGCCGGATAGTGGATCTCCATCCACCGACCTGTCTTAACCTTTCGATTTGTCCGAATTTTAGCCATCCTGCTCTGTTCGACCGCCAAATCAGCAATATATGGCGGGAGTCAGAGGGATGGAACCCTCAGTCTCGAATTAATCGTAACGCCTGGCATTAGGTTCAAGGCCCCGGCCCGGTGATCAACTGCGCACCAATCTAGCGCACCGGACCAAGTTTGCACAGGAGTCGAATCGCTTATATCAGGTATCGGGCAAAACCAACGAAGCAAAACAAAACTTAATAACAGGTCTTTTCAGGAGGATGACATGAACTTAAACCCCTTTGCTCAAATGCAGCGACTGGGCCGGGCATTGATGCTACCGATCGCGGTGCTGCCCGTGGCCGGCCTGTTGTTGCGGTTAGGCCAATCCGACTTGCTGAACATCAAGATGGTGGCCAATGCAGGTGATGCGATTTTTTCGAATCTGCCCCTGTTGTTTGCCATCGGCGTGGCGGTCGGCCTGGCGCGAGACAACAACGGGGCCGCCGCGCTGGCGGGCGCCATCGGTTATCTGGTTGAAGTGGCCGTGATGAAAACCATGAACGACAAGCTCGACATGGGGGTGTTATCCGGCATCTTTGCCGGGATCGTAGCCAGCACCTTGTACAACCGCTATAAAGATATCAAGCTGCCTGAATACCTGGCGTTCTTCGGCGGCAAACGTTTTGTGCCGATTGTCACCGGACTGGCGTGTCTATTGCTGGGCATCGTCCTGGGCTTTATCTGGCAACCGGTGCAAAACCTGATCAATCAGGCCGGCCAATGGCTGATCACGGCCGGCGTGTTAGGCGTATTTGTCTTTGGCGTGCTTAATTGCCTCCTGCGCATCACAGGTTTGCACCACATCCTCAACTCCCTGGTGTGGTTTGTGTTCGGTACCTATACCTCGCCCGCCGGCATCGTCGCCACCGGTGACTTGCATCGCTTCTTTGCCGGCGACCCGACTGCGGGCGGTTTCATGACGGGGTTTTTCCCGGTCTTCATGTTCGGTTTACCGGCGGCCTGCCTGGCGATGTACCACGAAGCGCCAAAGGACCGCCGGCCGATGATTGCCGGTTTGCTATTTTCGATCGCGCTGACCACCTTCCTGACCGGCGTCACCGAACCGGTTGAATTCACCTTTGTTTTTCTCGCTCCAGCCTTATATGCGATTCACGCCCTATTGACCGGCCTGTCACTCGCGGTCTGTCAAGCCTTGGGGATTCATCTCGGTTTTACCTTCTCGGCCGGTGTGTTCGATTACATCCTGTCCTTTGGCCTCTCCACCCGAGGTTGGTGGCTGTTGCCTCTGGGCATGGTTTATGCCGTTTTGTACTATGGCATATTCCGTTTTTTCATCCGTTGGAAAAATTTGCCTACCCCGGGACGCGAGCCGCTCACGGCGGATGAAGCCTCCGAGGCGTCCGCGCCAGGCTCGCCTTCGATCACGGCAACAGGATCGGCGGCCAAGGGCGGCAGCGGATCGCGGGCATACAATTACATCGCGGCCCTGGGCGGATCTGAAAATCTGACCTGGGTCGACGCTTGCACCACGCGCCTGCGTCTTACCGTGGTTGACGCCGGCAAGGTATCCGAAGCGGCGCTAAAAACCGCCGGCGCACGCGGCTTGTTCAAACAGGGGCAGACCAGTGTCCAAGTCATTATCGGCCCGCAAGCTGACCTGATTGCCGAGGAAATACGAGGTGTACTCCGTGAAACATCAGTCTTCGTGGGGAAGTCTGGCGTATAGGAAAAAATTGATATCAGCCGGCTCACGCCAAACCTTGATGTCACTCTTGCACTGTGCGGCGGGTGTGAGACCCCCATGCATAGGAGTTACTTTTGCACAAACGCTATCTCGATTGTGATTTCTCAGAGCTGTCCAATATATCCAAAGCCGATTTGCTGGAGGCCCTGCGTTCCAGCGAAGGCCGAATTTTACTGGCGGAAACCATAGGTTCGGTACAGCCCATGCTGTTCAACATCACCAACGCCGAATTTGCCGCAAGCCAGGGTGCGGATTTACTTCTGCTGAATATGTTCGACGTAAGCCAGCCGTGCATCAATGCCATGCCCGCAGGAATCTCCGCGCAAGAAACATTGCATGAGTTGAAGCGCCTGACTGGACGAGTTATCGGCATTAATCTTGAACCGGTAGACCCCGGCTTCACACCCGGTAACCAGGAATTCTGGTCGATCAAGGAAGGACGTTTGGCGACTGCGGATAACGCACGCAAAGCTGTCGCCTTGGGGGTTCAATTTTTGGTGCTCACCGGCAATCCAGGAAACGGTGTTTCCAATAGCGCAATCAATTGCAGTCTGCGCGAAATCAAGCGCGAAGTGGGCGACACATTGATTCTGATCGCCGGAAAAATGCATGCCTCCGGCATTCAGAAAGAGGCCGCCGTAAACATAATCACCGAATCCGATATCACCGAATTCGTCGAGCATGGCGCCGATGTCATCTTGTTACCCGCCCCTGGGACGGTTCCGGGTATTACGCTGGAATACGCGCGCCAGCTTATCAGTCACGCTCACCAGCTTGGGGTCATGACGCTGACGACAATCGGCACCTCTCAAGAAGGTGCCGACGTGGAAACCATCCGGCAGATTGCCTTGATGTGCAAAATGGCCGGCACCGACTTACACCATCTCGGCGATGCAGGTTATGTCGGGATGGCCTTGCCCGAAAACATCATGGCTTATAGCATCGCGATCCGGGGCAAGCGGCATACCTATGCGCGCATGGCACGCTCAATTAATCGATAGAAAACACGTCGTATGTGCCGACATCGGCCGAGGAGTTAACCGAGCCGCAATACCTGCTCACGCAGGTGCTGCGTTTTCGAGTAAGCGGGGCAAATACCCCCTGCCTCGCGCCTCTTGACCGATCGATCTCAAGAGCCGCCAAACCAGTTATACCCCTGATCCACCCAATACCCGCCCGGATAGGTATTGGTGACGAACATCGCGGTGATGTGCTTGGGGTTTTTGTAGCCCAATTTAGTCGGCATGCGCAACTTCATCGGATAGCCGTATTTGGGCGGCAAGGTCTGGCCGTCATAGGTAAAGGTCAGCAAAGTCTGCGGGTGCAGCGCCGTCGCCATGTCGATACTTTCATAATAATCGTCGGCACATTTGAAACCGATATATTTGGCCGTGGTATCGGCACCGATGCGTTGCAGGAAATCGCTAAAACGCGTTCCACCCCAGTGACCGATGGCGCTCCAACCCTCAACGCAAATATGCCGGGTAATCTGGCTGGTCTGCGGCAAAGCATAAAGCTCGGACAAATTCCACGCGTGTTTATCTTGCACCAAACCGCTGATCTCCAACTTGTAATCGTTGCCGTTCACTTCGGGCACGCTGTCGATATCGTAGAACGCGTTGAATGGAAACGGCCGAGTCAGCATGGCTTCGGAATATTCAGGTGCAAGCTTATGCGGGTCGAACAGCAAACCTTGCACTTGGTCATTAAAGCGCGATACGGCGGTGAGAAAGGTCGATACCGACTTCTCGTCGGTCAAATGACAGCCAGTCAGCATCGACAAACCGCCCAGGGTTAAAGCACGTTTGGCAAACAAACGCCGTGTCGGCAATTTGAGTTCTTTTTCCGCGTCTTTGAGAATCAATTTGCGATCCAGCGACGGGTCGATCAACAACGAGGTTTTTTTGCGGGTAGTCATACTCGTCTCCTAGCGACCGCGCAACATGGTGAGCAATGAGCGTGGCACCAGCGCCACCATCACGACGTGAACCAGCACAAATAAAACGATAAAAGCCATGGCGCAGAAGTGCACGATGCGGGCATTGTCATAACCGCCCATCAAATCCCGCAACAAGGAAAATTGCACCGATTTCCAAATCGCCAGACCCGATAGCACGATGACGATCAAGGCGATGATCGCGGAAATATAAGCCAGCTTTTGCACTGCATTAAAATGGCTCAGATCTTGGTGACCAAGTCGTCCGGTCAGCGCTTTGAACAAATCCTGGATGACCGCGCGAGGCGACAAGGGAAAGAATTTCCTGCGGAAACGTCCGGTGAAAAGATTAAGCAGCAAATAGGCCAGGAAACTCGCAAACAACAACCACATCGCCGCAAAATGCCATTGCAAGGCGCCTCCCAGCCAACCGCCCAGGGTCCACTGCGGCGGGATAGTCAAACCGTGAAACACCGGTGAGGCATCGTAAATGCGCCAACCCGACAGCACCATCAAGACCACCGCCAGCGCCGTGCACCAATGCGTCACGCGGACCCAGACCGGGTTGATCAGCGGCGGTTTCAGCTTGGGTATGGCGGGCGCGGCGATAGTGCCGCGGTAACTTTCATCCTGACTCGCGCCTTCAGTCTCGTGTGTCATATGTCCTCGCCTTGTGGTGCGCGCCCGTATCGAGCGGCCTTGTGGTGACTTCTTTCGCTCTACTTGTTTGGCTATTCATTGAGTTGCACTGTAGAACTTGCATAAATCAATGGCAAGCCGGCAGCGCAAGCGCCTGCAGTACTTCGCCGTTGGCCGCCTGGACAAAAGCCGCGACACCAAAACGATCCGGCTCCGGGATACCGCCGTCAGGGGCCAAATTAAGCGTTTGTTGAATCTGAGCGCTGCCTTTGACCAGCGGCACCGGGCCGACCCACTGACGCACCACAAATTCATGATGCAGGGTCGCGCCCCCGTTCTCGCCTCCGCCAATGCGACTGACCAAGCGGTTTTCATAGACCGCAACAAAAGCTTGCGCCGCCGGGGCCGAGGCCGATCCCCCCGAATGTTGAACAAAGCTGGCATTGAGCGCAGTCTGCGCTCCGGTCCCAGCCAAGTCGAGATGAATCTCGGCACCGCTGGGTTGAGCGCTCACCTTGGCCAAAGCAGCATTAAAGTCCGACTTGCTATGCCAATCGCGCAGCTCAAAACCAGCCAGCGCGACTTCCGGGGTGTACACGATATGGCTGCCGTTGCGTTCGCTTAGCGCTTGCTGACGGTCGGTGAAACCCGGTTCGGCAAAGCGGTCGTGCCAAGCCTGGTTATCCCAGTAGTTGACATGCAGCGCCAACGGCACAATGCCCGGGGTCGACACCCCTATCTGGCTCAACCAGTTTTCGGCCGGCGGACAGCTATCGCAACCTTCCGAGGTATAGAGTTCGACCAGCGCCTGACGTTGCGGGGCACTCGCGGCGGAGCACTGAACCGCGGCCCGGGCGGACTCGGTACTGGCCATCGAGAGTGCCAAGACGGCCGCCAAGGTAGCACACAGCAGGCCCAAGCGGCGGGAATAGATACTGAAAATAGAACGGGAGGTGGACATGGCAAGCTTCCGGTGCACGATATATAGCTTGGTCGTGACAGATCGCCCTACCTTACATCCCGTGATGAAAAAAAGGGAAATATCTTGTTGCATGGCGGATAAATGCCGCCCAGTGCCGGCTCGCTAAAGATGCATCACACCGCGCAACTCCTCCAGTGCCACGGCATCGGCATCCAACATCTGCGGGATCAAGTTGCGCAAACAGTCGACCCAGGTTTTGATTTTGGCATCGAGATATTGGCGTGAGGCATAAAGCGCGTAGAGATTCATATGCAGCAACTCATACTCCGGCATCACATGCACAAAATCGCCGCGCCGCAAGCCATCGAGCGCGGAGTAGACCGGCACGGTGCCGATGCCCATACCCTCGCGTATCGCCACCGCCATGGATTCGGCGACATTGACCTGGAACGAACCGGCGATCGGCACCACTTGATCGCCGCCGGGGCCGCGGAACGCCCATCTATCCGGAGGGAAAATAGACGTCATCAACTGCATGCAATTGTGTTGCTGCAAATCCTGGGGCAGGCTCGGTACGCCATAACGTTCGAGATAGTCAGGGGACGCGCACAGGATGCTGTGGGTCATGCCCAGGTACTGCGCGATCAAACCCGAGTCGGGCAAGTCGGTCGCCATGACCAGCGAAACATCGTAGCCTTCGTCGAATAAATCGGGAATACGCTGAGCCAAGGTCAGGTCGACTTTGACCTCGGGAAATTCCTTTTGGTATTTGGAGATCGCCGGGATCACATAACGCAAGCCGGCACTGGTCATCGCATGCGCGCGCAAGGTGCCGGCGGGCCGGGCTTGCGCATCGCCGGCCTCGGCTTCGGCTTCATCGACAAAGGCCAGAATCTGTTCGCACCGCTGTAAATAACGCTCGCCCGCCTCGGTCAGGGCAAGACGGCGCGTCGTGCGATTCAGCAGGCGGGTGCGCAAATGAGATTCAAGGTCCGAAATCGCCCGCGATACGTGCGGCGTAGTGGTATTGAGGTATCGGGCGGCGGCGGTAAAACTGCCATCCTCGATAATGCGCATAAAGACACGCATGTTTTGTAGCGTATCCATGGGAATGGCTCTTTAAGCAAGCGGGTAAGTGGGGTATTGTTACGCAAAACACCAGCAATATTGTTGCGCGCTTTGTAATAAACCTTTGTAACTTTCTGTCTTACAAAACTCAGGGCCTAGCCCTAGAATCGAGCGCTTTAAATGGCTCGTCGCAAAGGAATCAAAGTGGTTTCCAAGGTGTGCGGAAGAATCCGGGTGGCTTTATTCCTTGCGATCTGTTCAATAATCGCGGGCTGTGCCGGCACGCATGGCATCGCTCCGGTGGACGCCCCACTGGCGGTGAATACCTTGGATGCGGGGGCCGCCATCAAAGCTGCGGCATGCGATGCCGATTGGCCGGACAGCCAGTGGTGGCATGCCTTGCATGATCCGCAACTCGACCACCTGATCACCCAGGCACTGGCCGACAGCCCGAGCATGGCCGTGGCGGCTGCCCGCGTGCGCTTGGCCAGCGCCATGGCGGCGGGCACCGGGGCGGCGCTCTCGCCCCAGCTCAAACTCGATGCATCGATTGCGCGCGAACACTGGCCCGACAATTATTTTTACGGTCCTGGTTTGCTGGGTAGTGCCGATACCTGGAACAACACCGTTACCCTCGGGCTCTCCTACGACCTCGATTTGTGGGGTAAAAACCAAAGCCTGGCAAGCCGCAGCCTGGATCAAGCTCACGCCGCCGCCGCCGATGCCCGCGCCGCGCAAATCGATCTGGAAAGCAATATTGTACGGTCCTATATCGGGTTCTCGCTGCAATATGCCTTGCGCGACAACCTGGTACGCATTCTTGCGGAGCAGCAACGTATTCTCGATTTTGCCAATGCGCGCCTGAAAGGCGGCATCGGCACCCAGCTTGAAGTCAGCCAGGCGCAAACGCCACTGCCCGAAACCCAGCGTCAGATCGACGTACTGGACGAACAATTGAGCTTGCAGCGCAATCAGCTCGCGGCCTTGATCGGCCAAGGCCCAGGTGCCGGCGACGGCTTATTGCGCCCGGCGCTGAGCGCAACGGTGCAGATTGGCTTGCCGGCCAATTTGCCGTTGGATTTGATCGGGCATCGTCCCGACGTGGTTGCGCAGCGGTGGCGCATAGAAGCCGACAGTAAAGGTATTGCGGCGGCCAAAGCGGGGTTTTATCCCAACATCAATTTATCGGTGATGGCGGGCGGTTTCGCCGCGGCAGGCGGCCCGGTCGGAGGCGGATTTTTATCTTTTCTCGGTCACAACGACTTGAGTTATTCGGCCGGGCCGGCTCTGTCGCTGCCGATTTTTGACGGCGGCCGGCTGCGAGCGCAGCTCGGCGCTGCTGCGGCGGACTACGACATTGAGGTGGATCGATATAACCAGATTGTGCTGGGCGCGCTCAAGCAAATCGCCGATCAATTGGTCACTCTGCGCGCGCTGGACCGCCAGCAAATCCAGGTCGAGCAGTCGCTGGCAACCGCCCGCACCAGCGATAAGCTGGCCAGCGAAGGTTTTCGCCGCGGACTCACCGATTATCTCAATGTGCTGAATGCGCAAACGCATCTGGTCATGGAAGAACAAAATCAGCAGCGCATCATGGCCAGCCGTCTTGATGCTTATGCTGCACTGATGGCCGCGCTGGGCGGCGGCGTGCTGGACGCGGAAACTGCGGCCGCCGCACCGCCCGTCGCCGCCACGCCCAGGACAAGCGACACGCCGTCACCTCTTCGCTCAAGCAACGCCAGCACCAGCGCACCGGTTTCGCCGCATATCGAGTTGGCGCAATGAATGCCGCATCGCCCCCGGCCAGCGGCGGTTTTATTGCCGATTGGCGCGCCGCCGCGGCCGATTGGACGCTGACCGCAGCTCCCGGTTGGTTGCATGTAGGCAAAACTTTCGGCGCGGCGATCCTGGTGTTATGGCTGGCTATGCGGCTTGAGTTGCCGCAGCCGCGCACCGCCATGCTGACAGTGTTTATCGTGATGCAACCGCACAGCGGCGCGGTACTGGCCAAAAGCTTTTATCGCATCGGCGGCACCGTCATCGGCTCACTGGTCGCGCTAAGCCTGGTTGCCTTATTTCCCCAGGAGCACGCATTATTTTTGCTGGCGATCACCTGCTGGCTCGCGCTCTGTACCGCGGGCGCCACGCGCAACCGTAATTTCCGCTCCTATGGTTTTGTCCTCGCAGGTTATACCGCAGCCCTCATCGGCATTCCCACCATCGACGACCCTTCCGGCATTTTCATCGCGGCGGTCACGCGTCTGACCGAAGTGTCGCTGGGCGTGATTGTCTCCACCGTGGTGAGCGCTGTGGTATTTCCGCAGCATGTGTCGAACTCAATTCCGCGCGTGGTGCGGGCGCGCTTCACATCCTTCGTCGAATTTGTTTCGGACTCGCTCTCAGGCCGCATCGATCGGGCCGGTATCGAGGCCTCCAATTTGCGCTTTATCTCGGATGTGATCAATCTTGAGGCGGCGCGCAGCATGGGGGTGTTCGAGAACCCGGAAATCCGCCTGCGCAGCGGCCGCCTGACCCAGCTCAACAGCGATTTTATGGCAGTGTCGACGCGCTTGCATGCCTTGCATCAGACGCTCAATCGGTTGCGCACACGCGACCATGCCGAGGTGCGTCTGGTACTCGACGCCTTCGAACCTTATTTGCGCGAGATCGCGCAGCAGCTCAACCCCGCCGAAACGCCGGTGTTGCAAGCCTCGGACGCGGGCGCCGCGGCCCACCGCCTGGACCTGTTCCGGCTTGCCCTGCCGGCGCGTATCGCCGGCACACGGGTCGCACTGACCACACAAGAAATCGGTGCGCTGATTTTGCTGGATTTCGATACCGCGGCCGAATTGTTTTACCGTTTTGTCGACGAGCTGCACGCTTACACCGCGACTTACGCCTCGCTCGCGGAGACCCTGCCCCCCGTCGGCATCGCAACCCGGCCTTATGTGCCGAAGACCGGCTTGTTCGCCACCACGGTGTCCGGTCTGCGCGCAGCGCTCGCGCTGTTTACCGTGTGCTTCTTCTGGTACGCAACCGCCTGGCCCAGCGGCGGCCTGGCCACCATCTTCGCGGGCGTGGTGTGTGCCATTTCAGCAACTGCTATCAACCCCTTTCGTACCGCTTACCAGATGCTGCTGGGCGCCATCATCGCCCTGCCCGCCGGCGCTGTGGCGGCGTTTATACTGGCCCCGCAGGCCGATGGTTTTGCCATGCTGGCGGTGGTCCTGGCGCCGTTCCTGATTGCCGCTTTATGCTTATCCACCAAACCGCGCTGGGCTGGTGTCGGGATCGGCTTCCTCCTGTTTTTCGGCTTTGGCGCGGTGCCTGACAATCCCGTGGTGTATAACCCGGTGGGATTTTTCAACGACCTGATCGCCATTATTATTGCCACCGGGCTGTCCGCCGCGGCATTCGGCGTGATCCTGCCGCCGACCAGCGGCTGGTGGCTTAAACGCATCGTGCGCGATCTGCGTCAGCAAGTGGTGGCCGCCTGTATTGGCCGGCGCGAAGAGGTCAAGCATAGCTTTGAAAGTGCCTCGCGCGACCTGATGTACCAAGCGGGCGCCTTGATCGAAGACCGGCCCGATGCACAACAAGTCGCATTGGCCTGGATGTTTGTCACGCTTGAGGTCGGTCACGCGATGATCGAATTACGCAGCGAGACCGCCGCACTGGTGGCCGAAGCCGCGTTCGCGCGACAAGGCGACTGGCCCAAACCCCTGTGGACCTTGCGCGACGATATGGTGCGGCTATTTGACAAGCCCACCGTGGCCAACCGCCGCCGCGCCTTGGCCTCTACAGCTACCGCCATCGCCCATGTGCAACAGAAAGCCGGCGACATGGCCTTGGCGCCGTTGCACGAGAGCGCAAGCGGCGTGGCCCCGGCCGTTACCGAGGCCAAGCTGCCTGGCATGACGGACGAGCGGGTCGAACCGCGGCTAAGCACCACGGCGGCCACGGTAGCCACTGCGCTGCCGGTACGCCAGCGCCAGCGCTTGCTGCGGCTGGTGAGTTATCTGCATTTTATGCGCAGCGCCTTGCTCGACCCGCGCTCACCGCTGCCGGGCGGCGGCGATTTCCGCGAAACCCCAATCGGAGAGCCGCATGCCTCATGATATTACGCTATTCGGGGCCTATGTCCCGGTGCTGTTGGCCTTGTTCTTCGGCGGCGTGGTGCTGAGCTGGCTGCTGGACCGGGTGCTGGCCTATCTCGGGTTTTATCGCCTGGTCTGGCACCCCTCGCTGTTTCGGGTCAGCATGTTTGTCTGTGTTTTCGGCGCGCTGGGATTAACCACCTATCGTTAAATTCGTGTCGTGCTCCTGCCACCTGGGAATACGGCCTCGCCCCAAACATCGCAACGGAAGAATCGCAGCACGATGAAACGCCGAGTCATGCCAGCCGGCTCGCTTTTAATTTTTGTTTTTACCCCCAGACTATGCTGATCAAGCAACTCTTTCGCGTCCTCGCCACCCTGCTGATTTGCGCAGCGGCAATTGCTGTCGCCCATACTCTTTGGCAACATTATATGGACCGCCCCTGGACCCGGGACGGCCGGGTTCGCGCTTATGTGATCAACGTCGCGCCCGATGTTTCCGGTGCGGTGGTCGCTTTGCCGGTGCGCGACAATCAATGGGTGCATCGCGGCGACCTGCTGATGGAAATTGACCCGGCACGCTTCAAGATCGCGGTGGCCCAGGCTCAAGCCGCCGTCGACGCGAAAAAAATCAACTGGGACATGCGCCGCCAGGATGCCAAACGCCGCGCCGATCTGAACAGCATGGTGGTGTCGACCGAACAACGCGAAAATGCGTCATTGGATGCCGCCGCGGCCTATGCCGACTATCAAGCTGCGCTGGCCCAGTTGTCGGGCGCGCAACTCAATCTCGAACGAACCCGGGTGGTGTCGCCGGTTGACGGTTATATCACCAACCTGCAATTGCAAACCGGCGACTACGTCACGGCGGGGTCGGCACGGCTGGCCTTGATCGACAGCCATTCCTTCTGGGTCTATGGTTATTTCGAAGAAACCAAGTTGCCGCGCCTGCATATCGGCGACGTAGCCAAAATCGAATTGATGAGCGGCGAGCATCTACGCGGCCATATCGAGAGCATCACCCGCGGCATCTATGACCGCGACAATCCGCAAAGCCGCGACCTGACCGCCGATGTCAACCCGACCTTCAATTGGGTGCGTCTGGCACAACGCGTTCCAGTGCGGATTCAACTCGACGAGATCCCGCAAGGGCTGACCCTGGCCGCAGGTCAGACCTGTACCGTGGTGATTGAAGAAAGCCGCAAAAACCAGGCCGCGGCTAAATCGCCGAATCAGTCGCCGAATCAATCGCCAAGTCCGCCACCCCATCAGCCGGCGGCAGCCAGCGCCCCGTGACCGCCCCACGCCACCGGCCGAATTCGCCAAGCTTGATCTAAGTCATTGATCGCCGCGGCATGGTGGCGCACACTGCAGAATATATACAGTCAGGAGCACAAGCCATGTACCAACATATCTTGGTGGCGGTTGATGGTAGCGACGCATCAAAACATGCTTTAACCGCAGCCATCAACTTGGCCCAGGATTGCCGCGCCACCCTCACGGCACTCTATGTGGTGGATAACACCCCGATTCTTTACGACGCCGGCTATTACGATCCTTCGGTATTGCGCAAGGCTCTGATAGAAGAAGGCGACCGCGTCTGCGCCGACGCCACGCTGGCAATCCAGGCAGCCGGTTTGCAGCCGAATGCCAAGGTGGTTGAAGTGGAACAGTTGGGCGACGATATCGCGCACGAAATCGAGCGCTCGGCGCAAGCCGCCAATGCCGATGTGGTGGTGATGGGCACGCACGGCCGCCGTGGCTTCAAACGTTTGATGCTGGGCAGTGTTGCCGAACGTTTTGTACGCGTCTCGACGCGCCCGGTACTGCTGGTACCGACCCATCAACCGGATTGAAGCGTAGCCGCGAGCAACCTGCGGCACTCTGCATCAGCTTGTTTTATACCCTTTTGTCTACCCGGCACGCCGCTCAGCATGACGCTGAGCGGCTTTTTTTTGGGCGCTAAATATCGCTGCGAACGAGGCGGCGAGGTAAATTCACGGATCCTTGGCAAGAGTGCCCCGGATACGCCAGAATTCGACTATTGGCAAGCCATGCTGTTGCGCCTGCATGCTTTTTGCCCATCCAGGCTTGGGGTCGACTATGATTCCATTAACGCTGCGGCTTCGGTGCCGTTGCTTGAGGCATAGTCTCAACGGACAGTTCTGCCTTGGGTGAACGCATCTCTGCCGCAACTGGCGCCGCGAGATTTCAGTCAAATTCCGGGAGGTTTTTTATGGGTATGGTGCAAGAATTCAAGGATTTCGCCGTTAAAGGCAATGTGATCGACTTGGCGGTCGGTGTGATTATCGGCGGTGCGTTTTCAGGGATCGTGACGTCCATCGTCAAGGATTTGATCATGCCGGTCGTAGGCCTCGCCACCGGCGGTCTCGATTTTTCCAATAAATTCCTGCGCCTGGGCGAATTACCGGCAACCTTCAAAGGTAATCCGGATTCTTATACCGAATTGCAAAAAGCCGGGGTTGCGGTGGTCGGTTACGGCAGCTTTATTACCGTCGCCATCAATTTCCTGATTCTCGCCTTCATCATTTTCCTGATGGTCAGAGGGATCAATAAATTACGCGCGCCGCAACCGGCGGCACCGGCGGCGCCTCCTCCCACACCCGAAGACGTGTTGCTGTTGCGCGAAATCCGCGATGCCTTGAAGGCCGGCCAGACGCAGCCGTAAAGCCAGACTCGCGGCACCGAAGGCATCAGATCGGGCGAAATTACCGCAGGTCATTGACCCCATATAGTTGGGGCTTGGGAATCGGCAGGGGAAATAGAAAGGGAAATGCGGCGGCCGCCCGTTTCGGTCGCCGTTTCCCGCGGAATTAGGCATACTGAACACACGGGCTTGCTTGGCCGGTAGTGAATATTTTCGTCGATGTGTTCTTTTGAAAGGCGCTTTTTATGCCGTCCCCCAAGAAATACGTAAGCGTCAATATGACGGAACCTGCCGCCCATTTTCTGGCGGCACTCAAGCGCTTTGACGGCTTTGCCCAACTGGGCAACAAAATCGCCCGCGCCCGTACTCAAGATCCGCCCATCGTCTATGCCCAAGTGTTGCCGGGGCTGGATTTACTGATCTGCAAAGTGCGCGGCGTGCAGCCGCCCTATCCCGACGACGCGGTACTGGTGCGCGCCTGCCTCGAATCCATCGCCAATGCCCTGGAACAAGCGGCGTCCGGCCTGGAACAAGGCGGTTACTGGTACGAGAGCGGCGGCCTCGGTTTTCTGATCTTTGCCAGCCGGGCACGCGAAACCATACTCGCCGAATTCGGCGGCAGCGGCCCGCCATTGCGCACCGGCGATATCTTTCGCGACGCGCGTTAAACGCATTTATTTCGCCGGTACCGCCTTCACCGCGGACACATCGAGCGGTGCTTTGGCCCGCTCACGCTGACCGGCCGGCGGCGCCACCGAGGCGGTATGCATCTGTTCGATGATTTTCGCGCAGGGCAGATTCTCGTTATGACTGGGCGACAACAAAGGCAGGATCGCGGCCGGCGGCACCAGCAGGGCCAAACCGACTACCGCGGTGCCGCGCACGGCAAGCGCCAAGGTATCGACCCCGACATCGGGCTTCTTGAAAGTCCCTTTGACGTAGAGCGGCGAGCGTAGCGACAAGATGCGCACCCCCTTGGTTTGCGGGCGAACGGTCAGGTTCAATTGCTCGTTTTTCAAGTTGATGGAACCGGTTGTGGTGATCAACGCATCTTCGGTATCCAGGGCGAAGAAACGCGTATCCAACATGCCGTCGGTGGCGACAAAATCGCTGGCCGCACAGTTGATCTTCACGTCCTTGTTGCCAAACAGTTTGTCGATCACCACGTTACCGACATTCAAGCCGGCCTCCTCCAGCAGGGTGCTGGAAATGGTGCCGTCAGTCACCACCAGCTTAAGCTCGCCGTTGGATGCGGCGGCAAGCTGGGCGATCGAATTACCGGTTGCCGACAATGCCGTGTCGCCGTTCATCTCGCCAAAACTGCTTTGTTTGGTTTCATAGTTGGGAAACAACTGCTTGAGTTTCAAATGCCGCACCGCCAGCTTAAGCTGGGCTTTCAGAGGCTCGGCGCTGCCGTCCAGGCGCAAGCTGCTGTCAAGCGTGCCGCCCGCCACGCCAAAGCGCAGCGGATCAAGCGTCAACACACCGGCCATCATCGTCAGGTGAGTGCTGAGGTTCTGGATCGGCAAATCGGCCGAGCGCACAATTTTCTGGCCGGTAAAGGTGACGTCCACATCCAGCGCATTCCAGCGGTCGGTGCGAAACGGCTCGGCCGGCAGCGCCCGGTCGTCCGGTTGACGGAAAGTATCGCCGCGACTGGCCTTGCTGGCGTTGGAATCGGCCCCGACCAGCGGCGCCAGATCGGAAAATTGCAGCAGATTCGACACCAGCGAGCCGCTCAACAGCGAGCGGGGCTGACGTTGCTGGTAAAACAATGTGCCGTGTAAATCGCTGCCGCCGACGCGGCCCTTGAAATTATCATATTGCAGCGACAGCGCGCCGGGTTTCAGTGTGCCGACCAAACGGCCGTCGGTAGAAAACGGCGGCGTATCGGGTAAATTGAGCCCGGTCAGCGGATATAAATTGGCCGCACTCGCCCCGCTCAGACCCAGCCGCACATCCAGTGCGGCAAGATGTGCCGGATCGACCAGGGTCCCGGCCAACATGATATGCGACGCGCCGAAATGCAAATCGACCTGAACCGGGAACGGATGATGGGCGTCGTTCACGGTCAACACGCTGCCCACTTTGGCGTGGCCGTCAACCGCGTTACCGCGATAGCGTCCCTGAACCGCCAAACTCAGCGCGTAGGGTTGAACGGGTGCCGCGCCCGTGCCCGCCGCCGCAGACGCCGCACCCGGGTTATGTCCCGCCAAAGCGTGAACTTCGGCCAAGGTATCGGCAAATGGAATCGCCTGCCGCAAGGTATTGACGTCGACTTGCAGTTGGGTGCGCTCGCGCGCATCGCTATAATTTATTTTGCCGGTGGGAAACTCAACCACACCCAGGTCGAGCACCCAGGCCACCGGAGTGCTTGAATTTTCCGTTTGAAACGTCCAGTTATTGCGGCCGTCCGCGGTGCGTTCGAGATCAATCTGAGGCTGGCTCAGACTGAGCATGGGAATTTCCACGTGATGCACCAGCAGAGGCGGTAATGCCAAATCCAGATCCAAGGCATCGAGCGTGGCAAACTGCGCTTGCCGAGCCCAAGCCGGGTTGGCAACGCGTAAATCCTGCGCACTCACATGTAAAACCGGCAGACCGAAGTCATGCCCCGGCTCTCCGGCCCAAGCCGACGAGTGCCAACGCCAGCTCAAGCGCAGATCGCCGCGCATGTCGAAATCGCGCCCGATCGAGTGCGAAATTTTCTGGCTCAGCCAAGGACGCGCAAAATTCCAGTTGACCGTAGTCACCAGGACCGCAAAGATCATGCCCACGCATATCAGTCCGACAATCACATAAACTAACCATCGGCAGATTCGAGGCATAACGGGCTCCCTAATTTTATTTTAATCACACGCGATATACCGTGTGTTGTCTCGCTGCGGCGCATTATCTGAGCCGGTGAAGACGGAGGATACCGCATCGGCGACCTGGCTCTCTTTGTTACCAGCTTTGTAACATGGACTTCCGGCCGGCCGGATTGTTCCCGCAGACGCGACATCGATGGGTGGCTTAAGTGATTAAAGTGAGGCATGGCGAGGCCTGCAGATAAAGAAAATCTCCTGAATCGGCTTAAAATAGGCGGCTTCAATGAATCGCGGCGCCAGGCGGAAAAATGGTCGGCCTCGCAGCGCAACGCCGCAATCCCCGCAGGAACGCCGGCGGATCTTTCTCACATTATTGATTCAATTTTCCCAAGCCCTCCTCCATGCCTCATTCACCGCTTGCATCCTCGACTGACGCGCATCGTGTGCTCATCGAAGCGCATCAGCTTGAGCGGCATGCATCCGCCAGCGGCAGGTGCCTGTTGTATCCAGTGTCGTTACAACTGTATGGCGGCGATCGGGTTGCCGTGACCGGCCCGTCTGGCGCGGGAAAAAGTGTATTGCTGCGCTTGCTCTCATTGCTCGATGCGCCGGACGGCGGTCAGATCCGCTGGTGCGGTGTCGCGGTCAACCGTCAGACGATACTCGGCTACCGCCGTTCGGTGGCGTACCTGAAACAACGCGCCACGATGTTGGACGGCACGGTTGCCGACAACCTGCATGCCCCGTTTGCGCTAAAAATCTACAGCGACCTCCGGTACTCGCCGGTGACTGTGCTGAACTTGCTGGCGGCGGCCGGCCGCGATGCATCGTTTCTACAGAAAAATGCCGGCGAACTGTCGGGTGGCGAAGCGCAAATCACAGCCCTGATACGGGTACTGCAACTGGCACCCACTGTCTTGCTGCTGGATGAACCCACGGCGTCGCTGGACCCCGCCTCGCAAGCCATCGTCGAAGCAATGGTCGATCAGTGGTTTGCCGCGGTACCCGGCCGCGCACTGGCCTGGGTTTCGCATGATCCAGCCCAGGCCGAGCGCATCAGCAACCGAAGTTTGCATTTGCAGGCCGGCCGGGTTCAGCCGAACGACTCGATTTCCCCTAAGCCGCAAGTGAGCATTCCATGAACGCGGATTACCTGAACCTCAGCAATACCCAGCTCGCTCTTGCCGCGGCGCTGATCCTGATCAACGGAATCTTGTCCTTGCTGCTCAAACTGGGGCTGACTCGGCGTTTGCTCTGGGCCAGCGTGCGCACCGTGGTGCAATTGCTGCTGGTCGGCCATATCCTGAGTTGGGTGTTCCGCTTCGACCGCTGGTATATCGTGATCGGCTTGATGATGCTGATGACCGTCATCGCCGGGCTGGCGGCAAGCCGGCGCGGCGGGCGTACCTATCGCGGCATGCGGGTCGACGGGATGGTATCGATCTGGCTCAGTTCGTGGCTGGTGACCATGATTGCCTTGTTTGTGATTATCCGGATTCGCCCCTGGTATGAGCCTCAGTATGCGATCCCGATTCTGGGCATGATACTCGGCAACACGCTGACCGGCGTTTCGCTGGGGCTGGAACGCATGACCGAAGAACTGGTTGCCCGGCGCGAGCAGGTCGACCTGTTGTTATCGTTGGGCGCGACCCGCTGGGAAGCCGCGCGCCTGCCGTCGATACAAGCGGTTCGCGCCGGGATGATCCCGACGCTGAATGCCATGTCGGTGGTTGGTGTAGTCAGCCTGCCCGGCATGATGACGGGCCAGGTGCTGGCCGGTCAGTCTCCCCTGCAAGCCGTGCGTTATCAAATCGTCATCATGTTCCTGATCGCGGCGGCCTCCGCGCTCGGCACCACCCTGGCGGTGCTGGCTACCTACTGGCGGTTGTTCAGTCCGGAGCATCGCTTCCGCGCGGAGCGGCTGGTGGCGCGCACGGCAAGCAAGGCTTGAGCGTATCCATCATCTTGGTGCCGCGGGTGCTTGTCATAGCTGCACGACTGCATGGCTACATGACTGCACGGTTCATGGTGTGGCGCCCAGCGCAGCAGGCACCGCGGCAAACCCGCGAAACCGCGCGCGGCCGCCGCGTAACGGTTCACCGGCCAAGCTGTAATGCGGAAAACGCTGCAAAAAACGGCTGATCGCAATCCGCCCTTCCATCCGTGCCAAGCTCATGCCGGCGCATTGATGAATGCCGAAACCGAAGGCCAGGTGGCGGTTCGGGTTGCGTCCGAGATCGAGCCGGTCCGGCTGCGCAAACTGCTCGGGATCGCGATTGGCGGCACCGATACATAAGGTAATGCCGGTGCCCGCGGCAATGGCCACGCCGCCGATCTCGGCGTCGACCGAAGCGATGCGATTACCGAGTTGATTGGAGCTGTCGAAACGCAGGAATTCTTCGATCGCGCCGGCGGCCAAATCCGGCTCGGCCAACAAGCGCGCCTTCTGCTCGGGCCACTGAGTCAGCGCCACCAGGGCGTTGCCGATCAGGTTGGTGGTAGTCTCATGGCCGGCATTCAGAATAAAAATGCAGTTGTGCAGTAATTCCGCTTCGGATAGGTGTTCAAAGCCGCCGGCCTTGGCATCCGCCGGGTTAACCTCGGCGTCGGCGGGCAGGCCCGGTTCGGCTGCAATCAGGCGCGTCAGGATATCGGTTTGCGGGTCGCCGGGGTTGGCCCGGCGCTGCGCCACCAAACCCTTTAAATAATCGATAAATTCAGCCACTGCCCGATTGCCCTGCGCCAACTGGGCTTCATTGAGCGTAGGCTCAAGCGCGCCGAGAATGGCCAAGGACCAGGCACGCAACGGCGCCCGTTCATCATGCGGCACGCCCAACAGATTGCCGATAATTTCGAGCGGAATAGCCGCCGCGAAATCTTCGATCAGATCGATGGTTTCTCCTCGCGCGGTGCGTGTTTGCATGCGCTCCAGCAAAGCATCGACCAAACTCTCCAGACCCGGTTCCATGGCCGCGATAGCGCGTACCGTCAGCGCACCGGAGAGGATTTTTCGCACCCGGGTGTGCCGCGGCGGATCGTTAAATACCAGGCTGGTCGTATGGTGTTCATATAACAGCGAGGCGCCATATTTGGGCTTGAATTCAAGCGTCTTGTCCGAACGGAAAGTGGCCGCGTCGCGGTAGACCGCTTGAATATCGCGGTATCGCGTAAGGAAATAAGAGCCGTCGGGCAGGCATTTAACCGGTGCGTGTTCGCGCAGAGCCTGATAGTAGGGAAACGGGTCGGTATAAAACGCGGGATCGAGCTTGCGCAAATCGAAGTCACGCGCGATTTGGGCGGCCTGTCCGGGCAAAAAAGTCATGCTGTCTCCTGCGGGAACGCTTGGCGGTAAGACCCGTTGAGTTCAAACCTGGGCTGCGGCTCCCGCGGCCGAGAATTTTCTCGAAGTACGCTCAAATGCACGCTCAAGCGCGTCGGCATCTCATTGTAGAGGGCACACGCCCGGTCCGCAGCAGCTTGTTTAAGGCGGCATCAATATCATCGCAGTCAAATGTCCGAATTTGTCCTTTAATGGTCTGACGCAGGGCTATATTCCGACCGCAAGCCTGATTAATATGGGATCCATGTTAGCTTTCCCACCCAGCCCGAGGTAATATAAATGACTGATACCGCCCTGCTTGTAATCGATGTGCAAGAATCTTTTCCGCATCGGCCCTATTGGACGACCCGGGATGTACCGGTTTACCTGGAAAAACAACAGGCCCTGATCGATGGCTGTGCCGCCCGCGGCATACCCGTGGTGCAAATCTTTCATGTCGAAACCGAGGGGGCTTTTTCCCATGCATCGGGCTGGGTCAAAACCTTGAACGGCATTTCGATCAAGCCTGATGTCGTCATCGAAAAAATCGTCCATAGCGCGATGAATGGCACAACTTTGTCACAGTGGTTGACGCAGCGCGGCATCCGCCGGCTTATCATCAGCGGCATCCGCACCGAACAATGTTGTGAAACCACCACCCGCCATGCGTCGGATAGCGGTTATTCGGTCGACTACATTACCGAAGCCACCCTGACTTTCCCGATGACCCACGCGGGTTCGGGGGTCACGTATAGCGCGGACGACATCAAAGCGCGTACTGAACTGGTGCTGGCCGACCGGTTCGCTCGCATTCTCACCGTAGAACAAGTGCTGGCTACGCTGCCGGCGCACGCTGCCTAAGCTGCTCAACCCCGAGCGTTCAACCGGACCGTCCGATGCGTCTCATCGAGATTTATTTCGTGCTGCTGCCGAACACCCTGCTGCTGGATTTGAGCGGGCCGGCCGAAGTATTTGCCATGGCGAATCGTTGCCGGCCCGTGGGGCGGGATGGTAAGCCCCTGCTCTTCAAGCTGCATTACGTGAGCGCGACGGACCGGATCGATACTTCGATAGGCTTGGTCTTGAACAATCTGGCCAAGCTGCCGGACCAACTGGAAGCCGAGGCAATGGTGTTCTTGACCGGGTCGATCAAGCCCGGCAACCCGATTTCCGGCACGCCGACAGGACGATCGGCGGCCCTCGCGCCGGCCGGCGGCACGATGCCGGACGTCATCAAGGCCGCCGCGGGCGAAACACCTGAGATCGCCCACACCGTCGACTGGCTGAAACGCGTGGCCGGCGTCCATCGCCCGATCGCCTGTATTTGCTCCGGCGCCTTGATCGCCGCCCGCGCCGGCTTGCTTGACGGCCGCTTATGCACCACGCACCACACCGACTGCGCCGAACTGCAAGCCATCGCACCCACCGCCAAGGTGCTGGATAACCGTTTATTTGTCTGTGACGGCAGTATCAGCACCAGTGCGGGGGTGACGGCCGGCATCGACTTGGCCTTGCAAATCACGGCGGATCTATGCGGTCCGCAAACTGCCGCCGCGGTGGCGCGCAATATGGTTGTGTATACGCGCCGCAGCGGTACCGATCCGCAGTTATCGCCCTGGCTGACCGGACGCAACCATCTGCACCCGGCCTTGCACCGGGTGCAGGATGCGGTGGCGGCCGACCCCGCGCGCCACTGGAGCATGCCCGAATTGGCGGCTTTGGCTTGCAGCAGCGAGCGGCATTTGGCTCGGCTGTTCAAGGACTTCGCGCAGACCAATGCGGTGGATTACATCCATCGCCTGCGTGTGGCGCTGGCTCGCGAACTGCTTGCCGGTTCGTCGTTGGATCTGGAGCGGGTAGCCGAACGCTCGGGTTTTGGCTCAGCCAGGCAGATGCGGCGGGTCTGGCAGAAATTCGATGCCTTGCCGCCGGGCCAATGGCGCCAGGATCAGGCCGAGAGATAATGGCGCGCCAATAAATTTAAAACGTGATGACAGCTTCAACACCTTCGTTAGTTACAGCTTCGCCCGGTTGCAGCATGACTGCCACGGAAGAATTTTCATTTTTGAGCGCAGCTTGTGCTTGCTTGGCGATATCGCTGTTTGATGCGTTGTAATTTAAAACGACATGCTTGGCATTGAGAAAATTAACTTGGTGCAACATATGTTCAATCCCGGCCTGGCCACCGTCGCACTGGGTGTGATGCCCATCGCAGCGGTTGATCCAGGCAGTATTGGTGCTTGCGATAGCCAATAAAGGCATGCAAGCAATAAGGGGCACGATAATTTTTATCATGAATTTCACCTAAAGTTAATTTACAAAATATATCGACCTGCACCTAAAATAAATTTGCCTTATTCCGGCTTAAATCAATCGAGCCGAATTGAGGTTTGCTTAATTTCGAGATAGGGTCGGGAATTCATTGTCACCGATAGAAGTTAAGCACTTGGCGACATTAGTATTTTTAGGACCAACGGAAGCACGGCGGCCCCGCAGAATCAGCCTCTTTGACTCTAAATACCCCGTGACCAAAGCCCCCGACCCACCCCGTCAGACCTCTTACCGTTACAATGAGGCGCTTTGCTTTGCGCACCCGCCGCCGACCGACGAGCGCGCATACCTTTCGTAACTCTTAACCGCTTCCCTATGAATCTCGTTATCCAGAGTGCCGCGGCGCTTGCCCCGGAGCATAGCCGCCCCTTGACCGCCCTGGCCCGCGGCGCCCGCACCGAGGTGATCGATGCGTATGCCTGGCGTTTCACTGGGGCCGATCCGGCACAACGCGACGACATCGCCATTTATTGCGCCACCCATCAATTGGATGCTGCCTGGATTGAGCCCCAGCGCTTGTCCGATTACGGCTTGCTCGCCATGGATATGGATTCGACGCTGATCACCATAGAATGTATCGACGAAATCGCCGACTTCTGCGGTCTCAAGCATCAAGTCGCAGCCATCACCGAGGCGTCGATGCGCGGCGAAATCAGCGATTTCAGCGACAGCCTGACGCGACGGGTGGCACTCCTTAAAGGCCTGGATGCGGCGGCGCTGGAACATGTATTTACCGAACGCCTGACCTTATCGCCAGGTGCCGTCAGCATGCTCGACCAGGCGCGCGCCGCCGGCTTGAAAACGCTGCTGGTTTCGGGTGGTTTTACGTTTTTTACCGAGCGTTTGCAGCAGCAACTCGGCCTCGACTACAGCCGGGCGAATACGCTGGAAATCATCGACGGCAAATTGACGGGCGCGGTCGTCGGCCCGATCATCGATGCCGAGGCCAAAGCCCGTTTTGTACTGGAAACCTGTGCCGCGCTGGACCTGCCCGCCACCCGCGCGATTGCGCTGGGCGACGGTTCCAACGACTTGAAGATGATGGCGGTAGCGGGCCTGTCGGTGGCCTATCACGCCAAACCCGTGGTGCGTGCGGCGGCCAGCGTGGCCTTCAACCATGTCGGGCTTGATGGACTGCCGCGTTTATTTGTCTGAAACCCAGGTTTAAGAAATAAGCCTAAGAAGCACGCTGAAGAAGCACGTAAAACCCCGGCAAGACCCGGCTTTATGCCGGTCGGTATAAGCCTCAAGCTTGTCACCGACCGTGCTTCATCAGGCCACCAGATGGGTGGTCAGGCTCTGTTCGATATCGGCCTGCAAATCGCCGACATCTTCAAGCCCGACAAAAAAGCGCACCAACGTACCCTCATATGGCCAAGCGGTAGCCGAGCGCATCTCGCGAATGTTGTAAGGCATGGCAAGGCTATGCATGCCGCCCCAGCTCCAGCCGATTTTGAACCAGGCCAGCCCTTCGACAAACGCATCGACTTGGGCGGGGCTATAAGCCGCATCGAAAACCACCGAAAACAAACCGCCCGCGCCGGTGAAGTCGCGCTTCCACTGCGCGTGACCCGGACAATCTTCAAACGCCGGATGCAGCACAGCCGCAATTTCCGCGCGGCTTTTCAGCCAGCGAGCCAGCGTCATGGCGGCGGCATCGTGCGCTTCGAAGCGGACTTTCATCGATGGCAAACTACGCAACACCAGCGAACAATCGTCAGCCGATACCCCGATACCCATAGTCATGCGCGCGCGCTTGAGCCGGAAATGGATAGCCGCGTCCGCCGTAATGGTGGCTCCCATCAGCAAGTCGCTGGCGCCCGATTGATATTTGGTCAACGCCTGCACTGAAATATCGACACCGTGTTCGAATGGTTTAAACGCGAGACCGGCCGAATAGGTATTGTCGATCGCCGTCACGATGCCGTGGCGGCGCGCAACGGCAGTGATCGCCGCGACATCGGGGATTTCCATGGTGACCGAGCCGGGTGCTTCAAGCCAGATCAGTTTGGTATTGGGTTTGATCAATGCTTCGATGCCGGCGCCGATCAGCGGATCGTAGTATTGAACCGTCAGGCCGAAATCCCGGGTCAGCCAGTCGCCGAGTTCGCGATTGGGGCCGTAGGCATTATCGGGTATCAGCACGTCATCGCCCTGCCGCACGATGCCGAAGTAGACATTCACGATGGAGGACAAACCTGACGGTTGCAGCAAGGCATGCTGACCGCCTTCAATGGTCGCCAGGCGTTGCGCCAGAATCAGCGAAGTGGGCGTTGCGTGCAGACCGTAACGCCATTGGCTGTCGTCGTTCCATTTCACGGCACGCATCGCCGCCAGATCGGGAAACACCACCGTCGAAGCGCGCGTGACCGGAGTCACAAAAGCTGAAAACCCTGGCGTGATTTGATCCTCGTGATGCAGCAATGCGGTTTGCGGTGCCAATATGGCGGGACGATTCGGAGTACGTGGCATGTTTATTCCTGATAAATACACAGCGGCTTAAGGGCAATTCAAAAGTAACCCAGGCACCACACAGACGCCACCCAATATCGCGAAATAGGTCGGGCGGCAATCCGCCGGGCGGCGCTCCGCCGGGCGGCGCTCCGCCGGGCGGCGCTCCGCTGGACCGCACTCGACTGGGCGCCCGGCCTTCGGCGCCGACGCGCGCAGGGCTATATTATTGTGCGGCGGCGCGAGGCTCAAGGTGCAAGGTATACGGTAGCGTCTCGGTTTCGTCGTCATTCATCCGGTCGCCGCTCAGGCCGCCGTTGTTGCTGAACTGACCGACCCATTGCCCGGTGATGTGAGTGCCGTCATCCGACTCTTCCAACGCCAGCGTATCGCCGTCGCGATCGCCCGCCACCAGCACCACGGCGCCCGTGTCGAGCACATGATATTCGCCATGCAAGCCGGAAGGTTCGTCGCTCTTGGGGCCGAGCAGCAACTCGATTTTGTGCGACCCCAGGATCCCGACATAACGCGGGAATTGGGCAAACTCCGGGCTGGGCTGGAGCGGCTTGTGCGGCGCATCCTGAGCCCAAACGCCGGCCGCAGGCAACAGTAGCGCCGACGCCAGCACCATGGCCAGAGCGGCCCCGTAGCGCCGCAACGGGGCCCGCCGCGGTCCGGGCTTAAACCCAGCGGACAGAGCGGCGCTTGAGATTATGCGTGCCATCCCGGCCATGCTCAAACTCGCTCAAAGATGGCGGCAATCCCTTGACCGCCGCCAATACACATGGTGACCAGGGCATAACGGCCGCCGATGCGCTCAAGCTCATATAAGGCCTTCACGGTAATCAACGCCCCGGTAGCGCCGACCGGGTGCCCGAGTGAAATGCCTGAACCGTTCGGATTGACCCGTGCCGGATCGAGGCCCAACTCTTGCGTAACCGCACAGGCTTGCGCCGCGAAGGCCTCGTTGGATTCAATCACGTCGAGATCGGCGGCATTCAGGCCGGCGCGCTTCAGTGCCAGGCGTGAGGCAGGGATCGGACCGATTCCCATCAGCTTGGGGTCGACCCCGGCATGGCCGTAGGCGACCAGGCGAGCCATCGGCTTCAAGCCACGGGCCACGGCGGTTTCGCGTTCCATCAGCACCAGGGCGGCGGCGGCATCGTTGATCCCTGACGCATTGCCGGCCGTGACGCTGCCATCTTTCTGGAAAGCCGCGCGCAGCTTGGCGAGGTCTTCCACCGTGGTACCCGGACGCACGTGTTCGTCAGCATCGAATACGACCTCGCCTTTGCGCGTCTTGATCGTGAGCGGCAGAATCTGCTCTTTGAAATAACCTTGTTCGATAGCATGCGCCGCGCGGCGATGCGATTCGACGGCCAATGCATCTTGCGTGGCGCGTGAGATGCCGAATTTGGCCGCAACATTTTCGGCGGTGATGCCCATATGCACGGCGTCGAAAGGATCGTTCAATGCGCCCAGCATCATGTCGATCAGGCGCGACTCGCCCATGCGCACGCCAAAACGCGCATCCGGCATGATGTAGGGCGCGCGGCTCATATTCTCGGCGCCGCCGGCTACCGCAATCTCGCTATCCCCCAGCAAAATACCTTGAGCTGCGGAGACAATGGCTTGCAGGCCTGAACCGCACAGCCGGTTGACCGTCAACGCCGGGGTATGTTGCGCCACCCCGGCGTTGATCGCGGCCACGCGGGCCAAATACATATCTTTGGGTTCGGTGTTGATCACGTGACCAAATACCACATGCCCGACTTCGTCGCCATTGACTTGGGCCCGGGCCAACGCTTCGCGCACCACGCGCGCCGCCAGGTCGGTCGGGCTGAAGTCTTTCAGGCTACCGCCGAAATCACCAATTGCGGTACGTACACCACTGACCACGACGACTTCTCGTTGCATTGTCTATCTCCTTGATAACATTCGGGTCTAATCAAGCCATATCGCCTAATCGACCCTCTATGCCGCAGTATACCGGGCAGATCCCCTCGATGCAGCCGCCCAGTCCTCAGTTAGAGGAACAACACGGTATTATGGCGGCTTTGCAGTTGCCCGGGCGCGGCCCGCAGAACTGCTGTTTTGCAAGGAAATTTGATGCTTTTCAAAAGTTTGACGCAATTCACCGAAGCGCGAGCCAAAACGCGTTGCCTGGCGGCGTCCTGCCTGGTACTCGCGGCTGTCGCGCTGTCGGGCTGCAGCAGCTTCAGGATGCCCTATATTCCATTGATTCATCCGGCTCCGCCCGACCTGACACCCGCCCGCGATTCGGCAGACAATATGGTGCGCCTGGACGCCGCGCTGCGCACCGGCTGCGACTCCGTGCTGTATATCGACAAACCCGCTGCCAGCGCCGATACGGCAACCAGCACCGCGCCCCAACGCTGGGTCGCGCATACCTGCCGGGGCGAACTGCCTTATGACGTGCTGACCGAAAAAACACCGCAAGGCCCGGTCGTGAAAGTGATACCGGTGGCGGCACCGGTCAACAACCCGATGAATCCGCATACGATTCCGGCCGAGCACACGCAATAAGGCTCATAACGCTTATGGCCCGGGCATGGCGGAGCCGGCCGGCGGCGAATCGGTTCACGGTGTAATCGAGCGCCGCGGGTGAAGGTCCAGCGCAAAAAAAAACGGTAGTGTCTGTGAGTCCAGACCCTACCGTTTTATGCACAACCAGGCTAGTCTTAAAGTTCGCCCCACAGATCATGGCCGTCGGCGCCGGTGATCTTCACATTGACGAAATCGCCTACCTTGTAGCGTTTTGACGCCTTATGCGTCGGCGCGATATAAACCACGCCATCGATTTCCGGCGCATCGGCATACGACCGTGCCACACCGCCGTTTTCGCCGACATCGTCGACCAGCACTTGCAAGGTCATGCCGATTTTGCGCTGCATGCGTTTGGCCGATACGTTTTCTGCAACTTCCATAAAACGCGCGCGCCGCTCGTCACGCACAGCGTCCGGCAAGGCACCGGGCAACTCGTTGGCGGTCGCGCCATCTACCGGCGAGTAGGCAAAACAACCGACTCGGTCCAACTCCGCCACGCGGATAAATTCCAGCAAGGTTTCAAATTCTTCCTCGGTTTCACCGGGGAAGCCCGCGATAAAGGTGCTGCGTATCGTCAGTTCCGGACAGATTTTGCGCCAGGCCTGCACCCGTTCCAGCGTTTTTTCCGCGTTGGCCGGACGTTTCATGCGCTTGAGCACATCCGGATGGGCGTGCTGAAACGGGACATCCAGGTAAGGCAGGATGCGCCCTTGCTGCATCAACGGAATAATCTCGTCGACGTGCGGATAGGGGTAGACATAATGCAGGCGAACCCAGGCGCCGTATTGTTCGGCGAGTTCGCCTAACGCGACCACCAGTTCGGTCATGCGGGTGCGCACCGGGCGGCCGTTCCAGAAGCCCATGCGGAATTTGACGTCAACGCCATAAGCGCTGGTGTCTTGTGAAATCACCAGTAATTCTTTAACGCCTGCCTTGAACAGGTTTTCGGCTTCCAACATCACGTCGGCCACCGGGCGCGACACCAGGTCGCCGCGCATCGACGGGATAATGCAGAAGGTACAGCGGTGATTGCAGCCTTCCGAAATTTTCAAGTAGGCATAGTGGCGCGGTGTCAGTTTGATCCCGGCGGCCGGTACCAGATCGATAAACGGATCGTGAGGCTTGGGCAAGTGGAAATGCACCGCCTGCATCACTTCACCCAAGGCGTGCGGACCGGTGACGGACAATACCTTGGGATGGATTTCCTTGATCAGCCCATTGCCGTTCGCGTCTTTTTTCGCGCCCAGGCAACCGGTGACGATAACCTTGCCGTTTTCGTGCAGCGCCTCGCCGATTGCGTCCAGGCTTTCCTGCACCGCCTCGTCGATAAAACCGCAGGTATTGACCACCACCAAATCGGCGCCGTCATACGAACCGGAAATTTCATAACCTTCGGCACGCAGTTGGGTAATGATCTGTTCGGAGTCGACCAGGGCTTTGGGGCAGCCCAGGGAGACAAAACCGACTTTGGGCGCGGCAGCAGTGGCGGCGGGTATAACGGAGGTTTGCGACATGATAGGAAAATCCGGCAAAAATGCATTGAGCCCGCATTGTATACCGCCGCAGGCACTGCTTACCGGGAACCGACGGGTCAAGCCGAGTTTTTAAGCGAATTTCGGCCGTCAAAGAGGAAAATAAGTGCGAATCAAGCACACAGTACCTGAACTTTGAAGCAGCAAACTCGATGCAACGCGGTCTGGCCGGACATCGGATCGGCCAAACCGGGCACTAACCGTGCACTATTTACGCGTCTTGTCGTTAGGATCGTGAGCCGGCGGCGGCGTCCCGGGGGCGCCTGGCGTGCCCGGAAACGGGAACGTCGTCAGCATGCTTTTCGCCTGGGTCTGCATCTGCTCTTGCATCTGCACGAACATATTTTTCGACTGCTCGATATAGCTGGTCATCATGCCCTGCATCATCGGCGCCTGCATGTTCATAAACTGGGTCCAGGTCTCGGGATTCAACCCCGGATTCACCGTATTGCCGTCATACAGCCCCTTGGACTGCTCCGACAATTTGCTTTGAATATCGATAAACGCTTGAATGTTTTTTTCGAGGTAGGAACCCATCATGCCCTGCATCGCATGACCATAAAAACGGATGATTTGCGACAGCATCGGGCTGGAAAACATCGGCAAGCCGCCGCTTTCTTCTTCGAGAATGATCTGCAGCAAAATGCTGCGCGTCAGGTCTTCGCTGCTCTTGGCGTCCAGCACCTTGAACTCTTCATTCTCCAGCACCAGTTGCTTCACATCCGTCAAGGTGATGTAGGTACTCGTCTCCGTATCGTACAGCCGGCGGTTCGGATATTTTTTGATCAAGCGCTCGGCTGTTTTTTTTATCGTGCTCATGGTTCCCTTTCAGCGCAAAACAAACAACGCCAGCGTTAAACAACCCCGGCGCTGCCCATAGTTTCCTGTCATACGACCCAGCAGCATCGCACTCGCGTGCGGATGCTGTCAGCCCATATGCAAGCCACCATTCAGTGAAAAATCGGCGCCGGTAGAAAAACCCGATTCGTCGGATGCAAGCCAAGCACAAATTGAAGCAATTTCATCGGGCGTGCCGAGACGGCGTACCGGAATCGTGGCAATGATTTTTTCCAGTACATCGGGGCGGATCGAACGGACCATATCGGTGCCGATATAACCGGGCGAAACCGTGTTGACGGTCACGCCCTTGGTCGCGACCTCTTGTGCCAGCGACATCGAAAAACCGTGGATCCCGGCTTTTGCGGTGGCGTAGTTGGTCTGGCCGAACTGCCCCTTCTGACCATTCACCGATGAAATACTGATGATGCGGCCCCAACCCCGTTCGACCATGCCGTCGATCACTTGTTTGGTCACGTTGAACAGACTGGTCAAGTTGGTGTCGATCACCGCGGTCCAGTCTTCGCGCGACATCTTGCGAAACACGATGTCACGTGTGATACCGGCGTTGTTGATCAGCACGTCGACCTCGCCCACTTCGGCCTTGACCTTGTCGAAGGCCAATTTGGTCGAATCCCAGTCGCCGACGTTGCCTTCAGATGCGACAAAATCGAAGCCGAGCACTTTTTGCTCTTCGATCCATTTCGCGCGGCGCGGTGAATTCGGTCCACACCCGGCCACCACCCGAAAACCCTCCTTATGCAGACGTTGACAGATACCGGTTCCGATACCGCCCATTCCGCCCGTGACATACGCTACTCGTTGTGACATAAAAACTCCGTGGTCGTTCTCTGCGGACCCCGCGGGGTCACGTTCATCGTCGCACTATTGTTGGCTTTCGAGCGACGTACTCTGTATTGCGTCCCTCTGTATTGCGTCCTCCTGCACTGCAATTTCTGCCCGCCAGTCGAACACAGCATGCCGGGGGCGGGATCATCAAACCGCCCCGGCGCGCCTAAAACCGTTCGAGGGCCAGCGCTACGCCCATGCCGCCGCCGATACACAACGACGCGAGCCCACGCTTGGCGTCACGCTTGGCCATTTCATGCAACAGCGTCACCAGAATCCGGCAACCCGACGCACCGATCGGATGACCAATGGCGATCGCGCCGCCATTCACGTTGACTTTGGCGGTGTCCCAACCCATTTGCTGGTGTACAGCCAGGGCCTGCGCGGCAAACGCCTCGTTGATTTCCATCAGGTCCAGGTCGGCGATACTCCAGCCGGCACGTTCCAGGCAACGCTTGGAAGCCGGGACCGGGCCCATGCCCATCACTTTGGGGTCGACGCCGGCGTTGGCATACGCCTTGATGCGCGCCAGCGGTGTCAGGCCCAGCGCGTCGGCTTTTTTTGCCGACATCACGATGACCCCGGCAGCACCGTCGTTCAGCCCCGATGCGTTGGCGGCTGTGACCGTGCCTTCTTTGGTGAAAGCCGGCTTGAGGCGGCTCAAATCTTCCGCCGTTACGCCGTGGCGGACAAATTCGTCGGTGGCAAACCGTAGCGGATCGCCTTTACGTTGCTGAATCTCGACCGGCACGATTTCGTCGTCGAAGCGTCCCGCTTTCTGCGCCGCTTCCGCCTTGTTCTGCGACAGCGCGGCAAAGGCATCCTGGGCTGCGCGGCTAATGCCATATTCCTGCGCCACGTTCTCGGCGGTAATGCCCATGTGGTACTGGTTATAAACGTCCCACAAACCGTCGACGATCATGGTGTCGACCAGCTTGGCGTCGCCCATGCGGAACCCGTCGCGCGAGCCCGGCAGCACATGGGGCGAAGCGCTCATGTTTTCCTGGCCGCCGGCGATCACGATATCGGCATCGCCGGCAATGATCGCATTGGCCGCCAGCATCACGGCTTTCAGTCCCGAACCGCAGACCTTGTTGATGGTCATGCCCGGTACCGCATTGGGCAAACCGGCGCGGATCAGCGCCTGGCGCGCGGGGTTTTGGCCCGAACCGGCCGTCAGAACCTGGCCGAGGATCACTTCGCTGATCTGCTCGGCTTTCAGGCCCGAACGCTCAAGCAGGGCCCGAATTACCGTGGCGCCTAACTCGGGTGCGGCCACTTTGGCCAGCGACCCGCCGAATTTACCGACCGCAGTACGTGCTGCGGCCACAATCACAACATCAGTCATTTTCACCCTCTCGATCAGACAAAACCTAGACAAAATCCGGATTACGCTTGCCTGCAATCAGCGTACACCCGATTCAAACGCTTGTGAAATACGGCTAAACGCTCAGGCGCGCTGCATCACGTAACTGCCCGGCGCCGGTTCAAGCTCCGGATATTTGGCGTGGCCCGCTTTGGCTTTTGCCTTAACCCGCTTGCCGCCTTGCTGCCCGAGCCAATCGGCCCATTGCGGCCACCAACTGCCTTTTTCTTCCACCGCCTGCCCCAGCCATGCCTCGGCCGTTTCAGGCAGATCGGCGGCAGACCAGTAACTGCGTTTGTTTTTCGCCGGCGGGTTGATCACCCCGGCAATATGTCCCGACGCACCCAAGACAAAATGTAGCGGGCCATTGAGCAAACGCGTCGATTCGTAAGCGGTTTTCCAAGGCACGATATGGTCTTCGCGCGAACCATAGATAAAAGTCGGTACGTCAATCTTGCCCAGGTCCACCGCGGCGCCGCATACCGTCAGCGCGCCCGGCTTGCTCAAGGCGTTTTCCAGGTATGTGTGGCGCAAATACCAGGACACCATCGGCCCCGGCAAATTGGTGCTGTCGCTGTTCCAGAACAGCAAATCGAATGCCGGCGGCGTCTGGCCTTTCAGGTAATTCTCGACCACGTAATTCCATACCAGGTCGTTGGGCCGCAAAAAGGCAAAGGTGCTGTTGAATTCGGTGCCGCGCATCAGGCCCGGCGCATTGCCGTCCTTGCCGCCGATGGCTTGTTCGCGGCGCTGGATTTGCCCTTCGTCGATAAACACATCGAGGATGCCGGTGTCGCTGAAATCGAGCATCGAGGTAAGCAGGGTCATCGATGCAGCGGGACGTTCGCCACGCGCGGCCAGGACGGCCAGCGCGGTGGCCAGCAGCGTGCCGCCGACACAAAAACCCAAGGTGTTGATTTGCTTGCGCCCGGAGATGGTTTTGACCACCTCGATAGCCTGCAGCACACCTTCATCGACATAATCGTCCCAGCCCTTGCCCGCCAGCGTTGCATCGGGATTGCGCCAGGAAATGACAAAGACCTGATGACCGGATTCGAGTGCATAGCGCAACAGCGAGCTTTCCGGGTTCAAATCGAGAATGTAGTACTTGTTGATGCACGGCGGCACAACCAGCAAAGGATGCTCAAACACCGTCGCCGTCAGCGGTTTGTACTGAATCAGTTGTATCAGTTCATTCTGATACACCACCGTGCCTTCGGTATTGGCCAGGTTACCGCCGACCACAAAGCGGGCTTCGTCGGTTTGCGTGATACGGCCGCGTGTCATGTCGGATAACAGATTCTGGATGCCCTGCCGCAAGCTTTCGCCCTGCGTTTCGACCATGGTTTTTTGGGCATCCGGATTGAGCGCCAGAAAATTGCTGGGCGCCGCCGCCGCCGACCATTGTTCGACCGCAAAACGTACTCGTTCGCGGGTTTTTCCATCGGCATCAAGGGCGTCGGCAAGCGCGCCCATATAACGCGTATTCAGCAAATACCAGGCTGCGGCCAAGGAACTGGCCGGGGTCTCGCGCCAGGCCGCCGACGAAAACCGCTTGTCGGTCAGACCAAGCGCTACGCTATTGAAATCCTGTACCGGAGCCAATGCCTGTTGCATCAAAGCGGCGCACTCACGGGCGTAGTCGGCTTGCAGTTGCGCCAACTTACCGGGTTCGATCTTGAATTCGGGCAAGGCGCCATGGCCGGTTGCGCCAAGATTCATCCCATTCGCCGCGCCATTTGCACCATGGCCGTCAGCCTGCGGCGCGCCCCATGAAGCGGGGTCAAGGACCCGGTTGAGATTGCCCTGCCATGCTTCGAACATCCGCGTGTACTCTTCAGGTACGCCCGTCGGTGTGCTTGCCTTAGATTGTTTGGAGGCGGTCATAGTCGTGAATGCGTCGTGAGTGCGTCTTGAGCGTGCCATGTATGCGACCGATGTTGCGACCGACGCATGCGGGGAACGGGGAAAGGCGCCAAGCAATGAGACTCGCTGGACTCCGGGTGAATTGGCATTCTTGCTCGCCCTTCGTTACGGTGTCAATCACTGAGATTGGATTTTGACGCGGTGCGAAAAAAATTTCATCCACGTTTTCCCGCGGTATCGGCAAGATAGTTGAAGCTGCCCCTTGAATGTCACACCCTATGCGTAACATTCGCACGCGCGTGCGCCGAACTCATTGCGAGTCCAACATAGCGGTCAAGAGGGAAACAGTCTGAATCCTTGGCTCTCAGGCCGTCGGATCGATCCAGACCAAACCTGCGAAGCGGCCGGTTTTGCCGTCGCGTCGATAGGAATAAAACAATTCTGCTTGAGATACGGTACACCCGGTACCGCCTGAGGCATTCTCAATACCCACGCGCGCAAGGCGCAAACGAGCCAATAAGACCAGATTTGCCAGGTATTTTCCCGGTTTTACGTTGCATGGCACAAAAGCCGCGTCGGTCGCGCAGCGCTCGTCTTTCGACGCGGCATTCATAAACGCGGCACGGACTTCGGCACCGACTTCGAAGGTCGCAGCCCCGATCGTCGGCCCGAGAAACGCACGCAGCTCCGGGTTAATACCCGCCAATGCGGCAAGCCGCGTGGCAGTGGCTTCGATCACGCCATCCAGCAACCCTCGCCAACCCGCATGCGCCGCGCCCACAGCGCGCCCCTGGGCATCCGCCAACAGTACCGGCAGGCAATCCGCCACCATCACAATACAGGCGATGCCAGGCCGGTCGGTGACACTGGCATCTGCCGACACGGCCGCCGCGCCTTGTTGCAAGGCCTGTAGCGCCTGCTCGGCCAAGACCACATCACGCCCATGCACTTGCGTCAGCCAGGCCGGCGCCGCGCCCGTCAGCGTGCTCAGGCGTTGTCGATTCAGCGCCACCGCCTCGGGTTCATCACCCACATGCAGGCCGAGATTGAGCCCACCCGGCAGCGCCGCGCCCGCATGCCACTGCCCGAACGGCGCGGTACTGACACCGCCGTTGCGCGTCGTGACCAAGGCGCGCACCGAGGGCGCGACTTGCCAGTCGGGAATCAGGCAGTCCGAGATGCGCAATGCAGGCGACTCAGTCACGCCGTCCGAGTCGGCGGCTGGCGTTGGAGCACGATCTAAAGAAGACATAGGGTTCTATCTAATTCTGCCGGTCAGGTGCGGCCGGTCAGGTGCGGCCGGCCAGGCGCGGCCAGCCAGGCTAGCTGCGGTGGGACAGGCTCCGCCCAGCGTATCCCGGCTGAATCGCGTTGGCGGGAAGTCCGGATTTAATCGTACTCATCCTCGTCGTCATCGGCTTCGCTGTAATGATCGCCGGCTTTAAATTCACCTGTTTCATCAAGTGAAGCCAGCACGTCGCCGACGCCCAATTCGGCCGCCAGCAGCGCCAGGTCTTCCGGCAACTCGGCGTGCCATGCCATGGCTTCACCCGTTATCGGATGCACCAGGCCCAGATGCCAGGCATGCAATGCCTGACGGGCAAAGCCGTTGGGCAACGTGATTCCCGAGCGCTGGACCCGCGGTTTGCCATACAACTGATCGCCTATCAGCGGATTGCCGAGATGGGCGAAATGCACGCGGATTTGATGTGTGCGACCGGTTTCGAGATCACATTGCACCACCGAGATCGGCAGTTCACCGAGAAAGCCCGTCGCCAAACGCGTGAAATGGGTACGCGCCGGCTTGCCGGTGGCGCGATGCACCACGGCCATGCGCATCCGGTCACGCGGGTCGCGGCCGATCGGGGCATTGATCAGCCCGGACTCGGCCGGCGTGCCCCACACCAGCGCGATATAGCGCCGCTTCACGCTACGGGCCTGCAACTGGCGCACCAGATCGGTCTGAGCCGTGAGCGTGCGGGCCACCACCATCAGACCCGAGGTATCTTTGTCGAGGCGGTGCACGATGCCTGCACGCGGCAAACCGGCTGCATCGTGATAACGATGCAGCAAACCGTTGAGCAGTGTGCCGCTCCAGTTGCCGGCAGCCGGGTGAACCACCATCCCCACCGGCTTATTGACCACCAGCAGCGTGTCGTCTTCATAGAGAATATCGAGATCGAGCGCCTCGGGCGTAAACGCCAGTTGCTCGGGCAACAGATCGGGGGTGACCACAATCACCGCATCGCGCGACACCTTGCTGCGAATCTTTGCCGTCTCGCCATCCATTCTTACCCGGCCGCTCTCGATCCAGCTTTGCAAACGACTGCGGGAAAAATCCGGAAACAGTTGCGCAATGGCTTTATCCAGGCGCTCTCCCGCCAAACTCTGCGGAATCACCGCAGTTAACGGTTCAGGGTCGGCGGTCAGCAGCGGCGGACGCGTCAGATCGTCATCGTCGGCCTCCACTTCGCCGACGGCGTCAAGCTCGTCGTGCGGCAGTTCCTCGGGCCGGCCGGATGGGTGGCTGGATTCGGGCGCGGAAGCGGCGCTTGCAGGGGTGTTGTGAAGGTTCGGCAATGCATTACCTAAAGTTTCAGCGCCAATCACGTGAAACACGTGCTGCGCTTCGGATATAATCATTCGGATCAGAATCGGCCATTAGACTTGAAGCTAGGACATAAAGCCAGGACATGCGAGCGCTACTCAACAACTTAGACAAATTTACCCGCGGCGGCAAAGTCGCGGCACTTTTCGCCGCAGCCCTCATTATCGCCGGTTGCAGCGCCTTACCGGACAAAACCGACGAAACCGCAACCTGGGCTAACCAGAAATTATACTCGGAGGCGCAGGGTTCGCTCGACGGCAAAGACTACGGCAAGTGCGTCAAATACTTCGAAACCCTTGAAGGGCGCGACCCGTTTGGTCCGTATGCCCAGCAGGCGCAGCTCAACGTTGCCTATTGCAACTGGAAAGACAACGAGCAGGACGCCGCGAAAACCGCCATCGAGCGCTTTATTCGCCTGCACCCCGATCATCCGAACATCGATTACGCCTACTATTTGAAGGGCCTGATCACATTTAACGACGACCTGGGCCTGTTCGGCCGCTTCAGTCACCAGGACATGAGCGAGCGCGACCCGCAAGCGCTGCGCGACTCCTATGACTCGTTCAAGGTGGTGGTCGATAAATACCCGCAAAGCAAGTACGCCCCCGATTCCGCGCAACGCATGCGCTACATCGTCAACGCGCTGGCTTCGCATGAAGTCCATAGCGCCCAGTACTACTACAATCGCGGCGCCTACATTGCCGCCGTGAACCGCGCGCAATCGGCGGTCAAGATGTACCAGAACGCGCCGGCCATTGAAGACGCACTGCACATTATGGTGCTGTCTTACCAAAAACTCGGCGAAACCAAGCTGGCCGACGATACGCAAAGCGTGCTCGCCGCCACCTTCCCGAACAGCGGCTACCTGCCCGGTAACGCCGGCAAACGCGCGCCGAGCAAACCCTGGTACCAGATCTGGTAAAATCCAGGGGTGGCGATTTCACCCCTGCCGCATAAAAAAACCGGCGCAAGCCGGTTTTTTTATGTTCAACAAACATTCATTCAATGGACGCTCAGTGGGTAATCGCGTCCGTTTCCGGTGGCACCGCCTCGGATTCGTCAAAAAAATCCTGCACCGCGGCCAGCTCGCGAGTGCGCTTGAACGCCGGCAGGCTTTGCCAAATGCGCCGGCCGTAAGGCTTGTCCACCAGTCGAGGGTCGCAAATCATCAGCACCCCGCGGTCCGTTTCAGCACGGATCAAGCGCCCGGCGCCCTGCTTCAAGGTAATCACCGCTTGCGGCAATTGATGCACGGCAAATGGACTCAGGCCTTTTTTGGTCAAGGCTTCCAGGCGTGCGGCCAGAACCGGGTCATCGGGCGGCGCGAACGGCAATTTATCGATAATCACCAATGACAAAGCGTCCCCACGCACATCCACACCTTCCCAGAAACTCTGGCTCCCCACCAGAATCGCATTGCCCAACTGGCGAAAGCGATCCAGCAATTCGGTGCGGCTTGCATCGCCTTGCACCAGGAGCGGAAATGACCAGCCGCGGCTTTCGATGGTATCGCGCAAACGCGTGGCCATCCGGTCGACGGCACGCAAAGTGGTGCACAACACAAAAGCCCGGCCGCCCGCGGCCTCAAGCACCGGCCAAGCCGCGTCAAACACCGCATCGGTAAACCCTGGCGATGACGGTTGCGGCAAATTGCGCGGCACATACAGTAAAGCTTGTTTGTCGTAGTCGAACGGGCTCGCGAGCGTCATCGAGCGTTTTGCGTCGAGCCCCATTTGCGCCGCGTAATGGGTGAAGTCGCCTCTTACCGACAAGGTAGCGGAGGTAAACACCCACGCCCGCGGGATGCCGGCACGCTGCTTGGCAAAAATGGGCGCAACCGACAGTGGAGTCTGGTGCAGTTGCACCGAATGGGAAAACACCTCGATCCAACGCACCGAGTCTGCGGCGGTATCGGACGGTTTTTCGTCAGCGTCCGACACTTTTGTCTTAACCGCCGGTGCCGCGCTCCAGGCCCCCAGCAGTACCTGCAAGTCGCGCGCGCGGCGTAAACACACGCCCAATGAATCGGCGCGCTCGGCCTGACCGGCCAATGCCTCGGCCAAAGTGGAGAGTGCGCTATCAAGGTGTTCCAAGGCCTCGAACAAGGGATGTCCATCACCCAATTGCGAGATCGACAAGCGCAAGGTTTCCTGGCCGAACACCAACCTGACATCGCGCGCGGCACGTTCGAGCGCCGCTCCCAATTGCGACCAGTCGAGTGCGTCGCGGGCATGCACCAGCCCCTCGGCGACACAGTCGCGAGCCAGCTCAAGGATCTGCCCGGTGGACAAGGTGGCGCCGAAAAATAGCGTCGCGGTATCCGGCAATTGATGCGCTTCGTCGAAAATCACCGTATTGGCGGTGGGCAATAACTCGGCCATGCCGGTATCGCGCAACATGATATCGGCAAAAAACAGATGATGGTTGACCACCACGATATCGGCCTGTTGCGCTTCGCGGCGTGCCTGCATCACAAAACAATCTTTATAGCTCGGGCATTCCTGCCCCAGGCAATTCTCGCGCGTGGAGGTCACCATGGACCACACGGGCGAGGTTTCGGGCACGCTGGCCAGTTCGGCTTTGTCGCCGGTACGGGTCATCTTGGCAAAACGGACGATTTCCTGGAGATGGGCCGCGTCCTGGCGCGACGGCAACCTGCCGTTATCGGCGGCGCGTTGCAAATAGTAGTGACAGAGATAATTCGCCCGGCCCTTCAACATCGCGACCGACACCGGTACCGCCAGCGCATCGCGCACCGTCGGAATATCGCGCTGAAATAGCTGGTCCTGCAAATGTTTGGTGCCGGTCGAAACGATCACCTTGCCGCCCCACAACATGGCCGGCACCAGATAAGCATAGGTCTTGCCCGTCCCCGTACCGGCTTCGACGATCAAGGTATTGCCGCCGTCATCGACGCCGCCGCTTTCGCTCGGCGCCGAGCCGCCCGCTTGAGCGGCGCCCGGCCGGGCCGAACGTGCGCGTGCCTCGATCCGGTCCGGATCGGGCAAGCGCCCAGTCGCTTCAATCGCGGCGGCAACTGCATGCGCCATCGCGCGTTGCGCATCGCGCGCATGATAACCGTCGATATTGCGGGCCAGTGCACCGCTCTCGGAAAACAAGCCATCGAGTTCGGTCGCGCGGCGCGTACTGATCGCCAAGCCGGCTTTTTGTGCGAGCTTGAGATCGACGTCGGCAACGCTGTCAGCAGCGGCGGTATCGGGAATGGGAGAGGATGAGGTCAAAAGCGTGCTTCAAAACCCGGAAATCAAAACCCGCGCACCATGAGGCGATGCAACAGGACAGGGCGCCGCAAGCGGACGAATGAGTAGTATGCCGACGGGCACTCAGGCCCGCGTGTCAGGTTCCAATTGCAGTTGTAGCAAGATAATCGAGTCCTTGACTTTGAGCTTGCGCTTTTTCAAGCGCCGCAACTCAAAATCGTTGACCCCGGGCAAGGCGGTCAGTTTGTCGATCAAGGCATCGAGTGCCATATGCTCGGACTGCAATTCCGCAATCCGGCGCTGGATCAGTCCCGCGTCGCTGTTCGCCGCATCGGCTTGATTCGATGCCGCCAGATGCATATCACCCGCCGCTGCGTCGATCGCGCCCTGGGCCCTCACCGGCAATGCGGCCACCGTCACCGGAAGCGTGGCCGGCCCGCTACTTTGCTGCGGATGCTCGTCGCTCATGCTGGATTCCTCGCTGGTGACTTGGAGACTCGCCGGCAACTACTTACCGGCAGCGCCGGCGGGTTTTGCCGCACTGGCCGCCGCAGCCGCACTGGCTGCCGCGGCTTGTGAAGCACTTGCAGCGGCTTTGGCCTGACGCTGCCTGACGGTTTCCTGATGTTCGGCCGCAGTGCGTTGTTTCTCGTCAAACTTGCGCGCATTTTCGGTGTGCTGGGCCGCGTCCTGCGCGGCATTACGATGCGCCTGATCCAGCTTGGCCTGGAAATCGCTCTGCTTTTTATCGTACGCAGCCTGGTTTGCGGCATCCGCTGCCGGCGCGGATGCCACGCGGGAGGCTTCATCAAGCTGGTGTTGACGCTGTTTTTCGTCGTAGGCGGCTTGATTGGATTTTTCGTTGGCCTCGTGCTGCGGCGCATCCGCGGCATTTTGCGCCATACGTACGGCGGTATCCTGATCGCGTTGCTGGGCATGGGCCACGCGCTGCTCTTCATTGAGCGCCAGTTGATCCAGACGAATTTTGGCCTTCTCTTCGCGCATCGTATCGCGGGCGTTACTCAGACAATGATTGACGAAGAATGTCGAGTAGCAATTATGTTGTGCGACATCGTAACGATATTGGTTTTCAGCCGAACGTCGATCGAGCTTGCCCTGCCGCGCGGAGAATTCGGCACTGTGGTCGACCAAGGCATCGCTGCCGGCTCGTGCCGGGCTTGCGGCCGCAGCCGAGGCTGAGCCGCCGCTGGAGCTTGCAGTCGCCCCCAATGCCGAATCGGAGGCAGGAACCGTAGCCGCCGCAGTGCCGGTCGCTTGGCCCGGAGCGCTGTGATCGCCGGAAGGCAACAGCGGGCTCGACGGGATGGTTGCCGTGTGTCCACCCACCGTTCCGTCCAGGCTGACGGCGGTTCTGGCCGGGCTACCGGCGGCGGCCGTGGCGGACGCCGAGCTATCCGCGGCGGCGGATTGCGCTGGCGCAATTCCCTGTGCGAGCGCATGATCGGCCAGCGCGACAGACAGTAGCAACGCGCAGATCGCATGGGGTACACGGCAAAGCAAGGATGACATCACGTTTTGGGGCATTGGATATGAGCGAAGCATATTCTATCATCGCGAGTTCGGGCATCCCGTGCATTTGTGGCAAAATCCTTGGCTTTACGTAACCAGGCCTAGTGCCTTAGACACGACACATGACGGAAAACGTAACTATCACCATCGTAGAGCGCATCGCCACTGAACTCGGCGTCCAGCCGCGCCAGGTTGCCGCAGCCGTACAACTGCTCGACGAAGGTTCGACCGTGCCGTTTATCGCACGCTATCGCAAGGAAGTCACCGGCAACCTGGATGACACCCAGTTACGCAATCTTGAGGAACGCCTGATTTACCTGCGAGAACTCGAAGAGCGCCGCGCCGCGATCCTGCAAAATATTACCGAACAAGGCAAGATGACCGATCTGCTGCAAGCCGCCATTTTGGCCGCCGACAGCAAGCAGGTGCTGGAAGATCTGTATCTGCCCTATAAGCAAAAGCGCCGTACGCGCGCCCAGATCGCCCGCGAAGCCGGCCTGGAGCCGCTCGCTCAAGCGCTGCTCGCCGACCCCATGCTCGATCCGCAAGTCGCAGCCCTGGCCTATATCGACGTCGAAAAAGGCGTCGCCGACGTCAAGGCAGCGCTCGACGGCGCGCGCGATATCCTGTCGGAGCAATTCGGCGAGACCGCCGACCTGCTCGGCTCGGTGCGCGAATACCTATGGCAGCAAGGGGTGGTCAGCAGTCACGTCATTGCCGGACAGGAACTCGCGGAAGAAGAAAAATTCCGTGACTATTACGATTACCACGAGCCGCTCAAAGCCATTCCCTCGCATCGGGCTCTGGCACTATTTCGCGGGCGCAATACCGGCGTGCTGACGACCAAACTCGGGCTGGGCGAAGACCTGGACGCCCAGGTGCCGCATCCCGGCGAAGTGATGATCGCCCAGCGCTTCGGCATTCGCAGCGCGGGCCGCCCCGGCGACAAGTGGCTGGCCGATCTGTGCCGCTGGTGCTGGCGGGTCAAGGTTCAACCGCATATCGAAAACGAATTGCTGACGCAGTTACGCGAACAAGCCGAGCACGAGGCCATCCGGGTTTTCGCGCGCAACCTGAAAGACCTGTTGCTGGCCGCGCCGGCCGGCCCCAAAGCCGTGATCGGGCTGGACCCTGGTTTGCGTACCGGCGTCAAGGTGGCCGTGGTCGATCGCACGGGCAAATTGCTGGCCACCGACACCATTTATCCGCATGAACCGCGTCGCGACTGGGACGGCGCACTGGCCAAACTGGAACGGCTGGCACGCGCCACGCAGGCCGACCTGATCAGTATCGGCAACGGCACGGCCTCGCGTGAGACCGACAAACTGGCCGGCGAACTGATGCGTCGCTGCCCCGATCTCGCCCTGCAAAAAATCGTGGTGTCCGAGGCCGGCGCATCGATTTATTCCGCTTCCGAATTCGCCGCCAAAGAATTCCCCGAACTCGACGTGACCTTACGTGGCGCGGTATCGATTGCCCGCCGCTTGCAAGATCCGCTGGCCGAACTGGTCAAAATCGAGCCCAAGGCCATCGGCGTCGGTCAATATCAACACGACGTGAACCAGCGCGAGTTGGCGCGTGCGCTCGATGCCGTGGTCGAGGATTGCGTCAACGCCGTCGGGGTCGATTTGAATACCGCGTCGGTACCGTTGCTGACACGGGTTTCCGGTCTGAACCCGACACTGGCACGTAATATTGTCGACTTTCGCGACAGCAACGGCCCCTTCCCCAGCCGCGATCATCTGAAAAAGGTGCCACGCCTGGGCGACAAGACCTTTGAGCAAGCGGCCGGGTTCTTACGGATTAACGCCGGCACCAATCCGCTGGACCGTTCCTCGGTCCATCCGGAAGCCTATCCGGTGGTTGAGAGGATTCTGGCGAAGATCAATAAAAAAGCCATGGACGTGATGGGCCAACGCGAAGCACTGCAAGGCGTCTCGCCGGCCGAATTTGTCGATGAGCGTTTTGGCTTGCCCACCATTCGCGATATTTTCAGCGAGCTCGAAAAACCCGGTCGAGATCCGCGCCCCGAGTTCAAGACCGCCACCTTCAAGGATGGGATCGAGAAAATCTCCGATCTGGGACTGGGCATGCTGCTGGAAGGTGTGGTGACCAATGTTGCGGCATTTGGCGCCTTTATCGATATCGGCGTGCATCAAGACGGTCTGGTTCATGTTTCGGCGATGTCGACCCGCTTTATCAAGGACCCGCATGAAGTGGTCAAGGCCGGCGACGTGGTGCAGGTCAAAGTGATCGATATCGATGTGAAACGGCAGCGGATTGCCTTGACCATGCGTTTGTCGGATGAAATCGCCAGCCCGGTCACGGCCGGCGGCGGCTCCGGCACCGCGGCGCCCCGCCCTCCACGGCGCGATCAGGCGGCCGGCAATCATGCCGGTGGAGCCAAACGTGGTCCGGAACCCACCGGCGCCATGGCCGAAGCATTTGCCAAGCTAAAACGCTAAACTCCAGGCATAAGCACGGCGTAGCAAGAAAAAACGGCTGCACCCCACAAGGTGTCAGCCGTTTTTTATCTTTATGCAAAACGAAAACGCGCGTTTCGCGGCGCTTTTAAGTCGCGTACTTAAGTCTCGTACTTGAGTCGCGTACTTGAGTCCGGCCCTTAAATTTCGATTTTAGTCCCGAGCTCCACCACCCGGTTAGCCGGGATACTGAAGAAATCGGTCGGCTTCGCCGCGTTCTGATGCATCCATGCAAACAAACGCTCGCGCCAGATGCTCATGCCCGGCATTTGGGTTGGCACCACGGTTTCGCGAGCCAGGAAGAACGACGTGTCCATCAATTCGAATTGCATCCCGTGCTGGCTTTCCAACATCTTCAACACATCGGTCACGTCAGGGGTTTCGTTAAAACCGTAGGTGGCACGAACCAGAAACAAGCCGCCGCTGATATCTTCGATATGAATCCGTTCGTTGTCCGCAATATACGGCACATCGCGCGTGGTAAAGGTCAGGAACACCGTGCGTTCGTGCAATACCTTGTTGTGTTTCAGGTTATGCAGCAAACCGACCGGCACCAGGGTTTCGCTGCCCGTCAGATAAATCGCGGTGCCCGAAACACGATGCGGCGGATGCATCAGCAAACCCTGCAAAAAAGGCATCAGCGGGATACCATCGGCGGCGGTGCGATCCTTGACGATTTGCCGCCCTTGATGCCAGGTAATCAGCAGGAAAAACAGCAGTGCGCCGAGGGACAAGGGCAACCAGCCGCCGTCCGCCACCTTCAACAAGTTGGCGCCGAAAAAGGCCAGGTCGACCACCATAAATCCGCTGATGATCAGCGCCACCCAGCGTTTGCGCCAGTTCCACACTTTGATCATCACTACCGAAGCCAGCACCGTGGTAATCACCATGGTGGTGGTCACCGCAATACCGTAGGCCGCCGCGAGGTTATCCGAGCTTTTGAAGCCGATCACAATAAAGATGATGATCAGCAACAGCATCCAGTTCACCAAGGGAATATAAATCTGGCCGATCGCATGCGCCGAGGTGTGGATAATTTTCATCCGCGGCACATAACCTAGCTGGATCGCCTGACTGGTCAGCGAGAACGCGCCGGAAATCACCGCCTGCGAGGCGATCACGGTGGCGATGGTGGATAACACCACCAGCGGCAGCAAGGCCCAATGCGGGGTCAGCAGGAAAAATGGGTTGGCGATCGCCTTACTGTCTTGCAACAACAAAGCCCCTTGCCCAAAATAATTCAGCACCAAAGCCGGCATCACCAGGCCATACCACGCATAACGAATCGGTCGCGCGCCGAAATGCCCCATGTCGGCGTACAACGCTTCGGCACCGGTCAACACCAGGAATACCGAACCCAGCACAACATAAGCCTGCAGCACATGCGAGGACATAAAACGCACGGCGTAATAAGGACTGAGCGCCTTGATAATTTCCGGCGCCGCGGCAATCTGCACCGCGCCGATCAAGGCAATCGTAATAAACCACAGCACCATGATGGGGCCAAACAATTTGCCCACTACGTCGGTGCCGCGACGCTGAATCCAGAACAAGGCAATCAGCACCACCAGGGTGATAGGAATCACATAGGTCGCCAGCTTGGGCGCGGCAATTTCCAGACCTTCCACCGCCGAAATCACCGAAATGGCGGGGGTAATCACCGCATCGCCGTAGAACATGCAAGCGCCGAAGATGCCGAGCATCATCAATAGGCCGGTGGCCTTGCTGCCGCGCTTGAGACTGCGCAAACTCAGCGCCATCAAGGCCAGCACCCCGCCCTCGCCGTTATTGTCGGCGCGCATCACAAACAACACGTATTTAAGGGACACGACAATCATGATCGCCCAGAACAGCAAGGAGATCACACCGAGTATCGCGTCGGGTGTCATGGTGATGCCATGGTCCGGGCTAAAAGCTTCTTTTAACGAATAAAGCGGACTGGTGCCGATATCGCCAAACACCACGCCGATGGCGGCAATTGCAAGAGCAGGAAGGGGTTTCTTGTGCTCGTTCGCAAACGATGCGGTGGCCGGAGTTGCTGTAGTCATAGACGCAGTGGGTTCCAGCTGTAGGCTGTTTTGTAAGACGAGCGTTATTCTAACGTCGCACGCGGGGAGTACCCAGGCCTGTGGCGCAGATGCCACGGGATTGACGAGGCCAGCCGAATGATCGCGGCCGCCTCGTTCATGGATGGTTCGGATAGCTGGTATGCGCTCATTCAGTATCTCCCGCAGTACCACCTTACTCCAAACCTGTGATTTTCGTGTGAATCAACCTCTCGTGACGTATTATGCGTCGCGCTCGCTACGCGGCTCGCCGCGCTTCAGCCAAGCGGCCAAATGGTTGGGGCGAACCGCATCCCACTCTTCGAACGGCTGATGGATCCAGGGATTGCTGGGCAGGAAACTGACCGCGTAATCGGGCGCCACGGCCGAACAGGCTTTGTGCCACAACACCGCGGAGCGCACCCCGGTAATCGCCGGATAGCGGGTCTGCAAATGCTCGGTCACGCGTGCCAGCGTCACACCGGAGTCGACCAGATCGTCAACCAGCAGCACATTGCCGGTCAATTCGCCGCGCGTGACGGTAATGTATTGGGCGATATCGAGTTCGCCGCGCACGGTGCCGACCGCTTCGCGATACGAACTGGTGGCAAGTATGGCCAGCGGCACGTCGTAAATCCGCGAGAGCTGGTCGCCCACGCGCAACCCGCCGCGGGCCAGGCACAGGATTTTGTCAAATTGCCAGCCGGATTCATAGACCATGAGGGCCAACTGGCCGATCAGGGCATGATATTCCGGCCAGCTCACCCAGAGATTTTGCTCGTCGCTCTGGGGCTGAACGTGTGCTGCGGCTAGTGTGGGCGAATTTGTCAGTGAACTCATCGGCGATAATCCGCGCTCAAACTTTGAACGGGTGACGCAGCAGGATCGTCTCATCGCGATCCGGTCCGGTCGAAACCATATCGACCGGCACGCCCGAGACGGCCTCGATACGCAGCAGGTAATCGCGCGCGTTCTTGGGCAACGCATCCCAACTGGAAATGCCGACGGTGCTTTCTTTCCAACCCGGGAAGGTTTCATAGACCGGTTCGCATTTGCCGACTTCGGCGGCGCCGCGCGGCAAGATATCGACCTCTTTGCCGTCAACCCGATAACCGACGCACAGGTCCACGCTGTCGAGTCCGTCGAGCACGTCCAGTTTGGTAATGCACAGGCCGGAGACGCCGTTGATCTGGATCGACCGCTTCAAGGCGGCGGCGTCGAGCCAGCCGGTGCGGCGCGGACGGCCGGTCACCGAACCGAATTCCTTGCCGATCTTGGCCAGCGTCAAACCGATTTCCGCCTGACGTTCGGGATTATCCGCGTCGTAAAGCTCGCTCGGGAACGGGCCTGAGCCGACCCGGGTGCAATACGCCTTGGTAATACCGAGGATGTAATGCAATTGGTCGGGGCCGACGCCGGCACCGGCGGAAGCGGCACCCGCAACGCAGTTGCTGCTGGTGACAAACGGATAGGTGCCGTGGTCAACGTCCAGCAAAGTCCCTTGCGCACCTTCAAACAACAGGTTGCGCCCGGCCCGGTTTTCGGCAAACAAGCGGCTCGATACGTCGGTCACCATCGGTGCCAGACGATCGGCATAACCGAGCATGGTATCCAGGGTTTCCTGGTAATCGACGGCGGCCGCGCCCAGATATTGGGTCAGCACAAAATTGTGGTATTCGAGGGTCTCGCGCAGACGTGCGCTGAACGACGCCACATCGTAGAGATCCTGGACCCGCAGACCGCGGCGGGCCACTTTGTCTTCGTAGGCCGGGCCGATACCGCGCCCGGTGGTGCCGATCTTGCTGGCGCCGCGGCGCGCTTCACGCGCTTGATCGATCGCGATATGCGACGGCAACAACAAGGTTGCGGCTTCGGAAATAAACAGGCGGCTGCGCACGTCGACACCGGCGCTTTCGAGTTCGCCGATTTCCTTGAACAGCGCTTCGGCCGACAACACTACGCCGTTACCGATATAGCAGGCGACGCCCGCGCGCATGATGCCCGACGGAATCAGCCGGAGAATCGTCTTGCGACCACCGATAATCAGCGTATGGCCCGCATTGTGACCACCTTGGAAACGCACCACGCCTTGTGCGTGATCGGTCAGCCAGTCGACGATTTTGCCTTTGCCTTCGTCACCCCATTGGGTGCCGACGACTACAACGTTACGGCCGCGTGCTTGAGCACCGGTTTGTTCCGTACGTTGTCCTTGATTCACTGCGTTGCCGGACATGTTGAATATCTGTCTTGGTTAAAAACGTATTTTACCCGTGTTCTGGGACACTTCCGATTTTTTACGAAAAGCACCCTTAAAACACGGCAGGATAGGTATGAAATCGTGCTAAGCGCGCAAATTCACCCCGCTTTGGGATAGGGCTGTACCGTCCAAACCCCCGCCTGCTCGACGAGCACCCGATCACAGGCGAATTCGTCGACGGCATGGTCGTGTCCAGGCAAGGCCTGAATCACAATTTCACCCGCGTCACGCAAAGCGGCCACTTTCTGCCGCAATGCCTGATCATGATTCCAGGGCGCGAGAATCGCCGAGCTGCGCGCCTCGATCGGCGAAATCCGCACCACTTCACGCAAATCCAGCGAAAAACCGGTCGCGGCGCGTGCCCGGCCATAAACTTCGCCCACCTTGTCGTAACGGCCGCCCTGGGCAATCGCGTTAGGCACGCCGTCGACATACGCCGAAAACATCACGCCGCTGTGATATTCGTAACCACGCAGATCGGCCAAGTCGATCATCACTTCCGCACCCTGAACCTGTTTGGCGAGAAATGCCAATTCGTCGAGTGCCTGGCTGATCGCCGGAAGCGGCGGCAAAGTGGCACGCGCTGTATCCAGCACCGACACGTCGCCATACAACATCGGCAACGAGCGCAGCGCGGCGCGCAAGGGCTCAGGCAAATTGGCGGTCAGCTCGGTCAAGACCGGCATATCCTTGGCAGCCAGCGCGGCGAACAGCGGATAAGCCAGACTCGCGGCTTGCGCTTGCCCGGCCAGCAAAGCCTGCAACACGCCGGCATGCGACAAATCCAGACGCACCCGTTCCAGGCCGGATAAGGCCAAGGTATCCAGCAGCAATTGCTGGATTTCGAGATCGGCTTCAAGCCCGGCATGGCCATAAATCTCGGCACCGATCTGAAACGGCTCGCGGGTCGCATGCAAACCGCGCGGGCGGGTTTGCAGCACACTGCCGGCATAACACAGCCGCGTGACACCGGCGCGATTCAGCAAATGGGCGTCGATGCGCGATACCTGGGGCGTAATGTCGGCGCGCAGGCCCATGGTACGGCCGGACAATTGGTCGACCAGCTTGAAGGTACGCAAATTCAGATCCTCGCCGGCGTTTGCCAGCAAGGAATCAAGGTATTCGAGCAGCGGCGGCATCACCAATTCATAGCCGTAGAGGCGGAACCGGTCCAGCAGCGTACGGCGCAATTCTTCGAGCTTGCGTGCCTCGGACGGCAGCATGTCGGCGATATTCTCGGGAAGCAGCCAGATCGACATCATAAAATCCTGTCAGCCAGACTGTGGCCCGCCGGCAGCCAAGCTGCCCCGCGACCACAGGGTGGGATTAAAACGGTAAAGAAAGCGCATCGCCCCGGCATCGCGCCGTGGGCTAAATCGGGCAAAACCTGTATGGCGGGCGCTGGGTAATCAGCGCAAGGCCACCAGGAGTAGCAAGCCGAGTCCGATGGAAATCAGCCCGCCGAGCCGGATTTGGCGCGTCGGCAAAGTGCTTATTTTACGGAAGGTTTCCCGCCAGCCCTCCGGCGCAATGAAGGGGAACACGCCTTCAATAATCAAAAACAGCGCAAACGACAGCAACACGGATTCAGTCATTATGCCCATTCCTGCTATGCCAAGACAGCCGGGCGGGTTGCCTGAGAGCAGGCAACCCGCCCGGCATCAGTTTCAACGCTTACGTGCACTCGCCGCGGCGGGTGGCGCATCCGCAGCCCCGCCGGGACCGCGCATAAAGCGGAAAAAGTCGCTGTTCGGATCCGCAATAATCAAATCCTTGCTATCGCGGAAGGTCGAACGATACGCTTCCAGACTCTTGTAGAAAGCGTAGAACTGAGGATCGCGGCCAAATGCATCGGCATAGATCGCCGAGGCTTTGGCGTCGCCATCGCCCTTCAGCATCTGCGCTTGCTTGTATGCATTGGCCAGGATCACTTCGCGCTGACGGTCGGCATCGGCCATGATCTGCTCGGCTTCGGCGGTTCCTGTCGAACGCTGTTCGTTGGCGACTTGAGTACGTTCAGCCTGCATGCGGCGATACACCGAATCGCTGATCGCGGCCAGCAAATCGACCCGCTTCAAACGCACGTCGACGATCTCCACTCCGATTGCCGAAACATCCGGTCCGACCTTCTTGCGTACCGCCTGCATCACGGAATCACGCTGATCGGAAACCACTTCGGTGACCGTGCGTTTGGAAAACTCTTCCTGCAACGCCGCCCGAATAATCTGGGTCAGGCGGCTTTGCGCCAGATCCTGGTCGCCGTGGAAGCTGATGTAATACTTGCGCGGATCGGCAATGCGCCATTTGACGAATAGATCGACCAGCACGTTTTTCTTTTCGGACGTGATGTAACGATCGGCCTCAGGCGTATCGATGGTCTGGATCCGGTTATCCAGTTCCACAATATTCTGGAACGGCGGCGGCAGTTTGAAATAGAGGCCGGGCTGCGTGATCACACTCTTCATTTCGCCAAACGAAAAGACAATCGTGTCTTCACGCTGGTCGACCACAAATAGCGTCGAGCTGGCAACTAAAGCCAGGACAATCACGGCGGCGACCGCTGCAATAATTCGGTTCATGGTCTGCGCCTTTAATTCGAGTCGCTATCGCGGTTGCGCAGGAAGTCGCGCGAACGGCTGGGGTCGTCGGCATTCACCGCGGGCCGGCTTCCGTCTGCCGGTACAGTCGTGACGGCCGGTGCGGTCTGGCTATTGTCATCGGTGGACGGATTTGGCGAAACCGCCGGGGGCTGCATGGACGCACCTGAATTCGCCGGTTTGGCGGCACTTTTTTCCATCAATTTATCGAGCGGCAAATAAAGCAAGTTACTGCTCGATTTGCTATCGGCGAAAATCTTGGTCGAATTTTGGTAAATCTGCTGCATCGTGTCCAGGTACATCCGCTCGCGTGTCACGGCCGGGGCTTTGGCATATTGCGCCAACACATTTTTGAAACGATCGGCATCGCCTTCGGCTTGCGTCACCACCCGTGCCTGATAACCCAACGCCTCTTCATTCATCCGCGAGGCGGTACCGGTCGCCAGAGGAATCACCTTGTTGGCATAGGCCTGCGCCTCGTTCTTGACCCGCTCGCGATCCTGACCGGCCTTCACCGCATCGTCAAATGCCGCTTGCACTTGAGCCGGCGGCTGGACGTTTTGCAAGGTCACGCTGGTGACCAAAATCCCGGTTTTGTAGGCTTCGAGGATTTTCTGAATCGACGACTGCAAACTGACAGCGACTTGCTCGCGGCCGTCATACAGGACGTAATTCATGGTGTTCTTGCCGACGATCTCGCGCACCGCGGTTTCAGCCGCCTGCGCGACGTTGGCTTCAGGATCGGCATTATTAAACAGGAACGCCGCAGGATCGCTGATGCGATATTGCACGGCAAAACGCACGTCGATAATGTTCTCGTCCGCGGTCAGCATCGATGAGTCTTTCAGGTTGGTCGCCTGGACCACCGTGTCATTGCCGATTTCAACCGAGCGCACTTGCGCCATATTGACGATTTCGTTGGATTGGAACGGATAAGGCAAACGCCATTGAATCCCCGAACCGGACGTGTACTTATATTTGCCGAATTGCAGCACGACCCCGGCCTGCCCTTCCTGCACGATAAATACGCCGCTGCCCAGCCAGATCAACACCAGCACGCCCAGCGCGATACCCACGCTATAACGGGTGCTATTGCCCGGGGTACCGCCCGTGCCGCCCGTACCGAGGTCAGCGCCACCTTCTTTGCGGCCAAACAGGCGATTCAGGCGGCGGTTGAAGTCGCGCCACATTTCATCGAGATCGGGCGGTCCTTCCTGATTGTCCTGCGCGCGTAGCGGTTCCTGGCGGCCGGAAACACGAACCCGGCGCACAGCGCCAAAGCCTGAGGTCAAGGCTGCGCGCAGGCGCTGCCAAGTACTGCGTTCATCGTAGGTATTCAACATGGACCCAGCCGGTTGGTGCTGATTGTGCTGATCGAGTCTGCAAACGAGTTTGCCGAGTATAGTGCGTTCGCCTGAAATCGACGAGCGCGGAAAAGCAGGCGCTCAAATAACGCGCCCGATTTCCACGGCCTAAAAAGCTAGGCCTCGTTTTCCGGGATAGGCTCCGATTCTATGTCGATAAGGCGGATATCGCTCTGATCGGATAGCGCCGGCCCCAAGGCCGGCGTGGTTGCGGCTTCGGTAATGGCCGCGCGTAATGCGTCCAATCCCAGCCCTTCGCGAGCACTTAGAAAAACGCGCGAAATATTACCATACTCATCGCGCTCAATCGTGCCCGCACGGTCCCGCAACTCGGGAATCGCGTCGGTTTTGTTAAAAACCAGGATCTGCCGGACGTCGGACGCGCCAATATCGCGCAGCACACCGTTGACTTGCTGAATCTGGTCGCCTCGCACTGCACTGGAGGCGTCGACCACATGCAATAGCAAGTCGGCGTGGATGGTTTCTTCCAAGGTGGCACGAAATGCGGCAATCAATTGGTGAGGCAGGTCGCGGATAAAACCGACCGTATCCGACAGGACGATATTACCGGCCTCGCCGAGATAGATGCGGCGCGAGGTGGTATCGAGCGTGGCGAACAATTGGTCGGCCGCATAGGCCTGGGCCTTGGTCAGCGCGTTGAACAGCGTCGATTTGCCGGCGTTGGTATAACCGACCAGCGACACCGAGAAAGCGTGGCTGCGCTCGCGCTGACGCCGTTGCGTGCCATGCTGGCGGCGCAACTTTTCCAATTTGGATTTGAGCATCTTGACCCGCTCGCCAATCAAGCGGCGATCGGTTTCAAGCTGCGTTTCACCCGGTCCGCGCAGGCCGATACCGCCTTTTTGACGTTCCAGGTGAGTCCAGGCACGCACCAGCCGGGTTGCGAGATATTGCAACTGGGCCAATTCGACCTGAAGTTTACCTTCGTGACTTTTCGCGCGCTGCGCAAAAATATCGAGGATCAGGCTGTTGCGATCGATGACACGGGTTTCCAGCGCTTGTTCGAGATTGCGTTGCTGGCCCGGCGACAGGACGTGATTAAAAATCACGAGTTCGATGCCGTTGGCCATGACGGCTTGTTTGAGTTCTTCGACTTTGCCGCTGCCGACGAACATCTTGGCATCCGGACTTGAGCGGCTGCCGGTCAGGGTAACAACCGGGAGCGCACCTGCACTTTTGGCGAGCAGGCTGAGTTCTTCGAGACTTGCGTCGAAATCGATCTTGCCGAAATCTATGCTGACAAGTGCTGCAAGTGTAGCCAAATGAGTGTTCAAATTGGACGATCAGAAAAGGAGAAACCAACGGGCAACAGGAAGCTGATGCCCGTGGGGGAGGCAGATCAGTTAGCGGCTTCGCCGTCGGGGTGGAAATTGACCGGACGTGCCGGAACCACCGTAGAGATCGCGTGTTTGTAGACCATTTGGGTCACAGTATTGCGCAACAGCACGACATACTGGTCAAATGACTCGATATTACCTTGCAACTTGATGCCGTTGACGAGGTAGATCGAGACCGGAACGTGCTCTTTGCGTAGTGCGTTCAGGAACGGGTCTTGTAATAGTTGCCCTTTATTGCTCATAGCAAACTCCATGTAGTTTTTTTCAGGTTGATGCATGAGGCGAAAAAAAAGTTATCGCCCCATGGACACAATATAGCCGATTTTCATCTCGGTACCAGTAGCACGACGTTATAGGCCAAACGTCCAGCACCGGTCAGTTTCAGTCTTTGTCAGTGTACGGATTGTGACTCGAACGAAACTCTATGCGCAATGGAGTCCCAATCAGCCCAAAAGTTTCACGGAATCGTCCTTCCAGGTAACGTTTGTATGAATCGGTAATCGCATCAAGCGCGTTGCCGTGCACGATAACGATCGGCGGATTCTGACCACCCTGGTGCGCATAGCGCAATTTCGGCCGAACCGGACCCTTGCGGCGCGGCTGCTGGTACTCCACTGCTTCAATCAGGGCGCGGGTCAGCTTGGGGGTCGGCAGCTTGGTCATGGCCGCGGCATAGGCCGAATCGACCGAACGCATCAAGGGGCCGATGCCGGAACCCTCGGTGGCTGAAATAAAGTGAAATTTCGCAAAATCGAGGAATTTCAGCTTACGTGTCATATCGGACTTGACCGTTTCCCGCGTATGCGGATCCAGACCGTCCCATTTATTGACACCGACCACCAGCGCCCGTCCCTGTTCGACCACAAAACCGGCAATATGCGCATCCTGCTCGCTGATATCCTGGCGCGCATCGAGCAGCAAGATCACCACGTTCGCATCGGAAATCGATTGCAGGGTCTTCACCACCGAGAATTTTTCCACGGCTTCAAACACCTTGCCGCGCCGGCGCAGGCCGGCCGTATCGATCAAGGTGTAGTTTCTGCCTTGCCGTTCGAAATCGATATAAATCGAGTCACGCGTGGTACCCGGCATATCGAAGGCAATAACCCGCTCCTCGCCCAGCAAGGCGTTGACCAAGGTCGATTTGCCCACGTTCGGGCGTCCCACAATCGCGATCTTGACGCCACGCGCTTCGGCATCCGCTTCGCTTTCTTCGGGGTGTCCGGCATACGCGACCTCAAGCGCTTCGTCGATCATGTCGTGGACGCCGTCGCCGTGCGCCGCCGAAATGGCGCGCGGGTCGCCCAAGCCCAGTTCGTAGAAATCCGCCGACACCGAACTGTATTTCATGCCCTCGGCTTTATTCACCACCAAAAACAGGGGACGTCCGGTTTTGCGCAGATAGTCGGCAATGGCGGCATCTTGCGGGGCCAGCCCTTGCCGGCCGTCGACGATAAATACGACAACATCGGCCTCTTCGACCGCTTGCCGGGTCTGGCGAGCCATTTGATGGAGGATGCCATCCTTCGCAACCGGCTCGAAACCGCCCGTATCCACCACCAGGTAGGGCCGGCTGCCGGTGCGTCCTTCGCCATAGTGGCGGTCGCGGGTCAAACCCGGAAGATCGGCAACCAGCGCGTCTCTGGAACGCGTGAGGCGGTTAAAGAGCGTCGATTTGCCGACGTTGGGGCGCCCAACGAGCGCGATGACGGGTTTCATGATTAAGCCATTCAAAAAACGCACACGGCAGGCGTTGGTGCCGGCCGCCCTGCGCTACATCCATTTAAAAATTACTTCGATCGATAGGCGTAGATATCGCCGCTACGCGACTGCACGATCAGCAGGTTGCCGGCAATCACGGGCCGGGCCGTAATGCCCTTGCTATCGGTCTTGACCCGCGCCACGAAAGCTCCGGTGTCACGCGACAGGAAGTGAACATAGCCCTTGTAATCGCCGACCACAATCGCATCGCCCAACAACACCGGGGCGGTTACCGCGCGGCTACGCAACTCATCGGTACTCCACAACTGTTTGCCGGTAGCCGCCTCGAAGGTCGTCACGGTGGAAAAATCGTCGGCCGAGGCCACAATCCGACCATCCTGCGCCAAACCGCCATAGCTGGAAAATGCACCGGTCCAGAGCGGCTGTCCATTTTCAACGTTAAAACAGCCGATACGGCCCTGGAACGTAACCGCACAGGCACCGCCGCCCACCAGCACCGGCGCACCGGCCACGTCGTTGATACGCTCAACTTCCGTCACGCCGGACGGGTAGGACACTGCCGTTTGCCAGAACGGATCGCCCGTTTCAAGACTCAGCGCGGCCAGCGCACCGCCGGGGAAACCCGTCAGGACGGCATTCTGCCCGACAAAAATCATCCCGATCGTGGTGCGCAGGTTAAGCGGCAAGGCACGCGAACGATAGACCCATTTTTGCTCGCCGGTATCGGCTTTGAACGCCACCACCCGGCCATCGATGGTGCGCACCACCACATAACCGTTACCCACCAGCGGCGGGGTAATGATTTCGCCTTCGGCGGAAGCCTGCCACTGCAATTTGCCGTCCGGGCCGAGCAGGTAGACCTGCCCTTGCGGGCCGCCGACTGCCGTCAAGGTGCCGTCGCTACCGACCCCGGCCGACAAATAACCGTCAAGCTTGATGTGCCAGAGCGTCTGGCCGTTGGTTGCATCGATTTTTGAAACTGTGCCGTTGGCACCGGCCGCATACAACGCCGAACCGACCACGATCGGTTCGAACAGATACGTGCCGGCCTTGCCCACGCTATTGGTCCACGCTTCTTTGACCTCCAGCGTCTGCTTGAAATCAGTCAATGGAATCGGTTCGCGGCGCGGGTCTTTGTCGGCGGCGCAGGCAGTCAACAGGGCGGCTGCCAGCACATAAGCGAGCGGACGAGCACAACGGCTAAACAAGTTCATAGGGTCACGCATGGTGAGAGAAATTCCGTAAACAACAACGGTCAGTTGGAAAGCCGCATCGAGCGAATAGCCAGGGAAACCGCCCGGCCGCGCGCCCTGCGCAACAATCAATCGCGACAATCAATCTTAAGCATCAAACGCGCATCCGGCCGCGGCCTTAGCTACCCAGTGCATCCAACTTGAATTGCACCAATTGGGTCTGCGACGGATCGCCACCGGCAAATGCATCCAGTGCAATTTGATAAGCATGCCGCGCGTCGCCACGCTTGCCCTGCGCCGCCAGCAAATCGCCGCGACGGTCGGCAAATAACCCTTTGAAGGCATCCGAAGCCGGGTCCGCCACCAATTTCAAACCGTCATCGTAAGCTTTTTCGTCGAGCAGAATACCCGCCAGGCGCACCTGCGCAAGCTCGGCATATTCCTGATCCTTGGCATGGGCAATCGCCCATTGCAACTGGACTTTGGCGTCAGCCGCATCGTTAGCCTGATACAACCCCCGGGCCACCAGCAATGCCGTCATTTGAGCATAGGGGGTGTGCGAAAACTGGTTCTCGATGTCGCCGGCGGTGCGGGTCATCATGTCCTTGTCGCCCGCGTCCACCGCCTGCTGAGCCTTTTCATAGAGCACCACGGCATCGGAGGTCTGCCGGCGCTGCCAGTAATGCCAACCGTTCCAGCCGGCCGTAGCGATGGCCGCAATCAACACCAGCCAGGTGATCGCATTGCCCCACTGCGCCCACCAGGCCTTGAGTTCTTCCAATGTTTCTTGTTCTTCGTGATAGCTCATTGCCCAATACGTCCTTACATGGCATCCAGGCCGGCACATAATAGGTCCAGATCGAAGATCGGACCGTTTAAATGCCGGGACTTGAAGATTGCTTCGGTTGCTTGCGCCCAAGCGCGGTTGCGTGCGGATTTGGCTCGGTTTTTACGCCAGATCCGGGCTAAAACCACACGGGTCAAAATCGCACGGGCCAAAACCACACGGGCCAAAACCACATTATCGCAGCTTGACACCCCGGCACTTAATGAATCGTGTCGGAAGGATTTGGGGTACCGCCGGTATCTTCGTCCGCATCATCGGCCTCAGCGGACGCCACCATCGCATCGATCAGACGTTCGGTCAAGTGGTCGACTGCAACCGATTGTTGCGGCAGGGCCATATTACGCAGCGGCTTGAAGCTGGCAGTACCGTTTGCCACTTCGTCGGCCCCAATGATAACCGCATATGCCGCACCGCTAGAATCTGCTCGCTTCATTTGTGCTTTGAAGCTGGCAGAAGCGCCATCGGCACTGCAGTGCAAGATTACGTCAAGACCAGCGTCGCGCAGGCGTTCCGCCAGGACAAACGCCTGTGCCCGGGCTTCATCGCCCTGATGCACCATATAGACGTCACAGCCCTCCACTTCAGGCGCCAGGCCTTCTTCTTTCATCAATTCCAGAATGCGTTCGATACCCATGCCCCAACCGCAAGCGGTGTTGGGTTTGCCGCCCAACTGCTCGATCAGCGGATCGTAACGGCCGCCGCCCGCCACGGTGCCTTGCGAGCCCAGCTTGTCGGTGATCCATTCGAACACGGTCAGATTGTAATAATCCATACCCCGCACCAGGCGCGGATTAATCTTGAACGGAATATTGTTGGACTTCAGGATCGACTGTAATCCTTCGAAATGCGCCAAAGATTCCGGGCCCAGGAAGTCGAGCAATTTCGGCGCGTTCGTGACAATTTCTTGCAAAGCCGGATTTTTGGTATCGAGCACGCGCAAAGGATTGGTATACAGGCGGCGTTTGGCGTCCTCGTCGAGGAGCTCCATAAAACCTTCCAGGTATTTGATCAACTCGGCACGGTGCGCCGCACGCTCTTCAGGTTGTCCCAACGAATTGAGCTCAAGGCGGATGCCGCTCAGGCCCAGGTCATCCCATAGCCGCTGGCACATCATGATGATTTCGGCATCGGCATCGGGGCCGGCAAAACCCAGCGCTTCGACGCCCACCTGATGAAATTGGCGGTAACGGCCGCGCTGCGGTTTCTCGTGGCGGAACATCGGGCCGATATACCAAAGCCGCTTGGGACCGTCGTACAGCAGATTATGTTCCAGTACCGCACGCACCACGCCCGCGGTGCTTTCCGGCCGCATGGTCAGCGCCTGGCCATTGAGCGCGTCGGTAAAACTATACATTTCCTTTTCGACGATATCGGTCACCTCGCCGATGCCGCGCGTAAATAGTTCGGTAGGCTCAACGATGGGGGTACGGATATTCTGGTAACCGTAGGCGCGCAACAGCGACTTCACGGTGTTTTCGAAAGACTCCCACAGCACGGCGTCTTGCGGCAGGATGTCATTCATCCCTTTTACGCCAACCAGTTTTTCAACTTTTCTTTTGGGTTCGGTCATCAGTTCTTTTGGCTACTTGCAGCAAATAGGGTTTTGGCGCCGGCGACAAGCCTTCGTTGAAGAGCCTGCCGGCGGCACCGGGCCTGTATCGGCCCGTTCCGGTCTGTATCGGGTGGGTGGTTGCCGGCAGGTGTCTTAGACAGTCGCCGTGCTATAGGTACGCACCACATAATCATTGACGATTTGCTGGAATTCCTCGGAAATCCGATCGCCACGCAGGGTCATGGCTTTTTCGCCATCGATAAATACCGGTGCGGCGGGATTTTCCCCTGAGCCCGGCAAACTGATGCCGATATTGGCTTGCTTGGATTCACCCGGGCCGTTGACGATACAACCCATCACCGCCACATGCATATCTTCCACGCCAGGATATTGCTCACGCCAAATCGGCATCTGGTTACGCAGATAATCCTGGATGCTGGACGCCAATTCCTGGAATACCGTGCTGGTGGTCCGGCCGCAGCCTGGGCAAGCAATGACCATGGGCGTAAAGGAACGCAGACCCATGGTTTGCAAAATTTCCTGGGCTACGATGACTTCACCGGTACGGGGACCGCCAGGTTCCGGCGTCAGCGAAATGCGAATGGTGTCGCCAATCCCTTCTTGCAGCAACACCGACAATGCCGCCGTCGACGCCACAATCCCTTTCGAGCCCATGCCCGCCTCGGTCAAACCGAGATGCAGGGCAAAATCGCAGCGGCGTGCCAGTTCGCGATAGACCGCGATCAAATCCTGCACTCCGCTGACTTTGCACGACAGTATGATGCGCTCACGCGCCAGACCGATCTCGACGGCGCGCTCGGCCGAACTGACGGCCGACTGGATCAAGGCTTCGTACATTACGCTTTGCGCTTCCCAGGGCTCGGCGCGCAAGGCATTTTCGTCCATCATGCGCGCGAGCATATCCTGGTCCAGGCTGCCCCAGTTGACGCCGATACGCACCGGTTTGTCGTACTGGCAAGCCGCTTCGATCATTTGCGCAAATTGTGTATCGCGTTTGGCGCCATGCCCGACATTGCCCGGGTTGATCCGATACTTGGACAAAGCCGCGGCGCATTCCGGGTAATCGCGCAGCAACAGATGGCCGTTGTAATGAAAGTCGCCGATCAACGGCACCGCGATTCCCATCCGGTCGAGCTGCGCGCGGATAGCGGGTACGGCGGCGGCGGCTTCGGGCGTATTCACCGTAATCCGCACCAACTCGGAACCCGCCTGAGCCAGTTCCTTGATCTGAATCGCGGTCCCGATCGCGTCCGCCGTATCGGTATTGGTCATCGACTGCACACGTATCGGCGCATCGCCGCCGATACCGACGTGGTTGTCGCCCCACGAAACATCTACCCCATTAGCCTTGCGGCGCTTAGCCGAGCCGCCGAAAACCGGATTGTATTGCTGCATCGAAATCACCTGTGATTGATCTGTAGGACTTACGCAAATTCCCCTGCGGCGTGATGCTTCCCCGCCGCACGTGTGTACTGTCTTCGTCAGCATGCCATGCCAGGAAAATCTGCGTAAATCCTAATCTGTTGCGCGCTCGGACATGCCGCCGCGCGGGGCAAATTTTCTCGTCAGGGCAGCGTAAAGTGCGCCACATTGCCCGGCGAATTAAAGTATTGCTTGAGGTTGGCTTCTTCGCCGTCGATATCCATCGCCTCGATCCCGTGGACATTGCCGACCACCACTTTGAGCGGACGCGTACCCTCGACCTGCTGTCCGTCGCCGGGGTGAACCAGCCCCGAAAACACCTCGTGTCCGTCTTGCTGACGCACGCTGATCCAGCTATCTTCCGTGACCTTGAAGGTCAAGGTTGCCGGCGCACCCGGCGCGGCTGCAACCGAGGCCGCGGGCGCGGATGCCGCACTCGCGGCGTTGACTACGGCAGCATTCTTGGCCGCGGCCGGCGTGCTGGCCGCAGCCATGGCACTGACGGCTGCGCTCGGCACCGAAGTAGCCGGCGCCTTGGCGGCGCTCGCTACCGCAGTTTGAGCCGGTGCCGCTTCAGGAGTTGCAGCCGGGACCACCGCCGGAGTCGGCGCAGGTGCCGCCGGAGCCGCGTCAGCCACGGCCGGTGCATTGCTATCCGGCGGCGGACCGCCCTCAACCCCGCTGGCAGGCCATGGCGCGTCCGATGCAGCGGTGGCCGGAGCCGCGCTGCCGGCGCTGGCGCCATCATTCGAGGCGACGGTATCCGCGGTTTTCTGTTTCAAATGGGCAAACCAGCTAGCCGGCTCACGTCCGTCGCGAAATACCAACACCAGACAGATCGCCACCACCACCAAACCCACTCCACCCCATTGCCAGCCGCTGCTACGGCGCGGTTGCGCACCGCGCCAATTGACCGACATCTTGCCTCGCGGCAAGCTCGCGCCGCTGGAAGCGGGCATCGACAAATCTTGTTCATTGCTGCCATAGGCGCGGCGCAATACCCGCACCATGGGTTCCGGGTCGGCGCCCAGGATCTTGGCGTAGCTGCGCACCACCCCCAAGGCGAAAGTAACGTCTTTCAAGCGACTCAGATCGCCGCCTTCCAGCGCTTTCAGCTTGATCACCGCGACTTTGAGACGGGCTGAGATATCTTCCAGGCTGATGCCGCGCTGCGTGCGCAACTGCGCCAGGCGCGCGCCGACTTCGCTGACGGATTCCATGCCGGTTTGTCCAGAGGGTTCGACAGGCGCATGCGCCTGCACCGAACCCGACACACTTTCCGGCACGCGCTGAGGCGGCTCTTCTTCAGGTGCAGGTGGCATCGCCGGCAAATCGTTGCTCATCCAGAAATCCTTGATCGAACGGGAATTAGGTAAACACCCTTGCGGGAGAAAGGAAAATTAGCGGTGCCAGCCCCAGCCTGAAACGATGGATGCCTGCCGCCAACCGCAATCTTGCAGCAGAGCGAGCGCAAAGCCAAGAGAATAGACGCTTTCCTGCGCCCACGCGAGGTTTGGGGCACCCTGGCGGAAAACAGTATGGGCGTAACGCAGGCCGGACCCTTATCCATATCGCGCGTCCAGATCGCAAAATAAGGCGCCGCCGCACACGTCATACGGGGTGCACCTCGATCACGCGGCTCGACAATGCATCACGGCTACGTTGAGCCAGACGTGTGCGATCTTGCACCGCACCGGCCAGTTGGCCGCAAGCGGCATCGATATCGTCGCCCCGGGTCTTGCGCACCGTCGTAATCAAACCGGCATCCATCAGCACTTGCGCAAAATGCTTGATGCGATCCGGCTTGGAGCGCAGCAAACCCGACTCCGGAAACGGATTAAACGGAATCAGGTTGAATTTACACGGGACATCGCGCGTCAGGGCCACCAATTCACGGGCATGCGCGTCGCTGTCGTTAACTCCGTCCAGCATGCAATATTCAAAGGTAATGAAATCGCGTGGCGCGACCCGCAGATAACGCTGACAGGCCGCCATCAACTCATGCAACGGGTATTTTTTGTTCAAAGGCACCAAATTATCGCGCAAAGCGTCATTCGACGCATGCAGCGAAACCGCCAGCGCCACCGGCAAATCGGCGCCCAGCCGGTCCATCATCGGCACCACGCCTGAGGTCGAGACCGTCACCCGGCGCCGCGACAGGCCATAGGCATTGTCATCCAGCATCAGCCGCAAGGCCGGCAGAACCGCATCGTAATTGAGCAAAGGCTCGCCCATGCCCATCATGACCACATTGGTGATCACCCGCTCCGAAGCGGGCGCCGGCAATTCGGCGCGGGTCTGGCGCAGGGCGAATTCGGCCATCCAGAGCTGACCGATAATTTCGGCCGTGCTGAGGTTACGGTTGAAGCCCTGCTTGCCGGTGGAGCAAAAACGGCAATTCACGGCACAACCGGCCTGTGAAGAAATGCACAGCGTACCGCGCGTTTCTTCGGGAATATAAACGGTTTCAACAGCATTGCTGTTGCCGACATCAACCAGCCATTTGCGCGTACCGTCTGTCGAAATATTATCGGATACGATGGCTGGGGCCGAGATTTCGGCCCGGGTTGCAAGCTTGCTGCGCAGCGACTTCGCAAGGTCCGTCATCGCCTCGAAGTCGGTTGCTCCACGCTGGTGGATCCAGCGTTGCAACTGCTTGGCACGAAACGGTTTTTCGCCGAGACCGCCGCAATAAGCGACCAAGCCTTCAGCGTCGAAATCGAGCAGATTGACGGTTTCCGCATTCGTCATATCGAATCTCCTGGCTGATGGGCACGGTCGGCGGACTTAGGTTCTGCGGGTAGAGCAAGGTGCACGTGAATCTTCGCAAATGGAATTATATTGTCAGGTTGCGGATTCGACGGCAGGAAAACAAGACACTGCCGGGATGCTATCAAAACGCCGCGTTATCATAAACTCAACGGCATTTGCTGCATCCCGTCGCTTATTCCAATTTACCGCGCGATTTTACCGCGAATAAATGTTGATTTCCGGGAAGAAGAAGCTGATTTCGACTTGCGCCGTTTCAACTGCGTCCGAACCGTGCACTGCGTTGGCGTCGATGCTGTCTGCGAAATCGGCGCGAATCGTGCCTTTTTCCGCTTTCTTCGGATCCGTCGCGCCCATCAGGTCACGATGTTTCAGAATAGCGTTGTCGCCTTCCAGAGCGGTGATCACCACTGGGCCGGAGATCATGAATTCGACCAGGTCCTTGAAGAACGGACGTGCGCTATGCACTGCGTAAAACTTTTCCGCATCGGCGCGCGACAGTTGAGCCATCCGCGATGCTACGATCTTCAAGCCAGCGCCTTCGAAACGTGCGTAAATCTGACCAATGACGTTTTTTGCAACTGCGTCAGGTTTGATAATGGAAAGGGTGCGTTCAGTTGTCATATTAGTCGCCATAAAAACTCCTAAAAATTAGGAAGTTACGTTGTTAAATGAATCTGGCATTGTAACATGAACAAAGGTATGATTGAAACGGAACCTTACGCGCCTGTAAGGCTCCAACCAATATAACCGGGTCGTCTGACGGATTTGTGAAAGCGGCGCATCGAGCGACGTCGCCACTCCCGCCGGAGCCGGAAAGAACACCGCCGATTCGGCGACGTAGTCCAAGTTTCTTTGCAAGGAGCAAAAATGAGCGATTTTCGGGGTTATGACATTGGCCGCGCAGGCCAAACTTCAACCGTTGAAACCCGTAACAAGGTCTTGCGCAACACGTATCTGTTGCTTGCGCTGTCGATGGTGCCTACCGTCTTCGGCGCCTGGCTGGGTATTGCGACCGGCATCACTACCCGCTCCGGCGGCGGCTCCCTGGTGTTCATGCTGGTCGCCTTCGGCCTGATCTTCGCCATTCAGAAGTTCCGTAACAGCAGCGCCGGAGTGGCTCTGCTGCTGGCGTTCACCTTCGTCATGGGCATGCTGCTATCGCGCCTGATCGGCATGACGCTGGGCTTCTCGAACGGCGCCTCGCTGATCATGCTGGCGTTCGGCGGCACCTCGGTGATTTTCGCCAGCATGGCAACCATTGCCACCGTCAGCAAACGCAATTTTGCCGGCATGTCGAGCTGGTTGTTCATGGGCCTGATCATCCTGCTGCTGGCATCCGTGGCGAACATCTTCCTGCACTTGCCGGCATTGATGCTGGTGGTGTCCGTCCTGGCGATTGTGATTTTCTCCGCGTATATGCTGTATGACTTGCAGCGCGTCATCAACGGCGGCGAAACCAACTACGTCTCGGCAACGCTGTCGATCTACCTCGACCTGTACAACGTGTTTGCGAACCTGCTGATGCTGCTTGGCATTTTCGGCGGCAATCGCAATAACTAAGCCGGATTAAATAGCTTGTCCAGGTAGCGCGCGGCTAGCGCGCCCCGGGCAAACAGCAACGGGCCGCGAGTCACTCCGCGGCCCGTTTGCTTTTGCAGGACGGGGTATCCAGCACGGGCTATCCGGACATCATATAAACGGCGACGGGCGCCCGGCCAACCCTACACCCGGCCAACGCAACCCTTACCGCCGGCTCCGCTCAAGCCAATAAAAAGGCCGCGACAGTGTCGCGGCCCGTTCCATCCTGAAACACCCAAGACTTGATCCGGCGATTACTTCTTGCGCGCCGGCGGCAAATCGGTACAGACGCCCAGGAACAACTCAGCCGCCATCCCTACCGACTCGCCCAAGGTTGGGTGCGGGTGGATGGTCTTGCCGATATCTTCGGCGTCAGCGCCCATTTCGACCGCCAGACACACCTCGCTGATGAGGTCACCGGCATTGGTGCCGACAATCCCGCCACCGATAACCCGGTGCGTTTCTTTGTCGAACAGCAGCTTGGTAAAACCTTCATCGCGGCCATTGGCGATGGCACGTCCCGACGCCGCCCAGGGGAATACCGCTTTGCCGTATTCGATACCGGCTGCCTTGCACTGGTCTTCGGTCTTGCCGGCCCAAGCGACTTCAGGGTCGGTGTAGGCCACGGACGGGATCTGCAGGGCATCGAAGTAGGCTTTCTCGCCATGCGCAACCTCGGCGGCCACATGTCCTTCGTGGACCGCTTTATGGGCCAGCATCGGCTGACCGACAATGTCGCCGATCGCCAAAATATGCGAGACGTTGGTGCGTTGCTGCTGGTCGACCTCGATAAAACCTCGGTCGCTTACGGCGACACCGGCCTTGTCGGCGCCGATTTTCTTGCCGTTAGGACTGCGGCCGACCGCAACCAGCACCAAGTCGTAGCGTTGCGCGCCCTCGGGTGCGTTTTCGCCTTCGAAGCTGACCCAGATGCCGTCGTCTTTGGCCTCTGCCGCCGTCGTGCGCGTTTTCAACATGACCTTGTCGAAACGCTTGGCGTTGAATTTTTCCCAAACCTTGACCAGATCGCGATCCGCCCCGGCCATCAGCCCGTCCAGCATTTCGACCACATCGATCTTGGCGCCCAGTGTCGAATAGACGGTGGCCATTTCCAGGCCGATAATGCCGCCGCCGATCACCAGCATGCGCTGCGGGATCTGGCGCAATTCCAGCGCGCCCGTCGAGTCGATGACACGCGGATCGACCGGCATAAACGGTAATTTGACCGCTTGCGAACCCGCCGCGATAATCGCGTTCTTGAATTTGACGACCTTGCGGCCCTCGCCCGTCTCGACTTCAAGATGATAGGCATCGACAAAAGCACCCGTGCCGTTCAGCACCTGAACCTTGCGCGCCTTGGCCATGCCCGAGAGGCCGCCGGTCAGCTTGCCGACTACCCCGGACTTGAACTCGCGCAACTTGTCGAGATTGATTTCCGGCTTGCCGAAGGTGATGCCGTGCGCCGCCAAGGCAGCCGCTTCGTCGGTAATATGGGCCGCATGCAGCAAGGCTTTGGACGGAATACAGCCGACGTTCAAACAGACCCCGCCGAGCGTCGCATAACGCTCGATCAGCACGGTTTTCATGCCCAGGTCGGCTGCACGGAACGCCGCCGAATAACCGCCGGGGCCGGCGCCCAACACCACCGTATCGCATTCAAGGTCGACCGTACCGCTGTAGCTGCCTGCGGCTGCGGGCGCGGCCGCTGCAGGTGCCGCAGCTTGAGTTGGCGCCGCCTGAGCCGGTTTCGCGGCGGCCGGCGCGGGTGCTGCTGCAGCCGGTTTGGCGGCGGCGGACGAATCGGCGGCGGCACTTTCGAGGGTCAGGATCACGGTGCCTTCAGACACCTTGTCACCCGCCTTGACCTTGACTTCCTTGACCACACCCGCGGCATCGCTGGGGACTTCGATCGAAGCCTTGTCCGACTCCAAGGTCATCAGGGCCTGCTCTTTTTCGATGGTATCGCCGGGTTTGACGTTAACTTCGATTACATCCACTTCCTTGAAGTCACCGATGTCCGGCACCTTCACTTCGATGAGACTCATAGCTGTCCCCATATAATTGGTTCTAGGCGCGGATCCGCGCTACGCCGGGCTGCGACCGGTTCGCTGAGGAACCGGTCGCAGCCGTCGAGAAGGTCATACTGGCGCTACCGGCAACGCGCCAAAGGTGCTTTAACGCAAGGCTTTACTGCAGCGCCTGGGTTATCGCCGACGTTACAGCATCACCCGGCGGAAATCCGCCAATACCTGCGCCAGATGGGCATTAAAGCGCGCAGCTTCAGCACCGTCGACGACACGATGGTCGTACGACAACGACAGCGGCAAGATCAGGCGCGGCACAAACTGCTTGCCGTCCCAGACCGGTTTCATGCTGCTGCGGCACACGCCAAGAATCCCGACTTCAGGCGCATTGATGATAGGCGTGAAATAAGTCCCGCCGATCCCGCCCAGGGACGAAATCGAGAAACAACCGCCTTGCATCTGGTCCGGTTTGAGCTTGCCGTCACGGGCGGCTTTCGCCAGGTCCGAGGTTTCCTGGGCAATCTCGAACACGCCTTTTTTGTCCGCGTTTTTCACTACGGGCACGACCAGGCCGTTCGGCGTATCGGCGGCAAAACCAACGTTGAAATATTGTTTGAAGACCAGGTTGTCGCCGTCAAGGCTGGCATTAAAACTCGGATGCTTTTTCAGCGCCGAGACGCAAGCCTTGATCAGGAACGCCAGCATCGTCACCTTGACGCCCGACTTCTCGTTTTCCTTGTTCAATTGAACCCGGAAAGCTTCGAGATCGGTAATATCAGCGTCTTCGTTGTTCGTGACGTGAGGAATCATCACCCAGTTACGGTGCAGATTCGCGCCGGAAATCTTCTTGATGCGCGACATCGGTTTTGCATCAATCGGACCAAACTTGGCAAAATCGATTTTCGGCCAAGGCAGCAGGTTCAACTCGCCGCCGCCGGCAGCCGCGGGTGCCGCGGCCGTAGCCGTCGCGCCGGACAACACACCCTTGACGAACGCCCGGATGTCATCCTGCGTGATCCGGCCTTTGGGGCCCGTGCCATTGACGCGCGCCACATCCACACCCAGTTCGCGGGCAAACTTGCGCACCGACGGGCTGGCGTGGCTGATCGAACGGCGCCCGGCACCCGGCACAATCGCAGGAGCTTGTGCCAACGCATGCGTCGCGCCCGTGTCTTTCGCTGCGGGTGCGGGTGCCGCAGCCGCCGTTGCCGGTTTTGCGGCCTCAGGCGCCGCTTGGGTTGCCGCAGCCGGTGCGCTTGCCGCAGCGCCCTCGAGAATCAGAATCAGCGCGCCTTCGCCGACTGAATCGCCGACCTTGACCTTGATTTCCTTGACCTTGCCCGCTTGCGGGCTAGGCACGTCCATGGTTGCCTTGTCGGATTCGAGCGTAATCAACGATTGCTCTTTCTCGACCATGTCGCCGACCTTGACCGCGATCTCGATCACCGGCACGCCGTCGTAGTCGCCGATATCGGGTACTTTGACTTCAATCAGCGCCGAGCCGCCCGCAGCAGCCTGGGCTGCCGGTGCTGGTGCCGATGCGGCAGCCGCCGGCGCCGCCGATGCCGCTGGCGCAGCCGGTTTTTGTTCGGCCTGCGGCGCAGGCGCGGCAGCAGCGCCCGCCGCTTCCAGAATCACGATCAGTACGCCTTCCGAAACCGTATCGCCCGCCTTGACCTTGATTTCCTTGACCGTCCCGGCTTCGGGGCTGGGCACGTCCATGGTGGCCTTATCGGACTCCAAGGTCAGCAGCGACTGCTCTTTTTCAATCACATCGCCCGGCTTGACCAACACTTCGATCACCGGAATGTCTTTGTAATCGCCGATATCCGGCACCTTGATTTCTATCGTTTGACTCATATAGGTGTCTCCTGGGAAGACGCATCCATGCGCCACAGCAAAGCTGTCGCATGGACCGGCTCCGAATGGGCGTTAGACCGTCATCGGGTTGGGTTTGGACGGATCGAGCTGATACTTGGCGATGGCCTGCGCCACCGTGCTCTTCGGTACCAGACCTTCATCAGCCAGCGCGTTAAGCGCGGCGACCGTGACCCAACGGCGATCGACCTCAAAGAAGTGACGCAGATTTTCACGCGTGTCCGAACGGCCGAAACCATCGGTGCCCAGCACCACATAACGATGCGGCACAAAAGCGCGGATTTGTTCGGCGAAAGCACGCACATAGTCGGTCGAGGCAATCACCGGGCCGGTAGTGCCTTTGAGCAACTTGGTGACGTGTGCTTCGAGCGCCGGCGTCTCCGGGTGCAGCATATTGTGACGTGCCGCGGTCTGTCCATTGCGCGCCAGTTCGGTAAAGCTTGGGCAGCTCCACAGGTCGGCTTCGACACCCCAATCGCTCTTCAGCAAGGCGGCAGCAGCGATCACCTCGTTGAAAATCGTACCCGAACCCAGCAATTGCACGCGCGGTGCCGGCTTGCCGTCGACCAGGCTGTCGCCGCCCTTGCGGAAGGCGTACATGCCCTTGATGATGTCTTGCTCGGCACCTTCGGGGATGCCCGGGTGCTCGTAGTTTTCGTTCATCACGGTCAGGTAGTAATAAACATCTTCCTGTTCCTGCACCATGCGCCGCAAACCATCCTGTATCACCACAGCCAGTTCATAACCGAAGGTCGGGTCGTAGCTGATGCAGTTCGGGATCGCGCCCGACCACAAATGCGAATGACCGTCTTCGTGCTGCAAACCTTCGCCGTTCAGCGTGGTGCGCCCAGCCGTGCCGCCCAGCAAGAAGCCGCGCGAACGCATGTCGCCCGCAGCCCAGGCCAAGTCGCCGATACGCTGGAAGCCGAACATCGAGTAGAAAATGTAGAACGGAATCATCTGCTCGCCATGCGTCGAATACGCGGTTGCAGCCGCGATCCAGTCACACATTGCACCCGCTTCGTTAATCCCTTCCTGCAAAATCTGGCCGGTTTCCGATTCCTTGTAGAACATCAGCTGATCGCTGTCTTCCGGAACGTACTTTTGCCCGTCCTGGTTCCAGATGCCGATCTGGCGGAACAGCCCTTCCATACCGAAGGTGCGCGATTCATCGGGCACGATAGGCACGATACGTTTACCCAGGATCTTGTCTTTCAACAGGATATTCAGGATCCGCACGAACGCCATGGTGGTCGAAATCTCGCGGCCTTCGCCGGTGCCTTTCAGCACCGGTTCAAACACGGACAACGCGGGCGCCGGCAGCGGCTCGGCTTTCTGGCGGCGGGACGGCAAATAGCCGCCCAGCTCCATGCGCCGATCGCGCATGTATTGCAATTCCTTCGAGCCTTCTTCGAATTTCAGATATGGCACATCGACGATGGCTTCGTCCGAAATCGGCAGATTGAAATGATCGCGGAATTTCTTCAGTTGCTCGACCGGCAGTTTCTTCTGCTGGTGCGTGATATTCATCGCCTGACCCGACTCACCCATGCCGTAACCTTTAATGGTCTTGGCCAGGATCACGGTCGGTTGACCCTTGGTATGCGTGGCTTCGTGGTACGCCGCGTAAATCTTGTGCGGATCGTGCCCGCCGCGATTCAAGTCCCAGATATCGTCGTCGGACCAGTCGGCCACCAGGGCTTTCAATTCCGGCGTATTAAAGAAATGCTCGCGCACGTAGGCGCCGCTTTCCGATTTATACGTCTGGTATTCGCCGTCAACCACTTCCATCATGCGGCGCATCAGGGTACCGGTCTTGTCGCGCGCAAACAGCGCGTCCCAGCGGCTGCCCCACACCACTTTGATCACATTCCAGCCGGCGCCGCGGAATTCGCTTTCGAGTTCCTGGATGATTTTGCCGTTACCGCGCACCGGGCCGTCGAGGCGCTGCAGGTTACAGTTGATCACGAACACCAGGTTTTCCAGCCGCTCGCGGCCGGCCATGCCGATGGCACCCAGCGATTCCGGTTCGTCGGTCTCGCCATCGCCCAGAAACGCCCAGACCTTGCGGCCTTGCGCCTTGATCACGCCGCGATGTTCCAGGTACTTCATAAAACGCGCCTGGTAAATCGCCATGATCGGGCCCAAACCCATCGAGACCGTGGGGAATTGCCAGAAATCCGGCATCAGCCACGGGTGCGGATAGGACGAAATGCCCTCGCCGCCGACTTCCTGGCGGAAGTTGTTCAGTTGCTTTTCGCTCAAGCGCCCCAGCAGGAAAGCCCGCGAGTAGATGCCCGGCGACGAATGACCCTGCACAAATACAAGATCGCCGCCGTTTTGCTCGGACGGCGCATGCCAGAAATGGTTGAAACCGACGTCATATAGGGTAGCGGCTGACGAAAACGAGGCGATATGACCGCCCACGTTGGTATCTTTACCGGCGCGCAGCACCATCGCCAGCGCATTCCAGCGCGTGTACGAACGAATCCGGTGTTCCAGATCCTGGTCGCCGGGAATCTTCGCCTGCTGGCTGACCGGGATCGTATTGATATAGGGGGTGTTGGCGGAGAACGGCAGATGCTCGCCATGCACGCGGGCAAATTCGATCTGCTTTTCGATCAGGTAATGCGCACGGTCCGGGCCGGCAGCGCTCAATACACCTTCAAGGGCTTCAAGCCACTCGGCGGTTTCCTGGGTGTCATCATCGTTGGCGATGGCGACGTACTTCAGAACTTCCTCGGGTACGGCGGACATGCGTGTCTCCTGATTGAAGGAACGTTTTATAGACGACGGTCACACCGGAAAACGGCGCGATCTCGATTTCCGGATGATTGTAAAGAGGCCGCCGTCACTGTGGCAAGAAGAATTTTCAAATTGCGATATTCAATCTCATAATGCGGAAAATTGCTGCAATGCAGCGTCCATCAAGGCCTTCCGACCACCCCTCAAAGCAATTTTATGCTCACTGACACCGCTAACACGGCGAGTTCCCGGCTAGAACAGCGCCCTGCTGCGCTACAATATCCGCATGCTGACAAACCGGATTTTCGCGCGCAGACGCAGGCCCTTTCCGGCCGCGACTGGCATTGCATCTTTAAACCAGGGCCGCTGGCATCAAAGCTCGTGGCGCTCGAACTCCTATTTGCTGACGCCGCTGATCTCCATCATTGTGTTTCTGGTAGTGATGAGCTTGATTCTGTGGAGTCTGAACCGGCACGAAGAGCAGCAGCAGCAAGACACACTGTATCGGAATGTGGCCTGGGCGCAGCAACAAATCCGCTTGTCGATGAGCAACGCACAGGAACAACTCACCGCGCTGTCGCGCGACATCGCCGCCGGGCATCGTGACGAGACCAGTCTGAATGCGCCCGCGATGGAATTGCGCCAGACCCATCCGGAAATCGTCGCGCTAAGCTGGGTCGACGATAGCGGCCAATTGCATTGGCCCGCGCTGTCCCAGCCCTCGATCGGCGGCAAACTGGTCATGCCGGACCCGGCCTTGATGTCGACCGCGATGCAAGCCGGCTTCGACGAGGCACGCCTGTCGCGGCGCCAGGTGTATTCAAACTTGCTCTACGACGATCTCGGCCACGGTTACGTTACGCTCCAGACGCCGATCCTGCGCGATCGCCAGTTCCTCGGCACCATCGCTTCGATTTTTTCCATCGAAGGCATTCTCAGCCATGAATTACCGGTCGAGTTGTCCTCCAAATACAAAATAACCATCACCGACGAAAGCGGCCGCGAACTCGCCAGTTCGTCGAGCCGGCCGCGCCTGCCGCGCGACGCCTTCTATGATTTGCCGCTGGACCCGCCGGGACATGGCATCGCGGTACGCGTCTACGCCTACCCGCAGGCCAACAACTTCACCAACAACACTTTGGTATGGCTGGTGGCCGGGCTGTCCTGTTTTGTCTTGTGGAGTTTGTGGAGTCTGTGGAAACACACCCGCCAACGGTTTGAGGCGCAACAAGCTTTGTATGCCGAAGCATTTTTCCGGCGCGCGATGGAAAACTCGGTCTTGATCGGCATGCGGGTGCTCGATATGAGCGGCCGCATCACCCACGTCAACCCGGCTTTTTGCCGCATGACCGGCTGGGACGAAACCGATCTGGTCGGCAAAACCTCCCCCTTTCCTTATTGGCCGCGCGACAACTACCCTGAAATGCAGCGCCAGCTCGATATGACCTTGCGCGGCAAAGCCCCCTCCAGCGGCTTTGAATTGCGCGTGCGGCGCAAGGATGGCTCCTTGTTTCACGCCCGGCTCTATGTCTCGCCTTTGATCGACAGTGCCGGACGCCAGACCGGCTGGATGTCGTCGATGACCGACATTACCGAACCCAAGCGGGCCCGCGAGGAACTCGCCGCCGCCCACGAACGGTTCACCACGGTGCTGGAAAGCCTCGACGCAGCGGTGTCCGTGCTGGCCGCGGACGAAGCCGAATTGCTGTTTGCCAACCGTTATTACCGTCATCTGTTCGGCATCCGGCCGGCCGGTCACCTTGAATTGGCCGGCGGCGGTTTTGATAGCGCACAGGCCTCGAACGATTCGATCGACATGGTCGATGCCTACGCCGGCTTACCCGCCGCCGCGCTCACCGAAACCGCCGCCGATACCCACGAAGTGTATGTGCATAGCATCGAGAAATGGTTCGAAGTGCGGCGCCAATATATTCAGTGGGTCGACGGCCATCTGGCGCAGATGCAAATTGCGACTGACATCAGCACCCGCAAACAGGCCCAGGAATTGGCCCGCCAGCAAGATGAAAAACTGCAGTTCACCAGCCGCCTGATCACCATGGGTGAAATGGCCTCGTCGCTGGCGCACGAACTGAATCAGCCCTTGGCCGCGATCAACAACTATTGCTCAGGCACCGTGGCCTTGGTCAAAGCCGGCCGGACCACCCCCGAAAACCTGCTGCCGGTGCTCGAAAAAACCTCGCAACAAGCGGTGCGGGCCGGAATGATCATCAAACGCATCCGGGAATTCGTCAAACGCAGCGAGCCGAAACGCCAGCCCGCGCAAATCGGCGACATCGTGGCCGACGCCATCGGGCTGGCCGAGCTTGAGGTGCGCAAACACCATATCCGCATCGTGATCGACATGCGCGCCAAGCTGCCGGTGATTTACGTCGACCCGGTGCTGATCGAACAAGTCCTGATCAATCTGCTGAAAAATGCGGCCGAAGCCATGCACTCGCATCGCCCGAACGCGGTCGACCCGGTGATCCGGGTGGTGGTTCGCGACCTCGGCGACACGGTTAGAATCAGCGTGGTCGACCAGGGTCCCGGGGTGGACGAAGCGACCACCGAGCGGCTGTTCGAACCGTTCTACAGCACCAAGTCGGACGGGATGGGCATGGGGCTGAATATCTGCCGCTCCATCATCGAATCACATCGCGGACGCTTATGGGTCGAGAACAACGTAGAATCTGACGGTATCATTATCGGATGTACCTTTAATATCGGCCTGCCGATCACAGCCATAGAAGATTCATCATCACATGCGCCGGCGGCCACCAGCCAACGGCACGTGAACGAGAGTAGCCAGGAATCGCGAACCGATAGCGGCCTTCCCAAGGAAAGCGCGGCACGCGATTCGAATGCACCGACACTTCAAACCGCCACGGGAGATTTATGAGCAGTCAAGTCACCATGCAAGAGACCGTTTTTGTTGTCGACGACGACGAAGCGATTCGCGATTCGCTGCGCTGGCTTCTGGAGGCTAATGGGTATCGAGTACAGTGCTTCTCCAGCGCCGAGCAATTCCTTGAAGCCTACCGCTCCGGCCAGTATGCGGCACAGATCGGCTGCCTGATCCTCGATGTGCGGATGACAGGCATGACCGGGCTGGAACTGCAGGAAAAACTGATCGCCGAGAATTCGACCATGCCGATCATTTTCGTGACCGGCCACGGCGATGTGCCGATGGCCGTCTCGACCATGAAAAAAGGCGCGATGGATTTTATCGAAAAGCCATTCGATGAAGCCGAACTGCGCAAGCTGGTTGAACGCATGCTGGACAAAGCCCGCAGCGAAAGCGCCGAGGTGCAGCAACAGCGTTCGGCAACCGAGCGGCTGAGCAAGCTGACGGCGCGCGAGCATCAGGTGTTGGAACGCATCATCGCCGGGCGTCTGAATAAACAGATCGCCGACGATCTGAGCATCAGCATCAAAACGGTGGAGGCGCATCGCGCCAACATCATGGAAAAGCTGAGCGTCAACACGGTCGCCGACCTGTTGCGCCTGGCACTGTCCAGAAAGCCATAACAAGGTTTGCCGGGGCCTGCCGACATGGCCCCGGCTTCCTTCCGGCTGCGTGGCCTTTCGGCACGGCTGCAAACCCGGCGGCACCTTGGGCTACCCACCTGCTTCACTGCGCATGCGCCACGGCCGCTGTGCTTTTACTGCTTTATGCCAACGCTCTTTTCGACGTCAAGACCACACCATGTCCGCAAAACTGATCAACGGTAACGCCCTTTCGAAAATCCTCCGTGCCGAGGTCGCGCAACGCGCCGCGGCACTGACGGCACGCGGCACCCAGCCCGGGCTTGCGGTATTGCTGGTCGGGGAAAATCCCGCCAGCCAGGTCTATGTCCGCAACAAAATCAAGGCCTGCGAAGATAACGGCCTGTATTCGCTGCACGAGCAACACCCGGCCGAGATGAGCGAAGCCGCCCTGCTGCAGCGCATCGCCGAACTCAATGCCGACCCGCGCATCCACGGTATCCTGGTGCAATTACCGCTGCCGGCCCATATCGACAGTCATAAAGTGATTGAAGCCATCGCGCCGGAAAAGGACGTCGACGGCTTCCACGTCGCCAACGCCGGCGCGCTCATGACAGGCCAGCCGCGCTTCCAGCCCTGCACGCCCTATGGCGTGATGAAAATGTTCGAGTCGGAACACATCGCACTGAAAGGCGCCAACGCCGTGGTGATCGGCCGCTCGAATATTGTCGGCAAGCCGATGGCCTTGATGTTGATCAATGCCGGGGCGACCGTCACGGTGTGCAGTTCGCAAACCCGCGATCTCGCGGCGCACACGCGCGCCGCCGATATCGTGGTGGTGGCAACCGGCCGCCGCAACATCCTCACCGCGGAAATGGTCAAGCCGGGCGCCACCGTGATCGATGTCGGCATGAATCGCGACGACGCCGGCAAGCTATGCGGCGATGTCGATTTCGGCCCGGTCAGCGAAGTGGCGGGTTTTATCACGCCGGTACCGGGCGGCGTCGGTCCGATGACCATCACCATGTTGCTGGTCAATACCATCGAATCCGCCGAACGCGCCGCGCTTTAAGCAAAATGCATTGAGCCGGCGGCAGCCGGTTTATCGTAGTCACGCACCCGGCCAGGACACTCAGCGGCAACGGCATTGCCAATCGTCCTGGTTGCAATAATCAATTGGATTTCAGATCGATGGCTGCAGCACACTGTCACCATCGACACACCACGCGAACAGGATCCCCATGAGCGATACTCTGAGCACTGCGGCCACGGCCGCCCCGGTTGCTAACCCGCTGTTGAATTTCTCCGATTTGCCGCGCTTTGCGGAAATTCGCCCCGAACACGTCACACCCGCGCTGGATGTGCTGCTGGCCGATGCCGCCGCAGCGGTTGCGCGCGCCAGCGCGCCCGATACGCCCGCTACCTGGGATGCCGTGATCGAACCCGTCGAACGCGCTTCGGAGCCGCTGTCGCGTGCCTGGGGCGTAATTGGCCACCTGAATGGCGTGGCCGACAGCCCGGAACTACGCACGGCCTACGGCGACAATTTGCAACGTGTCACCGAATTCTGGTCCAGCGTCGGACAGAACCTCGCGCTGTACGAAAAATACAAGGCGATCGCAGCCTCAAGCGCCTACGCCGAATTATCGCCGGCGCGCAAAAAAATCATCGATAACTCCCTGCGCGACTTCCGCTTGTCGGGCGCCGAATTGGACGAAGCTCAAAAACCGCATTTCGCCGCCTTGCAAGAACGCCAAGCCACCTTGGGCAAAGCGTTTTCCGACCATATCCTGGACGCCACCAACGGCTATAGCTATCTGGCCAACGGTGCGACCGAAGTCGCCGGCCTGCCCGACGATGCCCTCGAATCCGCCCGTCAGGCCGCAACCAAAGACGGCTCCCAAGGGTATAAATTCACCCTGCACTTCCCCTCGTATTTCCCGGTGATGCAATACGCGCAACACCGGCCGTTGCGCGAAGCCATGTATCGCGCTTATGTCACCCGCGCTTCCGAACTCGGGCCGCATTACGGTCAAGGTAAAGCCGACTGGGACAACACCGCGATTATTGTCGAGCAACTCGCGTTGCGCCGAGAAGAAGCGCTGATGCTCGGTTATCGCAACCATGCCGAAGTTTCGCTGGCGCCGAAAATGGCGGAGTCGCCCGCTCAGGTAGTCACTTTCCTCGATGACCTGGCACGCCGCGCCCGGCCGCATGCGGAAAAAGACTGGGCCGAATTGCGCGAATTCGCCGCCCAGGAATTGGGTATCGCCGAATTGCAGCCGTGGGACATGGCTTTCGCCGCCGAACGCTTGCGCGAAAAACGTTATGCCTTCTCGGAAAATGAAGTCAAACAATATTTTCCCGAAGCGGCGGTCCTGGCCGGTTTATTCCGTGTCACGGAAACCCTGTTTGGCGTGACCATCCGTCCCGACCAAGCTGAAGTCTGGCATCCCGATGTGCGCTTTTTCCGGGTCGAATCGGCAAACGGCCAACTGGTGGCACAGTTCTATCTCGATCTGTACGCTCGCGAAGGCAAACGCGGCGGCGCCTGGATGGACGACGCCCGCTCACGCCATAAACACGTCGATGGCCGGGTGCAAACGCCGGTGGCTTACCTCACCTGCAACTTCTCCGCGCCCGTCAACGGCAAACCGGCCTGCTTCACCCACGATGAAGTAATCACGCTATTCCACGAAACCGGTCACGGCTTGCATCATATGCTGACCCGTATCGACGATATGGGTGTCTCGGGCATCAATGGCGTGGAATGGGATGCGGTCGAACTGCCATCGCAGTTTATGGAAAACTTCTGCTGGGAGTGGGATGTATTGACCGGCATGACATCGCATATCGATACCGGCGCACCGCTGCCTCGCGCGCTATTCGACAAGATGATCGCGGCCAAGAATTTCCAGAGCGGCATGGGCACCTTGCGCCAAGTGGTGCTGGCAACGCTCGATATGCGTTTGCATACCGACTTCGACCCCGCCGGTAAAACCACGGTCACCGAACTCTCGTATGCGATCAACGAGCAATATCACGTGGTGCCGCAAGCAGCCTTTTCACGTTGGCAAAATAGCTTCAGCCATATTTTTGCCGGCGGTTATGCGGCAGGTTATTACAGCTATAAATGGGCTGAAGTGCTGTCGGCCGACGCTTATGCGGCCTTCGAAGAAGCTGCCCAAGCAAGCCAGGGCAGCGTGTTGGACGTGCAAACCGGAGCCCGTTATCGCCGTGAAATCCTCGAAGTCGGCGGCAGCCGGCCGGCGATGGCATCGTTCAAGGCCTTCCGCGGCCGCGAGCCCAACATCGATGCCTTGCTGCGCCACAATGGCATGACCGAGACGGCTTAAGCCTTACGCCACGCCCGAGCTGAATCAATCGGGCGCGGCCAAGACCAAGTGCATCTGCGCTAAGTGCATCACCAAACAGGGCGCCGAATCGATCCGGCGCCCTGTTTGCATCAAGCGCCAAGACACCGGGGTTCACCCAGCACTTTCGTCGATAGTCTCGGCACCGGACAAAAACAACTCCTGTTGCCGTTGCACCTCGCCTTCGGACTGCTGTTTTTTATCCAAGGCACTCGCGCGAACCCCCAGCAATCTGAGCGGACGCTCCAGTGGCACTCGTTTCAAGCACTCTCTTGCGGCGCCAAGTATCACGGACGCGGCGTCAGTGGGAGCCGGCAAGGTGACATTACGCGTCAAGATCTGAAAATCATCGAAACGCAACTTGATCCCGATACTGCGACTGGTATAACCCTTGCGTTGAATATCGTCGGCCAGTTGCGAGCACAAAGAGGTGAAGATTTCGGTTAAGGCTTTCCGATCGCGGCGCGCATGTAAATCTCGTTCAAAAGTGGTCTCGCGACTAATCGACTGGGGCTCGGAATGGGTAATAACTTCCCTCTCATCGATGCCGTTGGCAACTTCAATCAGCCAAGTCGCATAACGCCGGCCGAAATGCTCCTGCAAAAACTCCGGGCCGCATTGCGCCAATTCGCCAATTGTAGCGATGCCGAGAGCGGCAAGTTTTTCTGTCGCTTTCGGCCCAATGCCGTTTACTTTGCGTACCGGCAAAGGCCAGATCCTGGCGGGAATTTCATCAAAACCAAGAATCGTCAGGCCATCCGGCTTTTCCAGATCCGAACAAATTTTGGCCAACAATTTGTTCGGAGTCACACTGATTGAACAGGATAAACCCGTCGCTTCCCGCACCGCATTTTTAATCCGTTGCGCCAAGTAACGCGTGTCGCCTTCCTCGTCGGTCAAATCGATATAGATTTCGTCGATACCGCGATCTTCTATTTTTGCCGCAACCTTGGAAACAGCGTCTTTGAACAAGCGGGAATAATGCCGATACGCGTCAAAATGCACCGGCAGCAAAAAAGCATCGGGGGCAAGCCGGGCGGCTTTCATGATGCCCATCCCGGAGCTGGCCCCAAGCGCGCGCGCCTCATAGGTCGCCGTGGTAATCACACCACGCCCGACGTAGTCGCTTATCTTGGCAAAAAGCTTGCTTCCGTCAGGCTGGACCACCGGCTCATGGGTTTTCCAGCCGCCGATCACCAGCGGTAAACCGCGCAATTCCGGATAACGCAATAACTCGACCGAAGCGTAGAACGCGTCCATATCCAAGTGGGCAATCCGCCTAACTTGCGCTTGCATAAGCGTATCGGCTTCTTGATAAATCGGACGGGGAAAGCTGTCGGCAGCGGTAACAGCGCCTGAGAGGGAAGTTAGCAGACATGGGCAAGATGCATCTGTTGCGGGAGCACCCCCCATGACACGGCATGGTGGCGTATTTCGAGCGGCGCATAAAAACTGTCGCCGGTGCAACGGCGAAGCGTGCGTGGTAGGAGGCAATCTGCGGATAAAGGCGTCATACCGACACTGTACAAAAAAACAGTGGTTTGTGCATCCGGTATTTTGCGGGAATGGCCTGATTGAGCCGGCAAGCCCGGCATCCGGCATCCGGGGCGCCTGCGCGCGACGGCGCCCGAGGCACTATTCAGATCAATCGGGCGGCCTAAGGAAACACCGGAATATGCGGTTCAATGCCACAAAAGCGAATTTCCGGGTGGCGTTGCGCCATCAGATCCTCGATTTCCTCGGTGCGGCGCAGCGGCACATCGACAATCAGTAGTACCCCGCCGCGTTCGATAGTGTCCTGAAACGCTTTCATCCGCGAATTCGGGATCGCCGCGCCCGCCATCCCGGAGACCCAAGCGCCAAACACCGCGCCGGCCAGCGAGGTCATCAAAATGGTGCCCGTTTGCAGCGCAAAACCTTCCGGCGGATAAAACAACAGCAAGATACCGCCCAGCAGCCCCACTCCCGCACCGATCAGCATGCCGACTTCGGAGGCATGGATCAAATCGGTCTTATCGAGAAAGTTTGCTTGGGGAATATCCGTCAAATGGGTCGATTCATTGGCCCAGAAACGCATATGTTTGTCGTCGACACGGGCCAGCAGCAACTCATCCAGCGTCTGCTGCGCGCCGGATGCGTCGGGGAGCAGGAAATAGAGTCTGCGCTTCATTTTGACCTCGCCCGTATCGGTAGTCCAAGCTTAAAGGCTAGGTCATTTTGCGAGATTAGCAACATTATCGGCGGGGTCACGCCACGGAACCCCGTCCATGGCGCTTCTGTGGCCGCTCACCCAGACAAATGCCGCCCGCGTCCGGCGTACAGGCTAGCCAGATATAGTCTCAGCGACCGCCCAGACTGCCGCCGCCGTCAACACACAACACTTGCCCGGTGATAAAACTCGCGTCATCGGACAACAAAAAAGCAATCGCGGCAGCAATCTCGTCCGGTTGCCCTAACCGCCCCATCGGCAGGCTGGTCAGGATTTTTTGCTCTTCAGCCCCGCCCACCGGCCGCGTAGCCCTGAATAACTCGGTTTCCACCGGGCCAGGGGCGACCGCATTGACGGTGATATTGAATGGCGCAAGCTCCAACGCCCAGGTTCGGGTACAGCCGACCAGCGCGCTCTTGGCCGCGGCATAGCTGGTGCGCTCACGAGCCCCAAAAATAGCTCTGCTGCACAGATTGACGATACGGCCACGCCGCCGCGCCTTCATACCGTCGACAAAAACCTGCACCACTTGTACCGCAGTGCGCACGTTGAGATCCATCACCGCTTGGAAGCTGGCCATATCGACAGCACCCAGGGGCTGCGGCAAAGCGATACCGGCGTTGTTGACCACCCAATCGACGGTATGGCGGCGCTGGATTTGCTCCAGCACCGCAGCCGTTTGCACCGCGTCGGCCAAGTCGCAGGCGATCAGTTCGCCCGGGAATTCAATGTCGCGCACCGTGCGCGCCAGCCCGATGACATGAGCTCCTTGTTGCGCCAGCCGGGTGCTCAAGGCGCGCCCAATACCTCGACTGGCGCCGGTGATGATGACGGTCGGCATAAAACTATCCTGTGCAATGTCTGAGTTTTCACTCTAAGGAATTTACCGCTCGAATACTGTCCAAGCACGCATTTGCAGCAAAAACCCGCTTTATCCAAGCGGAGGATCCCGCTGAATCGGTCTGCACTGCGTCCCACATATCGGCCTTGCGTTGCGGGTATGATGCAGCAACCATACCCCGTTTTTGCGGCATTTCACCCGTGCCCCAAACACTGCACCACAGGATTCGACACCATCATGCTGAGCTTTGAACAGATAGAAACCTCTTGCCTGAACGACGCTGCGACGCCGTGGATTTCCATGTATCGCGACCGGCCCGGCATCGAGATCAAATATTTCAGGATCGACCCGGTGCGCGGCGAAGTGCTGTGTTCATTGCGCATGCAAGCCGGGATGCAACTCCCGGCCCACCACCACACCGGAACGGTGATCGTCTATACCTTGCAGGGGTCGTGGAAATATCAAGAGCATGACTGGATTGCTCGCGCGGGCAGCGTCGTATTCGAAACCGCTTCGTCGCGCCACACGCCCGAGACACTGCCGGATTCGGGCGTGGTGCATACATTCAACGTGGTCAGCGGAGAATTGCTCTTTCTCGATGCCGATGACAAGCTGATCGCCACCGAAAACTGGCGCACGGCGCTGCATCGTTACCTCAAGCATTGCGAACGCAACCAACTGACGCCACGCGACCTGAGCGGTTTTGGCGCTCCGGCTTAAGCAACACGGCTCAGACCTCGGCCGCTCCGCCGTGGGGACCCGCGCGCCGGACGTCGGGTGACAATTGTCCGAAGATCCAGGCCGAGGCGCAGGTGATCAAGCCGACGCAGAGAAAGGTCCAATGAAAAGCCGCCAAAGTATGGCCCGGATCGTTCTGCGTCGCACTTTCATGAAAGGTGGTGAGCAAGGCCCCCGCCACCGTCACGCCCAGACTCATTGCCAGCATCTGCACGACGGAAAACAAGCTGTTGCCGCTGCTCGCGCCCTCGCGGCCCAGATCTTTCAAGGTCAGCGTATTCATTGCGGTAAATTGCAATGAATTCAGGCCGCCGAACACCCCTAGATGGATCAATCGCAGCCACAGCGGCTCCTCACGCGACATCAACATAAAACTGGCGATCACCACCCCCACCAGCAGCGTATTGCCGACCAGCACATTGCGATAACCGAAGCGCTCGACCAAGGGCGCCACCGCGCGTTTGATGCTCATTCCGGCAGCCGCCACCGGCAACATCATCAAGCCTGCGGCGAACGGCGAATAACCGAGGCTGACCTGCAGCAGCAGAGGAATCAAATACGGCATCGCCCCCGTGCCGATCCGGGCGAATAAATTGCCCAGCAAACCGACGCTATAAGTATGGATGCGAAACAGCGCCAGCGAAAAAATGGCATCGGGACGACGCGCCGCATGCAAGCCGTAAGCGGTAAACGACGCCAGGCTGAGGATCAGCAAGACCAGTACCGTGGCATGCTGCAAACCTAATTCGGCGACACCGTCCAGCGCAAACGAAATGGTCACCATACCGACCGCCAGCAGCACATATCCGCTCAGGTCGAAGCGCGTCGAAGGTCCGCGATGATCGGGCATAAAGATAAAAGTGGCAGCCATGCCAATTACGCCGACCGGGATATTGATCAAAAAGATCCAATGCCACGAAGCGAAATCGACCAGCCAGCCGCCCAGCGTAGGGCCGATCAAGGGACCGACCAAACCGGGAATCGCCACAAAACTCAGCGCCGACAACATCTTGTCGCCGGGGAAACTACGCAAGATCGCCAGCCGCCCGACCGGCAGCAACATCGCGCCACCCGCGCCCTGCAGAATCCGCGCCAACACCAATTGGGTGAGGTTGTGCGATGCCGCGCACAGCAGCGAGCCAAGCACAAACAACAAAATAGCCGCGAAATAGACCCGCCGCGTGCCCAGGCGGTCCGCCAGCCAACCCGATGCGGGAATCAGCATGGCCATGGTCAGGGAATACGAAATCACCACCGACTGCATGCGCAGCGGCAATTCTCCCAGGCTATGCGCCATCGCCGGCAAGGCCGTATTGACGATGGTCGAATCCAGCGTTTGCATGAAAAAACCGATGGCAACCAGCCATAACATCGGCGTCAGGGATTTGGAGGCGGTCATGGAGATGGGCGGCTTGATGTCTGAATCGGAGGGGGATGGATCTGGTCAAGCGGGTAGCGCTGCTACGGTGGCATTTTACGCGAATTGTGTCCCGTCATTTTTACGCTTTGGGATTGGCGGCGATACGGGTAGCTCAATCACCCAGTTAACCGCCCTACCTTATTTGGAGGTCATGTATGAACACCCTATCTGTATTAACAAAAATCGCTCCACAATTGAATAATTGTTAGTACAATAATTCCTGTGCGGATCACTTACGATCAAGCAAAGCGAGCAAAAACCTTGGAGCAGCGGGGTTTGGCCTTCGAGCGTGCCGTCGAAGTTTTTAAGGGAATCAATTTGACTCGGTCCGACGATCGGGCCGACTACGGTGAGCCGCGCTTTATCACTGCAGGCTGGCTCGACCGCCGCATAGTTATTCTGGTATGGACGCCGCGCGGCAAAACGCGCCGCATCATCAGCATGAGGAAAGCCAATGACCGCGAAATCAAAGCACTCGCCCAGCACCTGGGTTGATCCTGATGCGGCCCCTGAGATTACCGAAGAATGGGCTGCGGGGGCCGAATTACGCCATGGTGAGAAGGTCATTCGGCGAGGCCGGCCGGCCGGCAGCGCAAAGACTCCGACGACGGTTCGTCTGGATAACGAAATTCTGGACGCATTCAGGGCAACCGGACCGCGCTGGCAATCGAGGCTCAACGCAGCTCTCGCCGATTGGCTAAAGACCCACAATCCCGATGAAGTGCCGGTGTAGTCGCACAATCTAAACATCGCACCCGTAAAAAAAGGAAAAAATTAATGAAGCTAGCCACGTGGAACGTCAACTCCCTGAAAGTCAGACTCCAACACGTCATCACCTGGCTCAACGAAAGCCAGGTCGACGTGTTATGCCTGCAGGAATTAAAACTGACGGACGACAAGTTCCCGGTGGCCGAACTGGAAGCGGCGGGCTACAGCAGCCTGTTTACCGGCCAAAAAACCTATAACGGCGTGGCCATCCTGGTGCGTCATGGTTTGAGCATCGAGGCCGATAGCGTGGTGCGCAATATCCCCGGTTTCGAAGACCCGCAACAGCGGGTTATTGCAGCCACCTTAGGCCGGATTGAGGGTGATGCAGCCAGCGGCATGCGGATTATCTCGGCCTATTTTCCCAATGGCCAGGCCCCGGGCACCGAGAAATTCGCCTACAAACTGCAATGGCTGGCAGCCTTGCAGCAGTGGTTGCAAGAGGAACTTGCGCAATATCCCAAATTGGCTTTGCTGGGCGACTACAATATCGCGCCGGAAGACCGGGATGTCCATGACCCCAAGGCCTGGGAAGGGCAAAACCTGGTGTCGCCCGAAGAACGGGCGGCTTTTGCCGGATTGCAGGCGCTGGGCCTGACCGATACCTACCGGCTGTTCGAGCAGGCGGAAAAAACCTTCTCGTGGTGGGACTACCGGATGATGGGGTTTCGCCGCAACGCCGGTATGCGCATCGACCATATCCTGACCTCACCGACACTGACGGCCGAGGTCATCGGCTGCACCATCGACAAGACCCCGCGCCGCTGGGAACAGCCTTCGGATCACACACCCGTGATTACCGAGTTGCGCTAGACACGGTTCAAAAGCAAGCTGGACAAGGGGCGCCGTCCAGGGTTGCGGCGTCCTCTTGCCGACGGCGCTAGCAACGCCCTGAACCAGCCACCTAGATCCACTCAAGGCTCCAGATTGAGTTCCTGGATCTTGCGTGTGATGGTGTTGCGCCCAATACCCAGACGTTCGGCAGCTTCCACCTTGCGGCCCCGGGTAAAATCCAACGCTTCGCGGATCACGGCAGCTTCGAAACGCCGCATCATGGCATCCATCACTTCCGGCGAACTATCGCGCAGCAGCTTGGCGACCTCGGTGCGCAGAACCGTCTCCCAATTACCCGCCGAGGCCACCGCACGCGCAGCGTCCGCGGCCCCGGCGTGCGCGGCGTTGACTGCCGCACTTGAGGCCTGACGCGGGTCGCCGGTGCCGTCGGGTTCGTCTATCGTCATCGACAGATTGGCGCCCGCGGCATGTTGCAGATCCGGTGGCAAATCCTTGATTTCGATAGTCTGCGCCGGCGCCATCACAGTCAGCCAGTTACACAGGTTTTCCAGTTGCCGCACGTTGCCCGGAAAACCCAGCGACGCGATATAAGCCAGTGTTTCGTCGGTCACGCGTTTGGGATCGACCCCCAGTTCACGCGCGCTCTTTTGCAAAAAATGCTTGGTCAGCAGGGGAATATCTTCACTGCGCTCGCGCAAGGCGGGCAAACGCAAACGAATCACGTTCAAGCGGTGATACAAGTCCTCGCGAAACAGGCCTTGTCTGACCCGTTGTTCCAGATTCTGGTGGGTGGCGGCGATCACCCGGACATTGACGCGCAGCGGATTATGTCCGCCCACGCGATAAAACTGCCCGTCCGACAAGACGCGCAATAAACGCGTTTGCAGATCGAAGGGCATATCGCCGATTTCATCGAGAAACAGCGTACCGTTTTCCGCTTGCTCAAAACGCCCCTGACGCATCGCCTGTGCGCCGGTGAAAGCGCCCCGCTCATGTCCGAACAACTCGGATTCAAGCAGGTCTTTGGGAATAGCCGCCGTGTTCAAGGCGATAAACGGCCCCGCCGCGCGCGGGCTATGCCGGTGCAGCGCACGCGCCACCAATTCTTTACCGGTACCGGATTCACCCGTAATCAAGACTGTTGCGCTGGAGTTCGACAGACGGCCGATGGCGCGAAACATATCCTGCATCGCCGGAGCATGACCGAGCATTTCCGGCGTTTCGGTGGAGCGCTCTTCATCGGCATGTTCGCCGCGCAAACTTTCTTCGACCGCACGGCGTATCAGTTCGACCGCTTTATCGATATCGAAAGGTTTGGCGAGATATTCAAACGCCCCACCCTGAAATGCGGCAACCGCGCTATCGAGATCCGAAAACGCGGTAATGATAATCACCGGCAGGCCGGGGAATTTTTCCCGGACGCGGCCGAGTAAATCGAGGCCTGAACCGCCCGGCATGCGAATGTCGGAAACCAGCACCTGTGGACTGTCGAATTCCAATGCCGCCAGCGCATCCCGCACGTTCGAAAAGCTGCGGGTGGTGAAATTTTCTCGTGCCAGGGCTTTTTCCAGCACCCAGCGAATCGACTCGTCGTCGTCTACTATCCAGATCGGCTTCATAAATTGTCAGTGAGGTCGGGCTCGGCCAAACCCTTGGGGTTCCAAGGGTTTCGAAGGCTCATAACGTGAGCGGCAGCAATATTTGAAATTCCGTATGACCGGGGCGACTATCGCATTCTATTAAACCGCCATGCTGGTGCACAAATGTCTGTGCCAGCGTCAGCCCAAGACCACTACCGTCTTCGCGTCCCGATACCAGCGGATAGAAAATGCGATCGCGTATCAGGTCGGGAATACCGGGGCCGTTATCCACTACACGCAAGTCCAGTGCCAGCTTGCAAAGTTTTTTCGCAATCGTGACTTTACGCGCAATACGCGAGCGGATTTCGATGCGCGCATCGCCTTGAGCGATCCGTTCACGCAACGCCTCTGCGGCATTGCGCACGATATTCAGCAAAGCCTGAATCAGTTGTTCCTTGTCGCCGCGCAAGTCGGGAACGCTTACGTCGTAGTCGCGTTCGATCTCAAGACCGCGCGGGAATTCGGCCAGAATCACGGCGCGCACACGTTCGCACACTTCATGAATATTGACGTCACCCACGATATAAGGATGGCGGTGCGGTTCAAGCAAGCGGTCCACCAGCGTTTGCAAGCGGTCCGACTCCTTGATGATGACTTGCGTATATTCACGCAACTCAGGTTGTTCCAGTTCAAACTCCAGCAATTGCGCAGCACCGCGAATTCCGCCCAGCGGATTTTTGATTTCGTGCGCCAAATTGCGGATCAGTTGTTTGTTGACCGAGCTCAGATCGAGGATCCGTTCTTCCCGGTCGGTACGCAGTTTCTGCTGGTTTTCGAATAATTCGAGCAAGACGTAATCGGGCTGAGCCTCGAAAAATCCCACCACCACATGCACGTGCAGCGGTTCGTGGCCGGGCCGTTCGAGCACGGCGTCGAGATGGGTCGCCTGAAAACGATTGTCGGCGATCGCATCGATCACCTCGACCAGCTCATCGGCATTGGTAAATAAATCGGGCCACGACAATTGCATCAGTTGCTTGCGCGACAGATCCAACATGGTTTCAGCCGAGGCGTTGGCAAACGCCACCCGCAATTTACGTTTCTCGAGTACCAGTACCACCGTGGGCAGCGCTTCCAAGCCGGGCAACAACCCCGACGATTCGAGTGCACGTCCGTTGGCCGCCTTGCTGTCTTGTACCATCATTTTTTCAGACTCTGAATTTTCGGCGTCATTGCGCATCCGTCGCTTGTGGCAACGTCTGTCGCTGGTGGCAACCGCTTGTGGCATCTAGCTTGTGGAAGCTGCTGCTGGAATCTATCAAGCACAGTATCGACAAGAGGCAACTCAAAAAAAAGGACGGCAACGCCGTCCCTTTTCTACTTCTGTTCAAACACGTACTACAGCCGCCACCGCTCCGGCCGAGGTAAGCCCGGAGCGCTGCATGGCTTACAGCGAGTAGTACATATCGAACTCAACCGGATGCGTCGTCATGCGGAAACGCGTGACTTCGGTCATTTTGAGTTCGATGTAGGCATCAATCATGCCGTCCGTAAACACACCGCCACGGGTCAGGAATTCGCGATCCTTGTCCAGGTATTCCAAGGCCTGATCCAGGCTGGAACACACGGTCGGGATCTTTGCGTCTTCTTCCGGCGGCAAGTCGTACAGGTTCTTGTCGGCGGCTTCGCCCGGGTGAATCTTGTTCTGCACGCCATCCAGACCTGCCATCAGCATGGCCGAGAAAGCAAAGTACGGGTTGGCCATCGGATCCGGGAAACGCGCTTCGATGCGGCGGCCCTTCGGGTTCGGTACGTGCGGAATACGGATCGATGCCGAACGGTTGCGTGCCGAGTAAGCCAGCTTGACCGGAGCTTCGAAGCCCGGCACCAGTCGTTTGTACGAGTTGGTGGTCGGGTTGGTCAGCGCGTTCAAAGCACGAGCGTGCTTGATAATGCCGCCGATGTAATACAGGGCGAATTCCGACAGGCCCGCGTAGCCGTTACCGGCAAACAGGTTGACGCCGTCTTTCCAGACCGACTGGTGAATATGCATGCCCGAACCGTTGTCGCCAACGATAGGCTTGGGCATAAAGGTCGCCGTCTTGCCATAAGTGTGTGCCACGTTCTGCACCACATATTTCAAGATCTGGGTCCAGTCGGCGCGCTGTACCAGCGTCGAGAACTTGGTGCCCAATTCGTTCTGGCCTTGGCCCGCCACTTCATGGTGGTGCACTTCAACCGGTACGCCCAGTTGTTCAAGCAACAGGCACATTTCCGAACGCATGTCCTGGAAGCTGTCGACGGGCGGTACCGGGAAATAACCGCCCTTGGTGCCAGGACGATGACCCGTGTTGCCGTGTTCGAATTCCTTACCCGACGACCACGGTGCTTCTTCGGAATTGATTTTGACGAAGCTGCCCGACATGTCCACGTTCCATTGCACCGAATCAAAAATAAAGAATTCGGGTTCCGGACCGAAGTAGGCGGTGTCGCCCAAGCCGGTGCTCTTCAAATAGGCTTCAGCGCGCTTGGCCAGCGAGCGCGGATCGCGTTCATAGCCCTTGCCGTCCGACGGTTCGATCACGTCACAAGTCAGGACGATGGTCGCTTCTTCGTAGAACGGGTCGACGTAGACGGTATTCGGGTCCGGAATCAACAGCATGTCCGATGCTTCGATACCCTTCCAGCCAGCGATCGACGAACCATCAAACGCGTGGCCGCTTTCGAATTTGTCCTCGTCGAATGCCGATACGGGGACCGTAACGTGCTGCTCTTTGCCACGCGTGTCGGTGAACCGGAAATCGACAAATTTGACGTCCTCGTCCTTGACGAGTTGCATGACGTCGGCCACGGATTTACTCATTCCTCTCTCCTGGAAAGCTACGAACACTGGCAGCGTATGCCGCCTCACTAGCAGCGATTGCCGCCTCTCTTAACCTACTTGCGCCGACCCGGATGCATCGGCAGGTAAAATTTACTGCGGTGCAAACAGCCACCCGTCTCAATAAGCATGTTCCATGCCATCTTGACCAACAACGGGGCAAGATCCGTTCCGCACGATTTAAGATGCACCAGACAATACAAAAATCGTGCTTAAAGTGGGAATTTACCGTGCTCAGTGTCGGTGCCGAAACGTTTTATGCGCCCCAGCGATGCACAGAGACCTGATGTTCAGCCCAAAAATGGTGCTAAGCATTCAAGGTAACAGCATAACGCACTTATTTGGTGCAATCACTCTTTCGTGGAATGCGGCCTCTCTATGTGAGACGATTACAATAAGAATTCCACTCTCACAGAGCCCTCCCATGAGCCGAATCGAATCTCTATTGAGCGCCGCCGAGACGCGCCGCCAAAGCCTGCAATTGCCCTATGCCGGCGCCCTCAGCCCCGACGAGGCGCTGGAACTGCTGCAGTCGGAACCGCGCACCCGGCTCATCGATGTGCGCACCCGGGCCGAATTGGACTGGGTCGGACGGCCCACGGTCGCAGAAGCGCAATATGCTCATATCGAATGGATCCGCTATCCCGGCAGCGTGCCTAACGCCGAATTCCTGGCACAACTGGCTCAAGTCGCCGATCCCGATACGCCGCTACTCTTTTTATGCCGCAGCGCCGCTCGCTCCAAACTGGCCGCGGCAGTCGCCGCCAAGGCCGGATTTGTACGCGCGTTCGACTTGCTGGAGGGATTTGAAGGCGATAAAGACAGTGCGGGACACCGCAAAACGGTCAGCGGCTGGTGTTGGCGCGGTTTGCCCTGGGCCGGTGCTTGAGTTGACCTGGGTCGGCGGCGCCGGCCGACTCGCCCCGAATTAAGCGCCTAAATCGTGTCGCAGCCGGCGCTTGAACCGCAGCATCAGTCGTCCAGTGTCCCCGGCTCGACAATTTCACCGCCGAGCGCCGCAACCCCGTCGCGCAATTTGAGATAAGCAGAGGCGACCCGTTCAGGGTCGCCCTTGACACCCAATTCGATATGCCTGCGGGCATAGATCCCGCCGCGCTGCGGGTCACCCACACTGGGCAGGCTGAACACGCGGATGCCCGGAAAATCCGCCTCGATGCTTTCCATCAAGGGGGTCACTGTCGATTCCGGCATTTCGAATACCAGGAAAGCGCGCTCTTCGTGCGGATTGGCATGATGCAGGTGCACATAGCGGGTATCGAGCACCCATTCCAGCATGGGCCAGGCCATCACCGGGAAACCCGGCACAAAATGGTGGTCAGCCACGGAAAAGCCGGGGATCTTGTTGTAACTGTTGGGGATAATCGAGGCGCCGGCAGGGAATTCGCCCATTTTCAAGCGATGCTGGTTTTCCGGCAGGTCCAAAATAGCCGGGCCGCCCGGATTCATCTCCAGAATGCGTTCGATGATCAAGTCGCGCGCTTGCGGGTGCAATTGCAGCGGCACGCCCAAGGCGTGCGCCGCACATAAACGCGTGTGATCGTCGGGGGTGGCGCCGATGCCGCCCGTCGAAAATACGATATCGCCTGAAGCCAGCGAGCGTTTCAGCGTCGCGGTGATGCGCGCCGGATCGTCGCCCACGTACTCGGCCCACGACAAAGACAAACCGCGCGCCGCCAGAATCTCGATGATTTTCGGCAAATGCTTATCGACGCGCCGGCCCGAGAGAATTTCGTCGCCGATGATGATCACGCCAAAGGCCATGCTGGACTCCAGAAAAATTCAACGCGACGGCGGTACCGCCTCATTGCGCAGATTATGCAACTCACCCAGGCAAAAATGCGCGAACCAAAGCGCTGAAAAGACAAAAATCAGGACATACAGCCAGATTGCGGCAAGCGCCACAAAAGGAAACAACACGATCATCGCCACCGAAGTCACCCACAGCAAGGCCGGCAACGAGCCCAGCAGGCCCGTCACCACGCCGATCGCCAGCAACGGCCAACGATGGCGGCGCATGAGAGTAGCCCGTTCGGCCGCACTGGCGTGGGCCGCGAGTGCGTCGTAACTCATCACCCGGTAGGTCAGCCAGCCCCACAGCAGCGGCGGAATCACGGCAAAGAACGGCGGCACCAGCCACAGCGGCAAGCTCACCAGCACCACGACCAGGAACACCAAGGTGGCGAGCAAGGCTTGCGTAATGCCGCCGTACCAACTGCCGCCATGCAGGCGTTCGAGATGAGAGTAACGCTGCCGCGCCAAGTGCCTGACCACGCTGGGCATGGCCCACGCCGCCGTCAGCAGCAGCGCCGTCGCCACAATCAGCGGCACCATCAACGTCACCAGAATAAAAGGCGCGATCACCATATGCAGGCCCACCAGGCCGATCGCGGTCAATACGTGATACGCCGTCTGGCTCAGCGAAAACTGATCGAGGCACTGATGGACCAGGTTGATCAATTGCGACCAGCTGAACCATAACAGCGCGCCCCACACGCCGCCCGCCGCCAGAAAAGGCAGCAGCGTCATCCACAGCACACGCGGGTGCATCAGGCCGGTCAAGGCCCGCATCAGCGAGCGTAGAAAGGGGCTCATGGCAACTTACTGAGGGCCGGCACTAAACGGCTCCCGAGCGCGGGTTGCCGCTGGGGCCGCCGCTCACGCCGCCATGACCCGCGTCCTCGCGCTGGCCGCGCAGCAGCCGGACCAGACGCCCGCCCGAGCGGGTCAGGCCAAACCATTGCTGGGCCCAGAAACCGTGCCCATAGTTGCGCCCGATGCCCGACGGCACGGCCAACTGGTCGCGGATCCCGGTCGGTTCGTAGGCACGGTTCCAGGACACGCTGCGAAACAGCATGTCCCACCACGGAAACAGCACGCCGAAGTTGCACCCGTATTGCGTCCCTTCATGGCCATAACCGATGGCATGATGGCGGCGATGAAACGCCGGGCTGACGACGACACGCTCCAGCAGCCAGCCGTAATGCAGGCGAGCGTTCACGTGTTGAATACTTTGCGCCAGATTGGTGACCGCGACCAGCACCACGTATTGCGCCGGCGGCACCCCGATAGCCAAGGCAATCACCGCGAAGAAAGCGGCCTGGATCACATCGTCGAGCAGATGGTTGCGGTCGTCGGCCCACAACGACATTTGCTGCTGGCTATGATGCACCGCGTGCAGCTCCCACCAGATACCGATCCGATGCTGGCCGCGGTGATACCAATAGCCGGCGAAATCGAGCACGATAATGTAGAGGGCGAAGGCAACGATCGGCTGCGAGGTTACGCCGGGGATCAGGTTGTCGAGATCGATATTGGCCACGCCTTTCAGGCGCAGCCATTCCTGGGCGTGATCGAAATAACCCTGCAAGAAAACAAAGAAGAAAATATTGATAATGCCCAGCTTGGCAATCCAGGTATAAATCACATCGGAGCGCACCGCCCGGCGGTCAGTCCATTTCTCCAGCGGCGCCAGCGCTTCCAGCGGACGCAGGATGGCATACATCACGCAGACTTCGAGCACCCCCACAATCACCCAATACAGTGCGTCGTAAGTATCCTCGTCATAGTCCATCAGGCCGAAGCGATACATCAGGGGCTGCAGGATATCCACGTACAACGCCGTTTGTACCGCCGAGATCCCGTTATCCAGATGCGCCAGCAGGAATTGCAACATCGTAGCTATCCGTTTTGTCGAATTCTTCAAATAATAAAAATACGGGGCTGCCCCCGCCTCCCCGCCCGCTTGGGCGGGGTGCAAATCTTATGTAGACGTCGCGGCAGGTGCCATCTCAGGCGCCGTTGGGCGACGTCACCGGCGCCCGGTCATAGAAATAAATACCATGCGGCGAACGCCCCACGGGGATGGTCTTGACCAGGGTTCGTGTGCTCATGTCGATAATCCCGACGCGCTTGGCAAAACGGAATGTCACCCAGAGGAAACGCCGGTCGGCGGATAATTCCATATCATCAGGCCCCGGCAACAAGCCGGTGATATCGCCGACATTGGTCAACGCCTCTTCATCGATCACACTGATGGTGCTGGCGACCCGGTTCGATACCACCACATGACGGCCGTCGTCGAGCGAGCGGAAATTATGCGCACCCTTGCCCGTATGAATCGTCTTGATCACTTGATGGGTACGCCAATCGACCACCGCCACATAATCGGCGCCCGTCATGCCCACCAGCAAATATTTGTCGCCCGGCGTCATCCACAAACCGGCCGGGGTTTCGCCGACTTTCATTTTCCACAACACGGTCTGGGTGGCAAGGTCGACGGCCGCCAGCTCGCCGGATACCTGCAGCGTCACAAAGACGGTTTTTCCATCGTTGCTGAACGCCATATGGCTGGGCATGACCGCCAGCGGCAAGCGTTTGGCCAGCACCAGATTGTCATTGTCGAAATGATAGATATCGAGGCGATCCAGACGCAAGCCGGTAGTCACCAGCCATTTTTTGTCGGGTGAAATGCCGATTTGATAAGGATCCTCGATGCCTTCGACCCAGCGCTGAACCTTGCCGGTTTTAGGGTCGAGGAACACCAGATTATTCGATACCGAGTTGGCGACGATCAGCGACGAATTATCCGGTGTCGCCATCAGGTGGTGCGGTTCCTTGCCCACCGGAAAGGAACTGACTACCTGTTGCGTGGCTTCATCGATCAAGCTGATCGATGCTTCCCCCGAATTTAATACCACCACATTATTCGCATGCGCCAGCGACAGGCTCATGGCCATCAGCCCGGCGACTGCCGCGGCACGCCCCATCCATGAACCGGCTCGACTACCTTGCTTGCCGCCCACAGCAGCGGTCATTACACTTTTACCCATATCAAATCATTTCCAGAAAATCTTCTATTTAGTCGACTATTGTATGCCGCGTAAGCCCAAGTCCGCAGCACTATACCTGTGTAGCGTGCGGTCCGTTACATAAATGGGCTCACGGCGGACTTACAGGGCATTCCATCTGGGCGCGCAAAGCTAACGCTGCAGCGCATCCCAGACCTTTTGCAGGCGCTTTACTGAGACGGGCATCGGCGTGCGCAGTTCCTGGGCAAACAGCGAAATCCGCAATTCCTCCAGCAACCAGCGAAATTCCACCAAACGCGGGTCGCTGAATTCACGCCGTTGCGCCAGCAAACGCTGATAGCTTTGCAATAAAGGCTGAAATTCGGCCATGGCCCGGGTATCGCGCAGCGGATCGGCTTTTAATTTGTCGATGCGCAACGCCAGCCCTTTCAGGTAACGCGGAAAATGGCTGAGCTGCGCATACGGCGTATCGATCAGGAAACGCTTGGAAATCAAAGTTTGCAGTTGCTGTTGCATGTCGGCATAGGCCCCGGCGAAGGTTTTGGCCTGTGTCAGCTTTTTGCCCACAGCGGCATATTCGGTCAGGATGCCGCCCGCCAAACGTGCGATTTCCTGGGCCAGCAAGGTCAAACGGCTGCGCCCTTCGTCACGCCGGGCATGGAAACTCGCCTCGTCGACCGGCAGCGGTTCCTGCAAACAGGCACGATCCAGCGCACAAGCCACGATTTGGTCACGCAATTCATCCTGGCTGCCCAAGGCCATAAAATGCAGCACCATCTGCTGCATGCCCGGAATGTTTTTCTCAAGAAAACGGATCGGCTCGCGCAATTGCAGGGCAAACAGGCGGCGCAAGCCGGCTCGATGCGCTCGCAACGCCTCCTCGGGCGAGTCGAACACCTCCACGTCGCAATGCGCGCCGCGATCAACCAGGGCCGGATAACCGAACATGGTTTGGCCGCCGCGGCGGATTTCCAGCAACTCGGGCAGCGTGCCGAAATTCCAGGTGGTCAAGCGCTCGTACAAGGCGGTGGAGGTCGCAGCCGGCGCGCCGGAATGGGCATGACCCGCCTGACTAGCGCCGCCGGCCGCCGGGGTAACCGGAGCCCGGCCGGACTGGGCCAAGCCCGGCCGAGCCAAACCAGGCGCGGCAGGCAGCGCGGCATCCGCATCGCGACTCACCGAGTCCGCGGCGATTTTCTGGAACACCTGTTGTGCCTGCGCCCCCAGTTCAGCCCGCAATTGAGCCAGATTGCGCCCCATTGCCAACTGCCGCCCGTGCTCGTCGATCACCTTGAAATTCATAAACAAGTGAGCCGGCAAGGCTTCGAGTTTGAAATCCGAGGTCTTGACGTCCAGCTTGATGGTCTCGCGCAGATCGGCAATCAGGGTATCGATCAAACCGATGATCACCCCTTTTGCTTGCGCCAGCGCGGCCCGCTCGGCAAAACGCGCGGCGTATTCGGGCAGCGGTACGCAATGACGGCGTAATTTCTGCGGCAGGGTCTTTAACAGCAGATGCGCTTTTTCCTTCAACATGCCCGGCACCAGCCACTCGCAGCGGCGCGGGTCGATCTGATTCAGGGAAAACAGGGGCACCGCCAGCGTCACGCCGTCGCGCGGCGAGCCCGGTTCGAAATGATAGGACAGCGCCATTTCGACCCCGGCCATCACGCCCTTCTTCGGGAACAGGTCGGTGGTCACACCGGCCGCCTCATGCCGCATCAGGTCGTCGCGGTTCAGGAACAGCAATTTCGTATCGCGCGGCTTGGCTTGGCCGGGTGCGTGGCCGTCGTGGCCCAGCACCGCCTGCGAACCCCGCTGCCCCGAGGCTTCCAGATACCATTTCTGGAAATCGGCACCGGTATAAATACCGCGCGGCAAGGCTTGGTCGTAAAAGCCGAAAATCAGCTCGTCGTCGACCAGCACGTCCTGCCGCCGCGACTTATGTTCGAGCTGCTCGATATCGGCCACCAGCTTGCGGTTATGCGCAAAAAACGGCAGCTTGGTCTCGAACTCGCCTTCAACCAAGGCGCTGCGGATAAAAATTTCGCGGGCGCGAGCCGGATCCTGCAAGCCAAAACTGACACGGCGCCGATGATAAACCGGCAGACCATGCAGCACCGCCCGCTCAAATGCGACCACCTGCGCCGATTTTTTCTCCCAATGCGGCTCGGACAACGATTTGCGCAATAAATGCGGCCCGACGCGTTCCAACCATTCCGGTTCGATTTTCGCAATACAGCGCGCAAATAGCCGGCTGGTTTCGACCAGTTCACCCGCCATGACCCATTTGCCGGCTTTTTTAAGCAGCGTCGACCCCGGCCAGAGGAAAAACTTGATACTGCGCGCGCCCAGATAATGCGGCTCGTCGTCAGCCTTCAGCCCGATATTACCGAGCAAGCCCGACAGCAAGGACAAATGAATCTGCTCAAAGGTCGCTTCGGCTTCGTTCATGCGCCAGCCCATTTCGCGCACCACCGTCAACAACTGGCTATGGACATCGCGCCATTCGCGCAAGCGCAATTGCGACAGGAACTTTCCGCGGCAGGCTTCCGCCAGCAAACGATTCGATTTCTTGTGGGTCAGCGCATCCTCGAACCAGGCCCAGATTTTCAGCCAGGCCAGAAATTCCGAACGTTCGTCGGCAAACTGCCGATGCGCCTGGTCGGCCGCTTCCTGAGCCTCGACCGGCCGATCGCGCGGGTCTTGCACCGACAAGGCGCTGGCGATAATCAGCAGTTCCTTGAGCGCATGATGGTCGCGCGCAGCCAGGATCATCCGGCCAATGCGCGGGTCCAGCGGCAGGCGCGCCAGTTCGCGGCCGGTTGGCGTCAAGGCATTGCTGTCGTCGACCGCGCCCAACTCGTTGAGCAATTGATAACCATCGGCAATCGCCCGGCCCGGCGGCGGTTCCAGAAACGGAAACGTCTCGATTTCGGTCAAATGCAGCGATTTCATGCGCAAAATCACCGAGGCCAAAGACGAACGCAGGATTTCCGGGTCGGTAAACCGCACCCGGCTCTGGAAATCGCTTTCCTCATAGAGCCGAATGCAAATCCCGTCCGCCACCCGGCCGCACCGTCCGGCCCGCTGATTGGCGGCGGCTTGTGAAATCGGCTCAATTTGTAACTGCTCGACCTTGTTGCGGTACGAATAACGTTTAACCCGCGCCAAGCCCGCATCGACCACGTAGCGGATGCCCGGCACCGTCAGCGAGGTTTCCGCCACGTTGGTCGCCAGCACAATTCGCCGTCCGTTCGAAGTTTTGAACACCCGCTCCTGTTCCGCCGCCGAAAGACGGGCAAACAGCGGCAAAATCTCGGTATGCGGCGGATGATGTTTGCGCAGCGCCTCGGAAGCTTCGCGAATTTCTCGCTCGCCGGGCAAAAACACCAATACGTCGCCCGACCCTTCGCGGCTTAATTCGTCGACTGCCTCGGTAATCGCATTGATCAGGTCGCGCTCGGTGTCGCGCTGGCTGCGCCCGCTGCCGTCAGCTTCGCGTTGCAGCCGGGTGCCGTCCGGTTTGGGCTTGTTGCCATCGGGCGTTTTGAGCACCGGGTCATTGACCGGGCGGTAACGGACCTCGACCGGAAACATCCGGCCGCTGACTTCGATCACCGGGGCCGGCTTCAACTCACCGGCGACCTCGTGGCCGAAATGGCGCGCAAAGCGGTCGGCGTCAATCGTGGCCGAGGTGATGATCAGCTTCAGGTCAGGCCGGCGCGGCAGGATTTCCTTCAGATACCCGAGCAGGAAATCGATATTCAGGCTGCGTTCGTGCGCTTCATCGATGATCAGCGTGTCGTAGGCGCGCAATAGCGGGTCCGAGGTGGTCTCGGCCAGCAAAATCCCGTCCGTCATCAATTTGACCGATGCGCCGGCCGCCAGATTGTCGTTAAAGCGCACTTTATAACCGACCACTTCGCCGAAAGGCGTGCCCAATTCTTCGGCAATGCGCCGCGCGGTCGCGCTGGCGGCAATCCGCCGCGGCTGGGTATGGCCGATCAAGCCGTGGCCGCCGGCGCCGATACCGCGCCCCAGCGAGAGGCAGATTTTCGGCAATTGGGTGGTTTTACCCGACCCTGTTTCGCCGCAGACAATCACCACCTGATGCGCTGAAATGGCCTCGGCGATTTCGTCGCGGCGCCCAGAAACCGGCAACGCCTCCGGAAAAGTCACGCTCGGCACCGGGTTGGCGGCGGCCTGACGCGCCTCCAGCGAGCGGGCACGTCCCGCTCCGGAGTCGATTCCAGGGTTGGGTCGATCAGGTCGAGGCCGGCTTCCCGCGTTCGCGCCGGGGGGGACGGCCGGCCGTCGAGATCGCTCGCCGCCCGGCGAAACGCCAGCATTGACGGGGGTTACAGGCTTGCTTGAGGGCTTGCGCGCGGGGTTCGATGGGCGCGACGGCGCCGCCTCGCGTTGTTGCGCAGCATCAGGCGAAGAAGAAGGTAAATTAGGTTTGGCTACATTCGGCATGGGGGCGCATTATAATCCCGCCATGAATTCTCAAATTGACATCGTGCCCGACAACTCTGAATCTTTTCAACAAGCTCAGTTCGTCGAATGGTTGCGCTCGGTAGCGCCCTATATCCATGCGTTTCGCAACAAGACCTTTGTCGTCGCATTTGGCGGCGAACTGGTCCAGGGCGGGATGCTTAACGCGCTGGTACAGGATATCGCGCTATTGCATGCCATGGGCATGCAAATTGTGCTGGTGCATGGTTCACGACCGCAGGTCGAGGAACAGTTGCGCCTGCGCCAAGTCGAATCCGAATTTTCGCATGGCATGCGCATCACGGACGCGAGTGCGCTCGAATCGTCCAAGGAAGCCGCCGGTGAAGTGCGCCTCGATATTGAAGCCGCAATCAGCCAGGGCTTGCCGAATACGCCCATGGCTCATGCCCGCATCAGCATGGTCTCGGGTAATTTTGTCACGGCCCGCCCGGTCGGGATACTCGACGGCGTCGATTTCCAGCATACCGGCGTGGTGCGCAAAATCGATGCGGAATCGATACGCCACTCGCTTTCCAGCCGCAAAATCGTGCTGCTGTCGCCGCTGGGGTTTTCGCCCACCGGGGAAGCCTTCAATTTGTCGATGGAAGATGTCGCTTCGTCGGCGGCGATTGCCCTGCGCGCCGACAAACTGATTTTTATCACCGAAACGCCGGGTATCGTGTCGGACGACGACGGCCTGGTGCACGAATTGTCGCTGGACGAGGCGCAACGGATCAACGACTCCAGCACACTGCAGGACGACGCCGGCTTTTACCTGAAACACGCCATCCGTGCCGCGCGCGGCGGTGTGCCGCGGGCCCATATCATCCCGTTCTCGCTGGACGGCAGTGTCCTGCTGGAATTGTTCACCCACGATGGCGTGGGCACCATGATCTCCTACGAAAACCTCGAAAGCCTGCGTGAAGCCACGCCGGACGATGTCGGCGGGATTTTGATGCTGATCGAACCGCTGGAAACCGACGGCACGCTGGTGCGGCGCGACCGTCATCAGATCGAGCGCGATATCGACCACTTCTCGGTGATCGAGCACGATGGCGTGTTGTTCGGCTGTGCCGCGCTGTACCCCTACCCCCAGGAAAAACTCGGCGAAATGGCCTGTCTCACGGTGTCCCCGGACGCCCAAGGGGTAGGCGACGGCGAGCGCCTGCTGAAACGCATTGAACAACGCGCCCGGGCCCGCGGCCTGACGCGCATTTTTGTGCTGACGACCCGCACCGAACATTGGTTCCTGAAGCGCGGCTTTGTCAAAGTCAGTGTCGACGATCTCCCTGAAGATCGCCGCCGGCTCTACAACTGGCAGCGCAAATCTTTGGTGCTGATGAAAGCGCTATGAATTTTACCGGCCGTGCGGCGGGAAACACTGTTTTCCCGCTCAAGCGCACGGCGTTTTTCCTTACCCAATATAGAGAGGTCAACATGGCGCGTATCGTCCATTGTGCAAAACTGAACAAAGATGCCGAAGGGCTGGATTTCGCCCCGCTCCCCGGCGAACTCGGCAAACGCATTTACGAAAGCATTTCCAAGGAAGCGTGGCAGGATTGGCTCAAGCAGCAAACCATGCTGATCAACGAAAACCGCCTGAATATGGCGGATTCGCGCGCGCGCGTGTATTTGCTGAAGCAGACCGAAAAATTCTTCTTCGGCGACGGTGCGGATATCGCCACCGGTTATGTGCCGCCGCCGCAGAGCTGAGCTGTAGCTGTGTTCCGGGTGCTGCGCAAGCGGCAAGCGGTAACGCCAGCCTGCCATGCTTGTTTTAACGAAAAGCCTCTCACTGATCATGAAGTGAAGAGGCTTTTTCGGTTTTAAGGCGGGGGGTTGCCTTATATGAAAAAAACGCCGACTTGGCATCGGCGTCGATAAAACATCTTTCGGAATGCGGCCGGTTTAGCCTACCGCATAATCGATGCGCTGCACTCCATGCTCGGTTCCCAGCAAACATACATTGGCCCCGCGGCGCGCAAACAAACCCACGGTCACCACGCCGGGCCAACTGTTGATCTGCGTTTCGAGCGCAATGGCGTCGACGATGCGCAGGCCCTTTACATCGATAATCTGGTTGCCGTTATCGGTGATATACGGCGAACCGTCGGCTTTCACCCGCACCGCTTGCTGACCGCCCAAGGCGGCCAACTTGCGCCCCACCACGGCGCGCGCCATCGGAATCACTTCGATCGGTAGTGGAAAAAGGCCCATCGTTTCAACTAATTTGGATGCGTCAGCAATACACACAAACTGATCCGCCACCGAGGCCACGATTTTTTCGCGCGTCAACGCCCCGCCGCCGCCCTTGATCATATGACCGGCCGCGTTGATTTCGTCGGCGCCATCGACGTACACACTGAGCGTTTCGACATGGTTCAGGTCGAACACCGCGATACCATGCGCCTTGAGGCGCGCCGTGGTCGCCTCCGAACTCGATACCGCGCCGCGATAATGCGTTTTATCGGTGGCCAGCGCATCGATAAAACAGTTGGCGGTCGAACCGGTGCCCACTCCCACCACAGCCCCTTCAGGGACTTGGGCACGGACATAATCGGCGGCGGCGCGGCCGACCAGTTGTTTGAGTTCGTCTTGGGTCATGGCATCAGGCTAAATAGAAAGACGCTATTCTAACGGATGCGCGAGCCCAGTCGTCAGGCCGAGCCTATGCATGGCGGAATCGGAGTCGATCCATCCGCGCAGGACACCGGCACCCTTACAGGTCCAACTGCGATTTTATTCAGGCTCGCGCGCAACGGCGGGCGGGCGCGGAGTCCAATCACCGGCATATTTTTCCAATAAAGCGTCCAGTACCGCTTCGGTTTGCGCGTCAGGCACCCCTGAGAAATCGGCGGGCCGGAAATGCATCTGGAATGCGGCGATAACCTGCGTCGTGGCCGCATCCAATAGACCCGTCTGCGGCACCGCGTAACCATAACGCGCCAGCTTGGCCTGCAAGGCACTGATCGAGGCGGACGGCAGGGGCAGATTCGGCGCCCGGCCAGCCAGATAACGCGCCACAGTCGCGGCATCCGGCCAGGCGCCGACACCGGCATCGGCCAACGCTTTCCAGGGAAACAACGGCCCGGGATCTTGCTTGCGTTGCGGCGCGATATCGCTATGGCCGACCACTCGGGTCGGCGCAATGTGATAACGCGTCACGATGTCTTTGGCTAAAGCAATGATCAATTCGACCTGCTTGGCGGAATAAGGAAACCAGACGCGCCCTTGCGGCGTATCGCGAAACCCCGGATTGACGTTTTCGATGCCGATCGACGTACCGTTTAACTCAGTCGTGCCCTGCCATTCGCTTGCGCCGGCATGCCAGGCGCGTTGCGTTTCCGGCACCAACTGATAAGCGATCAATTTGCCGCCGGCCGACTCGGGCGCATCCGGCACCAGATAATGGACGCTGACCGCCTCCTGCGACAAGACCTGCAAGGAATCCTGCATCGATAAGGCGGTGTAATGCATCACCAGAAACTGCACGCGAGAATCCGCATACCGCGCCGGATGCCCGGTATCGACCAGATACCCGCCGCGATCGCTGAGCGTACTGCAAGCGCCGAGCGCCAGGCACGCGAGTGCCGCGGCCAGCGCGGATAAGATGGTGCAAAAGGGTTTCATCAGGCGACGCGCCGCAATGGTTTAGGCTCAGTTTCCCGCCGGCTTGGCCTGGTTTTGCAGGACCTTGCCGTGCATTTCCAGAGTCAAGGCTTCGATGCGCTGGCTCAATTGCTGCGTGATTTCGGTCAATTGCGTATTTTGCTTCAGCAACTCGATCAGTTGCTGCGTATGTTGCGCCACCGCTTCTTGACGCAGTTCGCTGGCTTGCGCCAACGCTTCGCGATGCAAAGCATCCGCATCGGCATGAACCTTGTCGCGATCGGCCTGACGCGTCTGCGCCAGTAAAATCAATGGTGCGGCATAAGCGGCCTGCAGGCTGAAGGCCAAATTCAACAAGATGAAAGGGTAAATATCGAACTTGGTGAGACCCAGCACATTCGCCAAAATCCAGATCGCCACGATAATGGTTTGGGCGATTAAAAATACCGGCGTGCCGAAAAAACGCGCGAATGCCTCGGCCTTAAGCGCAAACCAGTCGTCGCCGAAGACGGAAGAAAGATGCACATGCGCGAGATGGAAACGAAAATGCGCCCGGTCTTGCGGGTTCAATTGAGCTTTGGCGGAATCGGGTTTCGCGGCAGGTTCGGTCATGATGGCTGGCAATCTCGCAAAGGGATGATGAGGGGGACGGGTTTCCGATAAAGCCAACCCTAAAGGTACCGTATTGGATGATCAGTGAGTTTGCCATAAAGCGTGGCAATGCCGATCATAAAATCACAAACCGCACTAACGCCAAGGCCTCCCATCAATGGAAACCATTGGTAGTGCGGCTTTTTGTCGTCGGAAAAATCAGCATTCAGACAGGAAACAATCCAGTGTTAGCCAGTAGCTAAATCACCCCAGCCGCTGCCGTACCGCCTCAAACAAACACACCCCGCTCGCCACCGATACATTCAAACTTTCGACGGTGAGCCTTATAGATACTGGGGTTTTCTTGTTTCTTATTTTTGTCACCGAGTGTTTTTCGCCCTCCGTGGGACACTCCTGGGCCAATGATATGGCAACTTTCACTAAACGCACCGATGCATCCGGCAACATTTCTTGGCAAGTAAAAATACGGCACGCGGGGTTCCCTTCCCACTCTCAGACATTCACGTCTAAGGCGCTCGCTCAGGAATGGGCACGCCAAATCGAGGGAGAGATGGATCGTTCTCAACAGCCAATCAACCGCAAGGCGGAACGCACGACCCTAGCCGATATCCTGACGCAATACCGGGACGAGGTAACGCCAACCCATCGCGGCGCAGCCCATGAGCGGCAACGCATAAATCAATTCCTGCGCCACCCGATCAGTCAATACACGATGACGAATTTATCACAATCGCACATAGCTCTGTGGCGGAATGAGCGGATGCTGACTTGTGCGCCGGGGACAGTCCTGCGGGAAATGTCTATATTAAGCTGTGCCATCGAGCGAGCGCGTGCCGAATGGGGCCTGGACTTACGGGAAAGCCCCTTGGCGCGTGTGGCGAAGCCCAAGGAAAGGCCACCTAGGGAGCGGCGCATTGATCCGACTGAGGAGGCGCAGTTATACGAGGGGTGCGAACGTAGCCGGAACCCTTACCTCCGCCCCGCCATCGAATTCGCGCTTGTAACCGCGATGCGCCAGGGGGAAATTGTGTCCCTGGAATGGCGAAACGTGGATTTGGTAAAGCGCACTGCCCGACTCCCCATCACAAAAAACGGGCGGTCGCGAACTGTCCCGTTGTCTACCCGTGCGGTAGCGATTCTGGAAAGCCTGCCCCGAACCACTGAGCTAGTATTTGAAGGCTTCTCGAAAAGCGGTATCAAGCACGCGTTTTGCCGCCTTACGGCGAGGCTCAAGATTGACGACCTGCACTTTCATGACCTACGGCACGAGGCCATTAGCCGCTTGGTGGAACGCGGGCTTAACCTGATGGAAGTCGCGGCTGTGTCCGGGCATCAAACTATGCAGATGCTCAAACGCTACACGCACTTGCGGGCGGAGGATATTGCCCTTAAGTTAGGCTAACGGGTCGGCGCGGCCCTTATTTGGGCTGCGCTTTTACGGGCGCTACGCCGTTCGCAACCACGTCCGCATATACCGGGTGGTCCTGCCAATTGCCAGCCGACATAATCAGGTCTTGGATCAAGTTTTTTGACTTGGCCGGACTGGTTACGACACCCATATCATCCTTGCGCTCGGGATACTCGCCTGGGATGTGGATGCTGTCCCACATGTCCCGGTCAGCGAAATCCCAAATGAACGCCCTGATTTCGGTCATCGCCGGGGCTAGGCTCCGTAGGCTTTTTACTTTCACGTTATAGCCGTTCGGCCCGCGCAGATTGGCGTAGGTTTTCTTACCGTCCGCTGACTTGGTGTGGAAAATCTCGACTACAAAAGGCTCGCCCAGCAATTCCGCCATATGCGTAGCTTTACCGGCATAGTTCATCGCACCGAACAGCTTGAAGAAATGCGACTTGGCCGTAAAGCTGATGTTTTCACGCGATGTAATTCGAATCGGCGTGCGCGTACCGTCCGCGTGCTTGGTCGGCTCGTGATTCGGCCCGCTCAACTCAAACACCAATTCCACCAGCGGCTTAAAGCTTTTCTTACCCTCGTATTCCTTCTCATGCAATCCGAGTTCGAAGTATCCGATAAACCGCGCATGGGCGATCCCCTTTGCGGGAGGTGTGTACTCGCCGGTCACTTCTGGCTTGGTCATATCGGGGCCGTGCTTTGCTGCCAGTGCAATGATCCGTCTTAAATCGTAGGCCATGTCATATCCGCAGTCCTGAGTGTCGGGGCTACAGAATACTAGACTACTCGCTATGCAGACCGGCCTAAGTCCAGTGGTCGCAAAGTTACTTATTCAGAGCCACTATGTCCAGCCAATAGACGGACTGAAAACACGGAGAATTTACAGACTAGCCAGCCGCTGGCTATATCCCGTAGACGCACGCTTGCGTTATTTTATCATTGGCGACACAATCTCAAGACAGAAAGAACGAAGAACGGTCAAAAGACACGCCGAAGATTAATAAATATTAAAATAAGGATAATAAAATGACCGCAGACGCTATAAAATCACACACGATTTTATTAACTTTAAATGATATTTCTGAAATACTTCTCAACGACAGATTTTCTCAGGACTTTAGCACAAACACCGATATTGTTTCTTGGAACAGAGAAAAAATATCCGCCTTTTGCAATTTACTATTATCTGGAATAGATAAAAGTCCGTCAACATTAATCAGCATCCACGGTCTCAATTCTTTGAATGGAACATTACAACAAGTCAAAGCGGAATTGATAAATTTTACCGCCAACGGGAATATTGCTCATCTACAAGGTGCTGTAAACGTCTTGGACCAGGGCGCGTATAACACTCTTTGGGCTGTACCTGTTGTTCAGTCAGAGCTTCGAATCGCAGAAGCATTTAAAGATGGAGAACAATTTAGACTTGCCACAGTGTCATTAATTGACAAGCTTAACGATGAACGAACGCAATGGGAAAACTCATTGGTCGCACTTAAGACGGAAGGTGCGCAGCACCATAAGCAATTAATGGAAATGCAAGACCTAGTTACAAAAGAACGACAATCAATTATTACCGTGAGCGCAGAGGTCAAGACTGCTTATGCGAAGCTAGAAAATGAACTTCAGAAACGTTACGAGTACGAATCGAGTGAGATACTGGCGGCTTTTAATATACAATTAACACAGGAAAAGAACGAATTTTCTGAATGGTTGGAAAAACGTAATGTAGAAAGCGGAACTCTCTTAAATGATATATCTGAAAAGCAAAAAGAAGCTGCAAAGATCGTACAGATCGTAGGGAATATCGGCGTGACCGGAAATTACCAGAAAATGGCTCTCAAAGAAGGTCGGGCGGCGTCCTTTTGGCGGGCAGCGACGATCTTGTTCTTTTTAATATCTATCGGGATCGTTATCTTTGCTCTAACGTCACTTTCCAGCGGTCAAGAATGGCACTTCGCATTAATAAGATTATTAGCCGCGATTACTTTGACCGCACCGGCCTACTATACAGCGAGAGAATCGGCACGCCATAGAACTACCGCTGACTCAGCAAATCGAGCAGAACTAGAGTTAGCATCTTTGGGGCCATTTATTCAAAGCTTACCCGAAGCTGAACAGGCAGTAATCCGGAAAGACTTAGCAAAGAAATATTTCGGACAGACAATAAAGGATCACGAAATAAAGGACATGTACTCACTCAAAGACTTAAAAGCTATATCGGATATTTTTAACATCGACGGCAAAAAATAAGTTATTATTATTTTTAATAAATTGATAAATAATAATTTATTCATTTTAATACATTTAAAGATAACAATCTTAATCGCCGCGATTGAGGAAGCCATGGGGCACTTCGGGATGCTATAGAGATGACGACATATTTTATTAAGTGAACCATGAAAAAAACACCAGATGGCCCCGCCACGCTATGCGCGGTGCTTCTTGTTATGCTCGTCGCCACCGTCGCTAAATGGCATCCGCACGAAACCGGTGATTGGGCCGGTTGGTTTCAGGCAGTCGGCTCCATAACCGCCGTGGGTGTAGCGATATGGGTCTCGCACAAACAATATAGAGATGCGCGAGTTATCGAACAGGAAAAGCGTAATAGTGAAGTACTGGCTTATCTTCAAGCTATTCACGCGGAATTATCAACACTTTGGGATGGCTATAGCAATGGAGTTGGCACGGCACTGAAACTGCTCCCTGAGGGAAGGCCATTCATGGTCAGTTGGGGTGGGACCATAGACGCATTTACGATATATAACAACAACTCCGTGTTTGTCGGCAGAATTTCGGACTCGGAGCTTCGTACCTTATTAGTTAGCAGTTACGCAAAATTTAAAGGAATTATTCTTTCGATTAATACAAATAACGGGCTGTTGACTAAACTTCAAGAACAGTTTCAAGCTGGGGAGTGGGACCGCAACCAATCTCAACTAATTGAATATGCTGGCGCATTAAAGCGCGATGATAGCGAACTGTCGCTACGCATTCCTCGCCTATTGTCTGTAATTGAGGCCCACATCGCAACACTGGCACAATAAACCCGCATGGCATGGCCTATTTCCGCCGATTCTTGCGGTATTCCCCATGTATCGGCCTGGGATTGACTCCAAGCTTTCGGCAAACTTTTTCTAGCGCGGACTCTCCGTTTCCCTGAACCGATATCGATAAGACGGTCGAATTCAAAGACGAAACAACCTTTTAGATATCTTGCTTTCCACCATACGGGCGGAAGGGTATTACGTTCAAGGCACATCTAGCGCAGATCGCGCCATTGCCGACGCGACCGGCGCCGAGGAGGTAGGCGGCACCAAGGTATATCGACGCTTTGAGGGTCGGCTACTTCGCTAGGGTGCCTATTCCCCTTAATATTCGGCATTTCCAAATTCGCGCCAATGACCCATGAATGAGCTAGCGCGTCCAGGCGCAAACCATGAGCAGCCGCGAGATTGCGGAGCTTACGGGTAAGCGGCACAGCCATGTTTGCAGTGACATTGTAAAGATGCTGCATTCGCTGGAAATCACTGCCCTCAGCTTCCGTGAGCAGATATCAGGCCCGCCAAGAACGACACAAACACACATAGCAGCATCGCTCCCCCTATCGCCAGCAGGAAGCGAAGCGGTACATTGGCTCGGAAGTTTTCACCGAACGGATACCGTGGCACTTTAAGCAAGCCAACTATCCGAAAAACTCCCCATAAAATGCAAAACACCACAGGGAGAATCATGCCTAGCATGACAAACGCCATGTGCCTTTTCTGCTCTGGAGTTGCGAAGAAACGCGCCATCCCATCGTCTGATGTTGCAACAACGAACCACGCCCCTAAATAAAAGAAGTAACCAATGATGACAACAGCCAAAAGATCAATAAGCGTACGCCAAACCTTCCTCATGAAACTGTATCCACTAACCATTGCAATTACTCGGCTTCCACGGGACAATCATGGGACACTCAGGTGACAAAAAGGCAGAAAATCAGCGTTTTGTAAAATTATAACTCATTGATTTAATGAGATAAAATCACCCCAGCCGCTGCCGTACCGCCTCAAACAAACACACCCCGCTCGCCACCGATACATTCAAACTTTCGACACTGCCCTGCATCGGAATATGCATCAAGGTGTCGCAGGTATCGCGGGTCAAACGGCGCATGCCTTCGCCCTCGGCGCCCATCACAATCGCGATCGGGCCGTCGAGTTTGGTTTTGTACAAGCTGGTCGGCGCCTGGTCATCCGTACCGACGATCCAGATGCCGGCTTCCTGGATTTCACGCAGCGCACGCGCCAAGTTGGTCACGGTGATGTAGGGCATGGTCTCGGCGGCGCCGCTGGCGACCTTGGCGGCCGTCGCGTTCAGGCCGACGGCGCGATCGCGTGGAGCGATCACCGCGTGCGCGCCGGCCGCGTCGGCGACCCGCATGCAGGCACCGAGGTTATGCGGATCGGTGACACCGTCAAGTATCAACAGCAAGGCCGGGCCGGTGATCGTGTCGAGTACTTCGGATAGATTAAGCGCCAGCGCCACATCGTTGGCGCGCGCCACCACGCCTTGGTGGCGGTCGTTACCGGTCAGGCCTTGCAAGCGCCCTGCATCGGCCGCCATCAGGCGTACCCCGGCGGCTTTGGCGGTTTCGAGGAAATCGACCATGCGCCGGTCGCGGCGTGTCGGGTCGTACAAAATTTCTTCGATACCCGAGGCATCGTGACGCAGGCGGGCGGTAACCGCATGAAAACCGTAGAGAACTTTAAGACGTGACATGAAGCGATATCCTTCGAGAAATAGGGGTGGGTCTTGAGACCCGAAGCGTGTTTCTGCAGCGCCCGCCAAGACAGAAAACCCGGGCGCTGCTGCGGCCCGGGCTGCACTTCCGTCAAGCGATCAGGCGCTTAGAATTTCTTGCGTGAGCGCTTTTTCGCCGGTGCTGCGGCTCCGTTAGCGGTACTCACACTGCTGCTGGCGCTGCGCCCCGTGCGTTTTTTTGCCGTACTGCGAGCTTCGCGCGCCACCTGAACCTCTGGACTCGCGGCAGGTGCTGCTTTTTTGCGTGAACGGCGCGGTGCTTCCTCGCGTACTGCCGTATTCTGCGCCGGGCCGCCTTTTTCGAGGCTGCGCACACCAGGCTTGATCGGCGTATCGCGTACCAGGCGGAAGTCGATCTTGCGCGCATCGAGGTCGACGCGGCTGACTTGCACCCGCACTCGATCCGACAAGCGATAACGGATGCCCGTGCGTTCGCCGCGCAGTTCGTTCTTGATTTCGTCGTACTGGAAGTAGTCGGAACCGAGTTCGGTGACGTGCACCAGGCCTTCGATAAACAAGGCGTCGAGCTGCACAAAAATACCGAAGGTGGTCACGCCGCTGACACGCCCGCCATATTCCTCGCCAAGCTTATCGCGCATGAAATAACACTTGAGCCAGGCTTCAACGTCACGCGAAGCTTCATCGGCGCGGCGTTCGTTGGCCGAGCAATGCATGCCCAACTCTTCCCACACGGCCAAATTAGAGCGTGCGCGGCCGCGGCTTTCGTCATCGGTACGCTGCATGCGCCGCGCATTAGGCGACAACTGGGTGCTCAGTTCGACCTCATGCGAAATTTCCGGCACGTATTTACGGCCGGCCAACACGGCGCGAATCGCGCGATGGGTCAACAGATCGGGGTAACGGCGGATCGGGCTGGTGAAATGCGCATAAGCCTCGTAGGCCAAGCCAAAGTGACCGATATTGTCAGGGCTGTACACAGCCTGCTGCATCGAACGCAACATCATGGTCTGCAACATCGGCGCATCGGGCCGGGTGCGGATTTGCGCCATCAAGGCGGCGTAATCGCTGGCATGCGGCTTGTCGCCACCGGCCAAGGTCAGGCCCATGCCGCGCAAGAAGCTGCGCAAGTTGGCCAGTTTCTCTTCGGTCGGCCCAGCATGAATCCGGTACAGGCCTGGATGTTTGTTGCGCTTCAAGAAGTCGGCCGCGCAGACGTTGGCGGCCAGCATGCATTCTTCGATCAGCTTATGCGCATCGTTGCGCGTACGCGGCACAATCTGTTCGATCTTGCCTTGCGCGTTACACACGATATAAGTTTCGGTGGTGTCGAAATCGATGGCGCCGCGCTTCTGGCGCGATTGCAGCAACGATTTATAGACGCCATACAAATTTTGCAGTTGCGGCACTATCGCGGCGCGCTTGGCGGCTTCCGGCCCTTTGGTATTGCCCAGGACCGCGGCAACTTCGGTATACGTCAGTCGCGCCACCGAATGCATTACGGCCGAATAGAATTGATATGCCTTGATTTCACCCCGGCTGGTGATCACCATGTCGGCCACCAGCACACAGCGGTCAACCTCGGGGTTCAGGGAGCACAGACCGTTCGACAGCTTTTCCGGCAGCATCGGGATCACGCGGCGCGGGAAATACACCGAGGTGCTGCGTTCCAGCGCACCAATATCGAGCGCATCGCCAGGTTTTACATAGTGCGACACATCGGCAATCGCCACGATCAAGCGGAAACCGTCGCCCTTGCCGACCTTGATCGGCTCGCAATATACCGCGTCGTCGAAGTCGCGCGCATCTTCGCCGTCGATGGTCACCAAAGGCACATCGCGCAAGTCGATCCGGCCGCGCAAATCGGCGGTACGGACTTCGTCCGGCAGTTGCGAGGCTTCCTGCACGGCGGCCACGCTGAACTGATGCGGCACGCCATACTTGCGCACCGCGATTTCGATTTCCATGCCGGGGTCGTCGATCTCGCCCAGCACCTCAACCACCTTACCCAGCGGCTGAGTATGGCGGCTGGGGAAGTCGGTCAGTTCAATACTGACCACTTGCCCAACCCGGGCCTTACCCTTGGAATTCTGCGGAATCAGGATATCGTGGCCGATGCGCTTGTCTTCAGGCGCCACCAGCAAGACCCCGTTTTCCATCAAGAGTCGGCCGATCACCTGCTTATTCGCGCGCTCGGTCACTTCGACAATATGACCTTCCGGTCGGCCGCGGCGGTCGAAACCGACGGTACGCGCCAACACGCGGTCGTTATGCATGACCTTCTGCATTTCGGCATTGGCCAAAAACAGGTCATCCTGCCCGTCGTCGCGGATCAGGAAGCCGAATCCGTCGCGATGGCCCTGAACCCGGCCCGCGACAAAATTCGACGGATGGGTCAGTTGGAAGTAACCCCGCTTGTCGACTCGCACTTGGCCGTCGCGCTCCATCGCGGCCAGGCGTTTGAAGAAACCCTCGCGCTCCTGGCGTTTGATCGACAGAGCTTCAGCGATATCGTTGCCGGATAACGGGGTTTCAGTGGTGCGCAGTGCGCCGAGGATTTCCTCGCGACTGGGGATGGGGTACGGGTATTTGATCAAGGGCTTATCGATGATTTTCTCGTTTCTATCCGGTGGCGGCCAGACCTGACCGACTGGCGACGGTCGGCAAGCCAAGGTTCCGCCTGATTCTAACACTGGCTTAAGCATATGGATCGCTTCCGCCGCTTGTGAAGCGCATCCCCTGTAATTTAGCCGCGACAAAATCATCCGGAACAAAAACAGATAAAGAGATTTGCCAAAGGGTGTTGACACGGCAAGCCAGCTCGCTATAATTACGTTCTCAGCAGTTGAGCAGCAATGTTCAAAGCAGTGCCCAGGTGGCGGAATTGGTAGACGCACATGGTTCAGGTCCATGCGCCGCAAGGTGTGGAGGTTCGAGTCCTCTCCTGGGCACCAAGTAGTTGTTTTAAGAGTTCCAAAGCAGTACGATAAACCCCGCAAAGCGTTAGCCTGCGGGGTTTTTTGTTTTTTTACGGTCCAATATAGTCCAGTAACATCGTCTGCTTTTCGGTTCAACTTTAGGTGTAACTTCTTGGTGTTGGTGCAACTTATGGATACCCGCCGCCCAAAATCAGAAGTCTGTCGATAGCGAGCGTCAAAATCGACGCTGCCCTGTCAGTGTCGCGCACCATCGAACTCAAAGGTGCGCTCGAAATTCCACTGGCATTGCACGGCGTTGTTCCTCGCTACAAAAAAGGCCATATTCCAGCGATCACCAAACCGCCCGATATTGGCCCGTTGGCTCCCGCCACTAATGAATATCGCTCCCCAATCACACGCGCCGCCTTGAAATTGGCGATGTACACAGAATTGCGGCCTAGCGTCATCGCCGCTGTCCCAGGGAGCGAAACTAATCTCGACGCGGCGGAATCGCATATCCCTGGCGAGCGAATGACGATGCAGCACGATCATATCGTTCCACTTCCTCGGCAAGCGGTGGCCGTACTGAATGAGCTCAAACTGATCGTTGACGACAGTCTTTATGTTTTTCCATCCCCTGCGCGTCAGAAGACGCCTCATTTACACCGTGACGCGCTGAGTAAGGTGCTTCGTGACATGGGCTTTAGGGGCAATCATGGGGCCTATGGATTTCTGGGTATGTTGCGTACCGTCGGCCGCGAGCGCCTCGGTAACCGCTCAGGAAATCTTCTCGAAGCTGAGCATCTGATTGACGTAGCGCGGCCGACGACCGACATCCTGTCGCCAATAGTGATGCACTCGCCGTCTACGATGCCGAACAGCGGCGCCGTGACCGGCGACCGCAGTGGCCTCCCTGAACCAGCGCGCACCCGCGATCGCGCAGCAACGCTACACGGCCGGTGCTGTCGACTATATCGATGTGCTGAACGTACAAAAGCAACTGCTCGACGCCCAGAGCAA
>Ga0302226_10000043_pt1 | contig 116438 bp, 84 predicted proteins | sample II_Palsa_E3_3_FD_193524 | JGI IMG/M metagenome (GOLD analysis project Ga0302226, IMG submission 193524) | Peat permafrost microbial communities from Stordalen Mire near Abisko, Sweden - II_Palsa_E3_3 | ecosystem: Environmental > Terrestrial > Soil > Palsa > Peat permafrost | place: Sweden...
CCAGCAGTCGCTTGAGCCGCTCCCATTGCAGCGCAGCGATCTGCTCCGGTGCCAGCCACTGGTCGCGCTGATACTGGTCGAGGTAGCCCAGCGTATGCCGCCGCCGCACCGCCTCATAGGCGGGAAACAGTGCGTGCCGGAATACCGGTTCGTACCAGCCGTTCACGCGCGCGCTCCTCGTGCATGGAAGCGTGGCAAAGCCATCGGCCACGCGCCGTGTGCGCGCTGAACTTGCACGGAACAAGGCGTATGCATCAGGCCGTCCTCAGCAGCACGGCCACAAGGACAAAAAACATCGCGATACTGCCGAAGGCCGCCGGCACCCAGCGCCACCAGCCCTCGGACAGGCTGAAGGCGGGCAGCCCCGGAAAGCGTTGACGCGCGCCGACGTAATAGCCGGTCACCATCGCGGCCAGCAGGTACAGCACCACCATGTAGCTGCGGCTGAGAAAAAACGCGGAGGCATACATGCCGCAAAGCGACAGCAGCAGGGTGAGCGCCATCGTGCGTTCGCTCTGCCAGTGCGAGGCTTCGTACGCATCGCCAGCGGTGTCGGGTTTGTAGCGAAGTATCGCCAGCATCATCCAGAACGTGTAACCGACAAAGGCCAGCCACAGGATGTAGCCGAAGAATCCGGTTTCGGCCAGAACAAGAATGAAGGAGTTGTGCGCGGTCAGATCGTTGTAGTCGGTAAAGTTGCCCGTGCCTACGCCGAAAAGCGGATGCGACAGAAACATGTGCATGCCTTCGTACCACGCTTCCACGCGGCCGTTCGCCGACTCTTCGCCGGCATCGAGTTCCTGCATTCGCGACGACAATAGCTTCAGGCAAGCCAGGCCCACGATGCCGAGCGTTGCGGCCGTCACGGCGCCGCGTCGATGCCACACGTAGATGCCGCCAACAATGAGCACGGCGATCAGGGCGCCGCGCGAATTGGTCAGGTAGGTGCCGTAGAGCAGCATCGCCGCGCTGGCCAGCCAGAACAGGCGGCCCAGCGCACCGCTGCGCCAGCTGAGAAAAAAGGCCATCGGTATCGTCGTGGCAAAGAGCAGGCCGAGGTCGTTCGGATCGTTGAAAATGCCGACGTACTGTATGCGCCCATCCTCTCCCAGCGGTATGCCGGTCCAGCCGATGCCGGTGCGCGCCTGGTCCACGCCATGTATCGCCAGCACCACCGAGCACAGCACGAAAACCTCCATGCCGATGGTCACGCGTCGCTGGGTGTTGCAGGCCGCAGCAAATATGTAAAACGCGATCACGATGGGGCCGAAATGGGTCAGTTGCTCCAGCGCGCCGCCCGCCCAGCCACTGGTGATCTCCGACGCCATGATGACCAGCAGAAAGGCCGGCAGGATCAGAAACTGCGGCGCCTTGTGGTTTTTGTCGCCGGCAATCAGCCAGCTGATAAAGGCCAGCGCGAGCACGGCGGGTAACAACGGAATGCCGACCAGTCCCGGCAGGTAATCCTGCGGTCGGATGATGGTCAGGACTAGGTAAAGAAGAATCAGGGGGAACATGTTGACGCCGGAGCAGCCTCCGTTTTACGGCTCAGCGTCGGGTAGCTCATCAGGCTGGGCAGCGTCAGCATCGCGGCAAACCAGCCCAGGCCCATCATGCGTTCGACCGGCAGACGGTACAGCGCGTAACGATTGAATATCGGCTGCGGATTGGTGCCGCAAATGTAGCTGCAGGCCAGTTGAAAACCGGCCGCGCGGGTCACCTCGATCACCTGCGCGTCAAACGCGCGGTCGCCACCCACCGGGTACGACATCAGCAGCGGTACCGGCCCGAGTTCGCGCTCCAGCGCCTCCTTCGATTGGCGCACTTCGTGTTCCAGGTCGTACAGCGACAGCTTGGACAGCATCCGATGGTTGACGCCGTGCGAGCCGATCTCGAAACCTGCGGCGTGCATTTCGCGCAGCTGTGTCCATGTCATCGGGCGGCAGTCATCCGGCGTGACGTCGCTGGGTATCTGCCATTCGACTTCCAGCCGCGTGATCAGCGCTTCCTGGGCGATGGCATCCAGCTGCTTCATCTCGCTCAGGATGCGCGTGGCCAGCTTGCGGCGGCCGGGGCGTTCAGGCGGAACGGCCAGGTCCATACCCAGCTCTGGCAGGATCAGCCGCTCGGCCGATGTTTCCAGGATCACGTGCACCAGCCAGTCGTAGGCGTACGTCCGACCGCTGTCGATATGGCCGGTGGAAACGAAAAACGTGGCCGGGATGCCCAGCTCGCGCAGGATCGGAAAGGCCACCCGGTAGTTGTCGTCGTAGCCGTCGTCGAAGGTCACCACCACGGCATCCGCCGGCAAGGGTTTGCCGGCATCGAGCAAGGTGGCCACGTCGCTCAGGCGCATCGGCCGGAAGCGCCGTTTGACCATTTCCATCTGTTCGCGGAAACGTTGCGGTGACGTGCTGATCAGTTCCAGATCAAACGCGAACGTTGCCGGATCGGGCAGCGGCATTACGCGGTGGTAGGCCAGGATGCGCAGATCCTTGTTCCACAGCGAACGCACGCGCTGCAGCGAATAGAGCAGGCCGCTGCGGTAGCAAAGCTGGCCCAGCCGTCCGCGGATACCGGAAGCTCGGCCGCTCTCTTCCTTGCTCACCATGGGTGCATTCCTTTATCGAGGGCAAAGACGGATGCGGCTTGGAAAAGCACGACGATGGGCGCGTATGACCCGCCGATCTCGATGCGACTTCGCATGGGCCGCGCGACACGTCGCAGGCCATCTGTCTGAATCATCATCGCGGTCCCCAAACCGATGCAGCCATTTAGCGTAACCCAAACAAGCCGCGCAGACGCGCGCCGAGCGTCTCCGGCGGCAAGGTTTTTTCGGGCGCGCGCGCCAATTCGGCGGCCAGCGTACCGAACGTACCATTGGCGATATCGAGCAGGTTCAACTGCACGCCGGTTTCGCGTTTCACCTGCACCGCCATCTCAACCGCTAACAGCGAATGGCCGCCGATATCGAAAAAGTTGTCGCTGCCGCGCACATCCGTGACGTCGAGCAGCTGCTGCCAGATCGTCGCGAGCAGCTGCTCGCTGGCGGTTCTCGAGCGTGCCGGTGAAGCCGAGGGGGTTTTTTCTTCCGTCACCGGTGCAGGCAGCGAAAGCGCCGGCAGGTCGATTTCTCCGTTGGCCAGACGCGGCAGCGCATCCAGCAAAACGATCCGCTGCGGCACCGCGTAGATCGGCAAGCTGGCCGCGAGGACGGACTTCAGCCGGGTCACATCCAGCGCGCTGCCGGAGTGAGCCACGACGAAGGCGTTGAGCTGCAAATCGCCGGTGGAACTTGGGCAGCTCACCGCAATCGCCTGAGCCACGCCGGGCTGCGCCGTGAGCTGTGCCTCGATATCCGCCGGTCGGATATCGCGCCCGTCGACGCGCAGGTGACGATTCATTCGGCCCAGATCTTGTATCTGGCCGCTCGCCATCCAGCGGCCGCGAAAGCCCGTGCGCAACAGGGGCGTATCCGGCGATGACGGGTGAGAATCCAGCGCGTCGCGGCCCGGCTTCGCTTCGGCACGTTGGCCGAAGGTAAGGCCGACAGCATCTCCCCCGACGCAGATCTCTCCGATGGCCCCGATCGGACAACATTGTTGATGGTCGTCAACCACCCACACCGCGGTGTTCGCCAATGGGCGGCCGGCATGCACGCCCTGCACATCGGCATCGATGCGACCGCAGCTGGCGGCAAGCGTATGGGTGGTCGAGCCGAATACATTCCAGAGCTCGCCGCAGCATGCCGTCAGTTGCCGCGCCAGTTCAGCCGTTGGCGTGTCGCCCACGCACACCGCCTTCAACGGTGTGCCGCCGGTCCAGCCGGCAGAGAGCATCGCCTGCCATGTTTCCGGCGCAGCGAATATCACGCTCGCCCGGCTGCTCGCGGCCTGCGTGGCCAGCGTTTCAGCGTATCCGGCGTTGTGGCGGTCGAGCCGGATAAAGCTGGCGCCCAGTGACAGCGGCAGCAGGGCCTCGGTGATCGCCGTACCGGTGGATGCGGGCGCGGTTCCGAGCACCCGATCATCGGCGGATAGATGGAGTACCTCCTGCAGGCCCTGGCACAGGTTGGCCACGGCGCGATGGGTCAGCGCGACGCCTTGCAGAGCATCGGGGGTGTCGGATGAGTAGACGACGATAGCCGCGTCCTCTGCGGCGATATCGACCGATGCGCGCGCGCGGAATGCCTTGGCAATTTCGTCGGCGTCGCTATCCAGCCACAGCGCCTGCGACCGCGGCCACGTCAACGCGGTTTCCAGCGTCGACAGGCCCACCAGGGCGGTGACGCGCGCATCCAGCACGATGTCCTGCAGTCGCGCGATCGAATCATTGGTATCCAGCAGCACGCAAACGCTGCCTCTTTTCAGAATGCCCAGCAGGCCCGCAAGCCAGTCCATGCCGGCCTCGACGCACAGGCCAGTCACGCTGCCGCGACCCACACGGCGCGCCACCAGACACGCCGCGATGCGGTTGGCCTGCTGTTCGAGCTCGGCATAGCGGACGTCGCGATCGCCAAAAACGAGCGCCGTGTTTTCCGGTGTGCGATCGGCCTGATGCTCGAACAGGGCAGGGACGCTGGCCGGCAGCCGGATGGCTGTGGCTGTCGCGTTCCAGTGCCGCACCAGGGCCAGTTCGTCGTCGTTGATCGCGGTGAGTGCGGCAATTGGCTGGTGCGGGTTCGTGCTGACGCTTGCGAGCAGGGCCAGGTAGCGGTCGCGCAGCAGGCGGGCCGTATCGCCGAGCAGAATGTCGGCGTTATAGGTGACACCGCCGACCATGCCGCCGGCGCCCTCGAGAAACCACAGTCCGAGATCTTCTGTCGCGCCACTCTGGAACAGCAGAATCTGCTCGTGCTGCAGGCCACCCCAGTCGATCATGCGGTGGCGCGCATCCTGGAAGGAGAACAGCGCCTGATAAAGCACCGCACCGCTGCCGTGGCCCACGCGCAATTCGCGCTGCAGGTATTCGAGCGGCACGTCCGGATGGCCAAAGCTGTCGATGGCAACGCGTTTCACATGACGCACAAAGTCGACAAAATTCAGCGCCGGGTCGACGCTGACATGCAGCGGCACCAGATTGTTGAAATAGCCCATGACCGATTCGACTTCGGTCTGGTTGCGTCCACGCACCGGCGTGCCGACCACCAGATGGCGCTGGCCTGCCACGCCGCACAACAGCACGTAATACAGCGCCAGCAGCGTCATGTTGAGCGTCGCATCGGCCAGCCGTGCAACCTCGTGCAGGGCATCGGTCGTGTCTTTGGACACGTGGATCCACTCGGTGCTGCCCACGCCGGACATGCCCGGGCGGCGCGGGCGATCGGTCGGCAGCGCGCGCGCTTCGGGCATCTGCGCCAGCCGCTCGCGCCAGTGCGTCAGCTGGGCCTGGAACGGCTCGCTCTCCAGCCACTGCGCATGCCAGGCGGCGAAGTCGCCGTAACTTACCGGCAGCGGCGGCAAGGGCGACGGTTTGCCTTCCCGTGCGGCGCGATAGAGCTGCGAGAGTTCGGCATAGAGAATGTCGAACGACCAGCCGTCCCAGATGATGTGGTGCGGCATGAAGAAGAACACGTGGTGGTCCGCGGCGAGGCGGAACATGCGTGCGCTGAACAGCGGCGCCTGGGTCAGGTCGAACGGCGTATCGGTCAGCTGCTGCAGCCGCTGCATCAGCGCCGTTTCGCGCTCGCCGTCGGGCAGCGTGGAAAGATCTTCGGCAGGAAAGAGCGGCATCGCGATCTTCGCCTCGACCACCTGCTCGACCAGCGTGCCGATGCGCCGTATCGCGGTGCGCATGATCGGCTGGCGCTGCATCAGCTCCTGCAGCGCCTGTTCGAAGGCGGCTTCATCGAGGTGACCACGCAGCCGATGCGCCGACGGTGCGTTGTAGGTCACCCGACCGGGCTGCAACTCGTCGAGCGCCCACAGGCGCTGCTGCATCAACGACAGCGGCGCTCGATGCTGCGCCGCGCGAGACACGATGGGCTGCGTCGCCTGCGCTTTGCCGCTGTCTATCTCCACGCCAATGGCAACGGCCAGGTCGGCGATGGTCGGCGCGTCGAACAGCGTACGGAACGACAGCGTGATGCCGAACTCCCGATTCAAGCGCGCCGTCAGCTGGGCCGCCAGCAATGAATGGCCGCCCAGCGCGAAAAAATTATCGTGCACGTCGAGATCGGGCAGCGCCAGTACGGTTTCCATCGCGGCCGCTACACGACGTTCAAGATCATTGCGCGGTGCGAGGCGCGTGGCCTTGGCCGTGGCTGATTGCACCGTCGGCGCGGGCAGCCCCTTGCGGTCGATCTTGCCGTTCGGCAACAGCGGAATCGCGCTGAGCTGGATCAGGTGCTGCGGCAGCATGTAATCGGGCAACTGCAACTTGAGCTGGGCGCGCACAGCGGCCTCATCGAGCAGGGCATCGGCGGCGATCACGACATAGCCGACCAGACGCACATCGCCGGGCCGGTCTTCGCGCGCCATCATCACCGCACGCGTTACGCCGGGTATCTTGGCGAGTACCGATTCGATCTCGCCCAGCTCGATGCGATAGCCGCGCACCTTGACCTGAAAATCGAGCCGGCCGAGATGTTCGAGCAGGCCGCTGGCCAGCCAGCGACCGCGATCGCCGGTGCGGTACATGCGCGCATCGGCAGTGTCGGCCAAAGGATCGGGCAGAAAACGTTCGGCATCGAGCTCGGCCCGATTCAGATAACCCAGCGTGACGCCGGCGCCACCAATATAGATTTCGCCGGGCACGCCGAGCGGGCACGGCGCGCGCTGCTCATCAAGTATGTGCACCACCGTGTTGGCAATCGGTCGACCGATGAAAATGCCGGCCCCGGGATCAGTGACGCGCCAGAACGTCGACCACACCGTGGTCTCGGTCGGGCCGTAGGCGTTCCATACGTCACCACAGCGTTGCAGCAGCGCCTCGGCGAGATCCGCCGGCAGCGGCTCACCGCCGGCAATCGCCTTGAACTGTGAGTGACCCATCCAGCCCGACTCGATCAGCACGCGCCAGCCGGCCGGTGTCGCCTGCATCATGCTCGCCTGGCTGCGCTGGACCAGCGCCAGCAGGGCAGCGCCGTCGCGCACATCGTCATAGCCGGCTAGCACCACTTCGGCGCCAACGCTGAGCGGCAGCAGCAGCTCCAGAAACGCGATATCGAACGAAAGCGTCGTCACGGCGATCAGCCGGTCGTCTTCAACGATGCCGAGAATCTGCTGCATGCTGGTAAGGAAGTTCGCCGTCGCGCGATGCGGCACGCGTACGCCTTTGGGGCGACCGGTCGATCCGGAAGTGAAGATCAGGTAGGCCAACGAATCGGGCGCGGCGCGTTGTGCATCGTGCGGCAAGCGCGTGATCGCTGCGGCATCAATGATTGCGGCGTCGCGTGACAGCGACAGGATGCGCGATGGCGGAAAGGCGAAAGCCGCAGGAGCATCGTCATCGACGATCAGCACGGCGAGCGCGGCGTCCTCGGCCATAAAGGCCAGCCGTTCCGTGGGGAAATTGGGGTCCATCGGCACATAACCTGCGCCGGTCTTGAGCACGGCCAGCAGCGAAGCCAGCATGTCGGTATTGCGTGCGATCATCAGTCCGACCAGATCGCCGCGCCCCACGCCGAGCGCGCGCAGGCAGTGCGCGATGCGATTGGCGCGCGCATCCAGTGCGGCATAGCTGAGCTGGTTCGTGCCGTCGCTGACGGCGGCGCGCTGCGGTGCGCGATCCACCTGCCGCTCAAAAAATTCATGCGCCAGTTGCTGCGTGGGATAGGCCGTGGGCAGCGGCTGCAAGGCGTGCAGTGCCTGTTGCGCCGGTTCGGAAAGCATGCCGAGCGCGTTGATCGCCATGCTCGGATCGATCGTGGCGTTGCGCAGCAGGGTTTCATACGCATCGAGCCAGCAGCGTATCGTTTCGCCGTGGAACAGGTCGCTGTTGTACTGACACTCCAGCCGTACGCCACCGTTTACCTGTACCGCGTTGACGAACAGTTCGAAGTTTTCGAACGCGCGCGGGTTGCCGTGGAAATCGAGACGCAGGCCGGGGAACGATACGGTGGACTCGTCCAGCGCCTGATCAAGATTGAACAGCACGCTGACCAGCGGCAGCCGCGCCGGATCGCGCGGCAGCGCCAGCCGCGCCAGCAGGCTGCCGATGGTGTACTGCTGATGCTCGAACGCATCCAGCAGATCGCCACGAACCTGATCAAGCACGCTGGAGAAAGCGGCCTGCGTATCGAGCGTCACGCGCAGCGGCAGCACGTTGACGCAATGGCCAACCAGGCTGTCGTGCCCGCCGGCGGCCTGACCGGCGGAAGGAATGCCGATCACCACATCGTCCTGTGCGCTGAGCCGCTGCAGCCAGATGCCGAACGTCGCCAGCAGGGTTGCGTAGAGACTGGCGCCGCGGCGCGCACCCATCTTTTTCAGATCGGTGATCAGCGCGGCATCGAGCTGGCGGTCTTCGCGCTGCGAGTTGAACGTGCGTCGACGTGGGCGTGTGCGATCAACCGGCAGATCGAGCGAGGGAACGCTGCCGGCGAAGCGCGACAGCCAGTAACGTTCGGACTCCCGGCCATCCTCGCTGGCCGCATGCCTGGCTTGCGCCAAGGAAAAATCCGCAAAAGAGTTAGCGGCTGCCGGCGGCGCGCCGTTTCCGGTCAGCTGCGCATAGATCGCCGCCAGGTCGCGCACGATGACGCCGAATGACCAGCCGTCGCAGACAATGTGATGGGCGGTGAAAACCAGCAGATGATTGTCGGCCGCCAATCGCAGCAGTTCGGCCCGCACCAAGGGTCCGTGTTCGAGATCGAACGGCGTCGTTACCGCGCGTTGCAGCATTGACGCGACGGCGGCATCGCGCGCCGCCGGGTCGCGTGCGGCAAGGTCGACAACGTCACAGCGCAGATCCAGATGTTCCGCGATGTACAACTCCTTGCCGTCTGCGCTGAGCGTGCCACGCAGCGCTTCGTGGCGATCGAGCAGCAGCTGCAGCGCACGCTGCAACGCGCCGACATCCAGCGCGCCGGAAAGCCGCAACGACACCGATTCGTTGTAGGCGAGCGACGCCTCGCGCTCAAGCGTGGCGGCCAGCCAGATCTCGCGCTGCGGCGCGGTGGTCGACACCACTCGCGCCAGCGCCTCGCCGGCAAACGGATCGTAGTCAACCGCGGTCGACGCGGCGCCGCCATCGTTGGAACTCATGCGTTGATCCTCAGAAACTTGCCTGGCGCCTCCGGGTTCGGTACGAACCACGCCGGGTTGCCTTCCGCATCCTTGCCCAGCCGCGCGCCGGCGACCGGCGGTCGGGCCGCATCGAACGCGTGCGACTCAGCCTGTTTGCGTCGCGGCAGAAATTCCGCTTCCTGCAACTCCAGCACGGATTCCTTGAACGCCTTGGCGATGGCGATGAAATCCTCTTCGCTGTGCGCGGTAGTGAAAAAGCACGGAAAATTGTCGAGCACGTGGATGCCGCGGCTGCGCATCATCGCGAACAGCAAATCCTGTAGGGGATGATCCTCGCTGAAGTTGACCTTCCACACCGAGGCGAAATGGGTCAGCACAATTGGCGCACCGACGCCGGTGCAAAATCCGTTGAGATCGTCGATCAGCATTGTTGTGCGCGCGTTCAAGCGTTCCTGCAGCGACGGTCCGGCCGACTTGAGATGATCGAGCACGGCGTGCGCTGCGGCCAGCGCCAGCGGGTGACGCACGAAGGTGCCGGCGAAATAGGTTACGCCCACGGTAGGAATCGAGGCATCGCCAAACTGCCAGCCGCCGCCGTCGAGCGCATCCATGAAACGGCGCTTGCCGGCAATCACGCCAATCGGAAAACCGCCGCCGACCACCTTGCCGTACGAAGCGAGATCGGCGTCGATGCCGAGTACGGCCTGCGCACCGCGTGGATGAGCACGGAAGCCGGTGACCACTTCGTCGAAGATCAGCAGCGCACCGGCATCGCGGGTGATCGCGCGCAGCTCCTGCAGAAATTCGCGTGGCTGGAAATCCGGCCGCCGGCTCTGCACCGGTTCGACCAGCACGGCGGCAATCGACGCGGCGCGCTCGCGAATGATCGCCAGCGATTCCGGTGTGCCGTAGTCAAGCACGAGGACGTTTTCCGAGGTGTTGCGCAGGATGCCCGGCGCCGCGGGTACGGAGCGGAGCTTCTTGCTGCCGCGCACGATCACTTCGTCGAAGATGCCGTGGTAGGAGCCGGTAAAAATCACCAGCGTGTCGCGGCCGGTGACCGTACGCGCGATGCGCACCGTGCCCATTACCGCTTCCGACCCGGTGTTGCACAGCGCGGCACGGTCGAAGCCGGTCAGATCGCAGATCTGTTTGGCGACCACGCCGGCTAGCGGATGTTGCGGACCGATTTCATAGCCGGCGTCGAGCTGCCGGCGCACCGCGTCGAGCACGAAATCCGGCTGCCAGCCGAACAGGTTCATGCCGAAGCCGTTGAGTGCATCGACATACTCGTTGCCGTCGATGTCCCAGACTTTCGAGCCCTTCGAACGTTCGACCACGACCTGATAAATCATTTCCTTCAGCAGCGGGCGAAAGCCGTTGACCACGCGCGGATCGGCAAGATGCGGGCGATGCTCTTCGGTATAAGACTTTGAACGCTGCGTGCGTTCGATATAGCGGCGCATGAACGCATCCAGCCGCGCGCGCTGGCGATCGCTCAGCTCGGTCTGCGTCGAATGGATGCGCGCGATGGCGCCGAAGGCTTTCTTGACGTCATAGGTGGTGTGCGCGAGCGCGACTTCCTCATCCGGTACAGGCGCTTCCGCTGCGGGACTCGGCGTGGCGTCGACGGAAACCGCGGGCAGTGGCGCTGGAGCCGAGGCGGCAGGTGCTTGCATCACGGCAGCCGCCACGGCGGTACCGGCGAGCAGCGCGAGCTGCTGCTGCATGATCAGCATCTGCTGCTGGATCACGTCATGCACGATGCCTCCGCTGGGGGCCGGTTGCGCGATGGCCGGCATCGCGAGTGCCGGCGTATTGACGGCTTGCACCGGGTTGGCCGCGACAGGAACGGGCGCCGGTGCGGCCGCCTCGGGAGGCAGCAGCTGGTCGATATGCACGGCGAGCCGCTCGAACGTGGAGAATGACTCCATCAATTCGCGGAAGGTGATCTTCAGCGCAAAGGTTTTCTGCAGCTGCAACGCCACCTGCGTCAGCGACAACGAATCAAGCCCCAGCTCGATAAAGTTGGCATCGGTATCCGCGCCCTCGAAATCACTGCCGGAAATATCTTCGAACAGCTCGGTGAGCTGAGCGATCAGACGAGTGGACCGTGCGGACCCGGCGGATGCGCCTGCGCTGTGGTCGGCCATGGAAATCTCCGGAAGCAATACGTTGGTTATGGCGGGAGTTGCCGGGCCGGAAACCGGCGCGGGCTCAAGAGCTGATTTCGATGCAGCTATTACGACGGCCGGCGAATTATCGGCCTCCTGTATGTCGATCCAATGGCGTTTGCGTTCGAACGGGTAGGTGGGCAGGCGCAAGCGGCGCTTGTTGCTGCGTCGATCAAGCCTGTCTGCGGCGACCGGCGCGCCGAGCGACCAGAGCTGGCCCACGGCATCCAGCCATGCGGCCCGCTCGCCGGCCGGCGTATCGGCCATCGACGCCAGCACGATCCGTCCGCGACTCTGCGGCTGCTGTCGCGAGAGTGCTGTCAGCGTTGTGCGCGGCCCGATCTCAAGAAAGGCGTGCTGCGTCTCGCCGAGCAACTGCTGCAAGGCCGTCGAAAAGCGGACCGTGCCGCGCAGATGCCGCGTCCAGTAATCCGGCGAAGTTGCTTCGTCGTCGCTCAGCGTCGTGCCGGACAGCGTCGAGATGATCGCAATACCTGGCGATTGCAGCGGTGTGCCCGATACTTCGTTTCGAAATGCCGACAGCAACGGATCCATCATCGACGAGTGGAATGCGTGCGAGGTATGCAGCAGGCGGCTGGCGATGCCCGAGGCTTCGAGCGAGATCTGGAACGCTTCGATCGCGGCGGTTTCGCCGGATACCACACAGGCATTCGGTGCATTTTCGGCAGCCAGCGACAGCGCAGCCGGCAGGCGTGCTTTCAACTGCGCGGCATCCAGCCGCACGGACAGCATCGCGCCGGCCGGTTGTGCCTGCATCAGCCGTCCGCGCCGCGCGACGAGGCGCGCGCCATCGGCGAGGCTCATCACGCCGGCAATCACGGCGGCGACAAATTCGCCGACGCTGTGGCCAATCATGGCAACGGGCTGGATGCCAACACTCATCCACAGCCGCGCCATCGCGTATTCGATCGCAAAAATCGCCGGCTGGGTCAGCGCGGTGGCGCGCAGCGCATCCGCATCGTCGGCGAACAGCCGCTCACGCAGGTCGAAACCGAGTTCGTCGCGCAGCTGCTCCGCGCACTCATCGATGGCGGCGCGAAATACCGGTTCGCTCGCATGCAGCTCACGGCCCATGCCTGCGTATTGCGACCCCTGGCCCGGGAACAGGAAAACGATACCCGGCGATGGCTGCAGCACGGCGCGCATGGCTGGCGCAGCGCGCAGCTGCGCCACGGCTTCCTCATGGCTGCTGGCGACAACATGACAGCGCTGGGTGAAAGCCTTGCGGCCGACGATCAGCGTGTGCGCAACATCAGCAAGGTTGCTGTCGGATTCGACGGCCAGATGTTCGCCAAGGCGTTCCGCGGCATGGCCCAGCGCGTTTGCCGTGCGTGCGGACAGCAGCAACAGCTGCGGACCACTTGCCTGGTCGGACGGCGCGCGCACCGGCGCTTCTTCGAGGACGACGTGTGCATTGGTGCCACCGACGCCAAACGAACTGACGCCGGCGCGCAGCGGCTGGCCATCGCTTGGCCATGGTCGCAATGTGTCGTTGACGACAAACGGCGAATGGGCGAAATCGATTTTTGGATTCGTCGCGTGCAGATGCAGCGACGGCGGCAGCTGCCGTTCGCTCAAGGCCAGCGCGGTCTTGATCACGCCCGCGGCGCCCGCGGCCATGACCAGATGGCCGACATTGCTTTTCAGCGAACCGATCGCGCAAAAGCCAAGCTCGTCCGTGCTCTGGCGGAATGCGCGGGTCAGCCCTTCGATTTCGATCGGATCACCCAGCGGCGTGGCGGTGCCGTGCGCTTCGACGTAGGAAATAGAACGCGCGTCGACGCCGGCACGATCGAGTGCCATGGCGATCACGGCGGCCTGACCGGCACTGCTCGGCGCGGTAAAACTGGCCTTGATGCCGCCATCGTTGTTCACCGCGGCGCCACGTATGACCGCGTAGACCGGGTCGCCATCGCGCAGCGCATCGGAAAGCTTTTTCAACAGCACGACGGCGGCGCCATCGCTGAATACCGTGCCCTGCGCTTCAGCGTCGAAGCTGCGCGTGTGGCCGTCGGGCGACAGCATCGAGCCTTCCTGCGAAACATAGCCACTGCGCGGCGGGCAGGTGATCGAGACGCCGCCAGCCAACGCCATGCCGCAGTGGCCGGCGCGCAGCGCGTCGAAAGCCTGGGCAATGGCAACCAGCGAAGTCGAGCAGGCGGTGTTGATGCTGATTGCCGGGCCGGTCAGGTTGAGCTTGTGCGCGACGCGGGTGGTCAGGTAATCCTTTTCGTTGCCAAGCATCACCTGGAACGCGCCGAGCTTGTCGACCAGATCCGGCCGCGTGCTGATGTGACGCTGGAAATAAGTGGCGTTGTGCATGCCGGCGAAGATGCCGACCGGCTCGGTGTGTGCGTCGGGCACGTAGCCGCCGCGCTCCAGGCATGACCAGCACAGCTCGAGAAAGATGCGCTGCTGCGGATCCATCAGCTCCGCTTCGCGTGGCGTGATGCCGAAAAACGCCGCGTCGAAATTTTCCACGCCATCGATCACACCACGGGCGGCGACGTACGCTGGATCATCGCGCAGCGCATCCGGCACGCCGGGATCGAGATCGTCGGCGCCGAAGAAGGTGATCGACTCGCGGCCAGCGCAGAGGTTTTCCCAGAAGGCCTCGACCTCATCGGCGCCGGGAAAACGCCCGGCCATGGCGATGATCGCCACCGGTTCCGCCGCGGCGTTCGCGTGGCCAACGACAAGACGGGACGCCGATACAGCGGCCGGGGCCTCGCCTTCGATGATGCCGGCCAAGGCTGCAGGGCTCGGGCCGCTAAAAAAATCGACGATCGTCGGGCGTGGCGAAAGCTCGGCGTGGATGCGTGCGAGCGTCGTCACGGCGAGCAGCGACTGGCCGCCAAGCTCGAAAAAATTATCGTGGCGGCCAACCTGATCGAGGCCCAGCGTGTCGGCAAAAAGGTCACAAAGCCGGTGTTCCAGCGGATTGGCTGCGGGCACATAAACGTCGGCCAGCTCCGGCCGGCGCCCATCCGGCGCAGGCAGTGCGCGTCGATCCAGTTTGCCGTTGGCAGTAACGGGCAGCGCGTCCAGCCGCAGGTACATCGCCGGGACCATGAATTCCGGCAGTGCACGGGTCAGCTGCTCGCGCAATCGGCGTGCGTTGACCGATGCATCGTTGGCGACGTAATAGGCCACCAGCCGCTTTTGTCCGGGGCGATCCTCGCGCGCCAATACGGCAGCGGCGCGCACGCCGGGCAGCTGCTGCAAGGCAGCCTCGATTTCGCCGATCTCGATGCGGTAGCCGCGGATCTTGACCTGGCCGTCGGCGCGGCCGATGAACTCGACGACGCCTTCCGGTAACCAGCGCACGAGATCGCCGGTGCGATAGAGGCGATCGCCGTCCGCACCAAAGGGATCGACAACAAAGCGTTCGGCGGTCAGTTCGGCGCGACCCAGATAACCGCGGGCAAGACCGGCGCCGCCGATATATAGCTCGCCGATCACGCCGATCGGCACGGGTTCGTTGTGCGCGTTCAGCACGTGCAGGGTGGTATCCGCGATCGGCCGACCGATCGGGATGGAGCGCAGCGCCGCGTCGAGCGTGCGCGGGATGCGATATGTCGCCGAGAACGTGGTGCACTCGGTTGGCCCGTAGCCGTTGATGATCGTCGTATCGGGCAACGCCGCGTAAGCTTTGTGCACATGCGCGACGGACAAGGCCTCGCCGCCAATCAGCAACTGGTCGAGTCCGCGCAGGTTGCTCGCATCGTCATCGACGATGGCGTTGAACAGCGCGGCCGTGAGCCAGGCGATGCGCGCGTCGTGCTGTTTGACGGTGGTCGCCAGGCCGCAGCCGCTCGGGATGCGTTCGGCGTGGATGATGCAAGTACCACCGTTGAGCAGCGCGCCCCAGATTTCGAAGGTCGACGCATCGAAGCCGAGCGGCGCGGCGTGCAATACGCGTGGCGTCGCGCCGAAGTCGACGTAGCTCACCTCGCGCACCAGACGGATGATCGAGCGGTGGCTGATTTCGACGCCCTTCGGCGTTCCGGTCGAGCCCGAGGTGTACATCACGTAGGCGAGCGCGTCGCCATTTCCTGCCGGAAGTTCTTTGCAACCCGCGCCGGACTCCAGTTGTGCCAGCGACATGAGCGGCGCACGGATGCCCGCAATAGGTACGTCGTCGGCGTGCGCGATGACGACGGCCGCGCGTGCATCGTTGATGGCAAAGGCCAGCCGTTCGTGCGGATGTGCGGCGTCCAGCGGCAGGTAGGCCGCGCCGGCCTTGAGAATGCCGAGCAGGGCGACAATCGCCTCGGGCGAACGCTCCAGCAACAGCGCGACCGGAGCGCCAGCGGCAACGCCGGCCGCCATCAGACCGGCGGCAACGTGTTCGGCGCGCGCATCCAGTTCGGCATAGGTAAGGCGGAAATCGCCGCATTCGATCGCTACCCGCATCGGGTGATCGCGCGCTGTCCTGGCGAAAAGTCCATGCACGGTGTCATCGCCATGCCGCAGCACGGCGGTGTTGTTCCATGCATCCAGGTGACTGCGTTCGACCGATTCAACCACGTCGATCGTGGACATCGCGACGTCACCACCAGCACTCAGCATCTCCAGAACGCGCTGCACACAGCGGGCGATCAGGTCGATCGCAGCGGCGTCGGCCGGCGTCTGAAAAGCGACCTGCAGGCGTGGTGATTCGTGCAGGGACAGCTGCCAGCAGCTCGTGCTTGCTACGTTCTCACTGGTCTTTTCAAACGCATCAAAATGAGCTGATTCTGTCAGTACATCCCAGGCACTGCGACACGAGGGAGGCGCGGCCTTCGACATGTTTTTCGAAAAGATCTCGAGCCACGCATTGCGATTACCTGCGCGAGGCACATCGATCGTTGTCTGTCGTGAGCCTTGCGCATCGCACAGGCTCGTCAGCACGGATGTCGCGCCGGTCAGTTGTGACTCGACAACGGCGAGCGCTGCGCAAAGGATCAGAGGGTCGCGCACCAGTACTTCAGCCAATGCAGCATCGATCGGGTATCCGCGATGCTGCCAGCCGGCATGGCCCGGTTGCCCAGGCACGACATCGAACAGCGTCATCGTTTCGGTAACGGCGTTGACCGGATTTGTTTTGTCGTTCATGGGGCATCCACCGACGCAGGTGTGCGACGTGCGCGTTGCCCCATGCGTGTGATTCCCGACTTGGCCCGATCCATCAACACATTGCTGCCCACGGGCGTCGGGTTCATTCCCCATCGGCGCATGCGTGCGTTGAACCGGTGCGCGTCGGTCCAGCGATCGGATTGCTGGGTGCGGAAAGTGAGCGCCAGTGAAACCGCCAGCTCGGGACCCGTGTGCACCCGATGCGGTGCGATAAAAGGATGATGCAGGCCGACACCCGGCTTCAATGCGAAGGTCATGGCCTTCGACTCGAACGAAGGGTGGTAGGCCGGGCGGTCGCCGACACGCGAGAGCAAAAGATCCTTTTGTGCCGGACTCATGATTTCGTTGTCCGACGGATCCCACAGATGCACGGTCTTGTTGCCGCGTATGTGCAGCAGAAAATTCATCTCGCGATCCATGTGATACGGCGTGACCGAATCGCGCGTGGAGATGAAGATATAGGTCGAATACCAGCTGATCCACGGATCGAGTGGATCGATCTGGGCGGTTATTTCCGAAAGCAGGCCTTCGATCAATGGCCGGAATTGGGCGTCGCGCTCCGGGTTGTTGATGCAGATGTACGCACGGTTGTCTTCGAAGTGATCGAGCACGTCGTCGAGAGTCAGCGCTTTCTTGTAGCGATCGTAGGAAGAGTCGAGATCGGCGTCGCCGGGAATGCTGCCGATGCGGTAAGGGATCATTTCCGGTGGCATGCGTCGGCACAGCGCAAAAAGCTCTTCGAGCGAAAAATACGGATGGTCGGCCAGCCGATGCGTTATCTGGAACGGCGCGCGGTTGTAATGCGACTTCATCGTGTCCGGCTCGAATTCGAGCAACGGCGAAGCTTCCCGCCGGCCGCGCGCCAGGAAATCGAGATAATTTGTCGCTGAGATGAATCTGCCCAGCATGGTGTCACCTCCCCAAAACAAATCCGTGTTGTGTAAACGTCCACTTCCCCGGTTTTCTGCCGTGCCCGTCAGGGCGTCCAGCGATCGTGCATCAACATCTCATTGCATGCGGTCAGCGGGTCTCGACTGAAACGCGAACAGCCACAGGATCGCTCCTTGAATTGGTGAGCCGATCCAGCTGACGTCGTAGGTGCCTGCCTGTGCGACCTGCTTGGACGCCACGGCGCACTGGACGCCACTGTTGTCTGGCAGCATCAGGTAGCTGTCGATGACGGAAAATCCGTTGTTCGGCCTCGCCGTCATTCGCTTGACGCCACCGTCGCCCCACCACACCGCAATAAGTGTCGCCGGCCCCGTAGTGGTGACGCTGTGACTCTTCAATACGAGGCCGGGCGCCGCATAATTCTGTGCAACGCCCTGCAGGACGCCGGCGTGCTTGATTTCGACGAAAGGCAGGGAGATTTCTCCGCTGGCGTTCGCGCTCTTGACCATGCTGACGGTGTGGCGCGCTCCGCCTTTGGCTGACAGCGCCATGTAGGCAGTAACGTTGAACGCCTCGTATCCGTTTTGATAAGCGACGCTGCTGCCGACTTGCTTCCAGTGGTTCGCGTAATTGTCGACAGGTGAGGTGGCATTACTGGCATAGCCGCCGTTGAGCACGATCAGCGAGCTGCCGCTGGTTTGCGTGTCGATCGGTGAGGTTGTAGCGGGCGTCGAACCGAGCCCCTCGGACTGGGTGAGCAGCGTATGGGCGCCCAGTGAAGAAACGGCCTGGTCGGCAACGTCTGCGCTGCTCGCATCGACGCGCGCGTACGACCGCGCCGGTCCAGAGCTGACCATCGACCCGGCGATTAGCAGGGCAGTAATGATCGCGGTCTGGCGACGGCGGAAAGCAACGTAAGGGCGACGGCCTTGCATGGAGAAAACCTCCTGCTGGACGCCGAGTTTGCTGAGTACATCACATTCTGTCAACAATCAAATATGCTACGCCAAAAGCGCCAGCATCCCGGTTCCAAAGCCAGCCCAAACAGCGCGAGCAGGCTGGTTAATATCGCTTTGAGGGAGGGCGCCGGCATCGCCGCACGGGTCAGGTACTTATTTCGATCTGCCCGGCGGGGCAAGTTTGTAGCATCCAGGGGGAAAGGGCTTGGTCAACGAGACGGATTTTTTCGAGCTGTATCGGAAACTTGAATTCAGCCCCGACGGCGACGTGCTGGAGCTGAAGCGGGCCTACCGCCGCCGCGTCTCATTGCTGCATCCGGATCGTCGGGCTAACGGGCCGCTTGATGTAAGAGCCGCACAGATATTGCAAAGGCTTACCGCGCAGTACGCCGCGGCGATGGAATTTCACCGGGTTCATGGCCGTTTGCCGGGCGCGGTGCTTTCGTCGAAATCGATGAGTTCCAGCTCGCCCGCTCACCGGACAACGGCAGTGCACGCCCAATGGCGCAGGCGTCGTTATCCGGTGTCGGATAACAAGTCGCAAAGCTCGCGCTTCAGATGGCTGATTCTTCTTGCAGCCCTTGTGCTGGGTTTCCTGCTGTGGAACGTCTACGCCGACCAATCAATCGTGGCTGCCTCGGCCGCGACGGGGGAATCGGAAGATGCGGGTTAGTCGGCGCACGTCGGTCATTTACCTGGCATGCCGCCTTCGTCGGCGGTGATCCATTTATCGTGCGTGCTTAGCGCGCGCCGCGTCGGAAGAGCACCACTTCGACGGTCTGAATCAGGATCAGCAGGTCAAGCATCAGATTGTGGTTCTTGACGTAGTACAGATCGTATTTGAGCTTTTCCGTGGCATCTTCCTCTGAAGCACCGTAGGGGTAGCTCAGCTGGGCCCAGCCCGCGAGGCCAGGCTTCAGACAGTGCCGCAGGCTGTAATAGCGGATCTTGATGGCCAGATCCGATACGAATTCCGGTCGTTCCGGTCGCGGACCGACGATACTCATTTCGCCTTTCAGCACATTCCATAGCTGTGGCAGTTCATCGAAGCGCAGCTTGCGGCAGATCCGCCCCACCCGCGTCACCCGGTTGTCATTCTTGCCAGCCCAGCGCGCCACGCCGTCGAGCTCGGCATCGGTTCGCATACTGCGAAACTTGAGCAGCTTGAAGGTCTGGCCGCGTTCGCCGACCCGCTCCTGTCGATAAAGAATCGGCTGTCCGGGTCCGGACTCCAGGCGGATAGCCAGCGCCACGCCGAGCATCAGCGGCCAGCCCAGGGCCAGCATCAGGATGGCGGCAATCAGATCGAAAGAGCGCTTGCTCATCCGCCGTAACGGCGTGGCATCGAAGCCGGCCGAAAAAATCAGCCAGGACGGATCGAGCATCGAGAGCTGGACGCGGCCCGACTCGCGTTCGAAAAAAGTCGTCAGGTCGATGATCGGCAGACCCAGCTGGCGGCATTCGAGCAGGTCTTCCATCGGCAGTCCGCCGCGGCGATCGTCGACGCCAACCACGATCTCGTCGACCCGCTCGCGCGCAACCAGTACGCGCAGTGGAATGTCCGACGAAAACACGTGCTCTGCCGGTATCACAACCGCTTCGTTTGGGCGGGATACGTAGCCGACCACGCTGAAGCCGCGGCGGTCCGAGCGCCGGCGCATCAGGTGATGGATCTGGGCGGCGTGCCGGCCGGCGCCCAGGATAAGTACGCGGCGCTTGAACGACCCGATTTCGACCACGCGCATAAACAGCAGGCGCAAACCGATCACCGCCAGAAACCCCAGCGGCAGAGCAATACCTAGCACGCCACGACCGACATAGGCCTGCGGCACCAGGTAATAGCCCACGACCAAACCGAGGCCACCAAGAATGAACGCCACGGCCTGGCGAGCCACCATGCCGAACCAGCTGGCGCGCATATGCGTCTGATACTGACCCATTGCGGCCATGCCCAGCACGATCATCACCGCGAACACCAGCGAGCGCTCGGGCATGTGGCGCGAAAATTCGGCGAGATCGTCGGGATTGCGAAAATAACGCAGATACATCGACGCGTTCAGCGAAGCGGCGAGCAGCAATAGTTCACTCATGCCCAGCAATAAAAGCCAGTGCATGGTTTGTTGGCGCAGAAAGCGAAACATCGTCTTTCCCTCCCCATTTCACCGCGGATTCCTTCCGGGCGGATTGCGAGACTACTGCCGTTTCCGGTTGATGTCGATGTGATGCGGATTAAACTTTTTTACTCTGAGACGTGGTAGCAATATCTATACCAACTGGCGTCGCTAGTTTGAATACAGCGCACCTGCAAACGGCTGTTTCGGCCTTTTGCGGAATGCCAGGCAGCTTTTTGTCACTCAGCCGAAGCAGATTTCGGCAAGCATGGGCACTCGATATGACATTTCCGAGGCGGGCGCGCGCAGCGCACTCGTGAAACGAGTACGCATATCCAGACCAATCCTTGGCATGCAAGCTATCGGGGGCAGATGCCGGTGCGTCAGCTCACAGCAGTTTGCGCAGCGTATCTGCCAGTCGCAGGCTCAACGCAGCGATGGTGAACGTCGGAAACGCCCAGCCGCCGGTTGGAAAAACCGAGCTGCCGGCGATGTGCAGGTTGTCGATGCCGTGCACCCGGCACTGCCGGTCGACCACGCCACGCGAGGGATCATCGGACATGCGCGTTGTGCCCAGATGATGCGCCGTACCGTGGACTTCGGGCACGGCGCGATCTCCCGCGGCGAGCCAGGGCGCCAGTTCGAACCTGCCATGGCATGCCCGCGCCAGTTCGCTGCCGAAGAGAGCGGCAGCGGTGCGATAGGTGCGTGTGTCGAGCGAAGTCAGTTGCCAGTCGACGCAGACCTTGCGCTGGCCCAGCGCGTCGCGTTCCGTGCCGAGGGTGATGCGACTGTCGGGGTTGGGTGCCTGTTCGAAATAGCCGATCAGTTCGACCCGATTGCTTTGCACCGTCGGTTTGTCCGCCAGCTTCTGCGCCATCGCCCGGGCGATATCGCCGACACCCAGGCCTACACGCAACGCCAGCTTGCCGATATTTTCCGCATCGCTTGCACCGTCTTCAGGGCTGGACGGACCGTTTTTCATGGCGGCGCACAGTTTTCGTTCAAGTACCGAGCCTTCGTCCTGCGCGGGCGGACGAAGCGTGGCGCGCAGGTCGCGCAATGCCTGGATGCCTTTGGGCACCGCACCTTCCACGGCAAAGGGATGGACGCGTCCGCTCAGAAGGCGCTGCGTCTTCTGGAATTCATTCGATAGGCCGACCTCGGGAAACGCGGGCGCAGGTCCCTTGCCGAGATTTCGGTCGTAAGGCTGGGTAAGGCGCTCCGGCGTGTCGGTATGCACCGACCCCATCGATCCGCTGGGGTGATCCATAAAGTAACGGCCGACCAGATCGCGGCCGTTGCCGAGTCCGTTCGGTGCGACCGAATCCGACATCAACAGCAGTCGCGCATTTTCGATGCCGCCGCAGGCCAGCACATAGTGCCGCGCGCGCACCTGCCCCTGGCGTCCCGTCAGTGTGCCGATCCGGGCATGGTCAACGGATGATCCGTTCGCCAGCGCCTGAAGTTCGAGCAGATTGGCGTGCAGAAGTACCGTAACGTTGGGCGCCTGCTGCAGTTCATCGCGATAGGCCTGCCCGAAGAGAATCGGGCTGCGGGCAAAGACCTGATTGACCAGCGTGCCTTCCTCGAACGGAAGGGCCGGCCGCGACAGCGGCGTGAGAAAGGAGCCATCGGTGAAATCGTGTGTCTCGATCTGACAATAGGAGCGCGCGCGCGCGTAATACGGTCCCAGTTCGCCGTAGGCGATGGGCCAGCCGCTGTGCGGCACCCACTCCCGATGACTCAGATCCTGCTTGCCGAGTGTGATGCAGCCGCCGCCCCACAGCGTGCAACTGCCGCCGAATATCCGCATCCGCGAGTGAGCGGAATCGAAGGCTGGCCGGCCAATCGACAATCCTTCGTAAAGTGCCTGGCTACTGTTTTCACCCGTCAGGCCGCCGCTCTCGATGAGACAAACCGATACGGACGTTCCAACGAAGGTTCTCGCGATGGCAATACCTGCCGCACCCGCACCGACAATGCAAAGGTCCGCTTCGATACGGGACGGGGCCGACCCGTCCAGATAGTCAATGATCACCCATGCCTCCCAGCGCTCCAGACAGGTTGCACCATAGGGCCTCTCCAGAAAATTCCGGACAGAAGCACCTACGCGTGGTGCCCGAAAGAATCGGGTCTTTCAACACACCGCCGTCATACCCCTTGTACCGAGCCCCTTGGTGGCGGGATCGTCAGCGACCGCCGCCAGCAGAAAATCCGTATCGGTCCCCACTCAGATTACGGTACCTGGGACCTCACCCGCGCATCGGTCACATATCCATGTGGTCGAGAGATTGCTCCAAACCTTCGATCTATTGCAACGGTCCGGACGATGTTGGCCGTTGGCTAACGAGATGCACAAGATACGTCGTCTGGCAAATCCAAGAACGATACCGTCAACGAAAACAGCTGATGTCATGGCGCAGCGTCGCCGATCAGAAGCCTGAGTCAAGGCCGGCAAACCGTCAAAAATTTTCGATAGATCCAAAGCATCAAGGCGCCACGTGGGCGCCTTGATGCTTTAGTACTGCAGGTGTCTGGTGATCAGCGCTTGGCGATGTCGAAATCCTGGCTGGCGACGCTCTTGCCGTCCAGCAGAATCTCGACCTTATACTTGCCTTCCGGCCACAGGTCCGGATTCTGCACCTTGAAGGTGGTGACGGCCGGGCCGTCAGTGGCGATCGACTGGGTGATGTTGCTGACCAGCACGCCTTTGCCTTCGGTGTAAGTCCATTTGGCGTTGAGCTTGGCACCGGTGCTGCTGCCATCGGTGGCGACGCTGGCATAGATGGTCTTGTCGGTCGGGGCAAAGGTGGTACTGGCCTTCGTGACCTGACGATCGCCGTTGACGGCGTCGCCGACAGTCAGCTTGGAAAAGCTCAATGGCGTACCGGCTGCGGCCGTCGGCGTGGCCGCCGTTGCGGCAGCAGCCGGTGCAGTAGCGGTTGTGGCGGCAGGCGCAACGGCGGCCGCGGTGCTGCTTGCCGCCGGACTCTTCGCGGTGCTGGCCGCTGCCGGCGCTGCCGGTGCGGGCGCCGTGCTCGAAGCGGTCGGGGCAGGTGCGGGGGTTTCGCTTTTGCCACAGGCGCTAAGCAGGAGCAGGCTGGCGAATGTGGCGCTGAACAGCACGGCAGAACGCGGTGAAAGTGACATGGTGTGGCTCCAGGATTTGATAACGAAACAGCGGGCGGGCCGTTTTGCGAGGCCTCGCTTCACCAGTTCAATGGTACGACTTCAGCTCATGAGGGTACCGGCGTCGATATGAAGCGCCGATTACCGGAAAATAAGAAGTCACTGGCGTGCGCTGCGTGAATTGTCGGGCCTGGCCGCGGCGCTGGTGCGAAACGGGTTGATGTCCAGCCCGCCGCGCCGGGTGTAGCGCGCATAAACGCTAAGCCGCTCGGGCGCGCAGCGAGCCATTACGTCGACGTAGATCCGCTCCACACACTGCTCGTGGAATTCATTGTGATTGCGAAACGAGACCAGGTAGCGCAGCAGGCCGGCATGATCGATGGGCGCGCCGCGGTAGGCGATTTGCACGCTGCCCCAATCCGGCTGGCCGGTGACCGGACAATTCGAGCGAAGGAGATGCGAGACGAGGCTTTCGTCGACGATGGCAGCGCTGGTATCGGCCTGCAGAAAATCGGCTTCTGGCGGGCCGTAGTGATCGATGTCGATGGCCAAATCATCAAGCACGCGGCCCTCGAGATCAGCCAGCGTGTGGGCACCGGCGCCTACAGGGTGAAGTCGTACTTTAATGACGCTGCCCGCGGCGGCGGAAAGATCACGCGTCAGCGTGGCGACAAGCACCTCGCTGCCGGCGATGCGCTCCTGCGCAAACCCGTTCAGGTAAAGCTTGAACGATTTCGACTCGATGATGTTGGGTGACGTGGCGGGCACGCGGAACTCGGCCATCGCGACTACCGGCTTGCCGCGTGCGTCGAGCCACGACAGTTCGTAGGCATTCCAGATATCCACGCCATGGAAGGGCAGCGTTTCGGCTATGCCGATTTCCATGCGCTTTTCACTGCGCGGTATCGGGAACAGCAAGTCTGGATCGTATCGGTCGGCGTAGACGGTGCTTTGGCCAAGCGGCGACTGTTCGGGTGTACTCATGTGCCGAGTTTAACGGCTTTGCCCGCGGCGCTCCGATGAGTGCCGCGGGCAGCGAACGATTATGCGTTGACCATGTGCATCATGGATTCGGCGTAGCGCGTACCAACGGCCGCGCCGGGTGGAAAGGCGGCATCGATCGCCGCGAGTTCGTTGGCACTGAGCCTGACGTCAATGGCGCCGAGGTTTTCATCGAGGCGTTTGCGCTGCTTCGTACCCGGAATCGCCACGATATCGTCGCCCTGCGCCAGCACCCAGGCTAGCGCCAGCTGCGCCGGCGTGCAGCCCTTGTCGTTGGCGAGCTTCTGCACCTGATCAACCAGCTCCAGGTTGTGTCGGAAGTTATCGCCCTGAAAACGCGGGTTGTTGCGGCGATAGTCGTCGGCCTCGAAGTCGTCCGGCGAGCGAATCGCGCCGGTGAGAAAGCCGCGGCCGAGCGGGGAGTACGCCACCAGGCTGACACCGAGCTTGCGGCAGGCGTCGAGCATGCCGTTGCTCTGCGGGTCGCGCGTCCACAGCGAGAACTCACTTTGCAGCGCGCTGATCGGGTGCACCGCGTAGGCGCGCTCGATCGTGGCGCCCGAGGCTTCGGACAGGCCGAGGTAACGCACCTTGCCCGCGCTGACCAGCTCGGCCATGGCGCCCACGGTGTCTTCGATCGGCACGCTGGTGTCGACGCGATGCTGGTAATACAGGTCGATGGTTTCCACGCCCAAGCGCTTGAGGCTGCCCTCGCAGGCCTTTCGCACGTAGTCGGGGTGGCCGCTGACGCCGCGCTTGGTCGGGTCGTTCGGGTCGCGCACGATGCCGAACTTGGTGGCGATGAACGCTTCGTCGCGACGGCCCTTGATCGCCTTGCCGACCAACTCCTCGTTGAGAAACGGGCCGTACATGTCGGCGGTGTCGAGCAGGTTAAGGCCCTGGTCGAGCGCGTGCCGGATCGTGGCAATCGATTCGACGTCGTCACGGCCGCTGTAGAAATCGCTCATGCCCATGCAGCCGAGACCGAGGACAGAGACCGTGGGGCCAGGTTTACCGTGAATGCTTTTGCCGAGAGTGCGGGTTTGCATGGGATGTCCTTGATGGAGGGTGGAGTGGAATCGGAGCGCATCGCGGCTTCACGCTTGAAGGCATGGGTGGAGAACCGCTGCGGCAGATGACGCGACCATTGTCCTCAGTCGCCTGAATTGGATAAAGGGAGTTAAATGAGCATCTCTATCCAATAAGTATCAACAATGGGGCGGCAATGGATCGATTCGACACCATGCGCGTATTCACCCGCATCGTGGATCTGGGCAGCTTCTCCCGCACCGGTGACGCTTTGGGCATTCCGCGCGCCACCGTTAGTCACGCGCTGCGTCAGCTCGAGGCGCGGCTGGGTACGCAGCTGTTGATACGCACGACGCGTAGCGTGCGCACCACGCCGGACGGCCAGGCGTATTACACCCGATGCCAGCGCCTGCTGGCGGATCTGGAGGAAACCGAATCGGTCTTCAGCCACACGGCGGCGCAGCCGCGCGGCTCGTTGCGCATCGATCTGTCGGGGCCGCTGGGTACGGCGGTGATCGTGCCGGCACTGGCAGATTTTCGTGCGCGCTATCCGCTGCTCGAACTCGATATCGGCGCCAGCGATCGCTACGTCGATCTGGTTCACGAAGGCGTGGACTGCGTGGTGCGCGGCGGCGAGCAGGGCGATTCGGGCTTGATCTCGCGTCGCCTAGCGGTGCTGTCCCAGGTGACCTGCGTCAGCGCGGGCTATGTTGAACAGCACGGCATGCCGCAGGCGCTCGACGAGCTGACCGCGCATCAGGCGGTGGTCTGGCGGTCGCCGACCAGCGGCCGTGCGCAACCGTTGGATTTCATGGTCGATGGTGATCTGCAGATCATCGACGTCTCCGGCGCGGTGACCGTGAACTCTGGCGACATTTACGTGGCCAGCTGCCGCGCCGGTTTCGGCATGATCCAGCTGCCGCGCTACAACGTCGCCGCCGATCTGGCCGCGGGCCGTCTGCTGGAAGTTTTGCCGCAACATCCGCCGCCGCCAATGCCTGTCTCGGTGATGTATCCCGCGCAAAGGCAGCTCTCGCCGCGGGTGCGCGTGTTTGTCGACTGGCTGGTCGAGCTGATGGCCGACCTGCATTGATTCCGGCGTATTGATTCGTCGTGTGGCGACGCCCGTCAATCGATCGCGATGACGCCACGGCGGGGTTTGGCACCGCCGCAGGTGGTGGCGGTCAACGGCGCATTCAGTTCGCCAAGTACCGCACGCTGCTGCTCGACCGGTACACGCAGCGCGCGATCCTCCAGCACCGCCAGCTTTTTGAACACCGGCAGCGCCAGCGTGCGCATGACCAGCCCGGCGCAGCGCGGCCAGCGATCACGGTCGATGGTGTAGCGCACGAAGCTGGCCATGCGGAAAAAACTGGCAATGCTGATATCGGCAATCGACAGCTCGCCGAACACGAATCCATCGGCGGGCAGCTGGCTTTCCAGATACTCCAGCGCCGCGGGAATATCGACCTCGCGCGCCTGCTGCACCGGCGTCGGGTCGGTTTTCTCGCCGAAGATGTGCGGCTTTACGCCGAGCTGAAAAAACAGCTTGCCGGCAATCGCATCGCCCAGTGCGACGTCAGCAAACTCCTCAAGCCAGCGCGCCCTCGCCCGATCGGCGATATCGGCAGGGTAGAGCGGTACCTGGGGATAGCGATCTTCCAGATACTGACAAATCGCGCTGGAATCATTGAGCAGCAGGTCGCCGTCCTTCAAAACGGGAATGCGACGCAGCGGACTCATCTGCGAAAAGGCCTCGTTGCCGACAAACGGCGGGATCGGGTCAATGCGGTAATCGACGCCTTTCAGTTCCAGAAACACCAGCACCTTGCGCACATAGGGCGAAATGTAGCTGCCGATAACGGTCAAGGGCTCGGACATGGTGCCGCTCCAAAACGAAAAAGTAGGCCTCAGCGTGGCCGGCGAGCCTCGTCGGGGTCAAGCACTGGTCGTTGAATAGCGGCTGCGAGGCATGCGCAAGAGATCAGTTAGGCCCCGACCTTTGGCAGGGGTCGCCGATGTGCTTTCGCGCTAGCATCGACCGGTTGATCATTAGTTATGGCCGGTTAGTGCCGGCGTTGTTTTGTCGTTGGTTTTCTCGTGGAGGTTGCATGCATTCGATAGTCCGCAGGTCAAGCCGGTTTGGTGCCGTAATGGTGTTGCTGGCGTCAGCCGGTGTGTGTGCTGAAAACCGCACCTTGAGTGCCGGCGACTATGCGCAGGCCGAGCGCTTCATGAGCTACAACACGGCGCCGCTGGTCGATCACGAGGTGCAGAAAGTCGGCTGGCTGGATGGCAGTCATTTCTGGTACCGCGACCACGACAGTGCAGGCGATCACTTCGTGCAGATGGATGCGGCCAGCGGCAAGGTCACGCCGTTGTTCGATCAGACCAGGCTCGCCGCGGCGCTGGGCCAGGCTACCGGCAAACCGGTCGAGGCCAGCAAGCTGCCGGTGAGCGACTACAGCGTCATGCCGGACGGCCGCCTCGATATCGCCATCCATGACAAGCATTACCTATGCGATCTGAAAAATGCCGGGGTATGCGTCGCTGCGCAGGGTGCGAAAGATTCCGGCAAAAATACCGGCAGCGAACCGGGCGTGCTGTCGCCGGACAAAAAAAGTGAAGCGTTTATCCGCAACTGGAACCTGTGGCTGCGCGATGTCGCCAGCGGCAAGGAAACCCAGCTGACCACCGACGGCGTGGAGAATTTCGGCTACGCCACCGACAACGCCGGCTGGAAGCATACCGATAGCGCCATCCTTGAATGGTCGCCCGATTCCAGCCAGATCGCCACGTTCCAGCAGGACCAGCGCAAGACGGGCGACATGTATCTGGTCACCACCAACGTCGGCCATCCCACGCTGCAGGCGTGGAAATATCCGCTGGCGGGCGACAAGAATGTCACCATGATCGAGCGCGTCATCATCAAGGTGCCGACCCGACAGGTGGTGCGTTTGCAGATGCCGGCCGACCAGCACCGTTCGACCCTCTGCGATGACGTCAGCTGCGGCCCCGATGGCGGCTGGGACGACGTGAAGTGGGCGCCGGACGGCAAAACCCTCGCCTTCGTCTCGACCTCGCGCTATCACCAGCAGGAATGGTTCCGCATCGCCGACGCCGACAGCGGCAAGGTGCGCACGGTGTTCGAGGAAACCGCTAAGACTTATTACGAAAGCGGCCTGGGCAGCGCCAACTGGGCCTATCTTCCGCAAACCCATGAAGCCGTCTGGTTCTCCGAACGCAGCAACTGGGGTCAGCTCTACCTGTATGACCTGGACACCGGCAAACTCAAGCACGCCATCACCACCGGCGAAGGCGATGTCACCGAGATGCTGAAGGTCGACCCGGCCACGCGCAGCGTATGGTTTCGCGGCGTGGGTCGGGAGAAGGGCGTCAACCCGTATTACCAGCAGTTCTGGAAGGTCAGCCTCGACGGTGGTCAACCGACGCTGCTGACACCGGAGGCGTCCGACCACACGGTGAGCCTGTCGCCAGACAGCAAACTCTTCGTGGATGCGTGGTCCACCTCGACCGAGCCGCCGGTGACCGTGCTGCGCAGCGCGGTGGATGGCCACACTGTCGCCAGCATCGCCACGACAAACATCTCGCGTCTGAAGGCCATGGGCTGGGTGCCCCCGGTGCCGATCGTGGTCAAGGCACGCGACGGCAAGACCGATCTCTACGGCATGATGTTCAAGCCGTCGCACTTCGATCCGTCGAAGAAGTACCCGGTGATTGACTATATCTACCCCGGTCCTCAAACCGGCTCGGTGCGCGGACGCAGCTTTTTTGCTAGTCACGGCGACAACCAGTCGCTAGCCGAACTGGGCTTCATCGTCGTCGCCATCGACGGCATGGGTACGCCGTGGCGCTCCAAAGCCTTCCACGACACCTGGTTCGCCAACATGGGCGACAACACGCTGCCCGACCAGGTTGCCGGAATCAAGGAGCTGGGCAAGCGCTACGCGTGGATCGACCTCGATCGCGTTGGCATCTGGGGTCACTCCGGCGGCGGCAATGCCTCCACCGACGCCATGCTGCGCTACCCGGATTTCTTCAAGGTCGGCTGGTCCGAAAGCGGCAACCACGACAACCGCAACTACGAAGATGACTGGGCCGAGAAATACCAGGGCGAGCTGATCGCAGGCAAGGACGGCAAGAGCAATTACGACGATCAGGCCAACCAGAATCACGCGGCCAATCTCAAAGGCCATCTGATGCTGGTGCATGGCACGCTTGACGATAACGTGCCGCCCTACGAAACCCTGCTAGTGGCCGATGCGTTGATCAAGGCCAACAAGGATTTTGACATGCTGCTGATCCCCAATGTGCACCACGGTTACGGCGCTGACACGCTTTACGCAACGCGTCGCCGCTGGGATTACTTCGTGCGTTACCTCGCCGGCGACACGCCACCGATGAACTATCTGCTGAAGTCACCGGCGCCCTGATGCGCCGGGTTACTTGGGGATGTTTTAGCGCATAGAACGGTGGGCGAGCGATGACGTTTCGCTCGCCCACCTTTTCAGAACGCCATGTCGAAGGCGACTTCGCCCTGCACGCCGACCTGATAGGCCGAGACGCGGCGCTCGAAGAAGTTGGTCACTTCCTGCACGTCCTGCAGGTCCATGAAGTCGAACGGGTTCTTGGCGCCGTATTTCTTCGGCATGTCGAGCTGGGCGAAGCGCTGATCGGCGCAGTATTCGAGGTACTGACGCATGTCTTTCGCCGACAGGCCGACCACGCCGCCGGAAAGCACGTCATCGGCGAACTGCGTTTCGCAGGCGATGGCGTCTTCCATCATCTCCTCGACCTGGGCGCGCATGGCGTCGTCGAACAGCTCCGGCTCCTCGTCGCGCACCGTGCGCACAACGTCGAAGGCAAACGCCATGTGACCGCTCTCGTCGCGGAAGACCCAGTTGGTGCCGGCCGCCAGGCCATGCAGCAGGCCGCGCGAGCGCAGGTAATAGACGTAGGCGAAGGCCGCATAGAAGAATAGGCCTTCGATGCAGGCGGCAAAGCAGATCATGTTGAGCAGAAACTGCCGCCGATGCTCGCGCGTTTCCAGCCGCTGCAGATGCTGGATCGAGTCGATCCACTTGAAGCAGAACTCGCCCTTCTGGCGGATCGATGGGATCGTCTCGATCGCCGCGAACGCCGCGTTGCGTTCGGCCGGATCGGGGATATAGGTGTCAAGCAATGTGAGGTAGAACTGCACGTGCAGCGACTCCTCATACAGCTGGCGCGACAGGTACATGCGCGCCTCGGGCGCATTGATGTGCTGGTAAAGATTGAGCACCAGATTGTTCGACACGATGGTGTCGCCGGTGGCAAAAAACGCCACCAGCCGCTGGATCAGGTGACGGTCGGCCGGCGACATCTTCGTGCGCAGGTCGGAGGTGTCCATCGAAAAATCGACTTCCTCCACCGTCCAGGTGTTCTTGATCGCGTTGCGATACATCTCGTAAAACGCGGGATAGCGCATCGGCCGCAGCGTCAGTTCGAAACCGGGGTCGAGAATGTGCGCGTGGCGGGGGGGCTGGGCTGACATGGATGGCTTCCTCTGAATAACGATGATCGACGCGGCGTCGCGACGATCCGGCGTGGTGACGCCGGATCGCGCTCGCGCTTACTGGCAGGCTTCGCAGTACTCGGGATTTTCCAGCGAGCAGAACACCGCGGCGTTGGCCTGCGCCTGATCGTCCACGACGGGTTCGGGCGCGCTTGTTCGGCTAGCCGTGACCGTGGTTTTGGTGATCTTGGTCGCTGGTCGCGAGCGCAGGTAATAGGTGGTTTTGATGCCGGCCTTCCATGCGTACATGTACATCGAGCTGAGCTGGCCGATGTTGGGGTTTTCCATGAACAGGTTGAGCGACTGGCTCTGGTCGATGAAGGCGCCGCGCGCGGCGGCCAGTTCGATCAGAGCCTTCTGCGGCAGCTCCCACACCGTGCGATAGATCGCGCGCAGGCGTTCCGGGATCGCGGCGATGTTCTGGATCGAGCCTTCGGCCAGCTTGATCGCGTCGCGCACCTCCGGCGTCCACAATCCTAGTGCCTTCAGCTCGTCGGCCAGATAGCGGTTCACCTGCAGGAAATCACCCGACAGCGTCTCGCGCTTGAACAGGTTGCTGACTTGCGGCTCGATGCACTCGTAGCAGCCGGCGATCGAGGCGATCGTTGCGGTGGGCGCAATCGCGATCAGCAGCGAGTTGCGCAGGCCGTGCTGCTTGACGCGCTCGCGCAGCGCGTCCCAGCGCGCGCTGTCGTGGGTTTGCGCCTGCGGCCAGTAGTCGAACTGCAGCTCGCCGTTGACCGCCCGGCTCTCGGCAAAGCCGGGGTGCGCGCCGACCTGCGCCGCCACCTCGTTCGACATCGACAGCGCGTGGAAATAGATCTCTTCGGCGATGCGCGTGGACAACGCCAGCGCCTCGCTGGAATCGAACGGCAGGCGCAGTTTGAAGAACACGTCTTGCAGGCCCATCACGCCGAGCCCGACCGGCCGCCACTTGATGTTGGCGGTGCGTGCCGTGTCGATCGGATAGAAGTTCAGGTCGATCACGCGATCGAGCTGGCGCACCGCGGTGCGCACGGTCGAGGCGAGCTGCTCGAAATCGAACGTGTGGCTGCCATCATCCGCACGCACAACGTGGCGCGACAGATTGACGGAGCCGAGGTTGCACACGGCCGTTTCGGTGGCCGAGCTGACTTCCAGAATCTCGGTGCACAGGTTGGACAGGTGGATCACGTTGTCCGGTTTGGCCGTCTGATTGCTGGTGGCGTTGCAGCGATCCTTGAAGGTCATCCAGCCGTTGCCGGTCTGCGCCAGGGTGCGCATCATGCGCGCGTAAAGCTCACGCGCCTTCACCGTTTTGACCGCGAGGCCTTCCGCTTCGGCCTTGGCGTAGTGCTGTTCGAATACCGCCCCCCAGCTGTCGACCAGATGCGGCACGACCTTGGGATCGAACAGCGACCAGTCGCCGTCGGTCTCGACCCGGCGCATGAATTCGTCGGGAATCCAGTTGGCGATATTGAGGTTGTGCGCGCGGCGCGCATCGTCGCCGGTGTTGTCGCGCAGCTCGAGGAAATCCTCGATATCGGCATGCCACGATTCCAGATACACGCAGGCCGCGCCCTTGCGCTTGCCGCCCTGGTTGACCGCGGCAACCGAGGCGTCCAGCGTTTTCAGCCACGGCAGCAGGCCGTTGGAATGGCCGTTGGTGCCCTTAATCAGCGAGCCGCGCGAGCGCACGCGAGTGTAGGCCAGGCCGATGCCGCCGGCGAACTTGCTGAGCTTGGCCACGTCCGCGTATTTGTCGTAGATCGATTCTAGCGAATCGACCGGCGAGTCGAGCAGGTAGCACGAACTGAGCTGCTCATGATTGGTGCCGGCGTTGAACAGCGTGGGCGAGCTGGCGATGTATTCCAGCGACGAGAGCAGGCGATAAAGCTCGAGCGTTTCGCCGATCTCGTTGCCGCCCAGCGCGCAGGCGATGCGCATAAAGAAATGCTGCGGCGTTTCGATCACGAAGCGCTTCTGCGGATGGCGCAGCAGGTAGCGGTCGTACACCGTGCGCAGGCCGAAGTACTCGAAGCGGCGCGTGGCCAGCGGATTGATCGCATCGTTGAGCTTGCGCGCGTTCAGCGCCACAAAGTCGCGCAATCGCTCATTGAGAATGCCCAGTTCCGCACCGCGCACGATCGACTGCGAAAAGCTCTGGATTTCCTGGCCGCTCACTTCCTTGTCGATATAGGCGCCGAGCAGACGCGCGGCGAGCTGTCCGTATTCGGGCTCCTCGGCGGTCAGTGCGGCGGCGGTGCGGATCGACAGCTGGTCGAGTTCCTGCGTGGTGGCGCCGTCGTACAGGCCCCCGATGGTCTTCAGCGCCACGCGCAGCGGATCGACCCCGTGCAGGCCTTCGGCGCTGCGGGTGACCGCGCGCACGATCTTGTTGACGTCGACGATTTCCTGGCCACCGTTGCGCTTGGTCACACGCATCTGGCCGGGGTTGTGTGGCGGGGTGAGCGCGAAGGCTTCGTCGGCGCCGGCCGATCTGGTCTGATCCCCGACGGTGGGAACGTCGGCTGTCGCCGGTTCGGCGATCGGCGCTTCATCGACTGGAATGTTGAAAGCATCGACGCGAGCGACAACGCGCTCGCTGACAGCGTTTTCGAGAGGTTGCATGGCGGTGGCTCCGGGCATAAAAAATCAAACACCCGCTCCCGCGCGCAGGGCCTGAAGCAACGATGTCTGCGGAAAGTCGCGGAGCGAACGCCACGCGGCGATCTCCCCTCGACGTACCTCCCCGCGGAAGTCGTCACCACGCATCAAGGCACGTTCGCCCTGATGTGCCGGCAGGTCTTCGGACTTGCGGACGTGGATCTTGCGATCCGCCTAATTGCCCCCGCTTCCCAGCCGCAGACGGCCAGTGCATGTGGAGGCGTTCGTTTCCGCTTTACCGCTGCGGGGCAGTTCCGGAGTTACACCGGATTCCCTTTTAAGCCCGACTGACAAATCGTCTGGACGGGCACCGACGGACACAACATATCGGGTGCCACCGGCCTGGTCAACCCAACAAGTTGTGGATGACTCTGGGGATAAGTCAATCGCCCGTCCACCCGGCGCGGGCTGCCGAGGCGCGCGGTTTATTTTCGGGCCGGCGACTTATGGCCACGTAAATCGTCCAACGGCTAACTCCGGCTGAAGCTCTCAGAGCGCGTCGTGATCCATCTCGCCGGTGCGGATGCGGATGACCCGTTCCAGCGAGGTGACAAAAATCTTGCCGTCACCGACCTTGCCTGTGCTGGCGGAATGCTGGATCGCTTCGAGCACGCGCTCGAGCTGGTCATCGGTAATCGCCAGCTCCAGCTTGATCTTGGGCAGAAAGTCGACCACGTACTCGGCGCCACGATACAGCTCGGTATGACCTTTCTGGCGTCCAAAGCCCTTAACCTCGGACACGGTGACTCCCTGCACGCCAACCTCGGCCAGCGCCTCGCGCACATCGTCCAGCTTGAACGGTTTTATGATTGCCACAACCAGCTTCATGATGTTTTCCCGTCTAAACGCATTGGCCCAAAAGCATTCGGCCCAAAAGATCGGTGAGGGCTGGATGCGACGGCGCATTCTGCCTGCAGCCGGGGACGTTGTCGCTGAATAACGACGTGTGTAGGACAATCCCTACAATTATTGACGGAGCATCCCGATGGCGAAGGCAAATCCCTTTCTCCTAACATCAAATCCGACGAGCTTGAGGCGCTATCCATGATGGATAAGCAGGTTATCGATTCGATTGCCTCGCGACTTGCGTCGTTGGTGCCGCCAGGATTGGCAGAAGCGCAACAGGATTTGCGGGCTAACTTCCAGGATGTATTGGCGCAAGGATTGCGCCGCCTCGATCTAGTCACCCGTGAGGAGTTCGACGTCCAGACGCAGGTGCTCGCACGTACCCGCGCCATGGTCGACGAACTGGAGCGCCGCGTGGCCGAGCTTGAGTCGGCCGTTGCTGCCCGCGGGAATTAGCTGCAACCAATCTCCCGGGAGCCGCCCCCGATCTGTCACCCTCACCCCGAGAACGATCGGGGGCGGTTAGTTTTTATTTCTTGCTGCCGGAGTCGCTCGATGTTGCCTTACTTGAGCGCCCCAGATACGCGCGGACGTTTGCCGTCCGCATGAGCCTTGCCGTTACCCTCAGTCGTGCCCAGGAAGGTATTTCCGCGCCGCAGGTGATGGTTGAAGTGCACCTGTCCGGCGGTTTGCCGTCCACCAACATTGTCGGCCTGCCCGAAGCTGCCGTGCGCGAAGCGCGCGATCGCGTGCGCGTGGCGATCCAGAACACCGCCTTCGAATATCCCAATCGCCGCGTCACCGTGAATCTCGCGCCCGCCGAACTTCCCAAGGATGGTGGCCGCTTCGATCTGGCCATCGCCTTGGGCATCCTGGCCGCAAGCGGCCAGGTGCCACGCGAAAGGCTCGACGACTGCGAATTTCTCGGTGAACTGGCGCTCACGGGCGCATTGCGCAGCGTGTCTGGCGTGCTGCCCGCGCTGCTGCGCGCGCGCGCGCGCGGACGCCGGGTCGTGGTGCCGCTAGAGAATGCGCCCGAAGCGGCGCTGGTGCCTGATGTCGACGTGCGCGTGGCCGAAACGCTTGCCGAAGTGTGCGGCTGGCTTCGCGGTGCGCAGGAGCTGTCGGCACCGATCGGTACACCCAGCAACGGCGGCGCCTATGATGGCCCGGATCTAATCGACGTGCGCGGCCAGCCGCAGGCGCGCCGCGCGTTGGAGATCACCGCTGTCGGTGGACATCATCTGCTGTTGATCGGGCCACCGGGCACCGGCAAAACCATGCTGGCCGAGCGGCTGCCGGGCATCCTGCCGCCGCTGTCCGAATCCGAGGCGCTGGAAACCTGTGCCGTGTTGTCGGTGGCCGGCCAGCAAACCGATCTGGCGCAGTGGCGGCGGCGACCGTTTCGCGCGCCGCATCACACGGCTTCAGCCGTTGCGCTGGTCGGCGGCGGCTGTGAATTCCATCTAATCCGACGACTTTCCATCAATAAATTCGACTGGGCGGGAAGAGTTGCCGATTCCATAACCAGTCGATGCGGCTGAACTAAACGGAATCACGATTATGGAAAATACGCAGCGAGCAGCGTCAGTCGAGTTTCTTGAGTTTTTGGCGCATATATCTAACTCAGCAACCGGCGAAATTTCGCTTCCCATGCTGGCCGGATCCTTGAGTCTCCGCGATGAAGAATTGTTTCAAAGGTGGGACGAGCGCGGCCACTCAATTGCATGGCCAGTGTTCGCGGATGAGATTCTTGCGGTATTAGACGCGGCGCAAGATCTGACTCTCAATTTAGCTCGAACGATTGAGTGGTATCGGCACGAGCCAATCGAACGCTTTGGTATGAGAACCGCGGACAAGGTCGTGACCCGTGGTAATGCTCGTCATTTGGTTCAGGTGCTTAAACAGGGAAATCTGCCGATCCGGTAACAGATTGACATATTTTCCATCAATAGATTCGACTGGGTTATCTTGTGCGTCACATCTTTAGCTCGACTTCGTGTGTATGACAGTTATCGAAGAGTTTCCAGACGACGACTCGTATCGAGTTATCAAATGGGTAGACAAATTCTCACTTCCGCACCTGACCACCCGGTCAACTTCAGTCACGATAAGGCTGCAGCGACTTCCGTTTAGTAGCCATAGGGATTTGAACCGCCTCACTCGGCAAGACGCTATAGCTTTGCTCCCTTTGGATCGTAACGATGCGGCTCAAGAAAAATATTTGTCGTGCCACGTCCATGCGGGCCTGTTGCCGCACTTAGTCGTAGGACGCGTTTACAAAGGGCGACGCCTCGCAGGCGAGTTACCTACGACACTTTCATCCATTGTCCTTGCGGATGCCGAGGAGTCATGCCGCGAAATTAAAATTGGTGAAGAGTTGGAAAAGCCGGTCAACTGGAGCTATCCCTACAAACTGATTCACGCTGCGGAATTTGGAGGCATACAAAACGAGTTTAGTAACTCCCGCTGCCTTGTCTTCAATGATGAGAGTGGCATCGAATACATCATTCCAAGGACTGTCATCTTTCAGAGGTTTTACGCACTGCAGCGGGAGCTAGCCACCGCTTTTACTAGCGGGCCTTGGGCTACGAACAAGAGCGACATCGTTTTCGAAGGATTTCTGCGTTCTGGGCTAAAGACGCAGATCGATCCAGCTTCCGGCGAATGGCACGTAATTCTTCAGACCCACGTAGATAACGCGTTTGGGCGCCTAGCCGCTCTTCTGTATTTCGATGAGTACGCAAAAGCATGCGCAGAATCGATCTATGCCGGAATGTTGTCCGATCGGCATGGCTACGCACACTCGCCTTGGTTCGCGAGCGCCAAACTTCCATTTCGAGCGGAAGCCAAACCACTCCGTCTTGAGGTCAAAGGCTTTATGTTGCTGCCGCGCTCAGGTAAGCAGGGAGGAAACGGCAAAAAGGTGGTCCACAAGCAAGCGTTTTTGGTCACATCCATTCTGGGAAGTAGCTGGCCTTCCTATGCACCCAAGATCAAGTTGGGTCGTTTAAATAGTGGTGACAAAGGACGTGAGCAGCTACCAGCGGAAGGTGGCAGGCCTTATGCGACCGCCTCACGAGCGCGTCCGGCTGGTAGTAATCTGCTGACCACCAGCAGCGTAGATGCTTCTGTTAACGAAGGCGACGTCGTTACGTTTGAAGACCACTTTTCTTGGCTGGGCGAGATCGAACCGGAAAAGCTTACAAAGGACACAAGCCAGCTTTATGTCGGCAATATCGTCATCGCTGCTGAGGCAAAGCCTCCAGAAAGAGCTTCCGGAGGCGAGCGCACTTATCAAGCCGGAAACGCAGCCCCTGCGCATCACAAGGCGCTTGTTCGCGACCCAATTAACCGTTTTCGCTATCTTCTAGAAGCATTCGAATCTTTACAACGTGCGGGGGATTTAAATCGATATTCTATTTTCCAGCCTATCGTTTCATCGCAGATCGCCCACTGCGGGGGACTGGTTTGTTGGAACTTTCTCAACGAAACAGCGCGAAAAACAGGGCGTTGGCCCAGCTCGGGCTGGCGCATGTTGGAGCGTGCCCGAGGAATTGGATTGGAACGCAGCTTAGGTAAGCCACGATGCGTTCTCGTGGTACGCGTGGAATTCGGAAAAAGAGTTGGGTACTGGCTCGAAATTGAAACTCGTGAAACCGAGGGAGGAGTTCTATCTCCTTTCATCGTAGATCTACAAACGGACGAACAAGAGGCCGTTCAACATATTGTGGAAGCCATCGCTCGCGGCGAAGGTAGAAGTTTGCGGAACACCATAGCGAAAGCGATAAGGGAGACAGGTGAGGGAACTGCGCACTGCTACAAACACATTTATAGGGGCGGCCACAATTCGGAACTCGACCTTAATTCGCTGCGACGCTTCGTAGCGAAATTCTGAAAATGCCAAGGACCCAGCTACGCTATGACTCGCTCAGCTCTAGAAAGGCCTCGATCTTGCGCTGGTCATCCGCTGATGCAGCATTGACCCTTTGGCAAAGCGAAGTGACATCACCGACTATTCGCTGATCTCTTAATTTGACCAGCGGGGACCCTTCACCGGTCAACAGCCAGTGAATGGACACGCGGCGGTCACCATGGACTGCCAATTGCGCGAGGTGGCTCAATTTTTCTGCGCTCAAAGTTACCTCACCACGTTGAGCGCGGTGTAGTGTCGTGGGTGTGCGATATCCCAGCTGCCGCGCAAGCTCCGCGCAGCTGCCCTCCAGGTGCAAATTCACCAGAAGTTTTAAACGTTGGCCGATCTGAACAGCCAACATTTGATCACGTTTCACTTGTGGCATAAAAACATCTTATCATGTTTTTATGCTATAACTTAAACATGAAAAACGAACACCTTGAGCGTTGCCAGATTGCTACCCCTCACGACGTGGTTTCGTTGCTTTGGGCGCTCGCTCGTGGCGAAAGAAAAGGTCGGAAGTTTGGGCGAGTGATCGATCTCGGTGCGGGCGACGCGCGCTTCGCTCAGGATGGGCGACATTTCCGAGAATATTTGGGTATCGAACGCGACACGAGCCGTTACAGAGGTGCGAAGTTGTCGGCGAATGCCACGATCTTGCACCAAGATGCGCTTAACGTTCGCGACAGCGGATTTGACCTGTGCATCGGCAATCCACCATACATTCGACATCACCATTTGGAGCCTGCTTGGCGCGACCATGCTCATCATCAGCTGAAAGAATTGGGGGGGCCGGTTCTCAAATTAACAGCTAACCTGTATGTACTGTTCCTCGCCCAAGCGCTTCTCCTTACGAAAGCTGCAGGGTTGGTCGTGCAACTGATTCCGTTCGAGTGGGTCACTCGTCCGAGCGCGGCAGAGCTTCGCGACTTCGTCCGGAAAAAGGGTTGGGGCGTCAAGGTATATCGGTTCAAGGCGGACATTTTTCCGACGGTACTTACGACCGCCTCAATCACGATAATCGACAAGTCTAAGCGTGATGGCGAGTGGGTCTTTGGCGAGATAGGTCGCGATGGCGTTATCGCACCAATCAAAAACGCTACCGGTACTGCTAACAGCGTTCTTCCATATGCAGATCGGCACGAGGATAGCCACGCCTTACGCGGCTTGAGCCCTGGCGGTCAAGATATCTTCGTATTGACAGAAGAACAGCGGCTATTCCACGGACTGCACCGACGTCGAGATGTAGTGCCATGCGTAACAAGTCTCAGGGCCGTGGCGCCCGATGTCACGCTCTTGGACGCCGTAAAGTTTGAGGAGCAATTTGTTCGGTTAGGGCGGCGCTGTTGGCTGATCCGAAGCGACCGAGAGCAACTCTCCGGCCCACTGCAGGATTACCTTAAATCAGTAGGCGAAGCCTGGAAGGCTTATTCAACCTGCGCAAATAGGAGTGTTTGGTGGCAATATCGCCGGCATCCCGTTCCCGACCTCCTCGTGTCATCGGGCTTCGTTGGTAAAGGACCGAAAATTTTGGTGAATTCAGTGGGAGCGGTCGCGGTGGGCTCAGTGTATGGCGTCATTGGAACCGGAGCCGCCGGTCCAGATGCTGTTGCATCGCGGCTTCGAGCTTATGATTTCAGGAAGCGCGTGGTACACCACGCCAACAACTTGAAAAAAATTGAAGTAAACCAGCTCAACGCGACACTCCACCGCCTTATGCGTTAATTCAGGGGAAGAGAATGGCTACTCGCTCAGCAAAGAAAGCGACCGCCACAAAGAAAGTCGCCACAAAGGTGGCAAAGTTTCGATTTAGCTCAACCCTCTTTGAAGAGCTTGGCGAGCGTTTGGTTAGCCGACCGGAAATCGCGCTTGCCGAGCTTATTAAGAACGCCTATGACGCCGACAGCCCCGACTGCCTCGTCTCTTTGGGAGAAGATGAGATATCCGTGGAAGATCACGGCCATGGCATGTCTGAGGACGACTTCCTCAACAACTGGATGGTCGTAAGCAGCCCTGCGAAGGGGCTTCAGCGCTTCTCGCGGCTCTATGGACGAAATATGGCGGGCTCCAAGGGTGTCGGACGCTTTTCAGCGCGATTTCTAGGCACGCTCGTCACACTCGAGAGCATTGCTTACGACAAAAGGCGAAACCGAAAGACGCGTTTAAAAGCTGAATTTGATTGGGACCAAATAGCGCGGCACGACCAAGTCACTACGGTGGATGTGCATTACCGCGTGACGTTGCTTTCCGATGCTGTCGAGACAGGTACGAAACTTCGCATAGGTCGGCTTCGCCAAGAGATCGGCCGTATCGCGTGGTCGAAGATCAAGACGGATATTTTACGCCTTACGGATCCGGCCGCTGGACTTGAGCTTCCGCCGCTTGAATGGCGCCAAGAGCAGCGGCGGGGAAGCACCCCCAGCGACCCCGGTTTTCGAGTACGCATTGTCGACGATGAAAGTAACGATGATGCTGATGATGATGGTGACATCGCGACGAGTGTCCTCGGAAATTTTGTGGGTCGAGTACGCCTCAAGGTCGACGAAGCGGGCTTAATGACTTATGAGGTGTTCTGGCGAGGACACAATCGGGCGCTGGTTAAAAAAACTGTCCCTCTCGCGCGCTTCACTCACCAGTTTCAAGCGGCTGAATTGATGACACATCGCGGCGTTCCGACTGATTCCCGCGGGCTGCCAGTTGGCTTATCCAATACACCACACCTTCCTCTTGGCTCAGCGATGAATTCGACCGTTTTCGTCGATCTTCGTTTTTTCCCGAAGCGAAAAGGCACGTTTGCGGGACTGCCGGTGGACGGCACGCGGGCTCTCGGTTGGGTAGGCGACAATTCGGGGTTTCCAATCGTGGACAACGGCTTCACGATGGAGTCGTACGCGGACGTTACTAGCGACTGGCTTGAGATTGACGCGAGCAAAGCGAAGAACGAGCGCTCTTGGCAGTCCGTCATCACTCCCGCGTTATATCCAATGACTGACGAGGATAAAAAGGATCCCCGTCGCAATCCCATGTTGGCGCTGCCTCGTGGTCGGCAAATCATTGGTCGTGTGCACGTGGCTACTCGAAAGCTACCCGGGGCAAATGCGGGAGATAGCGAGAACTGGCTACAGCCCAATATGGATCGCGAGGCCTTGCGGTCCAATGATGCTTTTCGGCTGCTATGGCACGTATCGCGTTTCGCTGTTGAGCTCATTGCGCATTTTGATCGCGAACAACGTCTTCAGGCAGAAGCTAAGGAGGAAACTGAAAAGCGCGCGGCGGCTAAGGATTCGTTGAGCGCTGCCATCGATGAGGTTGCTCTTTCTGACGATATCGATCCGGTATTTCGTGAGCAGATCGTTTCGCGTTTGCGCACGGTCGAGCAGAGCCTTGCGCAGGCAGAGGAGTACAGCCGAGAAGCACGTCAATCGCTAGATCTAATGTCTCTCATGGGCGTGATGGCGGGTTTCATGACGCACGAATTCGAGAAAGCCCTCGATAGCCTAAAGACGGCTGGGAAAATTGCTCGGAAGCTTGGCAAAAGCAATCCAGCGTTAATGGCTGACGCAGAGAAAATTCTCAATAGCGAAGTGGCCTTGGCCAACTATCTCGACTACATGAGAGTCTTCATCGATCGCGCACGGGATCCCAAGCCACAGACGTTCATCGCAAGGGCCCAAATCGCGCTCGTCGTTAAGACACTCTCGACCATCGCTCAAGATCACGGAATCACCATCGATATCAATGTCGAGCCGCGCTTGCCTGGTCCCAATGTGCCGATCGCCGCCTATAACGGTATCGTAGTGAATCTTCTTTCTAATGCCCTAAAATCGCTCGTCGCCAAAGCCGCGGGAGGCGCTCGAAAAATCCTAATCTACGCAACTAATGACAGCAATAACCACGTCTTGGTATGCGCCGACTCCGGAATTGGTATTCCGTCGTACTTACGGGATCGAGTATGGGATCCGCTCTATACGACTACGGCAGATACTGAGGAAAATCCGCTCGGTTCGGGCTTGGGACTTGGCCTTAGCATTGTTCGTCGCGTTGTCCAGCAGCTGAAGGGAAAGGCCGAGCTGATGGACGAATCTCCGACTGGTTACGTAACAGCTTTTAAAGTCCAATTACCCATTTCAAATTAACGAACGGAATCGTCGTGAATTTATTAATTATCGAAGATGAGGCACCGTTTATAGCCTTAGTGCGCGAAGCATGTGCAAAACACCAGGTCAATCTCATCACGCCAGATGATGTGAACCTCGGTGAGAGCTTTAACGACCAAGGCGAGCTCGAAGTGCAGCTCGAAAGGCGCCTTCGTGTAATTGTAGAAAGTCGAAAGATTGACCTTGTCCTGCTTGATTCAGATCTGTCCCGGTCGCAGGGTCTTCGCACGCAGACCGAGTTTCGTTTGGCGTTTCAACGAATTGGCGTGCCCGTATGCCGGTATCGAAAGAAACAGACAGATACTTCGTTATCGCTGTTAACGTTCATGCATCGCCTGGCAGATGATGGTGCCAGCACGATCATGGTTCCGGGTGAATTGGCACAAACGGACGAAGCGTCAGCAGAGAACCTTGTTATCTGGCTATTACACATTGATCATGGCTTCAAAGCACTCGAGAGCGGGCTTGAGGAGCACAAGGCAATTCTTGATGGCTCGCCAGGTCCTGCCGGAATCCTTGCAATTATTCTCGGGCACCCGTCGTTGGCCACTGACCTACTTGGCTATACCGCGCAAAATGTCAATTTCTTCGGACCGGTTGCGACGAGTGAGGTTAACGAAGCATCGCGGAAAAAATTCTCAACGCAATTGGGATATTGGTTATTCAATTACATTCTAGCGTTTCCAGGACCTATATTGAATCAGCCGAGTGCGGCTGCGTACCTTAATATCACTGCCGAAGGTGTTGCGCGCGCCGACGTGCAAGAAGCTATCGCGACCGCGGAATACGAAGGACCCTTTAGCAGATCAGGTCTCTTCTACTGGAAAGAAAAACTGGACGAATTGCTTGAGGCAGCGCGAGGAGACGTCGCTTTGGTCGATGGCGTTGCCGGCGGCGAACTTACTCGTGTCTCCGAGGGACCGATGGGACTCGCGTATTACTGTCTATTGAACCGAGAGCCGATCAAAGCGGAAGATGCCGCCCCAAACCCGGACTGGATTCCTAGTGGTGCACAGCTTGCACGCATCAAGCAGGAAGACCTCGATCAACTCGGTCCCATGTTGAATATCTGACATGAGCGCGAAATCATTTAACAGTTTTTATCAGCGTTGGCAGCCCAAGATTGATGTAATTGTCAAAGGCCGCAGCGCACGCCTTCACTGGCCAGCCCTAACGCGTTCAGACAAAGACGGCACAACAACTTACGCAACCGTGGACCCCCTTCTCATCTGGAATGCGCCGACGAAAGGTTCAAGCGGATCCGGGCGACAGACGAAGCAAGCAATTTTTGTCGGAGCTTCATTCGATTTTTCAAACATCGATGGCAAGGACATACTCGTCAAAGGAGCGTGTCACTTGGCAATCTATCGTGTTTCGCCGAAAGAAGACGGGCATGAGGCGGAGCTTTTTGACCAAATTCATTTTGATATGGAAACAGGGACGCCTGAGACCAAATTTCATCCAATTTTTCACATTCAGCGTGGTTCGGAAAATACGTCGGATTCACCAAAATATCATCGATTATTGGCCGGGGCCGCTAGAGTCGCACAAGAAAAAATTTTGATTAAAAACGATACTCCAATAGCGTCACCGTACCTAAGACTTCCTTCGCCGCAGATGGATTTTTTTTCGGTCATGACGATGATCATGGCAGACTTTTTTTGCAACTCTCGTCAATACTCAAGCTCCGAACCAAGCTTCAAGGCGCTGCTAAAGTTGCTTAGGGAAGATGCGAACATTGCGCGCCAAAGCCAACCCGCAACCATCCTTCGCCAGCGCCAGCAGGCGGCGACGTTTGATTCATTGGCGCATTGGTACGCTGAGTCGGTGTAATTTAGGCAGAACAGAAGCAGGGTCGACGCGTTACTAAGGAGCTCGCATTCCTTAAGATTTTCCCATATTGAATGGCGAAAAATTGAGAGTTGGGATCTCACGTAAATGAATCGGAGCAACGAAATTAAGATCGGTACGGGTAATCAGACCTAAACGAATCACTTTACGTGCGGATTCCGGTTCGAATGAACATCGATTCCGGGTGTTCCTGTACACGGCGCTGGTACTCACCCGAAACCGGGAGGGTGTTGCCTGTTGCTGACCGCTGGGCATTGCTGGCACTTAGTTGAGGCCTGCTCTCAACCAAAGTAGACAGTCCTGGCAACTGAAAATGACACATTCTGTAGCGTCTGTTAGACGGTACGATAACCATAAAATCTCCCTAGAGAATGACGATCATGACCGAAGTAGATCGTTCGATGGCTGGGAAAATATGCATGGTCACCGGTGCTACTGCTGGTATCGGCGAAATGACGGCGCGCGAATTAGCGCGGCGGGGCGCTATAGTCGTCGTTGTTGGCCGTAATGCGGAGCGGTGCCAGCGAACGGTAGCTGCGATCCAGCGGGACACCCACAACCCGGCGGTTGAATTTCTATGCGCGAATCTGTCTTCGCAAATGGAGATACGCCGTCTGGCGCAACAGTTCCTTGATCGTTACAAAAGCTTGGACGTCCTCGTCAACAATGTCGGCGCCTTGTTTACACTGCGCAAGGAAAGCGTCGATGGTATCGAGATGACGCTGGCGCTGAATTACGTCGGCGTATTTTTGCTGACTCAGCTATTGCTCGATGCGCTCAAGGCAGCTTCGCCGGCGCGCATTATCAATGTCGGCTCGGAAGCGCATGAAGACGTATCGCACTTCGATTTCGCAGACCCACAGTTCGCTAAGCGTGGATTTGGCGCGTATCCGCGCACCGAATGCGGCAATATCCTTTACGCACTTGCAATGCCGTGGGCGCATCCCGCCTTTCAGCAATATTCCCGAACCAAGCTCGCCACCCTGTTGTTCACGCATGAATTGTCCCGAAGACTGGTCGGTACCGGCGTGACCGTCAACGCCCTGCACCCAGGACTGGTTGCCACGCAATTTTCAAACGGCAATGGTGTGTACGGCTGGCTCATGCGCCGCTTCATGAAGTTGCGTGGCATCAGTGTAGACGAGGGTTCTGCGACGTCCATCTATTTAGCGACGGCGCCGGAAATCGAGCGAGTCTCCGGCGCATATTTTGTGAAGCAGCAAATGGTAGCAACGTCTGCCGCGGCACAGGACGAAGCCGCCGCCGCCCGACTGTGGCAGTTAAGCGAAGAATGGGTGGCCGTTTAGCCGACTCTATCGCGTCCGTGTGTTTGCCACACTCGAGACCATAGCCAGGGTAGACCAATACTGGGCGGCGACGTGGCAAGGGTAAAGCGACACCGTAAGCCCGATGATTTTGCGTTTTCACATACCCTAGACCCATCGCGGCCAACGCTGTTATCGAAGGGCGTCAGCTTCTGCGCCGTTTACAGACCTGACCGGCACGCTGTTCATTGCCTACCGGCACCCGCGTTTACGGGTAGCCTCTTCGCCTAGCAGGCGCGCAGTCGGTCCACCTGTCACTTTTAGCGTTGGCCTGTCCCAGTCTGATATCTGCGATGACAGAAAATCGAGACATTCGCCTACAGACCTCTCTCGGCGTAAAGACGACTCTATATCTGCTCCGCGAGTCCGGGTAGGACCGCCGACAGGTGTCAGGCAGTAGCCGACGCCATGCTGTCATGGTGGAACCGATGACCGGGGCACATCTTCTTTCGATGGGGAAGCCGATGCTAGAGATTCGAGCAGTGCAAAAAAAGCTTCGTTGTGTTCGATACCGACGAGCAGGAATAGGTCATGCGTTTTGATAGCTGTCAGGCCGTGCTTGCAGGATCTTTTGCCGCGAGCTGATTGTTTGGTGCTCGAATGTGTGGGTTCCAGCATCTCCGGTCACTGATTCAGGTCAGCGCCCGTCACAGTGCGCTGATTCCGAACATATCTCCTAGCGCGGCCCTTGGCGTCAGACTGTCGATCTAGCTACAGCTTCAGTGTCGGTGGGAACGAAGGACGAATCTGATGAGGATTCTCTGGTGGACTTAATCTGGCGGAGGCAGATCAGTGACATCAGGGCAAAAAAGTGCGGTTGCTACTGCCTGGACATGGAGGTTGCGCTGCGTAGCTCGCTTTCATTACCGGAGTGCCAACGTAAGAAGAGCCGCCCATGCACTTGTGAATCCTAAGAAGCCTTGCTACGTTCACTACGCTGGTCGCAATGTCCAGTAACGGGGACTACAGGGACGCATTGCATGAGAAATTGCCAAGGAATGGCTGGATACTGCTTAGCGGCTGCGAACGCAGTTTATAGGTTGCCTCGATATCCGACCCGACGGCTGATGCTTTGTTCAAGCCAGTCTTATCGCGAGACGCTAATTCGTTCTTTTAAGACGCGAGCCTTTCGGGCCTGTCGCGACTTTGCCATATCTACCGTTTGGGGAATCGCATGAAGGCACGCTTCAAATTGTGGATAGGACTCTTTTTTGTGCTTTCGATGACAGCGCATGCGCAGTCTTCGACTTCGGTCACCCCCGATCAGGAATATCAGAAACTAATCCAAGTGGATCAGAACATCCAGCCGCTGGGTGAACATCCGTTCGGGGAAAACATCAATTTGTACGATGGCACACTGTCGTTCGAGTTATCTGACGTGAGCCTGCGAGGTAGCGGCCCGACCATCGAGTTGGGACGAACGCTGTCCTTTTGGGGATGGGCTGACCCTTCGCAGAACGCACTCCGTCCCTTCGGCGACTGGGACTTGGATATTCCCCGCATCGAAACGCTTGCAGGAGGAGAGGGCACGCCTATTTGGCAAACAGGAGTGGGAGGGACCACGCCTACGGTGGGTACGACGCAACGTTGCAGCAATTTTGCCCCGCCACCGGGCATCGCTTCGACGCTCAGTGAGGGCGGCTGGGTACCGGATGAATGGTGGTACGGGTACAACCTGTTGGTGCCCGGCCAAGCTAAGCAACTTCTGATGCCGCGCGTTGCCGCGAATGCACTCTCGCCAACGATTAGTGGCATGAGCTTCCCCATCGTTACCAAGAACAACTGGATGATCAGTTGCGGGGTCACGGCGAGCGATGGCGGCGAAGGGTTTCTTGCCATTGCACCGGATGGCACGCGCTACACCTTTGCTCATCTTGTCTATCGTCCTTACAACACGATCATAGGCGCGGGCGCACTTCCTCCTGATGTAGTGTCTGCCCCTAAATCAAGCACCCTCTCGGCACATAGCGCTACGCCCTTGGTCGGCGCCCCAGGCGGCATAGGCCTCCTGTTTCGCCGTGATGCGTTTATGTATGTGACGCAGATCCAGGATCGCTTCGGCAACACGCTGACATACAACTACGATTCGAGCACTGGCTATCTAAACAGCATCACGGCCAACGACGGACGGGAGGTGGATCTGGCGTATACGGCAGGGTCGCCGCTGGTTCAGTCGATCACGGAAAAGGCGGCCGACGTTCCATCTCGCACCTGGACTTACAGCTACACCGTGCCGACGCAGACGGACGCCATGACAACTTTGACCGGCGTGCAATTGCCCGATGGAAGTGCTTGGTCTTATCAGCTGGGCTTCATTCAATCCGCGTTGATATATCCGACGAACGGCAACTGTCAGCTCAACACGTTGCCCAACCTCATATCCACGGGTGGCGCAGTACCTACTATTACCGCGCCCTCTGGCCTGACGGCCACATTCAACGTGGCGGCCAGACTCGGCGGCCGTTCCTACGTGCCAAGGGACTGTTATGGCAATGACGAAGGCACGGCAAATATTTCCATTTATCCGGAGTATGCCGCCCAGTTCGCGATGACGAGTGAAGTGGTGTCAGGTGCCGGGATGCCCACCGAGACTTGGAGTTACAGCTATTCGCCCACGAATCAAAGTTGGGGCAACGATCCATGCGCCACCAGCGGCACATGTGCCACCACTGTCTATACCGACGTTACAGATCCCAATGGCAACGACACCCGCTACACCTTCAGCAATCGCTTTGACGCCAGCGAAGGACAACTAAAACAGACGGACTACTACAGCGGTTCCGCCAGTGGCACGTTGATGCGGTCGGAGGCTAGTACGTACGCCAGCCCCACCGGCGGCCCGTGGCCCGCGTCCTACGGCACCGACCTTCTGTACCGGGACAATCAATTGCAGGTCTCTGAGCTTTCGCCACTGAGTCAACGCACAATCACAGAAGAAGGTGATTCGTACGTTTGGAGCGTTAACAGTTTCAACAACTATGCGCAGCCTACGGACGTGTCGCGCTACAACTCGATCGCCGGCCCTCAGTGCCTAACATCCATCACCCCAGAAAATTGCATCAGAGCAACTACCACTTATCTCAACGACCCTGCACTTTGGGTATTGGACCTACCTGAGGTCGTAACTAACACGACTAACGGCGCATCCGAAGTCGAATCTCAAAATACGTACAACGTAGGCGTCGACGACACGCTGCTATCGCGCGCGCGCTTCGGCCAGACGCTGATGAACTACACGTTCAGCGCCGGCCAGCTTGCCAGCTTTACCGACGGCAATAACCACACGACGTCGTTGAGCAACTACAAGCGCGGCATTCCCCAGTCCATCAGTTATCCGGACAACAAAAGCGAGTCGCTGGTTGTGGACGACCTCGGCGAGATCTCGTCGCTTACGGATCAGAACGCTAACACCACAGGCTACAGTTACGACCCGGTCGGTCGGATTGCGGGGATTACTTATCCCACCGGCGACGCCGTCGCGTTGTACCCCACGACATTTACGTACAGCTTCGTCGCAGCCGCCGAACGCGGTGTAGCGGCTAACCACTGGCGTCGCACCAAGACGACGGGCAGCGCCGTCGATACCACTTACTTCGATGCCATGTTGCGCCCCGTGCTCAGCGATACGTCGATCCCGGGTACCGAGATCACTACCGGCGACGCCTACGATTGGAAAGGTCAGACCACCTTTGCGTCCTACCCCACCAGTGGGGCTCCCGACCTGTCCGCGCTCACCAGCGGCACGCACCACATCTACGACGCGCTGGAGCGGGTGACTCAAGTCCAGCAGGACTCTGAGCTGGGCACGCTGACCACCGGTACGGCGTATTTGTCCGGGGCCGGCAAGCAGGTAACTGACCCGAAAGGGAACATCACCACGACGTACGCTCAGGTGTTCGACGAACCCTCTTACAGCGCGCCCATTCAGGTACAGGCGCCGACGGGCATCACCCAGACAATCGTCCGCGACGTGTACGGCAACCCACAGTCAGTCACCCAATCCGGGCTATACGGTTCCGAGAGCAAAACTGTGACCAAGACGCTGACCTACGATAGTTATCGTCGTCTGTGCCGCAGTACCGAGCCTGAGACCGGCAGCGAAATAATCACCTACGACGGCGCCAACAATATCCAGACGACGGCGTCGGGGTTGACCATCAGCGATACAGGATGCGGCACCTCGCCCACGGCGTCCCAAACGGCGTACACCTACGATGCGATGAATCGCGTGCTGACCATTGGGCCGCCGAGTCCCACCCAGAGCACCATCTATACCTACGATGGCGTAGGCAACATCAAGACGTCGATTTCCGGCACGGCCATTCAAGGTTTCTCCTACAGCACTCGCAACCTGGTGACCAATGAATCGCTTTGGCTCCCAAACAGCGGCCTTAGCTGGGGGTTGAGCTACGGATACGACGGGTACGGCAACGTCAGCAACGTCGTCTATCCCAACGGAGAAAACGTCGCCTATGCGCCCGACGCGCTGGGTCGGGCCACGCAAGCGGGCAGCTATGCCAGCGGGGCCAGTTATTTTCCTAACAATAATGTTTCCAGCTTCACCTATGGCAACGGTATCGTTTATGTCGCGGAACTCAATGCGCGCCAAAGTCTGAGTAATTTTTCCTACGGTACGTCCAATACCGTCAGCCTTAGCGAAGATCTAATTTACGACCCGAATGGCAACATCACTAACGTCAACGATCTCGTTAACGGCCCACGGACAAAGACGTTCGGTTATGACGGCCTGAATCGATTGACGAGTGCGCAAGCCCCCGGACTCAACGTCAATGAGGCTTACACGTACGACGCATTGAATAATCTGCGTTCGCGCTTGACCGGCGGCGTAACGTTCAATTTCAACTACGACGCCACCAATCGGTTGAGTTCGCTAACTACGCCGTCGGGCACGACAGCGACCTATAGCTACGACACGCTGGGCAATCGACAAAGTGTCTCGAACGGTTCGACCACCACCTCGTATGTTTTCGACAACAAGAACCAGCTGCTGCAAATCCCCGGCCTCGATACCTATGCCTACGATGCCTCCGGACGGCGGATTACTAAAACCACCGCGGGTGGATCGTCAACGTACTCGTTTTACAGCAAGGCAGGCCAGCTGATGTATGAGGCTGTGCCAAGCAGTGGGCAAGCGACGAATTTTATTTATCTTGGTTCCAAGATGGTCGCTCGCGACGTCTACACCCAGCTCGGCGCGCCTGCATCGGTTACGTTTGATGCCAATCCGAACAATGGCAGCTATACGGTGAGCTGGGGCGCAGTTCCCGCGGCCACCAGCTACAACGCGCAGGAAAGCGCAAACGGCGGTGCGTGGACCGCCGTGTATGCCGGCAGCGGCACGAGCGTCGCGTTGAGCGGTAGAGCGGGCGGTAGCTACGTGTATCAAGTGCAAGCATGTACCAGTGCGGCTTGTGGGGCTTGGACCAGTTCGGCCACCTTGGGTGTAACGCCTGCATTGCCCATTGTCACGGTGCCCAGCGGCACGGTGAACGGCACCTACACCGTCAGTTGGACGGTGCCGGTAAGTGCGACGACGTTTGACGTGCAGGAGCGAGTGAACGGCGGTACATGGACAACCATCGCTAGCGCGACCACGGCAACATCGATCGCTCGCCCTGGAACCACCAGCGGCAGTTACGCCTACCAGGTCGACGCCAATAACGCTTACGGCAATCGAGGCTGGGCCAGCTCCAGTGCGGTCACGGTCGACACCAGCTACGGCGTGGTGCCAACCGCGCCCACGAGCCTCACCGTACCGGCCAGCAGTACGACCGGTAACGTGACGCTGAGCTGGGGCGCAGCGAACTCGGTCACCAGTTACACCGTGCAGCAGAGTGCCAACGGAGGCGCTAGTTGGAGCACCGTCTACACCGGGGCAAGCACCAGTACGGCGTTGTCGGGATTGGCCGATGGCAGCTACACCTATCAGGTCCAGGCGTGCAACCAATACGGCTGCAGCGCCTGGGTGAGAGGCGGCACATTAACGGTCTTGCTGCCGCCGCCGGAGCCAGCGAGTATCACCTCTCCCGCGACGAGCAATGGCCCTGTGCCATTAAGTTGGTCGGCTTCCGCCACGGCGACAAGTTACACGTTGCAACACGCCATCTATGACTTCACAGGATGGAGCACCATTTACACCGGTGCGGCCACGAGCTTTACGCAGAACGAGACGGCGACATCGGCGGGATGGATTTACCAGGTACAGGCCTGCAATAGCAGTGGCTGCAGCGCATTTCGTCTCGTCAGCGGTGGGACATCCGTGACCATTCCGCCAAGCAGTGCTCCCGGTTTGAGTGTGCCGGCCAGCAGCAATAGCGGGAGCTATGCAGTCAGTTGGTCAGCGGTAACGGGAGCCGCCACCTATACCCTCCAGCAGCGTCTCAACGGCGGCGCATGGAGCACCGTACAGGCCTCATCCGCGACAAGCGAAAGCTTTAGCGGGAAAGGGAACGGCAGCTATGGGTACCAGGTGCAAGCGTGCAATGCGGGTGGCTGTGGGCCTTGGAGCGGGATCGGAACGGTTGTAGTAGCGCTGATTCCTGCAACACCAACACTCACAGTGAAACAAAGCCCCGGCGCGAGCCAGCACATACTTGCATCGCTCAGCTGGACCGCCGAACCCACTGCAACAACATATGTGGCGCAAGACGAGAGTGGCACCATCATCACGCAGGATTATTCGGGACCCAACACAACATGGTCGGGCGGCTATACCGGCGCGTTGCGCACCTTTCGAGTGGAGGCATGCAATAGCTCCGGTTGTTCGCCTTGGACCGGTTGGCAGTAGCGATGATGAGGTCGTCGCCGCGGCGTGAGGCCATTGCGATAGCGTCACGCATGACGCGTCGCCATACGTTTGATCACTCGTGCATGTCAATCCGAATCAGGCAACGTTTATGCCATTGCTTGTCCGTGATACGACCATGACGATCGATAAGGAACTCACCATGAAGATCCACCGGTTTATCATTCAAACCCTGTTCCTGCTGGGCCTGTGGCTGGGCGCAGGGCTACAAGCCCAGGCGCAAACGGGTACCGTGACGTATGTTTACACTGATCAGCAGGGAACGCCGTTAGCCGAGGCGGATGCCAACGGCAACATTACGGCTACGTTCGACTACGCGCCTTACGGAAGCCAAGCGTTAGGTACAGCGCCCAATGGCGTGGGCTACACGGGACATGTTAACGATCCTGATAGTGGCCTCGTCTACATGCAGGCTCGTTACTACGATTCCGCAACGGGCAGGTTTTTGAGTGTTGATCCGGTTGGGCCAACGGCAGGTAATACTTTTAACTTTGGTCGGTATGTTTATGCAAACAATAGCCCGGCCGTAAACACCGATCCAACCGGAATGGGACCGGGGGATCCGGACGATGACTCTAATTCTGCCTTCCCGCACGAGGTCACTTATTTTGGCGGCAACGGCGGCTCAGCAGGCAGCAATCAACAACAGTCATCGCCACCTTCCAGCCCAGCTGATAGTGGCAATTCAGGAGGCTCTGCTGGAGCGGCAGGAGCCGGAGCGGTAGGGACGCTTGGTCAAATCGAAAAAATTGGGGGCGCCGCTTGGGGTGACTTGAGCAGCGCAGCCGCACGAGCACTGGGAGTAGTAGGCTCCACACTTCTGCTTAGCGGAGATACACCAGCAACTCAATTCGTTGTTCGAGGCGGAACGTGCTTAGCCTGCCAATTCGCGGGCGGATCGGGCGTCTATACAGATGCAACGGGAAACCTTCAAAACATATCTGTCCAAACGTTTCCAGCTACGTCAATTCAACAATTAAGCCAAAGGCAGTGGGTGCCAAATAATCAGATAGGCGTTACTACTGTTCAAAAGCTATTAGGTCAAGGTGCAGCTGTCATCCCAACTCCAACGCCAAATAATCCCTATCACGCCACCTTGGGGGGTATCACGGCACAGCAGGCGCAGCAGTCTTTTGGCGTGATGCCTAATCCCAATCCTAAACCGTAATTTTACGAAATATCAAACATGCTCACTGAAATATACATTCGCGAAATCATAGATCGCCTAGAAAAAACGACCGCTGGACCATGGATATCTTTTCTCGAAAAAAGGGATGGATTTAGTGGCTCGAGTTTCATACGTACTGGGGGTGAAGACATCTATCTTCTGGGTGCAACCGAAGAAGACCAAGAGTTTGTAGCCCATGCTAGAGAGGATATTGAAAATCTTGTTTCCGAGGTCATGCGGTTGCGACTTTTGATACCTAGTGATAGGGATATCGAATAGAGCCGTTAGGTTCTCAAGCTAATTTTTGCTCTCTTGGCCACGCTCATATAGGTATGCTTTCCTCATATTTTTTTAATAGTGCTGATCAAGACACGTTGTGTGGCAGCAAAAGCATGCTCGCGTTTTTGATCAAAGGATCTATACAGCTGCATGAAAGGCATGGAAGTGCTTTTAAGCGACGATGAACTTTCGGCTCGTGCCGAAATTACGATGTGAGAAGGAATGTGGGTGGCTGTAATCTGGGATCGGTTAGAAAATTAGCTGGGATCCCACATTTTGAATGAACTCGATAAAGAGCCATCACCTTTCAAAGTCGGTGGTTGGATCATTTACCTAGTGAAAAGAAGTTCGGGTATACCGTGATATCGACAACTCCGCTCGTCGTGGGTCAGCGATACAGAGTTGCCGAAATTCAAAAGATTCGTAAGTTGTGGTCGTTGGTTACCGAGAATCGGGTGGCGGGCTTCATTGGACGAATTTTGATCCAGGACGATCAGAAATACGTGTGAAGACTCTATAAATTCTGTCATAGACTTTAAAGGAAGCCGTCTGGTTCAGCTTTGATCCCACGCGTCGATAGTCAACATGCTGTCCTCATGGCACGCGTCCATTCGATTGCGGTGCATGGTGATTTTCGCCGACCAACCCCCATCGGAAACATAGTCGTCGCCGACGACCAGGGGAGCCGTGTGCTTGGGCGGTCCATCCTGAATTAGCGGAAAAACATGTTTCGCGGCCACCGTGTAACGGCACGGGTATCCGCCGAACTGCACTTGGGTAGCGTTCCCGTTGCTAACCAAGGCGTCCAGCCATTTTTTGCCGCCCACGCTCGACTCCCAGGTAGCCAAAATGGCCGACTTGTCGACCTCGTGGTCGAGCTCCTGTGGTGTCTGCGACGAGATGACGATCCACCAGCCAAGCATGAGTATTTTCTCCAAGTAGAAACACGAGCCCTAGTCTGCCGGATCACTTTACACAGAATTTTATCAACAGCATCAAACCTACAGTGGTCAACGAAGGTGGTGCTTAAGCCACTTTTTTTGCACAGCGCACGGTTTTTCATTTCATAGCGCGGTGCGGCGCATCCATGTCGTGATTAACTCTCGCATCGAGGCTGGCACGCGCACAGTGTCCATGGCATCAGACAGGTAAAGTTCGTTCCCTTGCGTTTCCAATGTCCACTTACCTATTTCTAAGCGTTTGGCCGAAAATCCGAACGCCTTGGCTACCGTTTTTTGCAACACAGTCATGGGTGCACGCTCCAAGCCAGTGGCTTCAATCTTAGCCAAAAGCAGTGCCAAATCTCGAACTGTGCGTGGTGGCCCGCTCTTTCGTGAAGGCGGTGCCGGCATTTCGATGTCCCAGCTCAGTTCCGTTCTGCAAAACGCGATCCAGCGGAACAGGCTCGCCCTCGCACCCTGGTGTTTGCGCAGGAATCGTTGCAGTTGATCTTCGCGGCAAGGTCGATTTTCTTCGAGCCCTTCGGCTCGGCATAGCTGGCTCGCTGCCGTGAGGTAAAGACGCATCGTTCGCGATGCCATTTTTTTTTCATCGAGCCAGTCCACGTAGCGCTTTAAGAGAGGCCCGCATGGCTCACGACGTAAGGCAATCAACTTCTCGGCGATTCGGGATCGCTCCACCTGCTCTTGCTTCGTGACCTCGTCCAACGCGACGCCCACGTGCCCTCTCAAAAATCGAACGGGAAGGACATGCTTTCGTAGCTCGGCAACACTAAAGTGCTGTAGCAGCCCATCGCCTTGTAACGCCTGCGCCCGATCGACTGCCGAATCCAAGCGTGCGAAGAAGTGGAAGTGGGTAGCGAACGTCTTAGCAAGGTTCGGCTTGTCGGGCTTTTCAAGAAGCAACCACTCTCCAAATGCGGTGTAGGCAGTGCGAGTCCAATCCCGTTCAAGTGCCAGCGCCTGCACGGCAGCCTCGTGTTTGATCCGCTTTCTATTCAAACACGCTGTGCATTTCCCTGTCCCGTTTCCAGCGAGCGTCGATCCACAGCCAAGGCATAAGTGACTTAGTTCTTCGCCAGGCGTACAAGCTTGGCAGTGCGGCTTCCCAGTTGGCAGTAAACCTGCGACTGGCCGATAGCGCCGGCACACGGCGCAACTCTTGTGCGTAAGCTTGTCTCGGCACGATTTGCATATTTTCTCGTCTATCCCTATGCGCGGCGCGCGTGACAGATGGACACTCGCCACACCACACCATCCGCAAGGTTCCGGTTCCAAAAAGTAAGAAGCACACCCGCCGCAGACAGGGCGTTCATCCACAAGCCTGGCCGCCTTCCATACATGGCGGTCGCAGCGCAGACAGCGGCGCGTTTCGCGCTCGCACTGCCGGCATATGACAGCCGACGTCGTGTGACGATGCGCGCGAGCTTGCTTTCCGCATCGGGTACATGGCACGGGAATGAATACATGGGCATAGCAAGAGGAACAATATTCGTTGCCCTTGTAGATCCGGTGCGCATGGACTATGGAGCGTCCGCACTGGTCGCAGTACCGCTGGTCTTTGTTATCTAGGCTCATTGCGTTGCCGCCCGCCACAGCAGCTCGGCTCGTGTCGTTCGCCATTCGGCGTCATGGCGCCGCGAAACGTCTAGCTGAGACCGAAGAGCATTGCGATGTCGAAATGACGCATGGCTACGAGGCCGGCCTTCCGGCAACTCGCTGACTGCATCGGCGAGCCACTTCGGCTGCTTCCACCGTGCGAAACTCCGTTGGGTTAAATGTCTTTCTCGGGCGACCGCTACAAATCCATTGGGCCATTGAGCCAGCAGCATTTCCAGCTGGAGCAGCGTCTCAGCCCTATCTTCCGTTCGGACAAACTCCAACGCCATTCCGCGAGGCCTGCGATCGTCCGATTCGTGCAGCCGTGACGGTTTGATGAGGTTCAATAGCATGTGAACTCCATCGAACAAATCGGTGGGACAAACCATCTGCGCTCCTATCTCGCCATAGCCTTGGTTCAATGCATCCTCGTAGCGAGATTGCGTTCGAAAAAGCTTTCTCGGCGCGCCGCGAAAGTCATCACGATTGGTTGTCAGAGGCCGACTGCAGGCATGACATAACTGCGCAGAAATTCGTTGGCGATGAATCGTAAGCGGCGCATCGCAGTGCGGACAAGCGTCTTTCAAATAGATCATGTGTCGGCGACACGCAACAACAAAGGACAACCGCCACGAGCGATAGAGCACTGGCGCCTCGGCGAGACAGAGCGTGCAATACTGCAGACCCCAGCGTCGCCGTAAGCGGTGGTAGACACCGACAGTATTGATCCAAGGACATGTGCCGCTTAGGCCATGGGAACCCAACGTAACTTCGGTTCTGCGCATGGTCATTCCGACGACATCGCCCAAGGGTAAATCCGCCTTTTTGGCGACGGCCGCTAGTAATGCATCTGAGGCAGATCTGTCGATGTCCCGATTCCACAAAGGCTCGTCCGGGAAGTGATATGCGCAGAAGCGATAAGGCTCCAGGCCGTGTCGATGAGCTGACCTGACGAGGAACGAGCTGAGAAGTTCGTCGGGATGAGGACTTAGCGGGAACGGCCATCGCATCGGAAGTCAGACTACCCGGGCCACGGCATCCCAATCGCCCAGCCGCGTCCAACCGAGGTCGTCCAGGATCTGGCCGGTGATTCGCTCGACCCCGGAGCTGATGGCGTGTGCGGAAGCGGCTTTCAGCAGCTTAACGGTTCCTCCGATGGTATCGCCCGCCATCCCATAGAGCTTCGGAGCCAGCTGCCTGCTTGCCAGGTTCGAGGGCTCTGCTAGCGGCAAAAGTTGTTCATAGCTTGCTAAAAAGCGAAGGTACTCTGCATTCAATTTCCAACGGTCCAGCGCGGACGGTTCGAAGCGCGATTTCATCTGCGGGTCGGAGTTGAGCGCATTGATTGCCGCCTGGGTTCCGGCTGCGACAATGGAAATCTTCAGTTCGTTACTGAGCCCTTTGATTGCAGCTAACAAGTCGCCCGCGGCTTTGCCGGCATTGGCAAGATTGTTGAACTCATCGATCACCAGCAAGCGCACATTGGCGTACTGCAGGACGGATTTGGCTTGCCGCTTTTTGATTGAGGCGGGATCTTTTTCGCGATGCGAGACCGCAAGCGCCCACAACAAAGTGGACCAGAATTCCGTCTCGTCCGGCGTCTCGGGCATCTCAACCCGCAGGATGGGCGCGACGGGCGAGCCGGATTCGGTCGTTTGCACCGGATGGCGATTGGTGAAGTGCTCGATGATGGAGCTCTTGCCATTTCCGCTACGGCCCACAACCAAGAGGTTCGGCATGCGCAGGCTACGTGGATAGGTCAGCAACTGGTCCAGCTGATCGAGAATCTGGATTGCCCTTGTGTAACCGATCCAGCGATCCGTTTGGCAAAACGTGATGCGCTCAAGCTTGGGAAGCTCTAACACCTCGGCAACAGCGCGGGAAAGATGAGCGTATCGGCTCATCGGACGAGTGACACTTCATCGAAAGGACGAATCGGCTGATCGAAGGGATCCGCTTCGATCATTGGCTCCGAATCTGTCGTGGACGGCGGAGATGGAGATGCCGCGAATTTGGGGAAATGGTGTTTCGATGCGGCCGGGTTGCGTGTGGCTTGTCGACGAGCGGCCTTGCTTTTTTGCTTGGCCTCTTCGACCTTGGACCGTAAGCGTTCCAGCGCTTCGAAAATCAAATTTTCATCCACGCCTCGGCGCCCTTCCGCTTTCAATCTCGCCTGGACTTCCCTTAGCTCCCAAGCGCTCATGGCGGGATAGCCGATATTCCGATAAGGCAACGCCGTGTAGCGACCATCCTTTGGATCCAAAAAATACACTTTGCTGATGTCGCGCGGATCGCGTCGGACCAGGAACTCACGCTTTGCTTTTGGGTTGTTTGGATCCATCGCGCCGATATAGGGGTCGAGCACCGGATCATAGTAAGTGATGTTGTCGATCTGGATTCCATATTGCTGCACCGAGCGTTCAAAGAACGGCATGAAATCCAGGTGGATCCGTAGCGGGTCTTCTGGCATTGGAAACACTCCGGTGCCCGTGGAGGTGGCGTCACCCAAAACGCCGAGGCTCCATTTGTGTTTGGGCGGCATACCCAGTTCGGAATGCAGGCGCTGGTGATAGACGTTGACAATGAAGTCGACGAGGTGGTTTTCGAATTCCTTGATTGTCAGCGCCGCCATGGCTTCTGAGTCGTACCCTCGCCGTTGCTGCGGGTTGGAGAAAGTGGCCCCCGGCAGCTTTCTAAGCTGATTGGCCATCGTGCCCATGAGTCGCTCGATGTGGCCCCCAAAATGCGGCAATGTGACCGGGCGCCACTGCAGGTCGATGCCATATTCCTCACAGGCACGCTTGAGCATATTGCCCCGGAACTCTTTACCGTTATCGCTGTGGACGACACTCATGGTGCCCCACACCGGCCACTCGCCCCCGATGCCCAATTCGGCCATGTATTCGCGCTTCGGGCATATGGCCTGAGCAAGGCACATGCCCACCGAGATTGCGGCTGGCTTCTCGAATGTGACGTAGACTCCGGCCACCATGCGGCTGTAAACATCGATCGCCAACGTCACCCATGGTCGCCCGATAGGTCGTCGATGTACCTCGTCGACAAGGATGATGTCCGCTTCCGTATGATCGATTTGAACGACGGTGAATGGGTGGGTGGCACCAGGAAACTGCCCTTGTATGGCTTCATGCCGATTCCTCGCGACATCCTTGAAGCCCCGGCGCCTCAGCGCTTGCGCCGGCTCGATCGATGCAATGCGGTTTCTAACTGTATTGGCGTGCGGAGCGTCGATCTTAGCCAGGCGACAACGGCGGATAACCTCGTCCACCACTTCCTGCTTGGTGTGGCGCTGCTTGCTCAGGTAGACGTCTTCGATCGCCGACGAGATGACCTTTTCCTGCTCGTCGCGCAACAGAAGCGTTCCGTTCTTGCGGCCACGCTTTTCGGGCACTAGGGCGGAGACATGGCCGGCCGCCTGATACACCTTCAACCACTTGTACAAGGTGGATGCATGAATCCGCTCCTTCTCTGCCAGCTTGTCGGTCATCGCGCGCGTCCGTAAAGAGCTTTCGAGCAATGGCTTGATAGCGGTGAAGCGGCGTTGCGCCTCAGCCCACTCTTCCTTGCTGAAATGCGCAAGGTCGCGATCGACCTCAGATCGCGACTCGACTAACTCATCGGGTGGAACAGGCGTAATCGACTCCACTCGCAAGCGCTGGCTCTCATGAGTCTGCAGATCGACCGCCAGAACGCTATCCACCGACAGCAAGTGGGTGATGCGAAAACGTTTCTCACCGAAACGGACGAGTTGCCCGGGCTCTGCCCGGAAGAAGGCTTTGAAGATTCCCGTCATGCCCTGTCATCCGGCAACCAGATAGGTGCGCTCATGGTTAGAGGGGTATGCAGTTCCGCTGCGATGTGCCGGGTGGCAATCAGCTTCCACAGCATCGGCAAAGCCGTCATACGAGCCTCTTCCGCCCAATAGGCAGCTGCCAACAATGCCTGAGGTGTCGTCGTTCCGAGCGCACGCAGGGTGTACAAAAGTTGTTGGATGAAGAGAACTTGTTCCGGAAGATTTCGGTAGCGCCGCAAAAACTTCGCATTATCCAACAGCGCCGTCCTGATTTGACGTTCCGTGACGACTTTGAACCGCCATCCGCGGCTACGACAGAAATGAATAGCGGCCTTGAATCGAGGGCGATAAAGCATCCAGTCGGCATGGAGCTGTTCCCACGGTTTGACCTCGTACACAACGGTCGCTCCACCGGCGGCCGGTGAGTAGTCGGCCTTTACGTCAGGCGTGTACTGCCGCGTGGATCCCTCGTGCTGGTACCTAAGCGAAAAGGGTTGGACCTGGACAGCGCGAACGTCGGGATCGAAATCGAGCGACAAGAGCCAGTCCCGCTCTAGGGATGACTCGAAATGCGCCGCACCTCCCTCGGCGAAAGCAACGCGCCCGGTGAGGCTTCTCCGACTTGTGCGGAGCTTTCTTGCTGGGGCATCGGAACTCAGTCGCGTCATTAGCTCGCATCCGATAACTGATCGCTTTTATAAGTGTTACGGGTCGTTCTATTTGTTGGAATCATCTTCTTTAAGCCGTTGATTTGCAATGTGCACAGTCGCTAAATTAAATAGAATTCACAGCGGCTCATACCCACGGCCAGGCGAAATTTCTCTTGCGCACAACGGCGTGCTGTTTCTGGATGAGCTGCCGGAGTTCAGCCGACACGTGCTGGAAGTGCTGCGCGAGCCGATGGAGTCCGGACATATCGTGATCTCGCGCGCGGCCAGGCAGTCGACCTTCCCTGCGCAATTTCAGCTGGTCGCCGCAATGAACCCATGCCCGTGCGGTTATGTCGGTGACCCGCGGCAGCGTTGCCACTGTACGCCGGATCAAATTCTGCGCTATCGCTCGCGCATCTCCGGCCCGTTGCTGGATCGCATCGACATCTGTGTCGAGGTGCCACAGGTGCCGCTAGCCGATCTGGGCGGCCCGCGCAGCGGACAGGATGAGGATTCGGCCACGGTGCGCGAGCGCGTATTCAAGGCACGTCGGCAATCGCTGATGCGCGCCGGCCGACCGAATGCCGAAATCAGCACGCGTGAACTCGAGCGCGACTGTGCGCTGGGCGCGCCCGAGCGGCGCTGGTTTGAATGTGCGCTGGAGCGACTCGGGCTTTCCGCGCGCGCCTATCACCGCGTGCTGCGGGTTGCGCGAACGATCGCCGATCTCGATGGCGGCTCGGCCCTGCTCGAACGCGAGCACCTGGCCGAAGCGTTGCAATATCGACGGTTTTAGGCCTCGCCGCACCGGCATGCGTTGTCGCATCGGCTGGACGTTGTTGCCAGCGCGTGTTCCGATAGGATTTTGCCGAGCCAAGGATTTTCATGACTATCGAACTCGGCCTGATGCTTGCCGGGATGTTGATGATCGGCTTCCTGGCGCAGTGGCTGGCGTGGCGGGTGAAACTGCCGGCGATTCTGTTTTTGCTGCTGGCGGGCATTTTGCTGGGGCCAGTGACCGGTCTGCTCGATCCGGACAAGCTGCTCGGTAATCTGCTTTTTCCGGTGGTGTCGCTGGCGGTGGCGCTGATCCTGTTTGAAGGCAGCCTGACCCTGCGCTTCAAAGAATTGCCGGGCATTGGCCGTGCGGTGCGCGGATTGGTCAGCTATGGCGCGGTGGCGGCCCTCCTGTTGCTTGCCCTGGCCGCGCATCTTGTGGCCGGCCTGAGCTGGTCGATCGCACTGCTGTTCGGTGCGCTGGCGTGTGTCACCGGACCCACTGTGATTGCGCCGATGCTGCGAACCGTTAGGCCGAACGCACGCGTCAGCAACACGTTGCGTTGGGAAGGTATCGTGATCGACCCGCTCGGCGCGCTGTTTGCCGTGCTGATTTACGAAGCGATTGTGACGCGCCAGCAAGGCCACACTATTGGCATTTTTCTCGCCACGATCGGCTGCGGTGTTCTCATCGGGACGTTCGCCGCGGGATTCTTGGCCGTCTTATTGCGGCGGCAGATGATTCCCGAATATCTGCAGAACTTTGCCGTGCTGGCCACCGTGCTGCTGGCTTTTGCGTTGTCCAACGTCATCACGCATGAGTCGGGCCTGCTGGCGGTCACGATCATGGGCATTGCGCTGGGCAACGCGCGCGGTGTGCATATCGACGACATTCTCGATTTCAAGGAAAACCTGACGACGGTGCTGGTGTCGGTATTGTTTGTCTTGCTTGCCGCACGCCTGCACTGGCCCTTGCCCCCGGGAATGCTGGGTGCCGGCATCGCGCTGCTGGTTATCGCGCAAGTACTGGTGAGGCCGGTGACGGTATGGCTGGCAAGCTTAGGCAGTGGACTCAACTGGCGCGAGCGGGCTTTGATCGGCTGGATAGCGCCGCGCGGCATCGTTGCCGCATCGGTATCGGCGTTGTTTGCATTGCGTCTGAGTGCCTTGGGTGTGCCCGGTGGCGAAGCGCTGGTTCCGCTGGTTTTTACCCTGATCATCGGCACCGTCGTGCTGCAGAGTGCCACGGCACGTCCGCTCGCGCTGTGGCTGAAGGTGGCTGAGCCAGACCCGCACGGCGTACTGATTTTCGGCTCGGACAATGTGGCGCGGACCATAGGCACCGCATTGTCCGAAGCAGGTTTTCACGTGGTACTAGCCGATGACGACTGGAACCAGATTCGCAAGGCGCGCATGGACGGGCTGACCACTTTCTATGGCAACCCCGCGTCTACGCATGCCGAGCGTAATCTCGACCTCACGGGCATTGGTCGGCTATTGGCCATGTCCGCTCATCGCGAACGTAACTCACTGGCCTGCGTGCATTACCGGCAGGAATTCGGGCGCCAAAAAATCTATCGACTACGCAACCTCAGTCCCCAGGAAAACACCGATCGCGCCGCCTTGCCCGGCAGTTTGCTGGCACCACCGTTATTTGACGAGCAGATGACCCACTCCCGCTTTGCCGAGATGCTTGAGCAGGGCTGGCGGGTCAAGTCAACCCGACTCAGCGCCACGTTTGACTGGCCGCACTTTATCGAGCAGTACGGTTCGCACACCTTGCTGATGTTTGCGGTGGATGAGAAAGGCAGTTTGCTGGTGGCCTCGACCAAACGCGAGCTGGAGCCGAAGGCAGGATGGACGGTGATTGCGCTGGTATGTCCGGTGCCCGTCGAAACGCCGGTAGCCTGATTATTGATACACAAGAACGTTTGGAATAATTATATGCCCCAATTTCCGGTGGCTATTATTTAGTTTAATCATCGGCGCGAATGCACATATTCGGATATTCCAATACGAGCCAAGGTAAATTTGGAGCGTTTATAGGTAGGCCGAAGGCTCGATCAAATTACGATGAATAACTGAAACATAGAGTTGTTAATCATTACTTCCTGTGACTGATCTGGCTTGGGCGAAAATTTCCAGCCAGGACTGATGAAAGCCTATGCTGCACGGTCTTAAGAGAACGGTTTCTATTATCGAATATGTGATTGCCGTCAAACTTTGGTGGTCTGTGATCTGACAAGAATGATGTCAAGACGATGGTAAATGGGGACGAGGTTTAAATGCTCCCATCAACAAGCCTTACAGGGGTTTGAATCGTTTTAGCTACTCAGTCGGAGTATCACGATTCACTATTAATGAAGCTACGTGCTTCTTGGAGGTTTGACATGGACAAGGCATCGCGTCTGATTCTGATGCGCTCGAGCATTCTGGTTACTTGCATGGCTGCCGCAGCGTTATCGCTCAGCGCCTGTAGTGGCTCGGGGTCAACTCACCAATCCAGTGGTTCAAGCACCGTAAGTCCGGATCCCAGCGGATCGTCAAGCGGCGGTACCAGCGGTTCGGGCAGCACGGGCAGCACGGGCAGCACGGGCAGCACGGGTGGTACCAGCGGCACGGGTGGTACCAGCGGCACGGGCGGTGGCACGGGTGGTTCTGATGGCGCCGGCTCAGGCGGTGGTACAAGCGGAACAGGCGGTAGTACAGGAGGAACAGGCGGTAGTACAGGAGGAACAGGTAGCGGCCCGGGCGGTACCGGCGGTGGCACGGGTGGCACGGGAAGTGGAGACGGCAGCGTGGTGCCTGTCAGCTTGCTCGGTTCGGTCGTCACCGGCGTGGGTTCCACGGTAAGCGTGGCAGGCACCGACGTCATTGGTGCGATCGCCGCGCAACTGCCCAACCAAGCGCTGCTGGGCGGTGCAAATCCGATGACGATAGGGCTGAGTACGGTTCTGGTCGATGTAGGTAACGGCGTCACGAGTGTGGGCGACGGCGTTTCCTCCGGCCTTGGACAGGTGGGCAACATCACCAACCCGGTTGGCACGACCCTGGGCAGCACCAGCAATCTCGTTAACGCCGCGGGTCAGGCAGTGAATGATCTGGGTCAGACCGTCGCTACCGTCGGTGCCTTCCAGGGATCTCCGATTCTGCCGATTACTGCGGCGGTAGGCACAGGCGTATCCGTGGTGGGTCAACGTGTTGATGCGTTGGGTAACGTGCTCGGCTCAGGCATGGCTTCGGGTTATGCCGACGCGCTGACTCAACCGCTGAGCAATATTTACACGTCAGTGGCTGGCTTGGGTCAGCAAACGGCGGGACAGTTGGGCAGTACCAATCTGGTAGCCGACACATCGACGCTGGCGGGTAACGTTACGGCGGGAGCAGGCGTGCTGGTTGCCGGTGTCGGCAGCGGCATCGCTTCGCAGGCGATTCCCGGACTCGGCAATAACACGACAGGGGCTTTGGGCGGTACGGTGGCAACCTTGGGTGGCGCGGTCGCCACCGTGGGCGCTGGCGTTACGGCAGGCCTTGGGCAGAGCGGGGCCATCGCCAATCCGGTCGGCGTCACTGTGGGTGGAGTGGCCGGCGGCGTGACCGGGGTGGGTTCAACGGTCAATGGCGCCGGACAGACGGTTGCCAGCCTCGGTGGCACCACTCCATTGGCTTCGGTTACGGCCCCGGTCGGTGCTGTAGTCGGGCAGGTCGGCAGCGGCGTTGCCGCCGTAGGTGGCGGTTTGACCGCCGCAAACAACGGCCCACTGCAACCGGTTACCCAAGCGCTGAGTAATGTTGTCAATGGCGTCGCGACCGTGGGTACCAGTGGTGCCACGGCGAGCGCGTTGCAGCCGGTAACCTCAGGCTTGAGTGCGGTCGTCAATGGCGTCGCGGGCACAATAACTAGTGGCACCACGACCACAGCGAGTACCGCGGGCGCGGGTGGCGGCGTGTTGTCCTCCGGGTTGCTGGGCCGCCACTAAATTAGCGATCCAGTGATCTCACGTTGAAAGTCGAACGGAGCCCGCTTGCGGGCTTTGTTTTTATCCCATGCTTTGCAAAGGATTTGACTTGAAAAAGATCGTCCTGATGGCCGCGATGCTGCTGCTATCGGTAAGCACGCAGGCACAGACGCGCCTGCCGGCAGCGAATCCACTGCAGACGCTGCCGGTAGCACCGCCGTTGCCGCCCGATGCCAAAGTGAGTTCGACCGTTGCACCTCAGCAGAACCCGGCCTTACAGGCACTGTTGGGAACCAAGCTGACACCGAAGCGCATTGAACTGGCGGATATGCGCGCGCTGCCGTTTCGCGCGGTGGCCGACGATTTTCATACCCTGGTCGGTCACGAAGTTACCGTCGCCGACGTGCTGGCCAAGGCGGATCGCTGCACAGCGCGCTATCGCAAACTGGGCTATGTACTCTCGTTTTGCTATGTACCCACCCAGGATTTTGCCGATGGTGTGGTCAGGATCATTGCCGTCGAGGGCTACGTTGCCCGCGTGCAGGTAACCGGAGATGCGGGTAATGCCGAGGCTCGCCTGCGCCGATTGGCCCGGCGTATTCAGGCCGATCGTCCGCTGCGCCAGGCAACTTTCGAACGTTATACGCAGTTGATGGGTCAGCTTCCCGGCATGGTGGTGACAGCCAATGTGCCGCCGCCGACCACCACCGATGGCGCGGCGGAACTGCAGCTCAAAGTGACACGCCACCGCATTGCGATTACCGCAGGAATTGATACCAATCATCCCGGCGTGCAGGGCCTGATCAACATGACGCTCAACGGGCTGACGCCGTTGGGCGAGCAAGTTACTTTGTCGACGCTTTATCCCAACGGCAATGGTGCCGAGCATTATCTCGCGGCGTCATGGACCCAGCCGTTGGGCACGCAGGGCCTGAGTTGGCGACTGGACGGATCCAACTATCGAGGCAGCCCCAACACGGACCAGGACCTGCCCTCACAGTTGAATCATCGTCTTGATCAAAATCGCGTTGGGGCATCGTTGCGGGATGCGCTGGTGTTGGACAATAACCACAGCCTGGTGGCGAGCGCGGGTATTTATGCGGCGCGGCAGGCGGACCGCTATGTCAATGTTGATAATGGCGCGCGATTGTCGTCCGACAGCAATCTGCATGTCGCTACGCTGGGGCTGGACTGGCGTGTGGTAAACGCGCAAACGGTTCGCACCGTGACGGTTGGTGTGGCCCACGGATTCAGCGCGTTCGGTGCGTCGGCCGATGTGTCGAGCAATGTACCTGGGGCATTTTTCGGGAATGCGCCGGATACGTCGTTCACTCGGTTCAATCTCGATGCGGCAATGTCGACGCAATGGCCGGCACGCTACGGTTCGGTTCTTTCCTTTTCCGGCCAGTACAGCGGCAATAAGCTGGCTTCAGGCGAGCAGATTGCGTTCGGCGGCCCTCGCTACGGTTTGGCTTATGACCCAGGCATTCTGAGCGGCGATTACGGCTGGGGCGCCGGCTATGAAATCAATCGCCGCTTTGGCGTGGCGCAGCACTGGCTGACGTCGTTGACACCGTATATCTCGGTCCAGTACGCCCGCGCTTTTGCCAACGGCAATACGGGGCTTGATGGATATCTGGGCACGGTTGCGCTGGGCCTGCGTCTATCCGATGGCAAGCATTACAATGTCGATGTTTCGGCGGCGCAGCCGGTGTGCAGCGAACTTCCCGGTCTGCACGAAAATTCGGTTCGTTACAATCTTGGATTTAGCTATTCCCTGTTTTGAAATGTGCCTGATTTTTGGGCGCGCAGGGATAGTCCAACGAGAAAAAGACTAAGCCCGCTTTTTAGCGGGCTTAGTCTTTACTCTATGTTAGAGAGCTCAGGCCGCTTCGTGGTGGAACTGCGCTTCTTCGGTCGAGCCGGTCAGCGCCGTCGTGGACGACTGGCCCTGCTGGATCGCCTGAGTTACCTGGTCGAAATAACCGGTGCCCACCTCGCGCTGATGCTTTACCGCGGTGAAGCCGCGATCCGCCGCCGCAAACTCTTTCTCCTGCAGCTCGACGAAGGCGCTCATCTGGCGGCGCGCGTAGCCGTGCGCCAGATCGAACATGCCGTAGTTGAGGCTGTGGAAGCCGGCCAGGGTGATGAACTGGAACTTGTAGCCCATCTTGCCCAGTTCGATCTGATAGCTGGCGATGGTTTCATCGTCCAGGTTTTTCTTCCAGTTGAAGCTCGGCGAGCAGTTGTAGGCCAGCATCTTGCCCGGGAACTTGGCGTGGATGGCCTCGGCAAACTTGCGCGCATCCTCTAGGTTAGGCTTGCTGGTTTCGCACCAGATCAGGTCCGCGAACGGTGCATAGGCCAGGCCGCGGCTGATCGCCTGATCGAGGCCCGGACGCACGCGGTAAAAGCCTTCGACCGTGCGCTCACCGGTGATGAAGTCCTTGTCGTTGGCATCCACGTCGGAGGTCAGCAGGTCAGCCGCGTCGGCGTCGGTGCGCGCCACCAGCAGGGTCGGCACGCCACAGACGTCGGCGGCCAGGCGCGCGGCGTTGAGCTTGTCCACCGCCTCGCGGGTCGGCACCAGCACCTTGCCGCCCATGTGGCCGCACTTCTTCACCGAAGCCAGCTGGTCTTCGAAGTGCACGCCGGCGGCGCCCGCTTCGATCATCGCCTTCATCAGCTCGAACGCGTTCAGCACGCCGCCGAAGCCGGCTTCGGCATCGGCGACGATCGGCACCAGCCAGTCGGTATCGTCCTTGCCTTCCGCGTGATGCAGCTGATCGGCGCGCAGCAAAGTGTTGTTGATCTTCTTCACTACCAGCGGCACCGAGTTGGCCGGATACAGAGACTGGTCGGGATACATTTCGCCGGCGACATTGGCGTCGGCGGCGACCTGCCAGCCGCTGAGATAGATCGCCTTGAGGCCGGCCTTGACCTGCTGCATGGCCTGATTGCCGGTCAGCGCGCCCAGCGCATTGACGAAATCCTCTTTGTGCAGCGAGTCCCACAGGCGCTCGGCGCCGCGGCGGGCCAGCGTGTGCTCGACGCCAATGGTGCCGCGCAGGCGCACCACGTCTTCGGCGGAATAATTGCGCTCGATGCCGGCCCAGCGGGGGTTGGTTTTCCAGTCCTGCGAGATGTGTTCAGCGGTTGGCAGTGTGTTGCTCATGACGTGCTCCATACAAAGGAAAGGCGAAGCGGCTCAGGCGAGCTGTTCGTAGGCGGGCAGGGTGAGGAAATCGCCGAGCTGGTCGGCATGCGTCAGGGTAGAAATCAAGGCGGCGGCCGCGGTGGCATGTGTCGCGCCGGGGAAATCGCTCTCGCCTACGCGGTGCGTGTGGGCAGCGAGGATTTGGTCGAACAGGGCGAAGTCGATCGGCGCGTGATCGGGAAACTCCAGGCCGCCGTGATGCAGCCACTGCCACAGCTGGGCGCGGGCGATCTCGGCGGTGGCGGCGTCTTCCATCAGGTTGTGGATCGGCACGCAGCCCAGGCCGTCCATCCACGCGGCGGTGTAGCGCAGGCACACTTCGATATTGTTCTCAAAACCCTCGCGGCTGATCGTGCCCAGGCACGGTTCGATCAGCTGATCGCTGGTGACGTGGACGTCACTGCGCAGCACGTCGAGCTGGTTCGGCGTCGGCATGTGCTCGTCGAAGATTTCCTGCGCGACGGGCACCAGCGCCGGATGCGCGACCCAGGTGCCGTCGTGGCCAGCCTTGACCTCGCGTAGCTTGTCGGCGCGGACCTTGGTCATCGCGGCCTCGTTGGCCGCATAGTCACCCTTGATCGGAATCTGTGCCGCCATGCCGCCCATCGCGAAAGCGCCGCGGTGATGGCAGGTCTTGATCAGCAGCTCCGAGTAGTTCTTCAGGAACGGCACCGTCATCAGCACCTGGCCGCGCTCCGGCAGCAGGCGGTCGCGGTGGCCGCGCAGGGTTTTTAGGTATGAAAAAATGTAATCCCAGCGGCCGCAGTTGAGCCCGACCACGCGGCCACGCAGCGCGTGCAGGATCTCGTCCATCTGGAACACGGCCGGCAGCGTCTCGATCAGCACGGTGGCCTTCATCGTGCCGGTCGGCAGGTTCAACTCGGCCTCGGCCGTGGCCATCACGTCGTCCCACAGAGCGGCTTCTTCCATGGCCTCGAGCTTGGGCAAATAGAAGTACGGACCAAGGTCGCGCTGATGCAGCGCCTTGGCGTTGTGGAAAACATATAGGCCGAAGTCGACCAACGCGCCGGCCATGATCACGCCGTCGACGGTGACGTGGCGCTCCGGCAGGTGCCAGCCGCGCGGACGTACTACCAGCACGGCCGGATTGTCCTTGACCGTGTACTGCTTGCCTTCCGGCGACGTGAATCCGATGTTGCCGTTGATCGCATCGCGCAGGTTGATCTGGCCGACCAGCTGGTTGGCGAAGGTCGGCGAGGAGGAGTCCTCGAAATCGGCCATGAACACCTTGGCGCCGGAGTTCAGCGCATTGATGATCATTTTGCGCTCGACCGGGCCGGTGATCTCCACCCGACGATCTTGCAGGGCCGCGGGAATCGGCGCCACGCGCCAAGCGCCGTCGCGAATGGCCTTGGTATCCGCACGGAAATCCGGCAGGCCGCCGGCATCGTAGCCGGCCTGACGTTCGCGCCGGGCCGCTAATAACTGGCGCCGACGAGCGTCGAAACCGCGATGCAGCGTAGTCAGAAAAGCCAGGGCAGCCGGAGTCAACACGCTTTCATAACCCGCCCAGTCTGCATGGACTTGAATGTCACCCGCGTCGACTTCGCTTTTGCCGACATTTTCCTTGGGAACTGCCATGACTTCACCTCGTCTTCGTGGGAGGCTCACGCTAGGCTAAAGGTAAGTATTTGACAAACTGAATGTTTCAATCACATATATTGATATAATTAATACGTTGTCTAACAGTTTGAATCTTAAGTATGAAAAAGCCTACTTCCGGCATGAATGAAATAAAAACCGTACGCTCACGCACGGTAAAAAAGAAGCGCGACGAATCCGGCAGTCAACCGGTCGAGGAGCGCTTCTATTACAAGGGAAATCGCTTCAAACAGCTGAAAGCCTTTGTTGCGATGGTGAAGCTGGGGTCGCTTACCCGTGCCGCCGAATCGCTGTATCTATCCCAGCCGACCATCAGTCTTCAGCTGCAGGCGCTGGAGCGTGAACTCGGAGCTAGCCTGGTTGAGCGCCGCCGCCGTCGAATCAACCTTACCGACGCTGGTGAAGCCCTGTATGAGCTCGCCCGGCCGCTGGTGGAAGGTTGGGACACGCTGGATCGCGACTTCCAGACCCGGGTCAAAGGCCTGCAGGGAGGCCGCCTGACGATCGCTGCAGGCACCTCAACCATTCAGTACCTGCTGCCCGAACTGGTGCGTCGCTATCGTGACCGCTACCCGGCCGTGCACTTGCAGCTGGCCAACGTCACCGGCAAGGACGGCCTGGCGATGCTGCGCGCCGACGAAGCCGATTTTGCCGTTGGCTCGATGCTCGATGTGCCCAATGACATCGCCTGGGAGCCCGTGCATCACTACGACCCGATGCTGATCATGCCGCTGGATCATCCGCTGGCGGGTAAAGAAAAAATTGGGCTGGAGGATCTGTCCGCCTATGGTCTGATTTTGCCGCCGCAGCGGCTGTCTACCTACCGCCTGGTCGACCTGGTATTCCAGCAGCGCCAAGTGCCGTATCACGTGGCGATTGAAGTGGGCGGCTGGGATGTCATCAAGGAGTACGTGGCGATGGGGCTGGGCATTTCCATCGTCACCGGTATCTGCATTACCAAGGACGACGCCAGCCGTCTGGCTGTGCGCAACATGAAGCAGTATTTTCCGCAGCGCAGCTACGGCGTGGTGATCCGCAAGGGCAAGTTTCTCAGCACCGAGGCGCGCGCCTTTGTCGATCTGATCCGGCCCGGCCTGCTGACGCGCGACTACGACGAGTCGGGGCATTCGCAGCGCTGAGGCCCATGTTGAGGCTTATTCGGTGTCGCGGTATTTGCCGTGATAGCCACGGAACAGGGCGCGAATGGCGAGCATGTCGGCGTCGAGCTCACCGGCGGGATAGAACGGCTTACCGAGCGTAAAGGTCTTGCTCGGATAGTCGAAAAACACCGGCAGCACCGGCACTTTCGCCGCGTAGGCAATGCGAAGGAAGCCGGTTTTCCAATGCGCCACCGGCTTGCGCGTGCCTTCGGGCGTAATGCCCAGCCACATGGTCGGCTTGCGGGCAAAGCGTGCGGTCATCTGGCCGACCACGTCGGTCGCCGCCCGACGGTCGATGGCGATGCAACCGATTGGTCTAAGGATAAGGCCGAGCGGGCTTCGCAGCACCTCGCGCTTGATCATGATGTTGACGTCCGCGCCGATGGCCACCTTCATTAGCAGCCCCCACACGCCGTCCCAATAGCTGGAGTGCGGAGCGCCGATCACGATGAGCTTAGGAAGATCGGGAAACTCGCCAAGCAGGCGCCAGCCCCTGAGGCGAAGCAGGCCCCGGCATAGCCAGGGCCAGAACCGGCTGTTGATACGCGGCGCCTGCGTCGGCAGCGTCGGCAGCATGCTCATTCGGCTGAAGGTCGCGATCGATTCTGCTTGGTCTTGCCCCGTTGCTGCTTGCCGACCAGACGGCGCTCCTTCGAAGCGCGCGTGGGCTTGGTGGCCAAGCGCTTTTTGGGCGGCAACAGCACGCCGCGGATGATCTCGACCAGTCGCTCACGCACATCGTCGCGATTGCGCGCTTGATCGCGAAAACGCCGTGCCTGGATCACCAGCACGCCGTCGATGGTCAGGCGACGATCGCGGCGAGCCAGCAAGCGCTCGCGAACCGCTTCGGGTAGCGAGGGCGAATGGATGACATCGAAGCGCAATTCGACCGCGCTTTCCGTGCGATTCACGTGCTGTCCGCCCGGTCCGTCGGCGCGCAAAAAGCGTTCGACCAGCTCGGATTCCGGCAACGTAATGGAGGGGCTAACGATCAACATGCGCGCAGTTTAGCCGGCGTAAGTCGGATCCGCAGCCGGGATCGCGGCGAGTGCTTTCAGAGTATCGGCCGTGTGCTCATCGAGCGACGGGGCCGCCCAGCCAAAGCGCATCAGCAGGTTTTCGTATTCGCGATCAAGCGGGGCATCAATGACCATCGGTCGACCATTCAGCGGATGCGCAAAGCACAGCCGCTGCGCGTGCAGCAGCATGCGATGGCAACTGAAGTGCTGCTTGTACAAACGGTTGTGATCGCCGCGGCCATGCTGACAGTCGCCGATCACCGGATGATGGATGTGCGCCAGATGCTTGCGGATCTGCCGGAACCGGCCCGTCTGCGGCTCGGCCAGCACCAGCGCGTAACGCTGCTGCGGATAGCGGCCCAGTTCGAGCGGCACCTCGATTGTTGCCAGCCGTCGATAACGTGTGCTGGCTTCGCGCCGCGGGCCGGTTTCGCGTGAGCCGGGCAGGGCGTAATCGATCACGCCTTGTTCGGGATCCGGCCAGCCGCGAACAACGGTGAGGTAGTACTTGCGCACCGAGCGGCCCATGAACTGCTCGCCGATTGCGGCGGCGGTTTCGCTGGATCGGGCGACCAGCAGCACGCCGCTGGTCGCCCGATCCAGTCGGTGCGCCAGATATACGTTGCCACCGAGCTGCTCGCGCAGCAGATCGATCAGGAATTCTTCGGCGTTGCCGACCATCCTGGAGCGGTGCACGGCCAGGCCAGCGGGTTTGTTGACCGCGATCAGCTCATTGTCTTGATAAAGAATGTCGATCATGTCGACACGCTTAGCGCGAGCGTGGCCAGCCGACGGCGAACGCCAGCAGGCCGGCGATACCTTCGCACAGCGCTGGCCACGGCCCGTGCGCGGGCGCCAGCGTCCACAGCAGCGCGGCGCTGATCAGCAGCGCGCTACCCAGCAGGCTGCACGTGGTTAGCCGCTGCTGCTGGTGCGCGAGATCGCGCTGTTGCTGCAACTGCAGCGGATCACTGACGGCACGCTGCTCGCCGCGGCCGATCTGGCGTAGCGCGTCGCGAACGAGTTCGGGGAACTGCGGCGCGTGGTGCAGCCATTCGGGCAGACGCCTGCGCACGTCGCGCAGGGTACGTAGCGGACTGTAGCGCTCGCGCAGAATGCGTTTGAGTACGGGATGCGCGACCGCCCAGATGTCGATCTCCGGGTCGAGCAAGCGGCCGACGCCTTCGATATTCAGCAAGGTTTTCTGCAGCAGGATCAGCTGCGGCTGCAGGGTCAGCTCGAAGCGTTGCGCGGTGCGGAACAGTTTCACGACCAGTTCGGCCAGCGAAATCTGCGACAGGGGCCGGCTGAAATACGGCTCGCACACCGTGCGAATTGCCGCTTCAAGCTCATCCAGCCGCATCGTGGCCGGCATCCAGCCTGCCGCCACATGCAGTTGGGCTATGCGCGCGTAGTCCCGCTCGAACAGGGCAATAAAATTCTGTGCCAGCCAGTATTGATCGGTTTCCGGCAACGAACCCATGATGCCGAAATCGAGCGCGATGAAGCGCGGCTCACCGGTGCGCGACGGATCGACCCAGATATTGCCCGGGTGCGCATCGGCATGGAAAAAATTGTCGCGGAACACCTGTTCGTAGAACACGCGAACACCTTTGGCGGCCAGCGATTTCCGGTCCAGGCCGGCCGCATCGATCGCGGCAATATCGTCGCAGCTGATGCCGTAGACGCGCTCCAGTGTGAGTACCCGCTGCGTGGTGAAATCCCAATGCACGGCCGGCACGTAGAGATCCTCGCCGCCGACGAAGTTGCGCTTCAGCAAACTCGCGCTGGCGCCTTCGCGCTGCAGATCGAGCTCGTTCTCGAGCATTTTCTCGACTTCGGCAACTACCTCCAGCGGGCGGATCTTGTCCGCCCTTGGATGCCAGCGCTGGGCGATCTCGGCCAGCGAGTGCAGCAGCCGAACATCGCGGGCGATGCGCGCATCGATGCCGGGACGCAGCACCTTCACCACGACCTCGCTGCCGTCATGCAGCGTGGCGGCGTGAACCTGGGCGATCGACGCCGAGGCCAGCGGCATTTCGTCGAATCGGCCGTATAGAAGTCCAATCGTTGACTTGAGTTCACGCTCGATGATGGAACGCGCTTCGCTACCGGCAAACGGTTCGACTTGGTCCTGCAGCAACGATAGTTCGTCGGCGATGTCCGCTGGCACCAGGTCGCGCCGTGTCGACAGCACCTGGCCGGCCTTGACAAAAATCGGCCCCAGTTCGGTCAGCGCCAGACGCAGGCGCTCGCCTCGTGACAGCAAGCGCACGTCAACGCGTGGTTTGGCGGCCAGGGGGCGCAGAAATTTCATCGGATTGACGCGGCTTGCATCGCCGATCAGCTCATCGATCCGGTAGGCCAGCAGCACCGAACCGACCCTCAGCAGGCCGGGGAGTACGCGAAAAGGCGTCATGCGGCGTTGTCCTGCAGGCGGCGCGCCAGCCGCTGTACGCGCGACGCCAGCCGTTCGCTGCGCTCGCGCAAGGTGTCGACGCCGTCGAGAAAGTCTTCCACTTCGCCCGGCGCCAAGGCGACGCGCGATTCCTCGCGCAGCCAGTCGGCGCCGTCCTCAGTGAGATGCGCCGCGGTATCGCGTGCATGGCCCAAGGCCTTGCGCACGGCACGGGCCAAAGGCACGCCGAGTACGTCGCCAAAGCTACGGGCAAACGCTTCTTCAAAATCTGGCGCAAATGTGCTGGCGAGCTTTTCCAGTCGACGTGCCAGCTCGGCATCGCCGGCAATGTCGACCTTACCGGGCGCGATGCCGTCATCATCGCGCTTGAACAGCATCGCCAGCAGGCTGCCCGGGGTTGCCGCGATGCGCAGCTGGCTGCGCGAAGTGTCACCCTTTTGATCGGGCGAACTTGCCGGCGGCCCCACGTTGAGGCGCCCATGCTGCACCGTGATGGCCAGCTCGATTTCCGGGCCGCGCATGTGCAGCTGCACTTGCCGACCGTTCAGCGCGATCAGCCTGTGCTGGGTATCCGGATCGAGCGACAGCGTATGGTTCAGTGCGGTTTCCAGCGCGCGCCCGGCCAGTCGGCGCAGGGGCAGCGGCAGCCACGAGTTGGGGATAACGTCAGTCATCCGGTGATTGTAGCCGGCCGGCTCGTTTCCGGGCCGTCGCCGTCAGACCGGCGTCGCACCGTCAAAGCCGAGCTGACGCCAGGCTTCATACACCGCAATGGCGACGGTATTGGACAGGTTAAGGCTGCGGCTGTCCGGCCGCATCGGCAGACGCAACCGCTGTGGCGTGGGAATCATTTCCAATACCTCCGCGGGCAGCCCGGCGGTTTCACAGCCGAACAGCAGGGCGTCATCGGCAGCAAAACGTGCATCGACGTGGGCAACCCTGCCCTTGGTAGTGAAGGCAAACACGCGCGGCTGGCCGAGGGCGTTCAGACAGCTGGCCAGGTCGTCATGCACTTTGAGACTGGCGTACTCGTGATAGTCCAGCCCGGCCCGACGAAGGCGCGCGTCGTCGAGCTCAAAACCCAGCGGGCGAATCAGATGAAGCGCGGCGCCAGTGTTCGCGCACAGGCGAATCACGTTGCCGGTGTTCGGCGGAATCTCGGGGCGGAAAAGGATGACTTGAAGCATTCACGCATTATCGCGCAGGCCGGTCTGCTTTCGCTGGCTTGATCAAATGCGAAGCGAAGGCTTGCCGTAAACGATGCGCGCGCTGCAGCTCACGCGTGCGGCAATCAACCGTGCTGGATCGGACAAATCACGCCGTCGGGGCGCATGGCGCAGCTGGTCGGCGCGGTCAGCAGAACGCTGGCGACCGAGTTGCCGGCAATGTTTGCCGACGTCGGCTTGGCGGTCAGCATCGCGCCCATCACCAGGGCGCAGACGGCGAAGCAGGCGACGAAAAGCCCGTGCAGCAGGTAGGTTTCAAATTTCATGATCGTATCTCCGGTCAGGTAGGGATTACCTTGGGTGATAGACCGGTTGCAATCGCTATGCCAAGTGGATATTCGAAGATAAAGGCATGATTTAACTGTATTTTATTATTTTGCGCCGAGATGATTTCATTGTCCGCGGACGATCGCCACCGGCCAGCGGACAACCGATCTTCGATCCTTCCGAGGGTTTCCGTCGACGTCAGCGTCTGCGCTATTTCAGGGCTTGCGGCATCCTCGGTTAGGATGTCGGAATGCCGGCAGACCGCCGGCGTCTTTTCCAAGTCACCGCCGCGGAGTCGTCCATGCGCAAAACCCTGTTGCTGCTCGTTCCCCTGCTGCTAAGCGCATGCACTTACGGCATCACGCTCGACGATGCGGCCAAGAACGTGCGCACGGCGTGGAGTGGCGACGTATCGAGCTGCCATAGCGTGGGCAAGGTCACCGTGTCCGTGCAGGATCACGTCGGCCCGGTCGATCGCAACAACATCACGGTACGCGACGAACTCGAAGTGCTGGCACGCAACGAAGCGGCAACGCTTCATGCCGACACGGTCAAGCCTTTGGCCGAGCCTGTCGACGGCTCGCAACCCTGGGGCGCGTACCAGTGCGGATCGCAGCCGATCAACGCGTCCCATTCTTCGCCGCCGCCGAATTATCCCCATTCGGGGCCCGGCAACGCACAGACCTACCCGGTACACGGCGGCTGAGTCAGTTGCTCGTATGCAGTGCGCCATCGCGCGCCGGCCGCGCGATCACCTTGGGTGCGGCAGGCGTCCTGTTGAGCGCGTGTCGCGATGAATAATCTGATGAAGGCGCCCAAGCGGTTGGCCGATCGCATGCTGCCGTTTCGGAAAAAAGCGGCAGCAAAGGCGTTACTTGACCAGCTGCCGTTTTTCGCCGTACCCGCCGACGCGATAGAGGTGCTGCCCGATCCGGATGCCTTCCGGCAGGCGCTGCTTGCGGCAATTGCGCAGGCTGACCGCCGCATTCTGATCGTGGCGCTCTATCTGCAGGACGATGAGGGTGGCCGCGAGATCCTCGATGCCTTGTACGCGGCGCAGGCGAAAAATCCGGCGCTGCAGATTTCCGTGTTTGTCGACTGGCATCGCGCGCAGCGCGGGTTGATCGGCAAGCAGAAAAGCGAAGGCAATGCCGGCATGTATCGCCAATACGCCGCGCGTCTGGGTCCGGGCGTGGCGATCTACGGCGTGCCGGTGCAGAACCGAGAACTCTTCGGCGTGCTGCACCTGAAAGGCGTGATCATCGACGACACCGTGCTGTACAGCGGCGCGAGCTTCAACGACGTGTATCTGGCGACGCACGAACGTTACCGGCTGGACCGCTATCACCGGCTGCGGCATCGCGAGCTGGCCGACGCGATGGCGACGTTTTTACAGCGCCATTTTGTCGAGGGTGAGGCCGTGCGCCGGCTGAACGTGGCCGAGGTGCCGAGCACGCGCAGTCTGTTTCCGGCGATCCGGCTGTTTCGTGATGATCTGCAGCGCGCCAGCTATGACGTGCCGCACGATCGGCTAGGCGACGGCGACGTGGCGGTAACGCCGCTGCTGGGCTTTGGTCGAGCGGAAAATCTGCTCAATGAGGTATTGCTCGCGTTGCTGCGGGGCACGCGACGGCGGGTGATTTTGCTGACACCGTATTTCAACCTGCCGCGCCCCGTGCGTGCGGTCATCGGCCAGCTGCTGCGGCGCGGCTGCGAAATCCACATCATGGTCGGCGACAAGACCGCCAACGATTTCTACATCCCGCCGCCGCAGCCCTTCCGCACCATTGGCCTGCTGCCTTACCTGTACGAAAACAACTTGCGCCGGTTCGCCCGCGCGCACCGCCGGCACATGGCCAGCGGCCAGCTCAACATGTACCTGTGGCGCGACGGCGACAACAGTTATCACCTCAAGGGACTATTTCTCGACGACGACGTGGCGGTGATTACCGGTAACAATTTCAATCCGCGTGCGTGGGCGCTGGATCTGGAAAACGGCCTGCTGCTGCGTGACCCGGCGCATCGGCTTGCGGCGAAGCACGAGGCCGAGTGGGCGGCGCTGAAACGGCATGCGGTGAAACTATCTGATGATCTGGCGCTGGAGAATCCGCGCAGTTATCCGGCGGAAGTACGCAAGAACCTCAAGCGGCTCAACCGCACCCGTCTGGACCGACTAGTTAACCGAATCATGTAGATGTAGCGGCGCGTGCGCCAGCGGCGTTACTGCCTTGACATGGTCACCAAACGATCCAGCCGCATCTCCAGCCAGCGGTCCACATCCGGCCACTCGTCGGTGAGGATGCTGTAGCAGACGGTGTTGCGCAGCGTGCCGTCGGGACGACGCTTGTGCGCCCGTAAAACGCCGTCGCGCTGAGCGCCAAGCCGTTCGATCGCGCGCTGCGAATCGAGATTGCGATGGTCGGTATGGAACTCCACCGCGACGCAATCAACCGCCTCGAACGCGTGGCGCAAAAGCAGGCGCTTGCAGGCCGTATTTAGGTGGCTTTTCTGCCAGCTTTTCGCGTACCAGGTGTAACCGATGGCCATGCGAGGTAAATCCGGCACGATGTCGTAGAAACGGCTCGTGCCGACGATGGTATCGCTGGTCTTTTCGCGGATCGCGAACGGCAGCATCAGCCCTTCGGCATGACCCTTGAGCGCGGCTTCAACATAGGCCTGCGCTTTTCCGGGAGCCGGCGCGCTGGTGAACCAGAGGTTCCATAGCTCACCGTCAGCCGCGGCTCTTTCAAGAGCCGGCACGTGATCCAGGCTCAGCGGCTCAAGGGTGACGTGCTGATCCTGCAGCGTGACGGGCGCGAGCGGTGGCATCGGCATTCCAGTAAAAGTGGACGCGGGTCGGTGGGCGCCGGGCGCCTCCCGCGTATCGCGAATGGGTATTCAGATCAGGCATCCAGATCCGGGATCAGCTTGCTTTCCAGGCGGGCAATGCTGTCTTTGAGCAGCAGCTTGCGTTTCTTCATGCGGGTCAGCTGCAGCTCGTCGCGGCTGAGGCCGGCAGCCAGCTGGTGAATCGCCGCATCGAGATCGCGATGTTCCACCCTTAGCTCGGCCAGCAGGTGAGCGATGTTGGCGTGATCCTTGACCTGCATGGCGACTGGCAACGGCTGGGGAGTAAGCCTCCTAGTCTAGCGCCGATCTTTGGCGCTGTTTGTAGCGACGAAGATGCAAATGGCGACCCGCTACAATGAGGTTAATCTTCGCGCTTCATCGTCGCGTATTTGTTCACGCATCTGGTCGCCATGTCCGCTCAACTCGATAGCTCTCGCCCATCCGTCGCCGAGGCCGACAAACTGGCCCGCCGCCTGCGTCATCAGGTCGGCCAGGCGATTGGCGATTTCGGCATGATCGAAGATGGCGACAAAGTGATGGTTTGCCTGTCCGGTGGCAAGGATTCGCACACCCTGCTGGAAATGCTCCTGCAGCTGCAGGCGAAAGCGCCGGTGCGCTTCGAGCTGATCGCCGTGAACCTGGATCAGAAACAGCCGGATTTTCCCGAACACGTGCTGCCGGATTATCTGCGCACCCGCGGCGTGCCGTTTCACATCATTGAACAGGACACCTACAGCACGGTGACGCGCATCATTCCGGCCGGCAAGACCATGTGCAGCTTGTGCTCGCGTCTGCGCCGCGGCGCGCTGTATACCTGGGCGGCGGCCAACGGCATCAGCAAGATCGCGCTGGGCCATCATCGCGACGACATCCTTGCCACGTTCTTTCTGAACATGTTCTATCAGGCGCAGCTGAAGGCGATGCCGCCCAAACTGCGTTCGGACGATGGCCGCCACGTGGTAATCCGCCCGCTGGCGTACTGCCGCGAGAGCGACATCGCCGACTACGCCGCGCAGCAGCAGTTTCCGATCATTCCCTGCAACCTCTGCGGCTCGCAGGAAAACCTGCAGCGCAAGGCCGTGCAGCGCATGCTGGACGAGTGGGAAACCCTGCAGCCTGGCCGCAGCGAAAACGTTTTTCGCGCGCTGGGCCGCGTGTCGCCCTCGCATCTGGCTGATCGCCAGCTATTCGATTTTTCCGCGGCAGGCATGCATGCTGGCGATTCATCACTGTGGCAATCCGACGCGGCCGATGAGACGCCTATCTCGTAAGCTTGAGCGCTGGCAGTTTTTGATTGATCCCTCCCTCCCCTAATCCGAGTACCCATCGTGTCTTTTTTTGCATCCGTTGAAATGGCCCCCGGCGATCCGATCCTTGGCCTGACCGAAACTTTTGTGGCGGACAAACGCCCGGGCAAGATCAATCTGGGCGTAGGCATCTACGTCGACGAGCAGGGCCATGTGCCGCTGCTGCGTTCGGTCTACGAAGTGGAAAAGGCGCTGGCCTCGGCGGCCAAACCACGCGGCTATCTGCCGATCGACGGCATGGCGGCGTACGACAAATTGACCCAGCAGCAGCTGTTCGGCGCGGGCTCCCCCATTCTGGAAGCCGGGCGCGTGGTGACCGCGCAGACTGTGGGCGGCAGCGGCGCGCTGCGCGTGGCGGCCGATTTGCTCAAGCAGGTCAGCGGCGCCAGCGGCAAAGTCGCCATCAGCAACCCGAGCTGGGGCAACCACCACGTGATTTTCCGCACCGCCGGTTTCGAGCTGCTCGACTACCGCTATTACGACGACGCCAGCCATGGCCTGGATTTCGCCGGCATGCTGGAAGATCTGGGCAAGCTGGAGCCTGGCACGGTCGTGCTGCTGCACGCCTGCTGCCACAACCCGACCGGCGTCGACCTCGACGCGGCGCAGTGGGCGCAAACGATCGACTTGCTGAAGGAGCGCCAGCTACTGCCGTTCGTCGACCTGGCCTATCAGGGCTTCGACCAGGGCCTGGATGCGGATGCGACGGCGGTGCGCCTGCTGGCCGCCTCCGGCATCGAGGCGTTCGTGGTGGCCAACTCGTATTCCAAATCGTTTTCGCTCTACGGCGAGCGCGTGGGCGCGCTGTCGATGGTCGCAGCCAGCCGCGACGAGGCGGCGCGCGTGCTGTCCAAGATCAAGCAGACCATTCGCGCGAATTACTCCAGTCCGTCGACCCACGGTGCGGCGCTGGTGGCCGGCGTGCTCGGCAGCGCCGAGTTGCGCGCGCAGTGGGAGCAGGAGCTGGGCGAGATGCGCGAGCGCATCCACGCGATGCGTGCCGGCATGGTCGAGCGGCTGGCCGCGCACGGCGCCACGCAGTTTGCCTTTATCCAGAGCCAGGCCGGCATGTTTTCCTATTCCGGCCTGAGCAAGGCCCAGGTCCATCGCTTGCGCGACGAGTTCGCCATCTACGCGCTGGACAGCGGCCGCATCTGCGTGGCGGCGCTCAATCGCGACAATCTGGAAACCGTGGCCGCAGCCGTCGCTACCGTCAGCCGCTGAAGTCTTCCGTTCGCCATCCGTCGGTGATCTTCGAGATCGCCCGGGTGGCGGCGCACCCATTTCTGCCCTCGGGCGACCACCATTCGGATACTCATGTTCTTTCGCAATCTCACGCTGTTCCGTTTTTCTCCCGCCGTTGCCACCGATCTGAAGCGCCTTGATGAGGTGCTGGCCGAACACCGCCTGCGCCCCTGCGGGCCGATGGAAATGTTCACCAAGGGCTTCGTTCCGCCAGTCGGGCGCGGTGACGAGGCGCCGCTGACGCACGTGGTGAAGCAGTGCACGCTGATGACCGTCGGCGGTGAGGACAAGCTGTTGCCTGCGCAGGTGATCAACGAAGAGCTCTCGCGCAAGGTGCAGAAAATCGCCGAGGAAGAAGGCCGCAAGGTCGGCGGCCGCGAACGCAAGCGGATCAAGGAAGACCTGCTGAACGAGCTACTGCCGCGCGCTTTCGTGCGCACCTCGCGCATGTCCAGCTATGTCGACATGAAAAACGGCTGGCTGGTGCTGGATACGTCCAGCCGCAAGTCCGCCGAAAACGCGCTGACTCAAATCCGCGAGGCGCTGGGCAGCTTTCCCGCCGTGCCGCTGGCGCCCGAAGAAGGCCCGCGCGTGTTGATGACCGACTGGCTGGCCAACGGCAATCTGCCGGCTGGCCTTACCCTTGGCGACGAGTGCGAGCTGCGCGATCCGGCCACGGCCACCGGCGCCATCGCCAAGTGCCGCCGGCAGGATCTGGACGCCGAGGAAGTGAAGGAGCACCTGCGCAACGGCAAGCAGGTGTTTCTGCTCGGCCTGACCTTCGACGATCGCATCAGCTTCGTGCTGGGCGAGGATCTGATCATTCGCAAGCTGAAATTTCTCGACGTGGTGATGGATGAGCTGGGCGACAGCCAGCAGGACGCACACGCCGAAATGGACGCGAGCTTCGCCCTTTTGACGCTGGAACTGGAGCGTTTGCTGGGCAAACTCGAGGAGTGGTTTGGGCTGCCGCGCCCCGCTGATGGCTGAACAAAAAATCCGCCCCATTTGGACGGCCAAAGCGGCATACTGGCTGTCCGGTGTGCTCGCGGTATTGGCGAAAACATCTCCGCGACAAAAGCACGACGAGGTTCAAACGGGCAGCCGTATGACGCAACATCTCGAAGGCGATTGGCTGGAACTGGCGACGGTCAGCGGCAACAGCATCATGGTGCTGAAGGCCGCCCACCCGCGCGCGCGGCGGCTGCGCCTCACCGTGACCCCCAAGGGCGCAAGGGTGTCGTATCCGCACGGCACCCATCCGGCCCAGGTCAATGCCTTTCTGCGCAGCCACGCGGAATGGCTGGAGAAAAAGCTCGCCGAGCTCAACCTGATCGTCGACCCGACTCCGCCGCTCCGGCTCGGTTACGCCACCGAGTTCCCCCTGCGCGGCGAAAGCATGACGCTGGACTGGGCCGAAGGCCCGTATCCGCGCATCGAGCCCAGCGTGACCGGCCTGACTCTGGTGATCCCTCGTCCGCATACGCGCGCGCTGCCGATTGCCCGCGGGCTGCTGGCGTCCTATCTGGAAGGGCAGATGCGCCGCGACGTCTCGCGCTGGCTGGCCACCTACGTGCCCCTGCTGGGCCTGGCGCCGACCGCGCTGAAAATCCGTCCCATGAAGAGCCTGTGGGGCAGTCTGGATACGCGCGATCGCATCAACCTGGACCTTGCACTGGCCCTTGCGCCCTCGGCGGCCCTGCGTTACGTGCTGGTCCACGAGCTTTGCCATCTTAAGGTGCGCAACCATTCGTCGCGGTTCTGGGCGCAGGTGAGCAACCTCTACCCCGACTGGCAGGAACAGCGCGACTGGCTGCGCGTCAACGGCGGCATGCTGAAGGCCGAGCTCGACCGCCTGGTGGCTGACGTCGCCGACTGAGCCGGCCGTTGCTGCGTGACCGCGGCACCGTTGCCTTCGAAACCCGTTCCGCGCACCATCCGCAGCGAACGCCGCTATGTCGGCCATGCCCGCAGGGACTGACCATGCAACATCCGATCACGACATTGGCCGCCGCGGCGTGGCTACTGTTTCTGTTTTACTGGCTGTGGAGCGCGCGGCGGGTCAAGAGTTCGGCTCGCGGCGAGCCCGCTTGGTCACGTTTTTTCAAATACTGGCTGCCGATCATCGTGAACTTGGCGCTGATGTTCCCGACCTCGTTGTACGAGGGGACCCTGCTGGGCGAACGCTTTATTCCCGACGTTTTATGGCTGGCCGCGCTGGGCCTGCTACTGGCCGTGGCCGGCCTGCTGTTCGCCTGCTGGGCGCGCTCCATTCTGGGCAGCAACTGGAGCGCGGTGGTGCAGGTCAAGCAGGATCATGAGCTGATCGAGCGCGGCCCCTACCGCTACGTGCGCCATCCGATTTATACGGGCTTGCTGCTGGCCCTGGTCGGCACGGCGCTGCTGCTTGGCGAGTGGCGCGCCGTGCTGGGCTTCGTGATCATGTTCGTCTCGTTCTGGCGCAAGCTGCGGCTGGAAGAAACCTGGCTCAGCGAATACTTCGGGCCGGCTTACGGCGATTACATGCAGCGGGTCAAGGCGCTGATCCCGGGCGTGCTTTAGCTATCCAGCGCATTCGCCGGAAGTAGATTCAGTATCGACTAAAGCTTGCGCGCTTCACGCACATAGCGCGTGCCCAGCAGCACATCCCATAGCGGGGTCGTGACGCCGAAGTTGCTGTCTGGATGATAGTGGTGCACGTGGTGCGAGCCGGCCCAGCGGCGCATCAGCGGATGCTTGAAGCGCACATGATGGATGGTGAAGTGGCTTAGCCCGTAAGCGATGTAGCCCAAGGTCACCGCGCCCATGATCAGGAAGGTGAACCCGAGTGGCAGCACGATCATCAGCATTCCCGTAAGAATGATAAGAATAGCGGGCGGCAGGAAGAACGGCAGCGAGTCGTAGCCCAGCGGCTTTTCATGGTGCAGCTGATGGCCCTGCGCAAACAGCGGGATACGCGTGTGGAACATCCAGCGGTGGAAAAAATATTCCACAAAGCTGAAGGCAAACAGGCCGATCACGATCGCCAGCACACCCAGCATCAGGCCGCCGGCAAGATGTCGCCAGCCTTCAACAAATAGCAGCACGGCCAGTACGCCATCCACGGCGACTTCGGCCCAGTAATTGGCCCGCGTCGACGACATCCGCATCACAGCGTCCACAAAGGACTGCCACAGGCTCCGCGTCACCGGCTGCCGCACCACTGGGTCTTCTTGCAAATACACACGCATGCCTCCGATCTATAAGTACATTGTCACATGTTGCTGTGCGCAAATCACAATCGTGAGTGATCGCCCGCTGACTCAACGATAACCAGCGCGACCTGACTGGGAATGTGAACGCCCCCGTCGGTGGCCGTCAAACCTAGTGGGACAAGGCAAATCCCGTAAGGATCTGCGCCGTGGCATCGGGCTTTTCCATCATCGGTACGTGATTGCAACCGTTCAGGGTGCTGCTGCTGATGGCGGCCGAGTGGCTCAGGCCATCACGCAGGCTATCCATCGCGCTGAGATCGACGATCTTGTCGTCGCGGCACCACAGGCCGAGCACGGGCATGGTCAGGTCAGCCAACCGGTTTTGTACGGCGAGATATTGCGACGGCTCGCGCAGCTCCTTGATGTTTTGTTCGATAAAAGCCCGATTATCCTGATTGCGCTTGATCAGTACATCGACAAAGCGGCCGGGAAGATCCAGCGGCTTTTCCAGTGCCAAGGATGTCATACGGGCAAAGCCCGCGCGATCGTCAAAGATAAACGGGTCTTTGCCCGCCAAGACATCGCGGGAGAAGGCATTTTCCTTGGACTTCAGGCCAAACGAATCGATAAGCGCCAGTTCGCCGACATGCTCGGGATGCTCGGCCGCGTAAACGCCGGCTATCGCGCCACCGAGTGAGTGGCCGACCAGAATGAACCGCTGCAGCTGCAGCGTTTGCACGAACGTCTGCAGACGAGCGGCTTGGGCATTGACGTTATAGCTGGCATCCGGCACGCGGCTGGATTCGCCCCAGCCGGGCAAGTCGGGGATGATCAAATGAAAATGCGGCGTCATCAGCTTGGCGACGCCGAGCCACGTCTCCTTGCTGTCGCCGAAGCCGTGCAGCAGCACGATGGTCTGGCCCTGGCCGCCTTCGTAATACACCCAGTGGGTGTCGCCGGCCTGCGCCGAGTGCTTCTCCAGATTCGCCGCCATCGCCAGCCGCGTGAAGTTAGCCTTCATCAGCCACTGCGGCGCGAACAGGTAGCTGCCGCCCAGCACGACGACCAGAATCGCCACGATCCAGCCGAGGAATTTCAGCCGGCGCAACAGAAGGCGTTGCCAGAGCGGGCGAGAGGTCGGCGTGGTAGATGGAGTTAAAGCCATGATCGGATTCTTTGAGGTTTGTCAGTAAGTACGAGTGTGACCGCCCGCTCCCTGATGGGTACGGGCACGCCGCCAGTCACTTTTTAGCAGATGTTGCTTTTGCCAGAATTCCCTCGACAGCCTGCTGCGTCAGCGGGTGATAACCCGGTTTTGCCTTGGCATAAACCTGCTGAGCATAAGCGAGGCCCTCGGGAGTCCTGGCGAACGCTTTGTACAGAGGCAACGTGAGATACATGCGGCCGATGCGGGTCATGTGCTCGCCGGCCGCCGGCCAGACGGCCTTGTCGCCGGCAGCAATCGCATGGATGTACCAGCGCATGCCGATCTCGGCGTTCGGTGTGCCGGTGAGGTGCCAGGCGTCATCCAGTGCTTTCATCTGGTCAAGTTTTGGCGCATCGGGCAACCGGTTGAGGAAGTACATCCACTCCTGTGTATTCCAGCCTTTCGCGTCGAGTTTGTCGGCGCTCAGCGTGCCGGCAATAAACGCAGCGCTTTCCTTGTCGATCGTGTCGAAGCGCGGCGAGTCGGGCAACGGCGCGTCTTTCGGAATGCCGGTGCCGTAGACCCATTCCTGCACGTCGGCCCAGCGCATTTTGCCCGGGTATTTGTCGATCAGATTGGGCTTCATGTAGGCCAGCATCTGTTCGGTGGTGATGCTCTGAAACGCGAAGTGGTCGAAGTAGCTGCGCAGATAGGCATCGAAGTCGGCCCTGCCGAAGCGCTGCTCCAGCGTGCGCAAAAACCACGAGCCCTTGTCGTAGGAAACGTTGGATAGCGCGTCGTCCGCGTCGACGCCGCGCAGGTCGGGCGTCAGTTTCTGCACGTTGGCCGGCATGCTGCCGATGCTCTTTTCCAGCGCGCGCGCCGACAGCAGCGCCTCTTCGTCGGCCAGCGACTTGCCGTAGACGGCTTCGGTGATGCGCCCCTGCACGTAGGTGGTAAAGCCCTCATTGAGCCAGCCATCGCGCCAGGTGGCGTTGGTCACCAGGTTGCCTGACCACGAATGTGCCAGCTCGTGCGAGATCACCGATGCCAGACTCTTGTCGCCCACCACGATGGTCGGTGTGGCGAAGGTCATATTGGCGTTTTCCATGCCGCCGAACGGGAACGACGGCGGCAGCACGATCAGGTCGTAGCGGCCCCAGCGATACGGGCCGTAGAGTTGCTCGGCCGTGGCGATCATCTTTTCGGTGTCCTCGAACTCGTGCGCCGCCTTTTGCACCATCGAGGGCTCGGCATACACGGCGCTGCGCGGGCCGGTCGCTTCGGCGGCGATGTCGCCCGCGGCAATGGCCAGCAGGTAGGACGGAATCGGATGCGGCTGGTCGAACGAGTAGTCGCCGTTGAGCGGGTGCTTGGCGTCGTTGAGCGCACTCATCACCACGCGCACGTCGCTGGGCGACGTGATATGGGCGTCGTAGGTGATCCGGATCGCCGGCGAATCCTGGATCGGCACCCACGAGCGCGCGTTGATCGACTCGGACTGGGAAAACATGAAAGGCAGCTTTTTGCCCGCGGTCTGCGCCGGCGTCAGCCACTGCAGGCCGGCCGCGCCGGGCGAGGTGGCGTAGACGATGCGCACCTGCGTCGGATGCGTCGGCGTGGCAATGGTGAGCTTGCTGCCGAGCGCCTTGTCGCGCGGCGCCAGCACATAGTTCAGCGGCGCCGTTTTGCCATCGGCCGATACCGACGCGATCGAGGCGATTTTCAGATCCCGCGTGTCCAGCACCAGCGACGTCGCCTTCGGATTTTTCCAGTCCAGTTTCAGCGTCGCCTGGCCGCTCAACTCACGCTGCGCAAAGTCGATCGTCAGATCGAGATCCAGATGCGTGACGCGAACCTGATCCGGCTGCGCGTAAGAGTAAGGTTCGGCCGCCATGGCAGCCAGCGGCAACGTAGAAACCGCAACGGCAAATAGGGAACGCAGACGCATGCAGACTCCGGACAAAGCGAAATGCAAACGGAGAGTATGGCATTGCGGGGTTTGGGACGGCTTGTGCCGAAAGGTCCATTCAGGCGGGCGAACTAGGCCGGCGCGGCGATAAAACCGGGTTGCGCTTCAACGCGCCTGATCCACGCAGAAAAATGCGGGTAGCACTTCAGCGGAACGCCGACGCTTTCGGCGCAGGTGCTGTAGGCAAAAAGGGCCATGTCGGCGATGGTGTAGTCATCGCTAGCGATGAAGCGTCTCTTCCTAAGCTGATCGTCAACAACCTCCAGCGCACGCTGCGCGGTCTGGCGCATGTTTTGTATCAAGGGTGGCGACTGATTCGACCACTCGCCGGCATGCATCCAATAGCGCAGCGCGCCTATTTTCGACTCGATCTGTTCCTGCTCGAAGCTCAACCACTGCAGCACGTTGGCTCGGTCAAACGCGCTGGTCGGCAGGTAGGGGCTGCCCTCAGCGAGATACACGAGAATCGCGTTCGATTCGCCCAGCGTGCGGCCGTCGGCCAGCTGGATTGCGGGCACTTTGCCGGTGGGGTTGATGCGCAGATAATCAGCGCGCCGGCCTTCGCCCTGGAAAATATCCACTGATACCTCCCGGTATGGCAGGCTCATATGCTGGAGTAGAAGGCGAACCTTCCATGCATTGCGTGAGAGTGAGTAACTGAAGAGCGTCAGCATCGTCGGAATAAATAGGCTCGATCGAAAAAGATGGCTGCGCAGGTGCTAACGCTGACGCACAAAAGTCCGCTTGGTCTGACCGATAGATGTCTGAAAAACAGTTGGTCTGGGAGAGCCCTCATCGCCAGCGATGAATACTAAAAAGTCTTCTTCTAGCTTGTAGATGGCGGGTAACTGCTTACCCTGATCTGGCCCCATCGAATCGGTCCAAGTAATCGCCTTGGGCCTAATAGATGCGTCAATTGTGAAGGTGCCCGCTAGCAGCAGCACCCCATCCACTCCGCGCACCACGAATTGATTGCCCGCGAAGGTAGTTAGCGCACCGGGAGCGCCGTGTTCGTCGGGTGGTTCTGAAAGACCGTCGGCCTCGTGACCTATTTGTTTCCATGATCCCTGCAAAGCATGAAGGTCACGTTCGGTCTCATCAATCAAAGTGCAAATCGAAAGCTCCGACATTTTCATCCTTAGCAAAATTTATCGTCGTGCAGAAAATCAGCTAGGCAAAACGATCCGCCAGCCGCTCCGTCGCCCTGACCAGCTGATCGACAATCGTCGGTTCCGACGCAGCGTGTCCGGCCAGCACGATATGCAGCTCGGCTTCGGGCCACGCGGCGGCCAGGTCCCAGGCGCTTTTGACCGGGCAGATGATGTCGTAGCGCCCGTGGATGATGGTGGCGGGAATGTGGCGGATGGTATCGACGTTGCGCAGCAGCTGGTCGGGTTCGAACCAGGCGCCGTTACGGAAGTAGTGGGCCTCGATGCGCGCGAGGCTGAGCGCGACTTCGGGTGCGGCGAAGCCGGCTTCGGTTTCGGGGCTTTCGGCCAGGGTGATGCCGCCGCCTTCCCATGCGCCCCACGCCTGCGCGGCGGCGAGCCGAACGGTTTCGTCGTCCGAGGTGAGCCGGCGCCAGTAGGCTTCCATCATGGTGCCGCGCTCATCGGCGGGAATGGCCGCGGCGTAGCGCTGCCACTTCTCCGGCAGGATCCACGAGGCGCCGCCCTCTTCGTAGTACCAGCGGATCTCCGCCGGCCGGCATAGAAAGATGCCGCGCAGCACCAGCCCCAGCACGCGCTGCGGGTGCGTTTGTGCATAGGCGAGCGACAGGGTGGAACCCCACGAGCCGCCGAACACCACCCAGCGTTCGATGCCGAGCTGTTCGCGAATGGCTTCGATATCGGCGACGAGGTGCCAGGTGGTGTTATCGGTGAGATCGGCGAACGGCGTCGATTGCCCGGCGCCGCGCTGATCGAACAGCACGATGCGGTAGCGCGCCGGATCGAAGAAGCGCCGGTGATACGTGGCCAGACCCGCGCCCGGACCGCCGTGCAGAAACACCACGGGCAGGCCATCGGGGTTGCCGCACTCCTCCACGCGCAGGGTGTGCACGGCATCGACGGAAAGATGCTGCGTGCGGTAGGGCTCAATCTCGGGATACATCTCGCGCATGGTCAACATTTCGGCTCGGTCAGGCCTTTTTCGCTGTCGCAAAGTTCAGGGCGGCGGTGAGGTCGCCGGGCGGCGGCCCGCCGGCGGCCACCATCGCGTCTTCGCGCATCTTCAGGCCGGGCAGTTTCTCCAGCCCGAAGCGGCGGGTGATGAAGCGCGCGATTGAGCCGGTGTCATAGACGGTGTGGTCGACGTGGCCGCGCTTGGCGAACGGCGACACCACGATGGCTGGAATGCGCGTGCCGGGCCCCCAGCGGTCGCCCTTGGGTGGCGCGACGTGATCCCACCAACCGCCGTTTTCATCCACCGTGATCACCACCAGCATGTTCGGCCACTGCGGGCTCTTCTGCAGCGCGTCGACCATGCGCGCGAGGTGGCGATCGCCCGCTTCGATATCGGACGAGCCGGCGTGCATGTTGAGGTTGCCCTGCGGCTTGTAGAACGTCACTGCCGGCAACTGGCCGGCGGCCACATCGACCAGAAAGCGATTGCCCGGCGCGGTGTCGCCTAAGCCACCGTCGCGCAGATGCTTCTTTCGTGCTTCAGTGCCCGGCGCCAGGTCGACAAAATAATTGAACGGTTGATGATGCGGCTGAAAGTTGGGTTCGTCCGGATAGCTGCCGAGCGGGCCATCGCCATGGCCATCCAGCGCAGCCTGCCAGGCGCCGCCGTACCAGGCCCAGTCGACCGACTTCGCCGTCAGCATGTCGCCCAGATGCTCGTGCGTCTGCGGCGGGCAGGTGGCGGGGTTGCTGGCGTCGGCAAGCGCCGGATCATGCGGGTCGATCTTGAAGCTGGGTTCGTACGGCGGCCCCATCGTGTTCACCGCCCAAAAATCCGGCGTCAGCATGTTGGGCGTCACAAACTTGGCCTTGCCGTCCATCGCGCTGGCCGGGGAATCCTCGGCCAGCTTCAGCCGATGATCGGTGACGTCGCCGCTCTCGGTCACCGCGATGCGCGCCTTGGCCACGCTCTGATCCGCGTTCGGATAGAACGGCGGCTGCGCGGCAATCAGGTACTGATGATTGAGGAACGAGCCGCCAAACGCGCCCATGAAAAAGTTGTCGCACAAGGTGTACTGCTCGGCCAGCCGCCATAGCCGCAGGTTGACCGAGCTGTCGCCGTAATGGCCCATCAGCATCGCGCCGCTGTCGCCCCAGGCGACGAAGCGATCGTTCTTGCCGCCGTTGATCTGCAGCTGGTTCTGATAGAAAGCGTGAATCAAGTCGCGCGTCACCAGCCCGTGCGGCAGCGGTTCGCCGTCGGGCGTATGCAGGGCGAACGGCGCGTTCGGTAGACCCGTGATATCGGCTTCGCCGATCTGGTAAGCGCGATGGTTCACCACCTGCTTGTGCGGTACCAAGCCCTGCCAGATCGGCGGCAGCGTCTGCAGCACGTCGCCGTTGCGATCGCGCTGCAGATAATCGTCGGGCTTCAGCGCGCCGAGCGGCTTTTCCAAGCCCGGGAAATCGGCGAACAGGTTATTGAAGCTGCGATTTTCTGCATAGAGAACCACCACCGTGTGAATGTGTTCGCGCATCAGCGCATCAATCGCTTCATCGGACAAAAGGTGTGTCGAGTCGGAGCCCGGTGCGGCTGCACTGGCAGGGTGGCCGCCGGCGATTGCCGCACCGGTAGCACCGATGGCGACGCCCGCACCCGCAATGGCCATGCCGCCGAGCAAGCGGCGACGTTGCAGATTCAGCGGCTTGTCGTCGCCGGCGAACGGCGGCTTGTCAGTGGGTTTGTCAGTCATTGGAGCGATCGCTATCTAAAGGCGGTGATTCATGGCTCATCATAAGATGCTGCAATATGGCGGTCTGCCGACTACCGTTTATTTCAGTATTTATGTCGAAAGTAGATCATAGTCATTGCCCTGCACGGCAGCTACTGTGACCTTGGATGCGCGAAGTGTCGCCAGCGCGGATTGCATTGATGATATGCGTTGACGATTCACTGAGTTGCTTCACCGGCAAGTACGATAAGACCTCGCAGCACAGGGATCTCACGGCGTGAACTTTCTTCCATGATCAACGCCGAACGCCTCGACGGGCGCACGCTTGGCTGCATTGGTATTGCGCTGCTGACGTGGTCTTCAGCGTACGCAGCGATTGCCTATGCGCTGTCCTCCTTCACGCCGGGCGAAATTACGCTGGCGCGACTGGTTATCGCATCGATGTGCTTTGCGCTGCTGCTGTCGATCCGACGCGTGCCGCTGCCGGCACGCCGCGACTGGCCGCGGCTGGCTGTGTTGGGCGTGATCGGACTGACCGTTTACCAGACCTGCCTCAACTACGCAGAAACGCGAATTGCCAGCGGTACGGCATCTATTCTGCTATCGCTTGTTCCGGCAGCCACCGTTGCGGTGTCGGCTGTGTGGCTGCATGAGCGACTGCCGCCGCGCACGCTCATCGGACTTGCCGTGGCTCTGTTCGGGGTGGTGCTGGTCGTGCTGGCTAGCGGCAGGCAAGTAAAATTTCAGCCGATGGCGCTTTTTGCCTTGATCAGCGTGATGGCTTCGGCCGTCTATTTCGTAGGGCAGAAGCCGCTGCTGGCACGCAATGGCGCGCTGGGCGTGACGGCTTTTACCTTTTTTGCCGGCGCACTCGGCGCACTACCGCTGGGATGGCATTTGCCGCAGGCGTTGGCCGCGGCACCGTGGTCAGGCATCGCTGCGCTGGCGTGGCTAGGTGTCGCACCCACGTTTATCGGATACCTCGCATGGAACATCGCGCTGCGCCGCGCGTCTGCTTCGCAGGTCTCCAGTTTCATCTATTTTTCGGCGCCGCTGGCGGTGCTGATCGGCATGCTGTGGTTGCATGAGCAGCCCGGCGTGCTGACTCTGGTTGGCGGCGTCATTACCCTCGCCGGCGTGGTGCTGGCCAATACGCGGCGGCGTGTAAAAACGACTCCGATAGTCGTCGCCGCGCCGCCGTGAGCGCCGCCGCCGGCAGGGGCAATCGCCGCACGCCGACGCGAAACGGACGGATGAGCATTACACCGACAGGCAATAAACCGATGAGGAGAGAACGAATGTTTCAGACAAATTTATTGACACGCTTTGTTCGGATCGGCGCGCTGCTGATGGCATTTTGCTTGGCGCCGTCGGCGATGTCTGCCACTGCGGCACCCGCTACTGCGCCAGCGGTGGTGATGCTCGGCGGAGAAGTCAGTCATCCACTCACACTGGATGTTTCTGCGCTCGCCAAGTTGCCGCAGCTCACCGTGCAGGCCAGCGATCATGGTGTCAGCGGCAGCTGGTCGGGCGTGCCGTTGAGCGCGATTCTTTCGGCCGGCGGCGTACCGCTGGGCGAAGCACTGCGCGGCAAGAACCTGACGCTTTATGTGCGTATCAGTGCGGCCGATGGGTATCGCGTGGTGTATGCACTGGCCGAACTGGATCCGCAGTTTCGCAATGAGCCGGTGATCCTTGCTGACCAGCATGACGGCAAGCCGTTGGGCGTCAAGGAGGGACCGTTTCGCGTGGTCGCGCCGACCGATCAACGCCCGGCACGCTGGATTCGCCAGGTGATACGCATCGATGTGCTGCGTGCGCCGGACGGCGGCGCTTAAATCTTGCTAGCCACGTGCAAGTGCTTTCTGCTTTAAGTTCCGCGGAGCTCAAGAGTCAGCGCTTGCTTTTGGATGCGATGTACGCGTTTCGGCTTATGCCACCTGTCACTGCATGGTTTCGCCGATGCTGGGCGAGCGCCGGACCTGCCAGCGCGCAAGCGCCATAAGCAGCAGCGCAACCGCCGCGAAGGCCAGCAAAATAAGCACGGCGTTGATCAGTGCCTGCGGGTAGCCCAGTGTGGCAACGTCGATAAACGGGTAGGGATACCAATGATCCACCGTGCCGCGCACCATCGCATAGGCAAAGTAGCCAGCCGGATAGAGCAGCCAGAACCCTATGGGCCGCCAGTGCAAAGACTGCTTGGGCACCGCCACCCACCAGTGGATCAGAAACAGCGCGGGCATGACGTCGTGCAGCATCAGGTTGGCAAACTGGCTCCATCCGTGGGGATGCCAGAGCTGGCGCAGCAACGCGTTATAGATCAGGCTGACAATGACGATGCTCATGGCCGTCATCGAATGGACGTCTGGACGTCCGAAGAAACGGCTCAATGCACCCTGGGCTCCAACTGCTTTTGCGGTCAAGGTGATCGCCACAAGCAAGTTGGTCGTGATGGTGAAGTAGCCGATCCATCGCCAAAGCGCCGCCGGCACGCCGCGGCCGTTGTCGAGCGCCATGCCAATGGTCAGGATCAGCTGCAGGGTCAGCGCAAACCAGCCGAGCAGGGCGGCAGTCGTTGACAATGCCCTGTAGCGATTCGCCATATAGATCAGCTCAGAGCTTGTACGCCCGGTGGACCGCCACGATGCCGCCGCTGAGGTTGCGCACTTCCACGCGGCCGTAACCAGCGCGTTCCATCATGCCTTTCAGCGTCTGCTGGTCGGGATGCTTGCGAATCGATTCGGCCAGGTACTGGTAGCTGTGCGCGTCGCCCGCAAACAGCTGGCCCAGCTTGGGCAGAACCTTGAACGAATGGAAATCGTAGAGCTTGCCGAACAGTTCGCTCTGAACCTTGGAGAACTCCAGCACGAGCAGGCGACCGCCGGGCTTGAGCACGCGGAAGATATCCGCCAGCGCCTTGTCCTTGTCGGTGACGTTGCGCAGGCCAAAGGCCATGGTCACCGCGTCGAACGAGTTGTCCGGAAACGGCAGCGCCTCAGCATTGAGCTGGGCCCAGCGCAGGCCGCTGACGAGGCCGCGGTCGGTCATGCGATCGCGGCCGACGCCGAGCATTGCCGCGTTGATGTCGCCGACAACGACTTCGCCGGTCTCGCCAATCACCGGCTTGAGCAGCGCGGCGACATCACCGGTGCCGCCGGCCAGGTCCAGCACGCGGTCGCCGCGCCGCACGCCGCTGATCGCGACAAAATGGCGTTTCCACAGGCGATGGATGCCGAATGACATCAGGTCGTTCATCAGGTCGTAGCTGCGCGCGACCGAGGTAAACACTTCGCCGACCAGCTTCTGTTTCTCGCCGACGGGCACGTCGCGGAAGCCGAAGTGGGTGGTGGAATCGTTGCTGGATTTGGGCTGCTCGTTCATGCCGGCAATGCTACAGGAATGGGATGTGATGGGCCTTTGCCGCTTTATTTTTTCTGCAGTTGCCGAACCCGCCTGGGCCCTTCACACGGTGACAGTCAATCGCGACGCGCTGCGCTGTCCTCAGCGGGAGTAGCCGCATGTGAGTGATCGTGCTTGTGGTGTTCGGTGGCCACGTGGCGATCATGCAGATCAGCCGGTGAAGCGTCGGTCAGTACCGGCTCGACGGCTGGCGCGAAAAGATCACCCTCGCGCGGGTCGCCAGACAGACCGGCCGCAGCCGGTGCGGTCGCTTCTTCTTCGTCATCCAGCCGTAAGCCGCTGGCTCCGTCTTTTTCGGTGTTGCCGGGGGTGATCTTGAGGATGGAATGCCGCACTTCGCGCGAGAGGATGACTCGCGCATCGCGCACCACGCCTTCCAGCATGTCGTCGTAGTCGAGCTTGCCGGCGTCGTCGGTCCATACGGCGCGCCGCTCGCGCAGCTTCTGGATGAATCCGCGAAACAGCGACTTGTCGAAGTATTCCGGCGCCGACAATTCCTGCAGCAGGCTCAAGCGCTGCGCGGTGAGCGTGCAGGCGCTTTCGAGTTCGGCGCTGGTCATGCTGTGCGGACCGTTCTTGGTCAGCGCGGCAATCGTGATGTAGTAGCGCTCAAACGCCTGGATCAGGCTGCGTGCAATGACCTTGAGCTGGAACGCGCCGTCGTCCTGGCCGGCGCTGCGCTCCAGCACGCGGCCGTCGCCGCTGGATTCGAGCAGGCCGCGGCGCACGAAAAAATCGATAGTGGCCTGCAGCTGCTCGGCGAATCCGTCGTCGTCCCACGGCAGAAACAGCTCGCCCTGGATAAACGGATAGATGATGCGGCCCAGCCGCAGTATCGAGGCGCGCGACATGCGCCGGTTATTGAGAAAACAGCAGGCGACCCACGCCGCGGCGGCGTTGAGGTGCAGCACATTGTTGCGAAAATAGCTGAGCATCGGCGCCTTTTCGGCGGTAACCGTCAGCACATCGCCGAGTGGATGCTGCACGCGGGCAATCCATTCCATCTGCTCGCCATAGGCAATGATCTCCCGCGGATTCATCGGCGTCAGCGTGATGCGGTCCGAATAGGGCAATTCCTCGAGCATCGCCTTGCTCAGTGCGAGTTGCTCCAGCAGATCGCTCTCGGCCATGGCGTGCTTGGGCGTGGCAAGCAGCGCGAGCGCCAGCAGATTGATCGGGTTGACGTCGGCGGCGCGGTTGATGTTTGCATGAATGCGGACGGCCAGATCGTCCACCACTTGTCGCAACCATTCCGGTTTGGCCTCGGGATCCAGCGTGGTTTCACGCCAGTCTTTGCTCGCCGCGTCCAGCAGCGGGTTCAGCTCGATCGGCTCGCCGAAGTTCAACGCGACATGGCCATAATGCTGGCGCAATACCTTAAGGCCGCGGATCAGGCCGAGCAGGGTTTCCTTTTCCTTTTTCTTGCCGCTCAGCTCGCCCGCATAGGACGCGGCCTCCATCACTTTTTCGTAGCCGATGTAGACCGGCTGGAAAAGCACTGGTCGCCGTGGCGCGCGCAGAAACGCACGGACGGTCATGGACAGCAGGCCCGCATGCGGGGTCAGCAGGCGCCCGGTACGCGAGCGACCGCCTTCGATGAAGTATTCGATCGGCACACCGCGATCGATCAGCTGCGCCATGTACTCCTTGAAAATCAGCGAGTACAGCGGATTGCCGGCGAAGCTACGGCGCATGAAAAAGGCACCGCCGCGACGCAGGATCGGGCCGACCACTGGCAGGTCCAGATTGACGCCAGCGGCGATGTGCGGAACGACTACGCCCGACACGTGCAGCTGGTACGACATCAGCAGATAATCGGCGTGGCTGCGATGGCTGGGCACATAGATCACTTCAAAGCCCGGCGCAGCGGCGCGCGCCTTGTCGAAGTGATGCATCGAGATGCCGTCGTACAGCTTGTTCCAGAAATTGGACAGCAGAAACGAAGCCGAACGCACCACTGGGTGTGAATAATCCGCGGCAATTTCCAGCGCCATCTTGTGCGCTTTTTGCCATGCTTTGGCAGGGGTGATTTTTTCTTTCGCCGCGTTGGCGGCGATGGCGTTGCGCACCGGTTCGGCATTGAGCACGGCGTCGACCACGGTGCGTCGATGGGAGAGATCCGGCCCGATCACCGCCGCACGAATGCGGTTGAAATGCGTGCGCAGCACGCGCGCGATCTTGCGCGTGAAACGTTCCGGGGCGATCGCACCGGCATCGTTCATCACGCTGCGCAGGGAGACCGGCGCGGAAAAGTGCACCACCGTATCGCGTCCGTTGAGAAGCAGGGCCATCAGCCGGCGGAAGCGCCCGACCATCACCCAGTTTTCCGAAAACAGCACGCGAAACCAGCCGGATTCACGCGTCGGCGCGCGGCCGACATAAATCGCCACCGGCACGATCTGGATGTCGCGCTCGGGCAAGCCCTCAAGTGACTGGATGAGCTGTCGCAATGGCTCGTTTGAACTGCGCGTCTGCTTGCGTCCGAACATCCAGCCCTGACGCCGGGTCAGCGCAAACACCGATCGCCGGCGCCGCGTTCCGGCCAGTGCCTGCATGGGGCTGGGCAGGCCGGCCTCGACACAGGCCCGCTGCAGGATCAGCGCATCGGACAGGCTGTCACGTTCGATCACGTAGCAGATCGGCGCGTCCGTCTGCAGCAAGGCAGCCGGTTCGGCCGGATCGCGGCGGATGCGTACCCATGGCTGCAGCAGTTGCCCCGCTAGGTTAAACCACCACGGGGCGCGTGGACGAGCGGGACGAATCGCGCTGGACGTATTTTGCATGCGCTTATTCTAACGGCTGCGGGATCAGCTTTTTGCTGGCGGCGCGCTGGCGGCTGCGGCGGGTGCCTGAGCGCTAATCGCCGGTGCGGGAGCAGGTACGGCGTTGGCCGCGGCCGGGCTCGATGCCGCGCTGGACGGTGCGTTCAACTGCTGATGCGCCTGCAGCACGTTGTTGATCATGCCTTCGCTGTACCAGCGTCCGTCCACCTGCACCATCTTCGATTCTGTCGACAGCGGCTTGCCCAGCAGGGTGTAGTCGATCTTCACCCGCGCGTGGCCGTTGCTGCTGTCGATCGGCGACACCTTGACCGAACCGAGCGCGTCATCCACCGACAGGCCGTAGTTCGCCAGTAGCTGCTTGATGCCGGCAAAGCCGATCGCGTATTTGGTCATGGCGGTATCGAAATCCATGCTGCGCAGTTGATCCGGATTTTTCAGATCCAGCTTGCGCGCCGTCGCCACGACCACACCAATGCTCTGTTTGGCCTTCGCATCGTCAAACCACGGCGCCTTTTGCGCCCAGGGCGTCAATACGTCGAGGGCGGCATTGACTTGGGCTTTCTGTTCGGCGTCGAGGTTCTTGTTCTGGGCCACGGCGTTTTTGGCCAGCGCCCCGCCGACGCTTATCAGCACGGGTATCTGATCGTTGTACTTCGTCGCCATCGCCGCGAGCTTTGGCTGCAGGTCCGCGTAAAGCTTGTTCTCCGCGTCAGGACCGGTCAGCTGCTGCAGGGTGCTGTCAAAGCGGGCGCGATCTTCAGCGCTTATCGGGGGCTCATTTTGCGCATGCTTGACCCAGTCCGCGCGCAGCAGGGCGTAATCCGCAGGCGGAAGAGCGTGCTTCCAGAGGCCGTTGAAGTCGCCAGCCTTGATCAGATCAATCGACGACTGCGCGGCCGCCTCCGGCGTACTGCCACCCGGCTGTGAGGGATCGTCCTTGCCGTGACAGGCAGCCAGTGCAAGCACGGCAAACAGTGGCAGCAGGGTATGACGGAGGGATTGGAAGCACATGATGATGGTTCTCGCAGTCTGGCTGGCCGGCGCTTTGTGGCACCGTGACCGGTCAGGGTAGAGGTCGTCGCCGTGTCGGTACAAGCGCGACACGAATAATTTTGCGACCCCGCAAAAAGAAAACCCCGCGGACCGAGGCCTCGCAGGGAAATCCGGCAGAGCCGGAAGGAAATGGCCTTGCCTGCAAATCATCAGGTCAGCAGGGTAGGCGCAGGCATAATAGCCTGCGCCTTAACTTAAGGCAACGCTTTTCTTTAGTTATATAAGCTATTGAATAATATAAATTAAATAACGCATTTATTCGTAATGAAGCGCATCAATCTTTTGCTTGCGCCTCAACTCCCGCGAGCTGCCATGATCGTTGTTGAAAAGCGCGGGTTCCCATGACCCGTACGTGGGATTGGGAAGCACAAACCAGCGCGTGCCTATCCACGGCAGATACGGTGCGATGACCTGCTGCCGACCCGCGACGGTGTTGGCGGGAACATCGAGAAAATCGCCGAGCTGATCGCCAAACTGCATGAGCACGCGGTAATGCCGGCTGATCAGCTGACGGCGACAACCCTTTTCGCTGCCGGATGACTCACACCCCGCGACCACCGTGCCCAGACCCAGAAACGCCTCTGGCCCGCTGACCGGTAGACCGACCCTGCGCAAATTGCTCAATGTCACCTCATCGAGATCCTTGGCGCGATTGGAGATATAGATGACGGCGATGCCGTGGCTCGCCGCAAACCGGGTGAACTCCACCGCGCCAGGCAGGGCACGCGCCTTCTGCTCCCGGCACCATGCGGCCCAATCCGCCTCGTTGAATTCGCCGCCGCTCTTGATCACGCGTGCCTCATAAGGCTCGTTGTCCAGCACGGTTTCATCAATGTCGAGAACTACGGCCGCCGGTAGATTCCTCGATGCCACCACTCTGTCGGACTGGCTCAGCGCATCCCATTTCGCATCGTGCAGAGCCGGTAACAGACGTGCCTTGGCATCGCGATACGTCTGCAAATAGATCAGGTCGTGTTCGATGGCCGTCTGGCTCCAGGCGACGGCGTTGAGATTGTCATCGGCAGGAACCGCGGGGATGGATGCCACGGCAGCCGATGCCGCGTTAGAAACAACGGCCGCCCCGTTTGCCGGCTTTTCTGAAGCCGGCGTACACCCGCTCAACAGCGCGACGACCATTAGGGTGGTGATTGAGCGAAACGCCACGGGTAATTCCTTTGGTGAGCGCGATTATCGATGGCGAAAGTTTACGATAGCGCCGATCAAGGCTGGCGAGCTTGGCGGCGCGCTGACAGACTGGAGATCCATAAAACCTCCGGTTGGACTGACATGGGCTCTTCGTTGCCGATTGCGCGCGCGCCGTCACCCGCGATTATCTACGCCAGCTATCTGCTCGCCGCGGCGGCGCTAGGGATTATTCTCGGGTTGCGCATGCTCTCGGCGTTGCTGGCGGGCCTGCTGGTCTACGAGCTGGTCCATTCCATGGCGCCGCTATTTGGAAGAAAAATTTCCGGCGCACGCGCACGGGTTATCGCAGTGGCAGCGCTCGGTGCGACCGTGGTGGGGCTGCTGATTTTGCTGATTCTCGGCGCGATCAGCCTGTTCCGCAGCGAAATCGGCAACCCCGAGCTGCTCTGGCAGCAGCAGCTGATGCCGTTGGTCGAGAAAGCACGTCAGCAATTGCCCGCAATCGTCGTGGACCATCTGCCCGATAGCGTCGAAGATCTGCGCGTGAGCGCCGTCGAACTGGCACGCAAGCACGCTGAAACGCTGCAGGTTGCCGGCAAAGGTGCCGCACGGGCGTTTGCCCATATCCTGATTGGCCTCGTGCTGGGCGCGATCATCGCACTCAGCCGTACGCGCCCGGCGCATCAGGTTGGACCGTTAGCCGCTGCGCTGGGTCTGCGCTGTCAGCGACTGGCCGAAGCCTTCCACAACATCGTCTTTGCCCAGATCAAGATTTCGCTGATCAACACGGTCTGCACCGCGATATTCCTGCTGATCGTGCTGCCCATCCTGGGCATCCACGTGCCGTTGGCCAAAACGCTGGTGGCGCTGACTTTTGCGGTGGGGCTGCTGCCAGTCATCGGTAACCTGTTGTCCAATACCGCCGTCACCATTGCTGCCTTGTCGGTTTCGCTCGGCGTCGGCATCGCCGCGCTGGCCTTCCTCATTGTCATCCACAAGCTTGAGTATTTTCTCAACGCGCGCATCGTGGGCACGCAAATCCATGCCAGCGCGTGGGAACTGTTGATTGCGATGCTGGTGATGGAGGCTGCTTTCGGCCTGCCCGGCGTAATTGCCGCACCGATCTATTACGCCTATTTGAAGTGCGAGCTCGAGGCGCAAGCTTTGATCTAGTCGCGCGACAAAACAAGCCTCGGCTGGTTGTCTTTTGGCAGCACGGCTATCACGCGTCGGACTCGATAAGCGGCTCACGCAAGTCCCGCAGCGTTGCCAACCCCTGCGCCATCGTTCCTGCGTGCTGATCAATGACCTTGATCAGTTATGCGTAGATCCGGATGTTTTTGCCATTGCGAATCTTCGGCGTTGAAAGTTTAGGCGGCCATAGCCGGTAATCGGCAACTGAAGTTCTACGGCTCGCGCATTCTCGAATCAACCACCCGCCAGCATGGCCGCGATTTTCGCCATATGCGATTCGGCGGTTTCGCGGGTGACTTCCTTGTCCGCTTCGGGGTCTTTGCCCTGCCAGTGCAGGTCGAGTTGCGGAAGCTCCTGCAGGAAGCGGCTGGGCTGGTTGGTGTGGACGTCGCCGTAGCGTTTGGTCTTGGCCGACCACGATAAAGTAAGCAGCTCCTTGGCGCGGGTGATGCCGACGTACATCAGGCGGCGCTCTTCGTCGATGCGGCCTTCGTCGATGGCGCCTTCGTGCGGCAGGGTGCCGTCTTCGCAGCCGACGATGAAGACGAAGCGGAACTCCAGCCCCTTGGCCGAATGGAGGGTCATCATGCGTACGGCATTGCCCGGTTCGTCGCGATCAGCGTGGCTGAGCAGGGCGAGCTGGGCGGCGAGGTCACCCGCGCTGTTGCCTTTTTGCATGGCGCGAAACCAGTCGGCGAGTTCTTTCAAATTGCCGAGTCGGCGTTCGCGCAGGCTGGCGTCGGGCGTGCTGGCGATGATCTGCGCGGCATAGCCGGTGCGGGCCAGGATCAGCTCGACTAGGTCGGCGGCGTTCTGGTGTAACGAGGCGCTGCGCAGTTCGTCGAGCAGGTTGGCGAACGAGGCCAGCGCGGCGGCAGGGCGCGGCGTGAGCTGGCGCAGCACGCTGTCGCTGCGGGTGGCGTCGAGCAGCGAGGTCTGCCGGCTCTGCGCGAGCTGGCCGAGTTTTTCCAATGTGGTCGAGCCGATCTCGCGCTTGGGCACGTTGACCACGCGCAGGAACGCCGCGTCGTCGCTCGGGTTGGTCAGCAGGCGCAGGTAGCACATCACGTCCTTCACCTCGGCCCGATCGAGAAAGCTCAACGCGCCGGTGAGGTGATAGGGGATTCTCGCCAGGCGAAAAGCTTTTTCCAGCGGACGCGCCTGGAAGTTGCCGCGGTAGAGGATGGCGATGTCGTGCCAGCGCGCCTTGTGCTTTTCCGCCAGCGTGGTGGCGATCGCAGCGACGCGCTCGGCCTCGTGCTCGGCCTCCTTGCATTCCAGTACGCGGATCGGTGGCCCTTCGGGATGCTCGCTCCACAGTTTCTTTTCGTGCAGGTGCGGGTTGTTGGCAATCAGCTGGTTGGCCGCGCGCAGGATGCGCTTGCCGCAGCGGTAGTTCTGCTCCAGCTTGATCACCCGCAGGTTCGGCCAGTCGCGGCCAAGCTGGTCGATGTTCTCGGGGTTGGCACCGCGCCAGGCGTAGATCGACTGATCGTCGTCACCGACGCAGGTGATGCCGCCGCGCTCGCCGGTAAGCGCCTTCAGCAGGCGGTACTGCGCATCGTTGGTGTCCTGGTATTCGTCGACCAGCAGGTAACGCAGGCGTTCCTGCCAGGTCGCACGGCATTCGGCGTCGCCCTCCAGGATGCGCAGCGGCAGCCGGATCAGGTCGTCGAAATCCACCGCGTTGAAGGCCGCCAGCCGCTGCTGGTACATGTCGTAGATCGTGGCCGCCTCCAGCTCGCGCGGGCTGCGCGCGGCGGCCAGCGCCTCTTCCGGCGACAGGCCGCCGTTCTTGGCGCGGCCGAGCAGGTTGCGGATGCCGAAGAGCACGTCGTTCTTCGCACCCTTCGGCGCCAGCTCCTTGATGATGGCGCCGCTGTCGTCCGCATCGAGTACCGAAAAGCCGCGGCGCAGGCCGGCGCGCGCGTGCTCGATCTGCAGGAATTTCAAACCCAGTGCATGGAAGGTGCACACGGTCAGCGCCTGCGCGTCCTCGGCGCTCACCAGCTGTCCGACGCGCTCGCGCATCTCGCGCGCGGCTTTGTTGGTAAAGGTGATGGCGGCGATTTTCGAGGCACTGAGATGCCTGCGTGCAATCAGCCAGGCGATCTTCTGGGTGATCACCGAGGTCTTGCCGGAGCCTGCGCCGGCCAGCACCAGCAGCGGGCTGTCGCAGTGTTCAACGGCGGCCAGTTGTTGCGGATTGAGCATGGAGCAAATCGCCGGGTGGATCGGCTTTCGATGGTAGCAGAGCGTCGCCTTTGGGCCGCCCGGATTGCGTCATGGCCCGCCAGCCAGTAAAAGAACCTGAAGTACGCCATTGCCGATAGGAAAACGCATGACGCAGCAGGATCAGAGAACAACGGAAATTTGCGACGTCGTGGTAATCGGCGGTGGCCCCGGCGGTAGCACCGCCGCCACGCTGCTGGCTCGCCACGGTCATAAGGTGATCGCGCTTGAAAAAGCGCGGCATCCGCGTTTTCACATCGGCGAATCGCTGTTGCCGATGAACCTGCCGGTGTTCGAGCGCCTCGGTGTGCTGGACAAGGTGCGCGCGCTGGGCGTGTTCAAGGCCGGCGCCGATTTCGAGGCGAACAACGAGGCCGGCTACAACACCTTTGCCTTCGCCCGCGCGCTGGGCCCCAGCCCGCCGCACGCGTATCAGGTGCTGCGGCAGGATTTCGACAAGATGCTCTACGACCACGCCCGCGAAAGCGGCGCGGATGCGCGCGAAGGGCATGCGGTCGTGAAGATCGAGCAGCGTGGTTCGCGTGATACCTGCATCGATGTCGACACGGACGACGGAAAAAGCTATCGCATCCAGGCACGCTACGTCGTCGACGCCAGCGGTCGCGATGCGTTGCTGTCGTCGAAGCAAAAGCTGCGTCGAAAAAACGCCGAACACCAGAGTGCGGCGATCTTCGGTCACTTCAAAGGTGCGGTTACGCGACCGGGCGAAGATGCCGGCAACATCAGCATTTACAACTTCGATCACGGCTGGATGTGGATGATTCCGCTGCCGGGCGGCGTGATGAGTGTCGGCGCGGTTTGCCGTCCCGACTATCTGAAGCAGCGCAAGGGTCGCACGGTCGAATTTCTGCTCGATACGTTGAAGGCGAATCCCGCCTTGTGGAAGCGCCTGGAAGACGCCGAGCTGATCGACAACGAAGTCCGCGTCACCGGCAACTATTCGTACGACTCGAAAAAGATGGGCGGCCCGGGCTGGATGCTGGTTGGCGATGCGTTCGCGTTTCTCGATCCCGTCTTTTCCTCCGGCGTGTATCTGGCCATGAGCGGCGCAGAAAAGGCGGCGGCTGTCGTCGATGAAGCGTTGCGTCATCCGCGTCGCGAGGCGGCATTGCAGCGTCGGCTGGAGCGGCGTCAGCGCGCGGGTATGCGGCGCATCTCGTTCTTCATTTACCGCTTCAACGGGCCGGTACTGCGGCAGATGTTCCGCGAGCCGCGCAATATCTGGCAGCTAGAGCAGGGCGTGATTTCGATGCTCGCCGGCGATCTGTTCGATACGCCGCGCGTGCTGCTGCGGCTGAAGTTGTTCCACATGGTTTACGCCTTCTGTGTGCTGGGTGACTGGCGTCGCTGGTGGAACGAACGTCGGTACCGGCTGGCGCAGGCGCGCGGCACGTTCACCGGTGGCACCACGCCGCTGGATCAGGCTTGAGGCCGGCGGCACGACCTGATCGCGCGATGCGTCGCCGCCTCGCGCTACCATGCACGGTCACGCCCCGAACGCATGATCATGGCAAAGCTCTATTTCTACTATTCGGCGATGAATGCCGGCAAGACCACGTCGCTGCTGCAGAGCGCCTACAACTATTACGAGCGCGGCATGCGCACGCTGATACTCACGCCAGCGCTGGACAATCGTTATGGCGAAGGCGTGGTTGCTTCACGTATCGGATTGAAAGCCGATGCACGACGCTTTGGCGGTGAAGAGAACCTGCTCGCCCTGGTCGAAGCGGATATATCGACCCACGGTGCGCTGCACTGCGTGTTTGTCGATGAGGCGCAGTTTCTGACCCGCGCCCAGGTCTGGCAGATCAGCGACGTGGTCGACCGCTTGAACATCCCGGTGCTGGCGTTCGGTCTGCGCACAGATTTTCGCGGCGAGCTGTTCGAAGGCAGCCAGTATCTGCTGGCGTGGGCCGACAACCTGGAAGAGATCAAGACCATCTGCCACACCGGCCGCAAAGCGACCATGGTAGTGCGCGTGGATGAGCACGGTCGCGCGGTAAAAGACGGCCCGCAGGTTGAGATTGGCGGCAACGAACGCTATGTCTCGGTGAGCCGCGCCGAATTCAAGAAAATAAGCGAAGGCAGCGCCAGCATCGAACTGCAGCAATCGGTGCTGCCGTTGAACCACAAGTCGTAAACCGGCACCCGATCCCGCACACGAATATCACCAGGAAAAACGCATGAGCTCACCGATCACCATCCCCGCCTGGCAGCGCCCGCACTGGCAGCCCAGCGACGAGGAGATCCTTCTGCAGTTCTACGTGTTCGGCAAGTTCGAGGCGGTTCGCGTGCCTTCGGCGGATTACGGCAGCCCCGGCTTGCCGCCCGGTATCGAGGCGGTCAATCACAATCACGCCAGCCTGCGCCAGTGGGAAGGCTATCCGCTCAAGGGCGGCATGGGCCGCATGTTCAAGGACGATGCGCCCGAAGCCTACAAGCTTGCGTTGGACGCGCCCGAAGTCATGGTCGTGCGCGGCACCTTGAAAGACAGCCCGGCCACTGGCTATTTGCGCGATACCCTCGGTGTGCTGGCCGGCATGCTCGACATCGGAGGTCTGGCCATTCTCGACCCGCAAACGCTCAGCCTGCTCGACGCTGCGGCTTGGCGCCGCCGGTTTCTTGTGCGCGACGGCGCGCCCATCCGCAATCATCTGCTGATCATGCGGGATGCCGAGCCCGAGGCGGATCACTCTTGGATCCACACTCGCGGCATGCGCAAGTTCGGTCGCCCCGACATCAGCATCCGCAGCGTGCCGGATGCCATGACCGATCACGCCGGCATTCTGTGCGAAAAGCTGGTCGAACTGGAGGCGCTTGGTGCGCATTTCATCGACGGCCAGCCGCTGGAAATCGATGGTCTCGGCGCCAGCGTCGTCGCGCACCTGGGCGGTGGGCTGGACGACGCGGATTTCAACAATACGTTTGTCGAGTTTCGCTGGCCTGAGTAATGGGCAGGTTGTTATGGTCTTCTTGCGCTACAGAACTTACTGCTTAGCCACACAATCGCGCGCAGTTGAATAGCTTTCGATCTTCCAGCCCGCTGCGCTGGAATGGTGTTCTTTGGCTACGGTATTGCTGAAGACATAAAGCCAAGCCTGGCTTTCACCATCGCTGCAGATATCGATACTCAAGGTGTCACCGATATTGTTGGCGGCAGAAGATGCGTTCGCGTTGTACGGAGGTGGCGGCATCTGAATGGGCTGGTGAGCCGCCCCTGCGGGTGTCACTTGTTGATGTTTTTGCAGGACGTGAAAGTCGCCATTGGTAGGGCCCAACCCGGTTGATGAACTTTGGGTGGCGGCAAGGAAAGCAACCAGTCGCCGATGTTCGTCGGAGCCTGATGAAACGACGTAAGGTACGGTCGATGTCTCAGTGATTTTACCAATGGTGTTGGCTTTTGCATTCGCAGGCCGGGCTGGCAAAACGGTCGGAAAAAGTGCCGTGATCCCGATGACTATTGCCCATTTCATGGAATTCCCTTTCCCGGTCTGAAGTAGTGTTATAGATTAATAGCACTATCAAATTCGTGGCGCCATCGTGCGGGCAGTGGATTTCCCGGAGCTGTAATCGCCGCAATCGTTCGGGCGGACAACTCAGCGTTGGCAGTTCGGACACCAGAACGTGGACCGCTGCCCCAGCACCGCCTGTTTGATCGGTGTACCGCAAACCTTGCATGGTTCGCCGGCGCGCCCGTAGACGTTGAGCTCGCGAAAAAAATAGCCCGGTGCGCCGTCGGGGTTGAGGAAATCGCGCAGGGTGGTGCCGCCGCGTTCAATCGCCCAGGCGAGTATGCGTTTCACCTCGTCCGCCAGGCGCGCATAGCGCAAGCGCGACACCTTGCCGGCGGCACGCCGTGGATCGATACCCGCGGCGAACAACGCTTCGCTGGCGTAGATGTTGCCCACGCCAACCACGTTGTTGTTGTCCATCAGGAAAAGTTTCACCGCCGCGCTGCGGCCGCGCGAGCCGAGCCAGAGCGTGTCGCCATCAAAGGCATCGGTGAGTGGTTCCGGCCCGAGTGCGGCCAGCAGGGGATGCACTTCGCCGATGGGTTGCCATAGCAGGCTGCCGAAGCGGCGCGGGTCGGTGAAGCGCAGCACGCGACCGCGCAGTTCGGTCGTGCTTTCCAGCGCAATGTCGACGTGGTCGTGTTTGCCAATCAGGGTATCCGGCGGCAGGACGCGCAGCATGCCGGACATCCCCAGGTGCAGCATCGCGCTGCCTGCGTCGGTATGAATCAGCAGATATTTTGCGCGCCGCTCGACGCCGCGGATGACCTGCCCCGGAAGCAGATCGCCGACCTCCCGCGGAATGGGCCAGCGCAAATCGCTTCGGCGCAGCGTCACGGCCTTGATGCGTCGACCGACCAGGTGCGGCTCGATGCCGCGCCGGGTCGTTTCGACTTCGGGCAGTTCGGGCATGCGGCCTCAGTTCCAGTCGGCGTGAAAGCTGCCCAGCTTGTCGACGCGTTCGAACGTGTGCGCACCGAATAGATCGCGTTGCGCCTGGATCAGGTTGGCGGGCAGACGCTCGGCGCGGTAGCCGTCGTAATACGCAATCGCCGAGCTGAAGCCGGGCACGGGCACGCCGATGCGAACCGCCGTGGTCACCACTTCGCGCAGCGCGTCCTGATACTTTTGCGCGACCTTGCCGAAGACCGGTGCCAGCAGCAGGTTGGCGAGCTTGTCGTCATGTTTGTAGGCGTCGGTGATGTCTTGCAGAAAGCGCGCGCGGATGATGCAGCCGCCGCGCCAGATCTGGGCGATCGTGCCGTAGTCCAGCTTCCACTGGAATTCCTCGGCTGCGGCACGCAGCTGCGCAAAGCCCTGCGCGTAAGAGACGATCTTGCTCAGATACAGCGCGCGACGCACCGATTCAATGAATGCCTTGCGATCGCCCTTGAACGCCTTCACCTTCGGGCCGTGCAAATAATGGCTGGCGGCCACGCGCTCGTCTTTCAGTGAAGATAAGACGCGCGCAAACACGGCTTCGGTAATCAGCGGCAGCGGCACGCCGAGGTCGAGCGCGCTCTGGCTGGTCCACTTGCCCGTACCCTTCTGTGCGGCGCGATCGAGAATCACGTCAACCAGGTCCTCGCCGGTTTCCTCGTCCTTTTTCTGAAAGATGGTCGTGGTGATCTCGATCAGATAGCTGTCGAGCTCGCCCTCGTTCCACTTGCGATACACCTTGGTCAGCTCCTTGTTGGACAGGCCAAGCACGTGCTTGAGCACGGAGTAGCTTTCGGCGATCAGCTGCATGTCGCCGTATTCGATACCGTTGTGCACCATCTTCACGTAATGTCCCGCGCCGTCGTCGCCCATGTAGGCCACGCACGGCGCGCCATCGGGCGCCTTGGCTGCGATTTCGGTGAGAATCGGTTCGATCAGGTCATACGCCTCGCGCTGGCCGCCGGGCATGATCGACGGCCCGTGCCGTGCGCCTTCTTCACCACCGGACACGCCGGTTCCGATGAAATGCAGGCCCGACTTGGCCAGTTCCTGATTACGTCGGATGGTGTCCTTGAAATTGGTGTTGCCGCCGTCGATCAGCACGTCGCCCTTGCTCAGCAGCGGCTTGAGTTCGGCGATCACCGCGTCGGTGCCGGCGCCGGCCTGGACCATCAGCAGAATGCGGCGCGGCCTTTCCAGCGAGGCGACGAATTTTTCGATCGTATAACTCGGTACGAACTGCGCGTGCGGGTTCTCCTTGATCACTTCGTCGGTCTTCTCGCGGCTGCGGTTGAAGATCGAGACCACGTGACCGCGGCTTTCGATATTGAGCGCAAGGTTGCGGCCCATCACCGCCATGCCGATCACGCCAATCACGCCCTTGCCCTTGCTCGCTGCCACTTTCTTGGCGGCTGTTTTTTTGGTCACCGTTTTTTTGGCCGTCTTGGCCGTGGCGTGCTTGCGTGTCGCCGGTTTGCGTTTCACTTGCGTAGCCATGGTTCAAGCTCCTGAGGTTGATTCGACGAAAAGTTGATGCGTAAAAGATGGGGCAGAGACTGCGCCGCGCAAGGTGAACTTAAGGTAGCTTCATCGCTTGCTCGGACGGGGAGCTTGGCGTGTAGCTCAGCGGCACGAGCGCCACCCGGTCGCCTACTCTTACATAACATTGCGGACCGGTGACCGAGGTTTCGCCAAAGTCGAGCGCGTGACCGTCCAGCGTCAGCGTCGCCGACGGTGGCGCGAGCCCGATGCGCGACGGATTGAAGTCACCGGCAGCGCGCCAGCTCAGCACCGGTGCGGCGGCGGTCTCGGTGAGTTTGTTGAGGCGCGCATCGTCGACACGAACGGCGGCGTCATCGACGCGATACCAGTGGCCGCTGCGTTTGGCGTAATGCTCGGTCGGTTTGTTGCCAATGCGCAGCGCGACGCGTGAAATGCTCGCCGGTTCCATGGACAGCAGCGAGCTCGATGCCTGCAGACCCTGCTGCCGCCATTGCCAAGCGGCCGCCGCGAGTATCAACGCGGCGATCAGCAGCAGAAAAAGCCGTTTTCTAACGGAACGGCGCATGCCTCAGCGCCGCCGTCGACGCCAGACGATCAGTCCGCCGATAAGCAGCAGCAGCAGCGGAAGCACCACCAGAAAACCGACGCTCACCGCGCCGAGCTCGCGCTGCGTGATCTGCATGATCCGATCCGGCGCGCCGCGTGGTGGCAGATCGACCAGCTTGTCGTCGCCGAGCAGCCAGTCAAAGATGCGTTCGCCCAGCGCACGATTGCCGCCGTTGCCAAGAAAGCTGTTGGAGAGAAAGTCGCCGTCGCCGATAACCACTACGCGCTGTTCGCTCTTCTCCGGGCTGGGTGACAGCCGGTTCAGTGCAAAGCCAAAATCCAGCGGACCTTTTAACTCGCCAAGCGAGGCGTCGAAGCGGATATCCGACGTCTGGGTGTTGTCGATCGGCTTGAACTCGGTCCAGCTTTGCGCGCTGGATCGCAGAAAGGCATGCACGGCCCAGTCGCCCTGCGCAATTTGCGCCAGCGCGGAGACCTGCGGAAACAGCGTGGTCAGCGTGAAGCCGCGGGTGATCGCGTTGGGCACGTATTCGCCCAGCGCAATCATGCGCGGGTCTTTCAAGCCCAACGCTGCGCCGGAACCATCGACCAGCACGCCCGGCAACGCGCGAACGTTGAGCGCGGCGGAAAGTGGTTTGAGGCCGAGGTCATCATTGCCCGGCTCGGTCAGCCACAGCAGATTGCCGCCGTTTTGCACGTAGGTCACCAGCGCCTGCACCGCGCCGGTGGGCAACGCAAGCGTCGGGCTGGCCAGTACCACCAGATCGGTGTGTTCGGGAACGGCAGCCACCTGCGAAAAATTCAGCGGAACGGCGCGCATGCCGCGGCCTTCCAGCTGCGCCATGAAGGTGCCCAGATCGGCGTTGGCCTTGCCGTCAGCCCGGCGTTCGTCGTCGCCGGTCACGAAGGCGACGATGCGATCGTTGCCGCGCACGAGGCGCTCCAGTGCGTTGGTAAGGCTGCGCTCGTCCAGCTCATCCAGCCGCTGCTCGCGGCTCTGGTAGTGAATGATCAGCGCACCGTCGACCGTGATGCCGAGCTCGCGCATCTTCGCCGGGTCCAGCTGCGGGTCGACGAAGCGCAGCGTCAGGTTGGGCTTGACCTGCTGATAGCGCTGCAGGAATCCGGCTACAGTCTGGCGCAGGTCGCCCTGTGGATTGGCATAGCTCACGATTTCCACCGGGTCCTGCATCGTCGTCAGCACGGCGCGGCTCTCGGCGGACAGGCTGCCGCGTCCGTTGGCGGTCCAGTCCGCCTCATAAACGTAGCGCGTACTGAGATAGCCGATGGCGCCGACGACCAGCAGCAGAATGAGCGTGAAAAGCCAGCCGTTCAAACGTCTGAAAAGGCCGCGCATCAGTTGCGCTCCCTGTCAGCTGCCAGCCGATGCGTCGCCAGCGTCAGCGACAATATGACCAACAGCAAAAACCAGATCACGTCGGTGGTCGAGACGAGGCCACGCAGCAGCGCCTGCAGGTGCGTACTCATCGCCAGCCAGTTCACCGCGCCGCCGTTGATACCCGCCATCTGCGCGCCAAAATTCACGCTCCACAGCATCAACGTGAGGATCAGCGCGGCGGCGGCGGCAATGGCCGGGTGCGATGCGAACGTCGAACAGGCGACGCCCAGCGCGGCGAGAGTTGCCAGCATCAGCGCCAGGCCCAGCGTGGCCGCAGCCAGCTTGCCCCAGTCAAGACGACTCAGATGGGCCAGTACCAGCGGCATGGCCAGCGTCAATAGCAGCCAAAGCAGCAGCCAGCCGACTACGGCCAGATATTTGCCCAACACGATGCGTGATGCCGGCAGGCCGGCGGCAAACAGCAGCGGCAGCGTGCCGTTGCGGCGCTCGCCGGCGATCACCGACATGGTCAGCAGCGGCACCACCAGGAATGCCAGCTGCGCCAGTTGCGCCAGCAGCGGCACGGCGACGAGATCGGTAAACCCGGGGCCATCCGGCAAGGCAGCGCGTTGAATCTGCGATGCGAGAAAGGCGCCCATCATCAGGGTGAAATTCCACGCCAGCCAGGCCAGCGTCATCGCCGCCAGCAACCAGGCCAGCGGGCGCATGATGAGGCGCCGCCACTCCAGCCGGGCAACGGCGAAGGTCCCCGCCCATGCCTGGCTCATGCGGCGTGCGCCAGGCTGGCGTCGCCGCTCATCGCGATATCGAAAAATGTGCGTTCCAGTGCGGCGTGATCGTCAACGCCTACCGGCCCGTCGTGACGCAGCGTGCCTTCGTGCAGAATTGCCACGCGATCGCATACCGCGGTGACTTCGGCCAGCAGATGCGTCGAGAGAATCACCGCGGTACCAGCGGCAGCCTGTTCGCGGATCAGCGCGCGCAGGGCCGCAACCTGCACGGGATCGAGCGCATTGGCCGGTTCGTCCAGCACCAGCAATGCTGGCCGGTGCAGCAGGGCGCAGGCGAGCCCCAGACGCTGGCGCTGGCCCTGCGAAAGCACGCCGGCGAGGCGTCGTGCCAGCGGCTGCAGCTCCAGCCGCTCGACGATGGCGTGGCGAGCATCACGGAGTCTCTTGCCGGTGATTCCGCGCAGCTGTCCATGGGCGTCAAGGTGTTCGCTGACGGTGAGTTCGGCCCAGAGCGGCGCGCGCTCCGGCAGCCAGCCCAGTCGCTGGCAGGCCAGTTCGGGGTATTCAAGGAAATCCCGGCCGTTGAGCAAGATGTCGCCGCTGTCAGGACGCAGGGCGCCGGCGATCATCGATAGCGTGGTCGACTTGCCGGCCCCGTTTACCCCCAGCAAACCGAGTACCTGCCCGGCATGCAGCTCAAGGTTGAGGTTTTCGACGGCGCGGCGACCGGCGCGGCGGCGGGTGATGTCTTTCAGCGTAAGAACGGCAGGTGAAGAGGCGGCGTTGGGCGTCATTGTGTGATTGTCACGGCGTCACCATGGTTAAACAACTGCCCGATAGCGGCGGCCGCAAAAGCCGCGGCAATTTCACATGTTGTCGCTTGACCAGCTGCTAGTATTATGGCTGCAACCATGCTGGCGGGTACGGAAACCCTCATCTAGACTCGCTCCACACACTCTCTACGGTGGCTACCCATGTTGGACACGGTACTCAATTTCCTCAACAACGGCCTGACAAGCGCCAGCTGGGGCTCGATGCTGATCTACTTGCTGATCGCAACCCAGCTCACCATTTTCACGGTGACGTTGTACCTGCATCGCAGTCAGACCCATCGCGGCGTGGACTTCCACCCGGCGCTGGCGCACTTCTTCCGTTTCTGGGGCTGGATCAGCACCGGCATGGTGACGCGCGAGTGGGTGGCCGTGCACCGCAAGCATCACGCCAAGGTCGAGACGGTGGACGACCCGCACAGCCCGATGATCTACGGCATCAAGAAGGTGTTCTGGGACGGCGTATCGCTGTACCGCGAGGCCTGCTATTCCAAGCAGGACATGGAGCAGTACGGTCGCGGCACGCCCGACGACTGGGTTGAGAACAAGGTTTACGGCGCACACCCGTATTGGGGTCCGACCCTGATGCTGCTGATCAACCTGGCCCTTTTCGGCGTAATCGGTGCAGCCATCTGGGCGATCCAGATGATCTGGATTCCGTTCTGGGCGGCCGGTTTCGTCAACGGCATCGGCCACTGGTGGGGCTACCGCAACTTCGAGAGCGCCGACACGGCGCGCAACCTGATTCCGTGGGCGTTCTGGATCGGCGGCGAAGAGCTGCACAACAATCATCACGCTTTCCCCAGCTCGGCCAAGTTCGCCCTGCGCAAGTGGGAATTTGACATCGGCTGGGCCGCTATCTGCGGCCTGCGCGCCATCGGTCTAGCCAAGGTACTGCGCGTGGCGCCGTCGCTTGACGTTCGCCCGAATGTGCCGCTGCCGGATGCCGATACGTTGAAAGCCGTGCTGACCCATCGATTCCAAGCGATGACGGATTTTTATCGCGGCGTGATCGTGCCGACCATCGGCGACGAGGCACAGCACGCTGGCGAGAGCCTCAAGGCGGTACCGCGTCGCTTGCGTCGCGCGCTGGCCGACGGTGGCCGCTGGCTCGACAACGAAGGTCGTGACCATTTGCAGGCGGCTTTGTCCAAGCGTCCCAATCTCAATACCGTGTATGACTTCCGCAATCGCCTGGCGGCCTTGATGGAGCAGCGCGGTGCCGAGCAGTCGTTGCACGGCCTGCAGCAGTGGATTCGCGAAGCCGAGGAAAGTGGTATTCGCCGCTTGCAGGACTTTGCGCAGAAGCTCAAGGGCTACGCAGTCGCTGCACACTAAGCGGAGCGTTTTTCGTTTCCAAAAAATACCCGCCCTCCGGCGGGTATTTTTTTTCCATAGTTGGCAGGTGGTCAATGCTAATAAGCTGGGGCGAGCCAGACCGCGGCAAGTTTTTCAGCGGCCGTGCCTTTGCGGGTCGCATTGATTGGCGTGACGATGGTCAAGCCATTTGTCGCGGTTTGGATACGTCCAGCTTGAGCATCAGTCGAGAAAGCGATCGGCATGTGCGGCATCGGGCATCCTGCACTGCGGGCGTCGGCCAAATAAGCGGTAGCGATGCCGGGCCACCCAGCGATAGGCAGGATTGCGAACAAAGCTCGGCACTGCACGAATCGTCCAAGCGATGATCTGCCAGCCTCGGCCAAGTCCGATCAGCACCCGGATGAGCGCTTCGGTATCGGTGAATCCCAGCCCGTCCTGCACTAGCAAAAACGACGAGGGATCATCTGCCGACAGGCCGTTGGTCTGCAGCAGGCGCTGACCATGGTTACCCTGCATGGCTGCGAGCCGGTAGCGGCCGGTGCGATCGTGTCGCAGTAAAAAGTCCACCCAGCGGTTGCACAGCAGGCAAACGCCATCGAATACCACGACCGGCCGATTATCAGCATTCATCAACGATCTCCAGCCAGCCGCGGTATGCCACCAGCTGTCCGAGCAAGGGTAACCGGGTGTCGATCTGGAACGTATAACGACCGTTTTCCGACGCGCAGCGAGCCCGCACCTTGCCAAACAAGAAGCGTGGCATGGGTAGATCGAACAATCGAGCATCCTGCAACCGCCAGTCGATTGCTTCGCGGTCGCGAATCAGTGCGAAACACAGCGTGATGGCGCCTAGTTTTTCACTCAGCAACGGCGCGTGTGTTGCGCGGCGAAGTGTGGAACGCATGCACTCGGACGCGAACCGGCGCGTCCATAGTTCGTGCGTGTCGCTGCGCTCGATGGCGACTTCGACACGCTGCTGCCGTCCCGGGCTGGGCAAGCCAAGCTGACGACGCAGCATGCGGACAATCCAGCGCTGAGAGCCCTCCACGTCGGCGACGCCTCTGGCCAGCAGGCGTTCGGAGTAGCCATGCATGCGTTTGACCGGAGTGGACAGCTCGTCCCAGTCGCGGCCCAGCAAAAGCGGAAACAAGCCAGGGTTCGACGTCATGTCGCGATGATGCGGGTTGGCTGATGGATGCAGCAAGCGCCAAAAGAAAACCCGCCACCAGGGCGGGTTTTCTGTCGCGGCCTTGAGCCGCTGCTACCGGAAGGCTTGCGCTTGCGCGCGACCCATTACTTGATCTTGCCTTCCTTGTAGATCACGTGCTTGCGCACGACCGGATCGTATTTCTTGAA